>Ga0114129_10014061_pt1 | contig 11401 bp, 15 predicted proteins | sample RhiMetdeltSRZDD1_FD_80071 | JGI IMG/M metagenome (GOLD analysis project Ga0114129, IMG submission 80071) | Populus rhizosphere microbial communities from Tennessee, USA - Rhizosphere MetaG P. deltoides SRZDD1 (version 2) (version 2) | ecosystem: Host-associated > Plants > Roots > Rhizosphere >... | reverse complement strand
CGGCGTCAATGTGTCGACCGGGATACAGGGATGCACTGGTTGCGCGGTTCACCGGATACATAGATCTCGCACTCGCCACGGCTTACCGTGGAGCATGCGGGCCGCGATCGACATTCTGATAATTGGCGCGATCACGGTTGTCCTGTCGCTGTTCCTCTTGGGGTACATGGGTTCCCGCGACCGAAACGGCCTACCGTGGGACATGAGGAACGCGACCGATGACATTCTCGTGATTGCCGGGATCATGGTTCTCCTGTCGCTGTTCCTCTTCCGGTGGTGAGAACGTCGTGTAAGTGCGCCGCCGCTCCTGCGCGCGTAGACGCGGCGATGCATTGCTTGCATGGTTCATCCGGCACATTGACCGCCGCCCTGCCTGGGCTCACGGTAGTCCACTGGTTCCCGCGCGGTGCCAGCCGCGCCGGGGCTCCTTCGGCTGGCAGCGGCTCTTCACGGTAGGTGGTTCAACACCATGGTGACGCCCTCTGCTGATCACGTCTGCCCTGAGTGCGCTTCGGGAGAGATTGACCGAGTACCCAGAACAAGCATTCGCGACTACGTCGTGACTCTTGCTGGGTTGCGAGTCTATCGCTGCCGAGAATGCGGCCGCGAGTTCTACGATCGGCCGTCGTAGACACTGCGCCAAGCCTCCATCATGGACCGCCCAAGTGTGCAGGTGCTGATCCGGCAAAAGCTCGACGACGGCACCTTGCCGACCAAAGCTCCATCCAAGATCTATGCCGGCTATGGCAGCGGCGAGCCATGCGACGCCTGCGGCAACACGATCTTTCGCGCCCAAGCCGAGTACGAGTTGAGCTACCCCGATGACCGGCGCATCTTCCGGATGCACTTCGGCTGTGCCTCGCTGTGGGAGACGCTGCGCCGAAAGCGCGGGCTCGAGCCGGCGCTCTAGCCACACGGTCACGCGCCCTCTTTCCCCAGCCCTTCGCGCAGGGGGCACTCCCGCGTCACCGAAGTGCTCCGCGGATCTCAGCGTCAGCGGCGACCTCGCGGGCGAACCTGGCGAAGGCTTGATTCAGCAACTCCTCGAGGATGTCGGCCTTGAAGTTGTTGAGGTTGTAGCCGCTCTCCTGACGTCGATTCGCTTGTCGTCGACGAGCGGCCGGCCATCGGGCGAGAGCAGGCGGAGCGTGAGCCCGATGTGAGCCTCGCGGCCCCAGCGCGCCTCGGTCGAGAAGTTCCGCACCTTGCCGTCGAGCCGATACGCACCGGCGGCCGATGCCAGCGACTCGGCAGCGACCGCATCGACGCCCAGGGCGCGGAATTCGGCCGCCAGCGCCGATGTGAGAGCCGGGGGCCATGGCGCGGCGCTCATCACCTTCGCCAAGCGGTTGGCGTATCCGCCATAGACGCCCCCGACGCGGTAGGCGTCGCCATGGTCACCTTCGTTGCCGCGCACATCCCGGAACGAGCCGATGACGAGCCGCGGTCCGAGCGACTGACTCGGCGCCGGCGGAGTGTAGGTGAGGCGGATCGTCTCGTCCGCGCAGCCAGCGAGCGCCAGGGCGCAGAGCAGCGAGGCGAGCGCGGGGCTGACGCCGACGATCATCGATTGACTCCGACGACGAAGAGTCTGTCCCCCAGGCAAAGCACAATCACCAAGGCGGCCGATATTACCCATGGACAGCCGGCGCGCCCTTGAGTACAGTCAGCGGCCGGGGGTTGGGGGTTGTGGCCGGCATCGCGCGGTTCGCCGTATCCCGGAAGGATGTGGACCTCGTCCTGGCTGAGCTCAGGAATCAACGTCCGACGGACGTGCAGTATGCGGCGCTCTTGGCGGCGTTGCAGGACGTTGCGGTGAGGCTCGACACCGATGCGTCGAGGCTTGACACCGGCCACGAACAAATGACCGATCTCCTGCTGCCCGAGGAGCACGCCCAGCCCTTTCGTGAGTGGCTGCAGCGCACGGTGATGCGATGGAGCTCCGCCGGCGATCACGCGAAGGCCCAGGCGTTCGCCCGTCTGCACGGCTCCGAGCGGTAGCAGGTTTCTGATGGCGACGCTGACGCTGACACGCCCCGTTCTCGCCTCGGACGGTCTCGCCGAGAGCGCGATGCGGACCGGAATCACCGGAGGCTGTGCGGGCGTTGAAGGCCAAGCTCGTTGGGGATGGCTTCGACCTTCACTGCGCCCATTCACGCGCACGAGCTGCCGTTCGGGCAGGGCTTTCTGCTGACGCAGGAGCACACTCTCAGCGCCAGTTCCGTGTCTAGCGATCTGCCGCCCATCCAGGGCGCGGCGAGAGCACGGGCTGCAAAAGCCGCCCTGTCGTGTCGTCCCAGTCGGTCGAGGTGATGGAGCGGATCAAGAACAGGACGCGGACCCACGGCAGGAGTTAGGGAAGGCGGTCCACTACTCAATCGAGTCGAATGTCTGGGATCTGTGGCTGCGGGCCCGCTGGTGAGGACCACGGGCAGCGCCCAGGCGAGATTTGCGTAGCTCCACGCGCACATGGTCCCCGGCGACTAATTGGTTGTAGTGTCGGGGTCCGCCGATGGGTACTGGGGATGGCCGGCTGGCCGACCGGATTCGCCAGCAACTCAACGCGGGCGTCTTGCCGCGAGAACACCCTAAGAAAATCTTCGGCGGCTACGGCGTCGGCGATGCCTGCAGCGGATGCGGCGATCGGATGCGTCCAGGTCAAGGGGTCTTTGAATTCGACACCGCCGGGCAGACCTACCGGCTTCACATCGGCTGTTTCGGGCTGTGGCAGGGCGAATTGATTCGCCGGGGACTGTTCAAGCCTCAGTAGCCGAATCCTGGAATCTGTTCGTCCCAATGAGGGTTTAGTCCCTCAGATAGCTGCGACCTGACCGCGGGCCATACGCAAGCCTGTTATACCTCACGAACCAATTGCGCCTGCCCACCGATCCATTGTTTCCCCGCGACCGTGACGTCTATGGTTGTGCTAGTGCGAGCGTGGGTCGTGTTCATTATCGTGGTGATCGCGCTGCTGGCGCTTTATGTTTTCTTCTGGAGCTGGTGATAGCGCTCATCGCTATTGCGCATCCAATCCACGCCGCCGCAACGGGCACGGAGAGGTTGGCGGCCGGTAGCCGAGGCGCTCGACGCCGACAGTAATCAAGCCGACGCCCATCCACCTGTCGAGCCACCAGTGGAGCAGGCGCAGCTCGGGCGCGCGCGGTGGCAGCTCGAGGAAGCCGAGGGCGGCGGTGAGGAGGGCGCGCCGGCGGTCGGTCATGGAGATGATCGACGCCTGCTCGTCTTCGATCGACACAGCGGGCTCGGTGTCCGAGGCGCGAGAACCTCGTCGAGGTCCGGCCAGCCCATCCTCGGAGCTCGGCGGCGCGCGGTGGGCGACGGCGGGATTCGCGGGAGACGCCGCGATGGAGTCAGGATCTTCGCGACTGGTAGCGCCGCTGGCGGGATGCCGAAGACCTTCTTGATCCGTCTCCGGTTCACGATTGGGGCAAGGCGGCGGCGATCGGTCATAGGACGAGGATCCAGTAGGCGGTGAGGGCACCGGCGTCTAGTTCCACCAGCCGTCACGCGCAATCTGCCGGCGCATCTCTAGCGCGCGGCGGAGCAACGGCTGCACCAGCCGCCCGGTCGTGTCGTCCCAGTCGGTCGACGCGATGGAGCGGATCAAGAATAGGACGCGGACCCACGGCAAGAGATAGGGAAGCTGGTTCATCGTTGGCTGTCGCCCCGCCGAATCTCCACTCTCACATGCGCCGGCCACATCATGTCCCGTTCGCTTTCTGGAAGTCCCGGCCGTCGGATTCTGGCGCGGAGGCTCTTGCCGCCGTGGAGAATCGCCGGGGGCGTCACAACCTCCCACTCGAATTCGTGGTCACTGCGCGAGGAATTGCAGGAGCGCCTCGTTGAAGGCCGCCGGGTTCTGGTAGGAGAGGGGGTGCGTTGCCATGGGGATGATCGCCAGGCGACTGCCGGGAATACATCGCCCGACGACCTCATTGATCAGAGAGAAGAACCGTCGGGATTGTTCGCCGCCGAGAACGAGGGTTGGAGCCTTCACGCGGCCGAGCGTGGCGCATGAGATCGGAGGCGGCTGGGGCGCGGACAAGAACAGGGGAACCGTCCTTGCGTTATCCAGAATCAGCCGACGCAAAGACTCCGGTTGCTTATCAAAGGCGCCAGCACCCTGGTTGTTCACCCAGTCGAAGAAGAGCTTGACGGCCTGGGTTGAGTCCCCGGCCTTCACGGCCGCGATGACCGGCGCCATCCCTTTGCTTCGGTCGTCGAGCGCCGGCTTGGCCTCTGGCAGGTCCGCCAGCAGTGCTCCAATCGCTGGTTCCGCCAGCGTAAGACTACGCACGAGCTCAGGATGGTCAGACGCCACCAGGGCAGTGAGGAACCCACCGTAGGAGATCCCCACGAGATGCACCGGGCCGGCGTTCAACCCGCGAACGAAGGCGGTCAGATCGGCGGCGTGGGTCGCCGCTGAGTATTGCTTGCCTTCATCGGGCCATGGGGCGGCACCGTGGTAGCGCTGATTGTAGGCGACGAAGCGGTGCTGCCTGGCAATGACCTCGCGTTGCGGCTCCCAGAAGCGCAGGTCAATCCAGGCCCCGTGCACGAAGACCACCGAAGCGCCTGTGCCCTGTTCGATGTACGACAGCTCCACGCCGTTGACACTCAGTTGGCGTGGCTGCGGCGGCGCTTCAGCGCGCGCCTGTAAGGCAAGGCCACCACCCAGCGCGATGACGACCGTCACCGTGAACCAGAAGCTGGAAGTCACGCGGCGATCCGCCGATGCGTGAGGTCAGACGAGTGGTTTGCTACAGGATCAGCAGGAGATAGCGCACGGTTCCGGAGTCTCGCTTCGAGTACAGTGCGGAGCGTGTCCATGCGACGTAAGCGTTGGCGTAGCCGGTCAATGGTGACAACTCCAGCCGCGATCACGACACCGATGATGACAGGCGCGATAAGAAGAATGGCGCATCGGCCCATGTCAACCTCCTCTGGGGGAGCCTTCAGGGGGCAGTGGCGCCCACGCCGGCGTTGTCGGCACCCACGGGCTGGTCCGTTGGAGTTTCGCCCGTCATCGGACCCATCTGCGCGATGTGCTCAGTCATGAAGCGTACCCGCCTTTCGGCAATCCGCCGGACCTAACACGATGTGAGCGGCCAGCGCTGACGCCCGCCGGTGGAGGGCGGCGAAGCCCCTTGGCCGGCTCGGCATCAGAGGTGGGATGTCGATTCTCTCAGACAGACCGACTGCCAGCACACCCAAGCTATTCGACCTCGTGCGACTTGCGTATTGAACTTTGGTCCAGGCGGCGTGAACGGCGCGCGCCGCCTAGAAGCCTTTCCGTCTCATGCAACTGCGATACGCGGCCTGGTACGCGGCGTTCTTTGCGCCGGCCGCATCCATGCCGTGAATTTGCGGATCAGCCGACTCGATGCCCGTGAAGGCGGGGGCAATCGTCGTCATGGCGCTGTCGCGCGCGCGGTCGGCCCGGGCGTGGTCGCTGATGATCGGCGAGGCAATGCCTGTCTTGACGGCTCGGGGCGCTTCTTCATTGCAGGCGGCAAAGTCCCCGGCGGTGGGGACCTCGCCGTCGACCGCCGGCGTGGCGGTGAGCGAGAGGAGGAAGAACAGGGGGAGAGCAATCCACGCTTTGGTCAACTGAAGATCCACCCCTTTCGGCCGCCTCGGTGTCCCGTTCGTCGAGAACATCGCCATGGACCCCTGTCAGGCGCCTGGCGATTCCAGGGCACGGCAGGGACCGAGGATCGCCATGAACACGAGCCCGCGGCGCACGTCCCGATGGCTTCCGAGGCGCCCAGGCATTGCCCCCTGGGACAGCACGTGCTTGGAGATGTGATTCGGATTCTCCAGCATGTCGTTGTGCGTGGTGGCCGATCCGATCGTACTGACGACCCCTTCTCCGATGCGTGCGATGACGGTCTCTTCGCCGGCACCGCCCACGAGACGGTCGAGATTTGTCCGGACCGTCACGCGGCAGATGGCGTGAAGCTGGATGCCGTCCTTGGCCACCGCCGCGATGCGCGGCGTCTCGATCACCTTGGGGAGGACCGACATCTTCACCGCTGCCAGCACGTCGCGCTCGGCCAGGTCGATCGCCGCCGCGCGCTTGAACGGCATCGCGATGTTCGCCTTGTCCGCCGAGATCATGGCGATGAGCACGTTGACGACGTTTCCACCGGCGAGATAGTGCGCCTCGTCGCCGTCACCTCGTCGCCGCCATCTCCACGTTCCAGAATTTGCGCTGGACGACGACCAGGATGAACGCTCCGACGAACGCGGCGGCGACAATCGCGAACCAGCTCCCGGCTGCCACGATGCCCTGCATCCACAGGACGAAGCCGCCCATGACGCCCCCCACGACACCGAGCGCGGCGTCTCCGACGAGGCCGTATCCTCCGGGCTTCATGACAAAGCCGGTCAGCCACCCGGCAAGCAGCCCGACGACGGCCGTGATCGCGATCGTGTCGTAGTTCATGACGTTCCCTCCTTGGCAAGCGGCGAACCGCCGGCACCGTGAATCTAGGCGATGTCGTTCGGGCGGGGTATTGGACCTTGGTCCAGCCGCCTGGCCTCAGAACTGGGCCGGGCGCAATCAGAGAGCCGTTCGTGGACGCTACGCACAAGTCCCGCCCCCGAGGCGCTGGATTTCGAAGGATCTCGCGGATGCGGACCTGGAGATCCGAATGGAGCCGGCCGTCGATCGCCGGGTTGACCGGAGCCGGAACAATGCTCGCGCGTGCGGCATCAGTCGTGAAGCGGCCGCTCTTTCTCGCGGCTCGCCAGCCCGACCAGCGCAGCAATCACCACGCCGGCCGTCGTTGCGCCGACCGTGACGACGGCCAGCGTGGACTGGAGCTCGCAGTAGAGGAACCGGACCGTCACCCCTTGCTCAGGGCCCGCCGGCGGACGACGTCGAGGTGCCCTTTTGCTGGTCCAGCGGCTTCTGGTGTTCGGCTATCACTTGCTTCCAGCGTTCACGCCGTTCAGCAGAGTCTGCCTTGATCTGGTCATTGCGGTGAAACAGCGGCAACGCGCGCTGGCGGAAGGACGACGCGCTCGAGAATAGCGCTCGTATCATGGCTAACCTCGTCTCTTGGGCAGACCGATCTGCCAACACGTCAGAATCTACTCGCAGTCGTGCGGCTTGCGTATTGGAGCTTGGTCTAGCGGGGCAGGGTTCGAGGCGGCGCCTGGCGATGGATGAATCCGTTCAGAACGGGAGCAGATACCGGCTAGCGACGTGCTCGCCCCGCGGTTGCGGGCTCATGAAGCGCGGTACATCCCCTCCACGCTGGCGAATTGACTCCCGGCGGCAGCGAGCGTAGACAGGAGGGGACGGGACGTGGATCCCGCCCCGTCGGGACGCACACCGCGAGCAAAAGGGGGTGCGAATGGAGACCACGCCACCGGGGACGCTAGCCGCGCCCGAGCGGGTCTGCTAGCAACCGCGATCGGCGCCGCGAGTCGCTGAAACAGGCTCCGGCGCACGCCGGAGCGCGCGGCAATGAGCCGCGCATACCTACGAAGGGGATGCCGTGGGCGGAGCCTGAACCGGTTCGCCCGCGGCCCCCGACTCCGGAAGCGATCACCCGATACACGCCCGGTCGGGTTGTCCAACATACAACGGCGCTTCAGCAACAGCCCCTTCAGCCGGTGACCGGGGATGCGTGGTCACCGTAAAAGCCCCTACAGCGTCGACCGCGAGGCGTCGGAGCGTAGAGATTTCACGCGCATGGGTGTCCTCGTCGGCGCGCTCGTCGTCGGAGTGGGTATTAAGCTGGCGAAATCCACGCGCGTCACGATCCGCCAAATGTCGAGCGCGCCGAAGCGGCCTATGTGGAGGCTATGGCACGCGCCGAGGAACTCGCCATGCGCCCACGCGTCGCCCACTGCCACCTCGGCCTCGCCAAGCTCTACCGCCGCGCGGACAAGCGCGAGCAGGCCCGGGGGGCATCTGGCCACCGCGACGACGATGTACCGCGAGACGGGCATGACGTACTGAAACCAAGGATTTGGCAAGTTAACCGGCCCGCTAGCCCCCGCCCCGTGATTTGACCCTTCCCCAGCCCCCGCGCTATCGTCGCCAGACCTGAGCCGCGCCCGGCGCGTGGGAGTAGACGATGAAGTGTCCCCGGTGCCAGCACGACAACCCGCAAGGGGCGCGCTTCTGCGAAGAGTGCGCGACCTCGCTGGCGCGGACCTGCTCGAACTGCGGGATGGCCCTCTCGGCCACGGCCAAGTTCTGCCACGCTTGTGCTCATCCCGTTGGCGGTGGAGCGGGCACGCCGTCGCGGTCTCCTGACAGCTATACCCCCACGCACCTCGCCGAGAAGATCCTGACGTCCAAGACGGCGCTCGAAGGAGAACGCAAGCAGGTCACCGTCCTGTTCGCGGACCTCAAGGGCTCGATGGAACTCCTCGCCGATCGCGATCCCGAGGAGGCGCGTAAGCTGCTCGATCCGGTCCTCGAGCTGATGATGGAGGCTGTTCACCGTTACGAGGGAACTGTGAACCAGGTGATGGGCGACGGCATCATGGCGCTCTTTGGCGCCCCGCTTGCCCACGAGGACCACGCGGTGCGGGCGTGCTACGCGGCAATGCGTATGCAGGATAGTATCGGACGGTACACCGACGAGCTCCAGCGAACCCAGGGCGTGCCGGTGCACATCCGCGTCGGCCTCAACTCGGGCGAGGTCGTGGTTCGCTCCATCGGGTCGGACCTACGAATGGACTACACGGCGGTGGGCCAGACCACGCACCTGGCCGCCCGCATGGAGCAGATGGCCCGACCGGGCTCCATCTTGGTCACCGCCGATACGCTCAGGCTCGTTGAAGGGTTCATCCATTCGCGGGAGGTTGGGCCGGCGACGGTACGCGGTCTGGAGACACCCGTTGTCGTCCACGAGCTCACAGGCGCGAGCCCCGTGCGTTCACGGCTCCGGGCGGCGGCGACGCGGGGGCTGGGGCGCTTTGTCGGCCGCGCGCGTGAGCAGGCGGAGCTGGAGCGCGCCCGCGCCGCCGCCCAGCAGGGGCACGGTCAGGTAGTCGCGGTGGTGGGCGAGCCTGGCGTGGGCAAGTCCCGACTCTTCTACGAGTTCACCCGGGACCTGCCGGGCTGGCTCGTTCTCGAATCCGTCTCGGTGTCCTATGGCAAGGCCGCCTCCTATCTGCCGATCATCGAGATCCTGAAGACGTACTTCGGCGTCGAGGCAGGAGAAGCCCCCCAGCGTATCCGGGAGCGCGTGATCGGCAGGGTGCTCGCACTCGACGAGCAGCTTAGTGACAGCATCGCGCCCATCCTCTCGCTGCTCGACGCGTTGCCGCCGGACGATCCGTTCCGGTCGCTGGGGTCGCTTCTCCAGCAAGGCCGGACGAGGGCGGCCCTGAAGCAGCTCCTCCTCCGCGAGAGTCAGCGTCAGCCACTGTGCGTGGTCTTCGAAGATCTCCACTGGATCGACGCGGAGACCCAGGCCGCGCTTGACTTCCTCGTTGAGAGCCTCCCTGTGGCGCGGGTGCTGCTCCTCGTCAATTACCGTCCTGAGTATGAGGACCACTGGGCGGCCAAGAGCTATCACACGCGGCTGCGCGTGGACCCCTTGACCTCCGAGTCAGCGGACGAGCTGCTCGGAGCGCTGCTCGGGAGTGCGCCGGCATTGGCCCGGCTCAAAGCCTTGCTCAAGGAGCGCACCGGCGGTAACCCGCTCTTCCTCGAAGAATCGATCCGGTCGCTCGTGGACGCCGGCACGCTCATAGGCGAGGCTGGAGCGTACCGGCTCGGCCGGGATCTGGGGGCGGTGCAGGTACCAGCGACCGTGCAAGCGCTGCTCGCGGCGCGCATCGACCGACTCACACGAGAGGAGAAGCATCTCCTCCAATGCGCAGCTGTGATCGGCACCGACGTGCCTCTACCCTTGCTCGAAGGTGTCGCCGAGCTCTCCGCGGAGGAGGTCCAGCGAGCGCTCGGCCGCCTGCGGGCAGCGGAGCTGCTCTACGAAGCGCGCCTCTTCCCCGATGCCGAATACACCTTCCGGCACGCCCTCGTGCATGACGTGGCTTACCAGAGCTTGCTCCAGGAGCGCCGCCGCGCGCTCCACCGCCGGGTTGGCGAGCTGATGGAAGCTCGTTACGTTGGGCGCGCCGCCGAGCTGGCGGAAGCGGTAGGAACTCACCTGGAGCTGGGTGAGGCGTGGCGGGGGGCGGCCCGACACCTCCTCGCCGCGGCGGAGAAGAGTAAGGAGCGGCTGGCCTATGCCGCTGCGCTCGGGCTGTGCCAGCGGGCGCTCGCCTGCACCGCCCGAGAGCCAGGCCCGGACGCCGAGCGCACTCGCTCCCTGGTCCTCAGGGGAGATCTGTCGAGCCTGCTGGGCGATCTTGCTCAGGCGAATCAGAGCTATGAGGAAGCGCTAGGGACGATAGAGGACGAGGGACGGCGCCGCTCGATCGCCAATAAGCAACACCGGTCGCGGAGCACGTCGCGCGATGGCGCTCTGCTCGCCTTCTACGAGCACGGCAGCGGGGACCAGACCCTCTTTTTGGTCAACCCAGTGCTCTACGGCCTAGCTGCGGTTCAGCCCATTCTGGAGCCCCTCTGCCAGGATTTCCGCATCATCACCATGGACTGCCGAGGCACCGGCGCCTCCGCTCCTCTCGTCCGGCCCTACTCTATTCGCCAGCACATGGAGGACGCGCGGGCCGTCATCGAGGCCGCCGGCAGTCCAGTGATCGGCATTGGCCTTTCTCGGGGCGGGAACCTCCTGATTCACATGGCCGTGAGCTACCCCCACATGCTCGAGAAGCTCGTCACGGTGGGAACGTCGATGTCGTGGGACCGTCCCCAGGCGCGGCAGGCGCAGGAGATTCTTCGCCGCGACGGTATCGAGAGCGCCCTGCGCTTCTGGACGTCCCTGACGTTCGTGGAGCCGGGGCAGGATGCATTGGCCGAGCAATTCGTCCGCACCCGCCTTCTCTTGCCCGAGGACACCTGGCGGAGCTTCTTCGACCCCGACCCGGAGCAGGACCTCGTGTCGCTTCTGCCCCAGGTCCGCGTGCCGACTCTGGTGACCTGGGGTACCGCCGACCGGGCGTCGCCGGGAGAGGACGCGTACACGCTCACCAGTCGGATCCCCGGCGCCCAGCTCTACGAGTTCGTTGGGCGCGCGCACATTCCGGCCGTGACCGCCACAGGCGAGTTCTGCGAGGTGCTGCGTCGGTTCGTCCGTGGCGAGACCCTTCCCCGGTCGGCGCTGCCCCGATAGCGCGAGACGCGGGCCGGAGAGCGCTCAAAGGAAAGGAGTGCAGCGGCGCACATTCGTTTTGAGGAGGACACGCTCGAATGAGGTGGCTCGGCGGCAAGGTGGCCGCGGTTACGGGCGGCTTCTCGGGGAACGGCGAGGCGGCGGTGCGACTG
>Ga0114129_10014060_pt1 | contig 11402 bp, 10 predicted proteins | sample RhiMetdeltSRZDD1_FD_80071 | JGI IMG/M metagenome (GOLD analysis project Ga0114129, IMG submission 80071) | Populus rhizosphere microbial communities from Tennessee, USA - Rhizosphere MetaG P. deltoides SRZDD1 (version 2) (version 2) | ecosystem: Host-associated > Plants > Roots > Rhizosphere >... | reverse complement strand
GACATGCAGGGCATGCGGCGCCGCAATCGCCTGGGCCGTCTCCCAGGCGCGCTGCAGATCGCTGGCATAGAGCATGTGCAGCGTCTCGGCCATCAGCCTCTGGGCCAGCGCAGTCGCTTGGCGCCGGCCGTGCGGACTCAGGGGGATATCGGTCTGCCCCTGAAAACGCCCCTGCGCCGTCCAGGCTGTGGCGGCGTGGCGTATTAACAAGAGCCGCACCATGGGCGTAGCTCCTCCAGGGCTGTGAGCAGACGGACGTTCTCCTCTGGACGCCGCGTCGCCACACGGATGTACTCGGGCAGGCCGAAAGAGGTACAGTCGCGCACCAGCATACCACGCGGCAGGAGCGCCTGACGCAAGGACGCGCCGTTGCCTACACGGACGAGAAAAAAGTGCGTGGTCGAAGGGACTGGTGTGAGTCCAAGGGCGCACAGGCCCGCTACGAAGTCGTGTTTGGCTTGCGCTATGCGTGTCAGACAGTGCGTCAGGTGCGCCGTATCCTGCAGCGCTGCGATCCCGGCTGCCTGGGCCAGGGCATTGACACTCCAGGGCGGCCGGGCGCGCCGCAAGGCTGCAAGAATATCCGGAGAGCCTACAGCGTAACCCAGGCGCAGCCCGGCGAGGGCGTATGCCTTAGTCATCGAGCGCAGCACCAGTATATTGGGATGCCGGACCGGTAGGATAGAGGGCGCGCTCGCCGTGAAGGTCAGGTAGGCTTCGTCCACGATAAAGAGCGTGCTGGGACAAGCGGTAGCCCAGTGCGCGATGCTGTCCGGTGCCACGAACGTGCCAGTAGGATTATTGGGGTTGCAGAGAAAGACCAGCCGCGGCTGACGCTGCTGGAGGAGCTGCGTGATCGCCTCCGGCACCACGCAAAAACCCTCGGCGCGCCGGGCCGTGTACTGCTGCAGGCAGGCACCCATAAGGACGGCGGCACGCGTGTACTCGCCGAAGGTAGGGCCCACCAGCACTACCGTGTCGCCCGCTCGCACAAACGCCAGCGCCACGAGCCAGACGAGTTCGGTACTGCCATTGCCAACCAGGATCTCGTCTACGGTCACGTCCAGATGTGTTGACAACACCCGGCGCAGGGCCAGCGCCTCCCGATCCGGATAGCGGTCGTAGGGCACCTGGCCCAGGGCCTCACGCACGTGCGGTGAAGGGCCGTACGGATTCCCATTCACGCTGAAGTCCAGCACTGCCTCTGGAGCTAACCCAAGGTGGTCTAACTCGGCAAAATCCAGGGCCCCGTGAATAGCGTCAGGCATATGGAGGAGCTCAAGGCGGGGTTCGGGACACATAACGCCTCCTAGAGGAGTGAGAGGAGCACTTGCACGATGGCCAGCAAGCCAACTGCCAGCGCCACCGTCCAAGCCAGCAGGCGTATGGCCGCAGGGATATCCTGCGCTGCTGGGAGAGCATGGCCGGCTCCGAGGCAGTAGGACCCGACCTTCTTGAGTTCCACGCCCAGCGCACCCGCCATCACACTCATAGGCCGGCCAGCGTTGGGACTGGCGGTTTGTCCAGCGTCACACCACCATACTATCAAGGCGCGGCGTATTGGTCCACCGAGCAGCCAGGTTGCCAGCAGTAACAGCCCGGCTGTGAGCCGGGCTGGCACCAGGTTCACCAGGTCGTCCAGGCGGGCCGGAAGCTTCCCTAGCCATTCACGCTCTGCATCATGATAGCCCAGCATCGCATCCGCCGTATTGATGAACCGATAGGCCAACGCGGCTGGTAGACCCCCGAAGGCGTAGAACAGCAGCGGCGCGATGATCCCGTCCGAGGCATTTTCCGCCACCGATTCCACAGTCGCTGCCGCTACCTGCGAGGGCGTCAGTGTGGCGGTGTCACGACTCACCAGATGCCAGGACACGAGCTGCCGGGCGTGCTCCAGCTCCCCAGCCTCCAGCGCCGCCTGCACCTGCTGCGCCGCCTGGACCAGACCGCGGCAGGCGAAGGTGGTCTTGAGCACACAGGCTTCTGCCAACCAGTACCAGGGTAGAGGGAGGAGTCGCAGCAGGGCTTCCACGACGATCCCAATGATGCTGACCACCATGACACCACCCACGACCAGCGCCGTGCTGTAGAGCAGGACCAACAAGTGATGCCGGCGCGGCACGAAGCGCCGCGTCATACCAATCGCCGCGCCCATCCAGGCAACCGGATGGCAACGGTTGGGGGGATCACCCAGCACCAGGTCCAGCAGGAGGGCGAGTAGGAGAGGGATCACGCCGCTATAGAGCACGTTGCGCTGTCCTTCCTTAGCCTTGCGCCAAAGCTTCTTCCAACGCCGTACGCACACAGCGTCCAATCAGCCAACCAACCAGGGTCACTGGGCCGGCATACGCCAGAGGCATCCCACTGCCGGTACTGGCCACCGCAATAGCATCGGTCGAGGTGCCTGTCGCCGCATGGCCTTCCGGAGTGTGTGCCCCACGGGCCATGAGCACTTGCGTCTTCACCTCAGTGGCTGTGATGACCGCATTCACCATGGCCGCCGGGGTGAGACAGGCATCGATCAGGAGGATCATGTTAATCGTCCCCGGTCCTGGAGTCACCGGTGCACTCAAGCCCGGGGTTGTAGCATTGCTGAGGCCTGCCGTCACCACCGCTGCCACGGTGAGAGTTTCAGCGCGCAGCGTTATCGCTCGTGCTTTCTGCAATGATACCGCAGTCATCTGGCCCACAAACGCTTCACTGATGCCCCGACTCCTGGCAAAGGCGACTAGATCAGTCACAGGATCCAGACAATTATAGTCACGGTGCACGTGACGATTCAGGAGGTAACGCACGCGTACCAGCCCTCCTCCCACTACCGCTGAAGAGAGCACTGTAAGCGGCTGCTGGCTGTACAGAACCAGCACCTCAGCGGTGCGGGTAAGCACTATGCCAGGGAAATCGAACTTGTCCATGGTCCCCGTTTCTGTCTTGCCTCACCTGCAGGAACATCTTAGCGTCTCAGCAGTGCACGTCAAGATTTTTACCTCGGTTGCCCGCGACATTCTCAAAGTGAAATACAAAGTGCGTAGGTTCTCTCGCTACGAGAGACACGGTTGAGCCGCAGGAACGAAAATCAAGCCAATGGCCTACCGTAGTATAGCCGGCAGTGGGTGATACAGAAATTGCTCTTGAGTACAAGGGGAGGCGGAGTATGAGTATAGGAAATATAAAGCCACTTTTCACGCGGCCCAGCGCCTCCCAGCCTCCGCCCGTGTCCCCCGCGCTACTGGGAATCACCCCCACCGCACCAGCGCACCAGCCCCCAGCCAACCCTGCTGGCAGCAGACGGTGACAGGCAGCTACGCTGCCGGACGGAGATACGTTCAAGAAGAATGGATTCTCAATAGTGGAATACCACGAAAGGGGTGAGCATGTGGAGACGTACACTCATACATTGTTCGGAGAACGAGTACGTAGAGCACGGATGCGGCTAGGCTGGCATCAGAAGCGCCTTGCAGAGGTGACAGGGATTCCACAGGGGAATAACTCCCGGATTGAGCGAAACTCTATCTGAATATCTATATATCTACTCCAGAGCTACCTGCAGCAGCCTGTGCAGCGTGTGATACATCGCCTCGCTGACACATGCCAGGCGGATGACTGCCAGCACTAGGTCGAGTCGGTGCGCTGTTTCCCGCGGGCCGTAAGCACGCCACGCTCCTTACACAGCGTCAGCACTCGGTCCAGCACCTGGCCGACCGCATCGGTGGCAACGCTCCGGGCGCGAAACTCATTCAGCACCAAGTAGCCAAATCCCAGGTCGGTCAACTCCAGGACCAGAGCCGCACGCTGGAATGTGCCAACAGTATGCTAGAGGAACATGGTTGGCTGCTGGGGTAGGAGTTGGTCAAGTGTATATGCCATTTTCTTTCACGGAGGGCACCTATTACGCTCCGCCGTCCACTCACCCGACACGAAGGGTGAATTTTTAATATAATCCGGTGCCTCAGTGGCAGCCGCTACAGCATCAGATGTAACAGATTTGGCTCCGTGGTACTCGCGCTTTAGATCGTGATAAACAAGCGTTCTAAGGTCAGGGCCTGGGCAGGGGATAAAAACGCCAGTGGTCTTTTCTGTGAATTTATATTCGTCGCCACCGCCATAAAGATATTTTGGCACAGCAACCGAATAGACCGTACGGTCATCCAGTTCCTCCCAGTCCACTCCCTTTTGCACCCGAATGTTAAAGACGCGTTCCCCGGTCATCAGGCGGCGGTTAAAATCGAATTTAATCCCTGCCACCTGAAGGAAACGACCGTCACCCCGCTTCCCCCCGACGGCGTGCTCAAGGATGTGCCGCCTTAGATCTGCCCCACTAAGCTTGACATAAACAACCTCGGTCTTGAACCCGAAGGTGCGCTCAAGGTGTTCGAAACGGAGTTTTCCGCAGAACTGATCGTCTATGCGGATCGCCCCGCCGTGCAGAATACCGATCTGCGCCTCCTCGTTCCCATAAGCCTTGCGCATCTGGTTGGCGAGATAGGTCCCCCAGTTGCTTGTCTCGTTACGGACGGTCTCCTCGGTGGCATCTAAACACTCTGCCCCGATACTCTCGCTACTTCCAATCACTTGGTCAATATAAGAACTTTTCTGTTTAAGCTGTGCGCGGTAGTCGGCAACGATATCGCGCTGGTAGGCCTCGTCCGGTATAAAGCCCTTGTCATTAAGGTCGATTTTCTCTTCGCGGATTTCCGGCGCGCCGTCCTTGAGACCGATAGAGAGTCGCCAGACACTTCGGGCGTTGGAATCGCCCTTCGTAATGAGGGCTGTATCACCCGAGAGTCGCTCCCTCTGCGAGTAGTGCTCGTGCCCCCCGGCTATCCACACGAAGCTCGGGTGCCTGCGGCGTAGTTGGGCGATCTGCCTGTCGTCCGGCATGTCCAGGTGGGTGAGGCCGATTATCACGTTCGCGCCCCTTCTCTCCAGTTGCTCGATCTGCCTCTCAGCAATGCCGACATAGCCCACTGAGGCGTAATCCGCGAGGGAAGAAAGGGACTCCTCAGCCTCGATTCCCGAGACCTGCTTGAGGGCCGCCAAGAAGTCCAGTCTTCTCTGGAACTCTCTATTTTTCAGCTGTACGAGAGCCGCTATGGTCTTCTCTGGGACTTCTGACCTCATGGCCTCCAAGGTTTGATCATTGACTAGATATTTCTCCTCGAATCCCACCGGCGCATATGGTCGGTCACTGCCCTCATGAGCCCCGTGCAGAGTAAGCGCGAAGATGCCAAGACTCAGCTTCCCGACTGGGATGATGACGTTCTGGGCGATCTGTTTGCTCATTACCCGACCGCGCGGGTCGAGCCTGACATTGGAGGCCAGCCAGTGAAAGGTAGACCTTTCAATGGCATCTACAAGCATTGCCGGATCCGTCTCGTCGAATTCGTGATTCCCTGGTACGACATACAGCGGGGCCAGTCTGCCGAGGTAGTTCAGCGCGTCCACCATCTGCTTTCCTCGGAAGACTTTGCTCTCCAGCGAAGGCGCGATGAAATCCCCGGCATGCACGATGAGCACACGCTTGCCCTGCTCCCTGGTCTGCTTTACGAGCGTGGCAACACGACCGAGCCCGCCGAGTTTTCCGTCCCCGACCGCGTCGATCCGATAGGTGTCGTTGAGCTGGATGACCATCAACTCCGGCTTGAACTCATTGCGTCCGGACGTGAACGAGGGTTCCCGTGCCCGTGGGGGCCACAAGTACCACGCCCCGAGCAGCCCGAGGAGTAATGCAAGCAGGGCCAGCCAGCGGCCTAGTGACATCAGTTATCCCTCGGCTCTGCCGATTTTGACGGCGTGGATTGTTCGGCCTCAGCCGGCCCCAGCGGCCTGTCATCTTCCGTTTCGGTCATTCTTGATGCTCCTGTTTCATCACTCTTTCTCGCCGATACATCCGAGTCAACGTAAATCCAGCTCGCAGAGTGCCTAGGGTGGTCACGGTACAGGAATTGGCAGACCTCCTTCCACGTCTGCTTCTCCTCGACCTGCGTGGCCGGGAGAGGTTTGCGCAGTTGCTTGAGAAGTTCGTTGCGGTAGAGGTCAAACGCCGCTTTGAACTGCACGCCGTAAAGCTGCGCGTTGCCCAGGGCGCTACCGTAGGCGGCCCAGGTCACCGCCAGCCCGCCCCAGAAGCACAGGAGGAAAAGCCACCACTCCCCCTGCACGACGAGAAGGTAACCCCCGGCTACCAGCGCGAAAGCCGCACCAAGCGAAGACAACAGCAGCATGTGTTCCATGCCTCCTCTGGACAGGTCCCATGGCCTGCACTAGATTTTCCGGCAGGAGACCGTAAAGTCGGGGCCAGACCTGCACGGCGTCTATCTGGTAGCGATCCGTGGGGTACAACTCCGCATTCTTGAGAATGTTGCCAAGACGGGTCGGCATCACCTCGCGTGTACGCATGGGGTAGTTGTAGGAGATGGTGTCGTAGCTCAATTTTTTTAGTATTCGCTGGTGCCTTGCCTTGCCGTACTCTTTAAGGTAGCGTGAGCCGGAGAAGTCCCAGTACCCCTCGTAGAACTGTAGGATCGCGCGCATCTTTCCAACCAGCATGATTGAAAAAAGGTACACCGCGACGACGAAACAGACGGCCTCGACGGCTTGATCGAAACCTTCCTGCCCGCGCCACCTCCTGACAGCTTCGAACAAGCCTTCCGCGCCGGTGAACCAGACGACAAACAGCAGTCCCCAGAAGACGAGGCAGGGAAAGAAGACGTGCATCAAGAATCGGCGGTCGAAGATGCTGGTCATCCCCTTCAGAGTGTCCACGAACATGACGAGCCCCTTAGCGCGCCACGCCTAGTTGGTGCGGTAACCCTTGTGGGTTCTGGCAATTGGGCAGGTCTTCGTCGTCGAGTGGCAAGTACTCCAGTGCATTCAGATAGCCACACTTGGTGCACTTCACTTCGATGAGGGGCGTCGTATTCGGATCGCTCGGTCCAAAAGGTAACCATCCCCCCGACGACCCACCAGTCCCTCCCTCCATGGTTGGCGCTGAAATCTTATAGCCGTAAGTGAGCCCGTTCTCGTTAACGTATTCGTCCACGGTGTCCGCGGGCAACACCCCAACGACCCCCTCGACACCTACGAGCACCACGCCGTACGCTCCCAGACAGAACGAGGATGTTGCCCTCGAACTGACGAAGGTATGCATCTCGATATCGCATCCCGCGACGACCATGGGAGGCAGCCTACTTCCGGGCGCCAACAGCGACGGGGCGTTGCGCCTGTCGGCAAGCTTCAAGTCGTACAGGGTCACAAGCGCCACGGGCGTGTTCTTCTCGTCGAGGATAACTCCGTAGTCGCTCTCCGAAAGCCGCCACATCGCCTCTTTCGGGGTGAGCATCCCGGACAGGGTTTGAAAATTCGCCAGCCCACTCTCTTTAATTTTCATATCCGCCCTCCTACTTCGTTTTATCCTCCAGCAGGATAAGCTGATGGCGCGAGCAAAATATCCCCGTGCGCAGCAGATGTCAATAATTAAGCGCGCTGACCAACGTGTCACAGGCGACCGAAGTGGGGCACTGATTGCGACAACCATAGCGACATACGGGCGGCTGGACTGCGCGCACAACAATGCCGGCATCGAAGGCGTGGAGACGCTCACCGCCGACCACCCTGAAGCGGACTGGGACCGTGTCATCAGCATTTTCGTTCAGAGAGTTACATCTCTCTGGACCCTCACTCAATTTACGCATGAAATCCAAGGGCGGGGTGAGAAACACGAAGACCCGGCATGGGGCGCATACCGGGTCCTGTACCTAACGTCGCAGAATATGTGCCCTGCTCCTAAGGAAACCCTGCCGCATCGGGGAAGGTAAACAAAGCTTCCGCGAGAGAAAGGACACATGAAAAGTATGCCATCGGGTCTGAGGAGATTCGAGTCACGATAATCAGGACAGGTCACCACGCTGGCAACCGCATGGCTATCACCACCCGTTTCCGGTGCAGGAGGCGACTGCACAGGTCGCCTATAGCTGTGGTGTGGCTCTGTTCCGATGCCGCTTCATTCGTGACCGGGCATACCATGACCGTCGGTGGCGGATATGTGGCGCAATAGGGAGCACGTGGGTCCGTTCACTGGAGATAGTGGTTGATCCCTGCAATCAGTTTGTAGCACACATCCATCGTTGGCGTTGGAATACCCAGCGCTGCACTTTGCCGTACGGCATAGCCCAGGGTCTCTTCCACTTCGAGGCGTTTGCCCTGTTCCACATCTTGTAGGGTCGAGATTTTGTGCAGCGGGGCCTGCGACGCCAACTCGTCCCCCATCTGCTGTAAGTGCGTGACCAAATCGTCGAAGGCAAGCCGACTGAATGTCTTGGTCGGGAAGAACGTGATATCTTCCAGGACAATATCCCGTGTCGTGGCAAGTTGCGTCATCTCCTGTAATATCGCTGCCACAATGGACGCCGTCTGAGCCTCTTGCAAGAACTTGTAGGTCTCCAAACGCGTCAGGACTGCCGGAGCCATCCAGCTCACGAAGGCGAGGTATTTCGCCCATTCAAACGACTGGATGGACGGCGTTACCTGCGCCACAATGCCGCTACGCTCCAAGGTGTCACCCAGGGTCTGGACCCGTGCCGAGATCCCTGTGGGCAGCTCGCCAAGGTACAAGCCCTGGTTAACCGTGAAACGGACCGTGCCTGTCGGGAGCATTGCGCCACTAAACGCTGCCATGGCACCGAGCACTTTTGCCCATCCAAAGGTCTGGGCTAATTGCTCATTCTTCAGGACACCATTTTGGATGGAGACGACACTGTCCACGTCCAAATGCTTGACGCTGTGCAACGCAGATGCCATGTCATACGTCTTGACCGTCACGATCAAGACCTCGGCTGCATGCACCTGGGAGGGTTCAGTGACCACGTGGACAGGGACCGTAAAATCCACCAATCCGGTAATGGTCGCCCCGTGTTCCTGCAAGTACGCGGCGCGTTGACCACGAGCGATCAGCGTCACGTCTTCCCCAGCTCGTGCTAAATGGGCCCCCAACACCGTACCTAATGCGCCGGCACCGAGAATGACAATATGCATGGTGATACGCTCCGCTGGTGAGGTCGTTACGGAGATGGAATTGCCCCCTGGGACGATGGGGCTCTGTTCGTGCCACAACTATTGTAAGGTGTCCAAGAGCGCCTTCGCATCCCTGAGGTCTAACGTAGTGAAACCTTCTGTTTCACTACCGGAGACTTTTTACAAAGTCTCCATGGCGACGGGACCAACACCGTGGCCAAAAAAGGGGGGCTGGCGCGATGGCGGCGGGATGAACCGATCATGTCTAGTCAACTGCGAGAGGGGTGGCTCTTTCGGGTTCCACCCCATTGTGCATGTGGCCGTGTTTCCTTATACTTGAGGGCCTTGCAACGCGTATAGACGTCTCGGATGACCACGGTTTGCGTTGACCTCCCTAGGGGATGGTAAACGTTTTAGAGTCAACACGACCACGACGTGAGCGGGCCAGCATGACTTGGACATCACGACCTGTGAAGTTCGCCGGTACCGCTAGGCATGGATAAAACTCATAGGAATACGAAGCGTCTGTAAGCTGGTTCGTTGCTATGGGCAATGACTGTGCCCGACGTCCAATGCTCAGGGCGTGGACGGCATGGCCGATGCAAGCGAGCTTGCCTTGCGGTCACGGTGAGCAGTCGACCTCAAGAGGTAAGGAATCCGCAATGAACTCGACCCGTAAACAGGTCGCCGTCGTGGTGGGGGCGACCGCCAAATTTCGAACGCATCCCAAGCCTTGCAGATCGGAAAGGGAGCGCGGGTCGGACCATGGCCAGTGAGACCGTTTAGACACTTGGGGCATGAGTTGACGTGATGCAGCGGTATGGCGAGACGCTGGCTGCCGGTGAGGCACAGCCCGCGCCTGAGGAGGAGGTGTGACCAAGAATCCACTCACCATGATCGGCCTGACGCCGGCGATTCTCGGTCTGGGCCTGACTTATGATGAGCTGTACGAATACTGTACCAGGATAGCGCGCTCCTTGTTCGCCTGCGTCCATCCTGACCGACATCACGGTACACAACGCCCGGAGGCGCTGCACTTCTCCGAGGCGTTCGATCTGCTCAAAGACCGCCAGGTATTTAACGCGGCGATCAGAGAGTTTCAGGGGCAGCGCCGCCATAGCTCTTCCCATACTACACACCGGAGCAAAGAGGAGGACACGCTGCGCCTGCGCTTTCAGGAACTGCAAAGACGCAATGCTATACTGATGGGCGAAGAGCGCAAACTCCGCGAACGCGTCCACCATCTCGAACAAGTCAACGCGATTCTCCGGCAAGCCGTGCAACAATACGAAGACTCCCCCACCAACCAGAGAGCAACTCACAGCACCACCCCGAGAGGGCGACGCTTGCAACGATAAATGGCTCACTCTCGCAGAGGCGGCGTGGGTGTTCCAGACCTCACACGCCTGGCTCGACCCCATAGCGCAATGTAGCAGGGTGTTACGATTAACTGCGGTTTATACTTGGCGGTGGGGGCCGGCGCGTTGTGGCTCACGTCCACCGACCCGGCGGTCTAACCCGCCATGCATTACCGCTACCTCGACGATCCCTGGGACCTGCAGTGTTTGCGCGAAGCCGTGCGGCTGTGCGTCCGGCTCCTGGACGACCCGGCTTTTCAGCGCATCCTCGACCAGCGCGTGTCTCCCACGGACGCGGAACTCGCCTCGGATGCCGCCCTAGATCAGTGGCTGTTGCACAATATCGCGAGCTCGTATCACATCGCATGGACCTCACCTATTGGCAGCTGGAATCGTTAGTGGTGTGACGCCGCTTGCATCAGCTCCCACACGCGTTGGGGGCTGACGGGCAAGCTCGTCACGGCAATGCCCAACGGTCGCAGGGCATCCGCGACCGCATTGGGCACGGCCGCATAGGCCCCCACCGTACCGGCTTCGCCCACGCCTTTCACCCCGTTGAAGGTAAAGGGGGAAGGGGTTTCCAGATGCTCCATCTGTATGGCGGGGATATCCAAGGCGGTGGGGACGAGATAGTCCATCAAGGTGGCGGTGCGTAATTGCCCCGCGTTGTCGTAGGTCAGTTCCTCAAAGAGGGCATTGCCCATCCCTTGGGCGACTGCCCCGCGCACCTGGCCTTCGACGACCTCATGGTCCAAGATCGTGCCGCAATCCTCGACCACATAGTATTGCTCGACCTGCACCTGGGCCGTGTCTGGATCGACGCGCACGACCGCCACATGCGCCCCATTGCCAAAGACCTGATGGGGCGGATCATAGGTGCGGGTGACTTCCAGCCCAGGTGCGATGGTCGCGGGCAGGACGACCTCCTGCGAGCGGTTGTAGGCCGCTCCGGCCACCTGTGTCAGCGGCACCCGGCGTGAGGGGTTGTGTTTCACAAACACCTCCCCTGCTTCCAAGGCGAGCTCGGCATCG
>Ga0114129_10014059_pt1 | contig 11402 bp, 9 predicted proteins | sample RhiMetdeltSRZDD1_FD_80071 | JGI IMG/M metagenome (GOLD analysis project Ga0114129, IMG submission 80071) | Populus rhizosphere microbial communities from Tennessee, USA - Rhizosphere MetaG P. deltoides SRZDD1 (version 2) (version 2) | ecosystem: Host-associated > Plants > Roots > Rhizosphere >... | reverse complement strand
TCGGACCGATACAAGCCGCGGCCGAGACCTCCCCTGCCTCCGCCGCGACCGCCTGCACCCGCCAACGCATACAGCCGCCGACCGTGCGTATTCGATGCGACCGCCAACGCAGAGATTCGCGCGCCGTCCGGCAGGGCAGGGCCGCCGACGGGCTGCCACGTCACGCCGCCGTCACTGGACTTGTAGACACCAGTGCCGGCAATCGGAGGCTGCGCCGCTGCCGGACCACCGCCGGCGGCGAGCAACGCATAGACAATCTGCGGATCGAAGTAATCGGCATACACGTCGGATGCCCCTGACGATCCGTCGGCAGGCAGGACACGCGTCCAGGTCAGACCGCCGTCGGTGGATCGATAGACACCCCGCTCGGCATCATTGTCGTTTCCAACGGCTGAACCGGACGCACCCGGCATGCCCGCACGGCTGCCACCGGACGGCGTCGGGCGCGGCCCCGGCGTGGCAACCAGAACGTTGTTCGGGTTGCCTGGATCCACGACGATGCCGCCGATGTACTGCGACCGCACCAGCCCGATGTTCGTCCACGTTTTTCCGGCGTCGGTTGACTTGTACACACCCTTTCCGGTGCTGAACGACCAGCCAGAGAGATTCCCTGTGCCCACGTACACGATCTTCGGGTCCGAGGGAGCGACGGCGACCGCGCCAATCGATGCCACGTGCACGTCGTCGAAGATCGGCTTCCACGTGTTGCCGCCGTTCGTGGTCTTCCACACTCCGCCCTCGGGCATGCCCGCGTAATACGTGGTCGGATCGCCAGGCACGCCGGTGGGCGCGGACACGTAGCCGGAGCGTGGCGGTCCGATGTTGCGCCAGCGCAGCCCGGCGAAGTACGACGGGTTCACCTGCTGCCCGCGCAGCGGCGCGAGCGCGAACACCGCGATGGCGGTCAGAAGCACGATTGCTCGTCGCATGAAAGCTCCTGGCGGTATGAATTGACTACTGAACTGATTCGGGTTTTCTGCGCCGGATCGTACACGCAACGTCTTCGAGAACGCGAGTGTTGCGACAAGTCCACGTGAACGGAATACGGCCGGCGGGACGAAGCCCCCGGTCTATTGCGAGATGCGCATCAGAATTGCCCCGGCAACTTCGTCGTCCTCAAGCGTGACGATATCGAGGTAGCCGTCGATGGACAGCAGTCCCTCGATCGGCGCCTCGTCCAGGCGCAGCAACATGATCCGTTCGGACTCTCGGCCCTTGATCAGATCCCGGACGACACGCCACTCGAGCCCGCACCACTCCTTCTGCTCGTACTCGGCGCAGAGGAGGATCACGAGCAACTCGGATTCCGCTTTGTAGATGTTTTGCAGGTACAAATCGAGATTCGGCCGGGCCAGTTCCGCCCGGTACCACCGGTCGTAGAAGATGGCGTCTTTGCCGAGGGTTCGTGTGAGGACGGTCGCGATGCCTTCCGCGCGTTCGCGGACGTCGCCGGGGAACGAGAGCGCCACGCGGAATCGTCTCCCTGGGGCCGTGGCAACGGGAGCGTGAGCGGGCGGTTCGACTTCGATCGTTGGACCGATCGTGAAAACCCGGCCTCTGGACCGCCATGCGCCAATGAGGGCAATCACCGACAGGGCGACGAGCGACACGCAGCCGTAGTAATAGCGCTCGAGACGACTGGCATGACGTTCCAGCGCAGCTGGCTGCCAAACCAGCTGCGGCTGGCCGGCTGTCTTTCTCACGAACTCCTGTGCGGTGGTGCTCGGGGACAATTTCCCGAATTCAGTGAGGTCGTCCTCGGTTCCGACGACGACATTGATGCCTTCGACTTCAACGCTGTACCGTGAGCGCTGCGCGTTGTACTTCAGCAAGGTCGCGCCAAGCGCGAGCAGAGAGGCGAGCGCCAGGCCAGCCCAAAGTGGCCAATGCTTCCGCTGCGGAAACCGGCCCAGTGCGTAGACGCACGATACCAGGACGACGAGAACAGCGACGGCCGCGGTTGCGGCGGGTCCGAGCCGGTGTGACGCCTGTAGATTGATGGGCGGATACAGCAGCACGCCGGATCCGGCAATCACCAGCGCGGCGACGCCGTACGTGACCGCGGATCGGACCCCGCGTTCCCGAACCGACTGGAGCAATGTCACCGAAGGATCAGTTCGAAACGCGTCGAGCGATTGCGGCTCACGGAAATCGGTTTCGCGTCGCTCAGGTCACGCCCGTTAGCCGAGCGCGCGACGATGACATAATCACCAGCGGGGATTGGTTCCTCGACGACGGCCGTCGCCGCCGCGAACTCTTTCCACTGGCTCGCCACATTCGGGACCTTCTCGAGAAGATCCCAGAAGAAGCGCTCAAGGTACCGGACGCGAAGCCCCCGACGTTCGCTGCCGTCAGAGAGCAAAGTCCGGATCGAGATCCTTATTTCGCCGAAGGCTCTCTCGGGACTGCTCAGGCAGTCCTGCAACTTGGTTTCGAGATCGCCGGCAACAGTGGTCAGCGCATCGTTATCGGCGCGCTGTATTGCCCATTCGAGCGCGTTGACGTCCCGCGTGAGGCTCGAGGCGAGCGACGGAGGCCGCCGCGGCGGAGGAGATGGCCACCGCTGCCGCAGGATCTCCGCGATCGCGCCGATGCGGTGCAGGCGATTACGGTCCATCCGCGCGCGAGCAGCTGGGGTACCGTACGTCCTGGCGATGTTTTCGAGCGCCATGAGCGCGACGAGTTCGGGCAGCGACCAGTCGGGCGTGAGCGTGAATTCGCGCCGCTCGGCTTCCTCGAGAAACGCTCGAAGCGACTCGCTGCGATTCAGCGCGGCCGCGAGCTGCGCGAGTGTTCGTCCTCGTCGATCGCGCCATCGGGCGTGGGCGCCGGCCTCCAACAGGAGCCGGGCGATGCCCTCGTCACCCTGTCGAACCGCGACGAGCAATGGCGATTCGAACTTATCTACCTGGCGGGAGTCGGAAGGCGCGTTAACGGTCACGTTGATCTCGTTCGGGTCGGCGCCCTTCCGCAACAGCTTACGAACGTCAGCTTCATCGTGCCGTCGCACCGCCGCCATCAGCGGGCTGATCGCCAACTCGAACTGACTGGCGGTTGGAGTCGCCGCTGCGGGCATCAAGGTGGTCCCCACTGCGGTCGTCGACGTCACTATTCTCAGCGTGAGAGCCACCAACGGGGTGTTCATGACAGACTCTCCTCGCCTGAAATATCGGCTCGTCCGCCTTCGAGCATCTCAGGTGACCCGATGAATGGCCGCGGGTCCGGGGCACATCCAGGGACAGCAGTGTATACGGCATCGCGGTGACTTGGTACCGGGGCTCGAAGCGGGGCGGAAGCCGGGGAGACGCTCGTTCGATATACGCTGGCCGCGAGAATCTGATGTCATGTTATGGCTAACAGGCCGCTGAAAAACCGCGGCCAGCGAGGTTCACCGGTTCCCCGTTCCTGGTTCCCGGTTCGAAAGTGCTGGTTCTGCACCGTAATCAGAACCAAGAAACCGGGTACTGGGAACCTGTGAACCGGGAATCACACAGGATGCTTTTTTCAGCATCCTGCTAAACGGTTCAGGAAGTCACACGCCTGGCGAACGGGAACACGATCATCAACAACTGGCCCGGAAGCGTGTCGGAGCAAGACTGGCCGACGGTCGTGCAGTTGATCGAGGTTACCCACGACAAGAAGGTCGTCGGGGCGCTGCGCGACTGGACAACGCTCGGGCCGGCGTCGTCAACGCAGCTCCTGGATCAGCCGGGCTCGACGGAAAGGCGCGAATTGCAGCGCTGAGCGACAGCGGGTTCTGGATCTTCGTGAGAAACCCGAAGCGCCAGGTCGCGGGTCGCGTTCACGGCCACAGCGGTGGTTGGGCCGGCACGGTGGCGTGCCGGCCCCAGTCGGCCCGCACCGGCGAGAAGACATCGATAGCTACTGCACCTTCGCGGCCGGCGACCACGTCGTGCGGAACGTTGGAAGGGATCACGTACGTGTCACCGGCTACGAGCTCGCGGCGTTCGCCGCCGATCCTGAACGTCATGGAGCCCTGCACCACCATGCCGAGCTGCTCATTCTGGTGAGCGTGCTCCGAAACGACGCCGTTCGGCGAGAGCTCGACGACGGCCATCGTGATCTGCGCTCCCTGAACGACACGGGCGAGCACGCCTGGCCAGATTGCAAGTGGACCAAGCTGCGAAAGGTTTGCGAATGCGGACATGCCGGCAACACTACCACACCGGAAACGCCAAGGCGCGCACGTGACGTTGAGCGTTTCGATACGGTTTAAGTCGATTTGATTCACGAATCTATTCGACATAGATTCTGGACTACGGAGGACGAGTGGTCCGGATTCGTTCGGGTCGTGTATCCGCGGCGATGGCAATCGTCACACTCTGCGTCGCCGGATCGGCGATCGGCCAGATCGCGGCTGCGGCGCTCGTCGGCGAGGTCTGCGATGAGAGCGGCCGCGCGCTGCCTGGCGTCACCGTCCAGCTGATCGAGGAGGCGACGAATCGGGCCCGCACTGTTGAAACGGCTGCCGACGGAGTCTTCCACCTGTCCGGCCTTTCACCAGGAGAATATCGACTGGTTGCAACGCTCGACGGCTTTCGTCGGCTCGATCGCCAGAGCATCCGGCTCACGACCGGCGAAACCGTAAGGATCGCTCTGGAGCTGCAGCTCGGCCGCGTGCACGAGAGCGTCAACGTCACCGCCGCGCCGATACTCAGGCAGGACAGCGCAAGTCTCGGTGCGGTTGTCGACCACGAGCGCGTCGAGCAGCTTCCCCTGAATGGCCGCACCTTCATCGGCCTTTCAGCGCTCGCGCCTGGCGTCGCGCTCCCGCCCGGTTCCTCGCTTCCGCGAATAAACGGCGGTCGGCCACGGACGAACGAGTACCTCTTCGACGGGATTTCCGTCTTGCAGCCGGAGCCCGGGCAGGTCGCGTTCTTCCCTGTCATCGATGCCATTCAGGAATTCAAGATCGAGAGCAACAGTCCGCCCGCGGAGTTCGGGAGGTTCAACGGCGGCGTGGTCAACCTCACGACGAAGTCCGGCAGCAACGAGCTGCGCGGCGATGTCTTCGAATTCTTCAGGCACGAGGCGCTGAACGCGCGCAACTTCTTCGCGCCACCCGGGCCGAAGCCGCAATTCCGGCGGAACCAGTTCGGCGGCGTCGCGGGCGGTCCGCTTCGGGCGGATAGAACGTTTCTGTTCGCAGACTTCCAAGGCCAGCAACAGGTCGTTGCCCGCACTGCGATCTCGACGGTGCCGACCGAGTTGCAGCGGCAGGGTATCTTCACGGAAGCGATCGCCGGCCGCGTTCCCACGCTTTACGATCCAGCGACGGCGTCGGACAGTGGTGGAACCGTTACGCGATCTACGTTTCCGGCCAACACGATTCCGCGAGAGCGCTTCGATCCGGTATCACAGGCGCTCCTCGCTCGATATCCGCTGCCCACGAGCGTGGGCACCGCCAACAACTATCGCCGGATCGCCGACGAAACGATCAATCAGAACCAGTTCGACGTTCGGATCGATCAGCGTCTGCGCCCGGAGGGCGACTACCTCTTCGGCAGGCTGTCGCGCTTCGACGAGAGGTTCGTGCCGACCACGCCGCTCCCGGACGGAAGCGGCGCCACGAGCGGAACGCTGGGCGCTCAGGACACTCGCGCATGGTCCTTCGCTTCGAGCTACCAGCGACTGTTCTCGCGGACGCTGCTGAACGAGCTCCGCTTCGGCGACACAAGGCGACATGTCGCCCGCGACGCCGTGAGTTTATCGAATGGACCGGCTGCGGATCTCGGGTTGCCCGGGATTCCCGGGAACGCCAGGTTTCCGCGCCCGCTGCCGACGTTTCTGATCGCGGGATATCAGCAGCTCGGGTCGCCGCCAAACACGGCCACGGACTTCGGCACGAGCGTCACCCAGATTTCGAACACGCTGACATGGACGAAGAACACGCACACGATCAAGGCCGGCGCCGATCTTCGCTGGTCGCGTCTGAACGTCGTGCAGCCTCCTTCCCCAACCGGATCGTTCCAGTTCAGCAACCTCTTCACCGATCTCCCTGGTGTGTCGAATACCGGCTCTCCGCTCGCAAGCTTTCTGCTCGGGCAGGTGCAGACGTTTTCCATCGACCTGCAGCAGGACGAGATTCGCAATCGAGCGCGCACACAGGAGTACTTCGTACAGGATGACTGGCGAGTCTCGACACGCTTGACGCTCAATGCAGGCGTTCGATACACACTGAACTTTCCGTCGTTCGAAGAGCACGATCAGAGCGCCGTCTTCAACCTGCAGACGCACAGGCTCGATTACCTCGGACGCGACGGGAACCCTCGATCGGCGCGTGAGCTTCACAAATCGAACTTTGGTCCGCGGCTCGGGATCTCCGCTCGCATTGCAGACAAGGCGGTCCTGCGGACTGGATACGGGCTCGTGTGGATCGAGCAAGCCGGAATCACCACACCCTTTACGACGCCGGTCTTCCCGTTCCTTCAGACCGTTTCAGAGCGAACCCTCGATAACCTGACGCCTGCCTTCGTGCTGGCGAATGGGCCGAGCATCGCCCCGATTCCACTCACGCCTGACGCCGGCCTCGGGCAGGGCGTCTTCAGCGTGGACCGCGATCTCGGTTCCGGCTACGTTCAGCAGTGGAACGTCTCGTTCCAACGCCAACTCGGCGCGCACATATCCGCAGAAGTGGCGTACGTTGGATCGAAGATCACACGTGTCGGCATTCCGGATACAAACCTCAATCAGCTGACCGTCGAGCAACTGACCCTCGGCCCGGCCCTGCTCGAGCGCGTGCCGAACCCGTACTTCGGTATTATTCCCCGCAGCTCGTCGCTGGGAGATCCGACGACGACGGTCGCGCAGCTGCTGAAGCCCTATCCCGAGTACACGACGGTCAGCTTGTATCGAAACAACGTGGGGACGACGTTCTATCAGGGCCTGGAGCTCAAGGTCGAACAGCGGCCCGCGCGCGGGTTGTCGTACAGTTTCAGCTACACGCGGTCGAAGCTCGTCGACGACGCGTCATCGGTCTTCGACGCGTCGATTCTGACCGGTCCCGTGGCCAACTATCCCGTCGGCGACAGCTTCAACCGCCGTCTGGAACGGGACTACTCGACCGGCGACATTCCGTACGTGCTCGTGGGCTCGTTCATCGCTGACATTCCCGTTGGCCCCGGACACCGTTTTCAGCCAGGAGGAATCATCGGCGCGTTGCTGCGCAGCTGGACGATCACCGGAATCTCGACGTTGCAGTCAGGCACGCCGATAGCCGTCACCCAAGCGACGAACTTCAATGCGTTCGCAGGATTTGGTACGCAGCGTCCGAACCTGATCGCCGATCCTGCGCTGCCTGCGAGCGAGCGATCGGCCTCACGGTGGTTCGAAACGGCGGCGTTCGCCGTCGCGCCGCAGTTCACGCTCGGCTCGAGCTCGCGGAATCCGGTTCGAGGGCCGGCGTACCGGAATCTGGATCTCGCCTTGATTCGCCGCGTTCAGCTGTCGGACCGGCACGCGCTCGAGTTTCGGGCGGAGATGTTCAACGCGACGAATACACCGCCGCTCGGTCAGCCGAACGGCGTGCTCGGAACAGCGGCCTTCGGCACGATCACCAGCGCCGGCGATCCTCGGGTCGTCCAGCTCGCGCTCAAGCTGCACTTTTGACCGCGAAAGTACGCCGTTCGCGCGCTCGCTCAGACACCTGCGTTCGCAGTAACGGCGATCATCGTCGTACGTCTCGGCATTGGCGCGACGACCGCGGCGTCGGCATTCACGGGTTGCTGTCGTTCGCCGTCGCCGCCCGCACGACGGAGATCGGCGTTCGGATGGCGTTCGGTGCGCAGCGGAGGGACATCCTGTCGATGATCATGACGCGATCGCTTACGCTCGCTGTTCTTGGCATCGTCCCGGGCGTGGCATTCGCTTATGTGTCGGGACGTGGCATGCAGGCGCTGCTCGCGGGCGTCAATCCGGCTGACCAGGTCACGTTCCTCAGCGCGACTGGCCTGGCGTTTGTCATGACGTTTGCGGGAAGTCTGCCTCCGGCGTTGCGGGCTGTGCGTGTGGATCCGATTATGGCGATACGTCGGAGTAGATGCGAGGTCAGGCGGGTGAGCGAGATTAGCCTTCACGATGGCTTCGGACCGTGGTTCTCGCGCAGGTGGCGCTCGAACATGTCGATGACCACGTTCAGGTGCGTTTCGACCGTCCTGATGTGGTCACTAAGTCCGGTATCTGTCTCCTGCAGTTGCGTCGCTAATGCCCGAAGTTGCTCGTCCGTGCGGTCCTGTTTCGCGGCGAGACCATCCACGGTATGGGCAACTCGCCCGACAATCCCGGTCAGACCGATCAGTCCCTCCGCAATCCGATCCGTCTTTTCGGATAGTCGCACGAAATCGACGGCAAATTGCGCCTGCTGATTGAGCAGGAATTGCATCGTGCGCTCAATATCCTCCGGAGACATCGGCTGAAATTCCACGCGATCACCCCCAACACAGTTCGACAGGCCATTATGGCATCGTCCTCCGGCGTCGTGCCAGAGCAAGGACCGCGCCAGTCACTTCCGCATTTCGACAACAATGACTTCGATGGGTCCGCTTCCGCGATTCACATCGCCATGCTGCTGGCCGGGCGGATCGGCGTCCAACCAGTACGCCTTCCCTGTTTCCCACGTCATCGTTCTCGTCGTCTGTCCCTTCGCATCGACGATGTCGAGGGTTCCACCGGTGAGGACGACGATCGTCCGGCCGTGATCGTGGCGATGAAGCACCAGCGGCTGGTTCGGCGTGATCGTCGACTTCCACACGCGCACCTGATCGTTTTCGAATTGGGGTTCGCGCCGTGTCTGCGACGCCTGCTGTAATGCACCGAGGGCAACGCCGGCCGAGGACACCAGTGCGATGGCTCCGGACAGCATCCATTTCGAACGCATGTGACCTCCAGGTGAGCGAATGTCTGCCCACTTGCCGGGATGTCGCAATGTAGCACACGATCGCCTGCATGTGCTACAGTTGAGGCCGTGAAGACCTACATCCACGCTCGGCTAAGCAAAGAGGAGCGCGCGACGCTCGAGGCCCTGAAGAAGTCGACGGGACAAACCGACTCCGAGATCGTCCGCCGAGGACTTCGGCTGGTCGCTCGGGAGGAGCGTCAGCGACGCAGCGCCCTCGATCTCGCCGGACGCAGCGTCGGTCGATACCGAAAGGGTCCGCGAGATCTCTCCGTTAACCGGAACCACCTCGAAGGTTTCGGCGAATGAATGCGGCGGGAGTCCTTCTCGATACCGGACCTCTCGTTGCGCTCCTTTCGAAAGACGACGTCAATCACGAACGTTCGCGCCTCGCGTTTGCCGGCTGCGAGCCGCCGCTTCGCTGCTGCGAGGCGGTCGTCGCGGAGGCGTGCTTTCTGATGCGCAAGGTCCACCGTGCCGGGCCCGCCGAGGTCGTCGCTTTGGCGGCGCGGGACGTGTACCGCATCGCGATTGCCGCGACGGATCACTGGAGCCGGATCGAGGCAATCTTGACGAAATACTCGGATCGACCGGTCTCTCTGGCTGACGCGTGCTTGATTCGATGCGCCGAAATTCATCAGGAGCCGCGAATCCTGACGTTCGACAGCGGTTTTCGCGGGTATAGATGGGCGCGGACCAGGCGATTCGAGTTGTTGTAAGGCGAGGTTGCACGATCGACGATCGCGGTGCCGCCCTGACCATCGCACGTACCACAATCCTCAATCTGCAATCTGCAATCTGCAATCAGCAATCCTTAGCTCTCTCTCAAAATGTCCGCCGGATCGAGTCGGGCCGCACGTTGCGCGGGTACGAGACACGCCGCGAAGGCGACGGCAACGAGCATCGCCGGCACACCAACCATCGTCCGGAGATCCGTCGGGCTCACACCGAAAAGCAACGCGGCGATCAGGCGACCCGAGACAACTGCGACGGCAACGCCAACGGCGACACCCACGAGGACGAGCCGAAGCCCGTGCACCACGACCATGCGTCGCACACGCGACGGCTCTCCACCGAGCGCGAGCCGGATCCCGATCTCGCGTGTGTGCTGTTGAACGAAGTACGCCATGATGCCGTAAATGCCGATCACCGACAGCACCAGCGCAGCGAAAGCAAACATCGCAATCAGTACGCTGAGATACCGCGGCGTCGACAGGGCGTCCGAAACGAGCTCGTCTCCGGTCGCCGGTCGCGAGACCGCAAGCCCGGCATCGAGCTCCTTCACCGCTTGTTGCAATGACAACGCAAGGCTCGACGGATCTCGAGTCGTCCGCAGCACGAGGAAGGCCGTTGGGAGATCCACGAACGGGAAGTAGACGGTTCCGTCCTCCGTCGCTTCGAGACCGGTCCACTTCACGTTTCCTACCACGCCGACGACGGTCGTCCACGGGCAGCTCGTGCAGCCGCCACTGCGGAAGCGACGTCCAAGAACCTCTTCACCCGGGAAGAAGCGGTTCGCCCACGCGCGGTCGACGACGACCACATCGTCACGGAGTGAAAACCGGTCGAGCAATCTTCCGCGCTCGAGCGTCAGGCCAACGGTCTTGAAGAAGCCCGGCGACACACCGACCCAGGTGCAAATGGGTTGGTTCTGACCCGGTGGCGTCGGATGATCTTCGAGATCGAAGTCGTTCTGTCACGGTGACCAGACTGCTTTGGTAGGCCGCCAGACCACTGAACGCCGGAGGGTCCGCCTCCAGGGCGCGGTAGTCCACGACCGACAGGCGAAAGCGGAACGGTGGATTGTCCGTATAGATCCAGACAAGGGCGTCCGGTTCCGCGTACGGGAGGGGAATTGACGAGGACAGCCCGGACGACGCCAATCATCGCGGTCGTTGCCCCGAGACCAATCCCGACCGTGAGGACGATGGTGGCGGAAAGCGCGGGAACGCGTGCAAGACTGCGCAGCGTGTAACGAAAGTCGCGCCAGAGATGATGCATGTGCTCGACTCCCCCGATCACAATCCTTAGTCGGAACATGCGCCGAATTGGTTGGCCAGCGCGCCGTTCGGGGCGCATTTTCGACCGTTCGCAGCCGAGCCGGTAATCGCCGACTGAGCCAGTGGTAACGTCTCGGGCATGGAGACGGCACCACCAATCGGCCAGGTCGTCTGGCACAGTCTTCGAGATGCCCCCGAGCCCACGAAGCGACAACTGAGGATCATCCTGTTGACGTGGGCAGCGACGCTGATCCTCCAGTACCTGGATAGTCGAGGGCGCCATGGACCGCGCGTGTGGGCAGAGATCGCCAGCGTTCTGCTCTTCACGGGAGGCACGTTACTCCTCGGGGTGATGCACGTGCTGAGGGGCGCGTGTGCCGAGACCATAGAAGACGTCCAGGTCAAGCGCGAAGGACGCCGCGAAATCCGCGTGCTCGTCTTCCGGCAAACACTCGGCCCCATCCTTTTCGCGCTACCGACGATGGGCG
>Ga0114129_10014057_pt1 | contig 11403 bp, 8 predicted proteins | sample RhiMetdeltSRZDD1_FD_80071 | JGI IMG/M metagenome (GOLD analysis project Ga0114129, IMG submission 80071) | Populus rhizosphere microbial communities from Tennessee, USA - Rhizosphere MetaG P. deltoides SRZDD1 (version 2) (version 2) | ecosystem: Host-associated > Plants > Roots > Rhizosphere >... | reverse complement strand
GCAAGAACGGCGTGGTCGTCCTGCGCGACGCGGACCTCGACCTCGCTACCGACGGCATCCTGTGGTCCGCGTTCGGGACGACCGGCCAGCGCTGCACCGCAGCATCGCGCGTGATCGTCGAAAAGCCAGTCGTCGAGCAGCTCCTCCAGCGGCTCGAAGCGCGTGCCCGCAAGCTCGTGCTCGGCTCCGGTCTGGACGAGACCGTCGATGTCGGCCCGCTGATCAACCCTGGGGCCGTCGAGAAGGTCGACGGCTACATCGGGATCGGTCGAACCGAGGGCGAGCTCGTGCTCGGCGGTTCGATTGCGACCGCGAGCGAGCTTTCGAACGGGAACTTCTTCGAGCCGACGATCTTCAGCGGCGTGAAGTCGATGGATCGGATCGGCCAGGAGGAGATCTTCGGGCCGGTGCTGTCGATCATCACGGTTGACGATTACGACGCGGCGATGACGGCCCTCAACCAGACGCGCTACGGCCTCTCCTCGTCGGTGTTCACGCGCGACGTCAACCTCGCCTTCCGGGCAATGCGCGACTTCGAGACCGGAATCGTCTACGTCAACGCCGGCACGACCGGCGCCGAAGTCCATCTCCCGTTCGGCGGCTGGAAGGAGACCGGCAACGGCCACCGCGAGGCTGGCCACGTCGCGCTCGACACGTACACCGAATGGAAGTCGATTTACGTCGACTTTTCGGGCCACCTCCAGCGCGCCCAGATCGACAACCAGCCCAGCGGCTGAACGGGCGCAGCAACAGTTCGGCCCAGGTCGCGTCGCTCTCTCAGCGAACGGGACCTGACCTCGAGCCTCGGGCAGCCTCGATGGCCTGCGAGGGGGATCCTCCGTTCGGATGGGAGTTCGAGATGCGTCGGATCCTTCTGGTCGCCAGCCTGGCGCTGGCCCTCATGGCGTCGGCCGCACCCGCGGCCGCAGCCGAGACCTTTCAATTCCGGGGACAGGGGAACTGGGCGAACGCCTCGTTCTCCGATGTGCCCTTCAGCGAGGAGACCATCCCGCCGGGCACGTACTTCTACACGGACGTCTGGGCGTCCAGCTCGATCGTTACGGGCGAGGGCCAGACATACGAGGACAGCGGCGTCTGCGTCTTCCACTCGGAGATCACGGTCGACGCCGATGGCAACTGGTTCGAAAACAACTTCTTCGGCGCCTGTGGTGCCGGCCAGCTGACGATCGCGCGGCGCCTCGGCGGCGGCAGCGTCGTCGCCACCATCCCGATGCAGGAATGCCTCAACTGGGACAAGGACACAGGCGAATGCCTGGAAGCCGTGGACCTGGGCACGATCGACGTCGATCTCACACTGACCGGCACCGGCGCGACGTACCGCTACCACGGCACGAGCTCCGGCGGCTCGGCCGGCCTGTACCAGTACTCGCAGCACGGCACCGGATCGTCGCGCGCGGCTGTCCCCGCAGGGACGCTGACGTTCACGACGACGGACGGTTCCGTGACCGATCTCACCGGCGGAGTCGCCGGATGGGCGAGCCTTCAGCAGTCTCGCGACGGCTACATCGAAGTCGTCCACTGACCGTCAAAGGCGCCACTTGGCGTCAATAGCCCCCATCGACCGCCCCCGAGCTCAGCGAGCCGGGGGCGGTCGCCGTTTGCCGGGGTTGCAAGGCTCCTGCAGCGTGCGAACTCCCCGTTCGAGGGCAGTTGCAGCGGTCGAACGAGCACGCTGGGTCATGGAATCGCCGCTGGAGGTCGAAACCCATGGCTGAGATGGTGTTGCGCTGCACACGGTGCGGCAAAGTCGACGAAACACGTAGCTTCAAGAATGCCAACGAGGCCCAGGACAACATGGCCCACTGGGCCTGCTCGCGCTGTGCGTGGACGGACTGGGAGCTCGTCGAGGCAGACCAGGCCGCCGAGCCACTCGAGGCTGCCGGGCACCGGTAGCACGCGATCAGGCGACGCTCGCCGCGTCGCCTGCCGCCTTCCCGCGCCGTGGCTAGTTCGCTGGCGTGAAGATGTCGACGTAGGGCGAGACGGCGACTCCACCGTGCTGCCCGCCGCCGACCACGATCCAGCGGCCATCGATCGCCCCCGAGCCGAGGCCGTGACGCTTCTTCGGCAAGTCCGGCGCCGTGAGCCAGCGACCCAGGTCCAGGTCGAAGACGTCGTGCTGGCCGTACGTCGAGAGGTTCTCCAGGTTCTCGCCTCCCGTCACGTGGACCTGCCGGCCAACGAGCCCCGCTGTCAGGCCGCCTCGCGCCGTCGGCATATCCGGCATCGCCGTCCATGTGTTCGTCACCGGGTCGTAGACCTCGATCGTCGCGAGGTTCGAGAAGTGGCGGCCGCCGATGATCCACGCCTTTCCGTCGACGACGACGCCCGCGAGGTGCTCACGGTAGGTCGGTAGCGGCGGCGGGCTCGTATCCCACGTGTTCGTGGCCGGGTCGTAGACCCAGGTGTCGTTGTTCGCGGGCTCCGCGGCCACGACGCCGCCGAAGACGTAGAGCTTGTCGCCGAGCGCGAGGCTCACGTGGGCCCAGCGGCGGGCCGGCATCGGGGCGATGCTCGACCAGGCGTTCGTGGCCGGGTCGTAGGCCCATGCGTCGCGTTTCACCGATGGCTCGTGGAAGATGCCGCCGCCGGTGAGGTAGAGCTTGCCGCCGAGGGCGGCAAGGCCGGGATGATCGCGACCCTCCGGGATCGGGGCGAGCTCGATCCAGGTGTCCGAGGCAGGGTCGTAGGCCTCGAACGTCGTGAGACTCGTGGCCCGTGAGTCGATGCCGCCAGCGACGTAGAGACGGCCGTCGAGGACGGTCGCGGCGAGCTCCGCCCGTTTCGAGGTCATCTGGGCTCCGTCGGCCCAGGCGCCCTGGAGGTCGTAGACCTTCGGGCTCGGAGTTGGCCGGCTCGTCGGTTCGGCGGAGGCTGCCACGGAGGCGCTCGGCTGGGTCGTCCGCGTCGCGAGCGATGGACTCGGACTCCCGGGTGCGCTTCCGGCGCAGGCGCCGAGGATCGCCACGATCAGCGCCACCGCGACCGCACGTCGAGCGCTCGGCAACCCGTGGGCGTCAGCCATCCTCGCCCGAAGGTACGCTCGGGATCCGACGCGAGTTCAGCGCCGACGGCCAGCGGATCCCGCTGGTCGGCCGCGCCTGACGTCTAGTCTCCGACGGCGGCGAACAGCGTTCCGACGCGGGCCACTGACTCGTCGATTCGTGCCTCGCTGAGCCGACCGGAGTCGACCGCGGCAATGATCGCGCCGATCGCGGCGTCGACGATCGCCGGGTCGTAGACCTGCTGGTTCGCGAAGAGCAAGAGATCGCAGCCCGCCTCGAGCGCGAGAACGATCGCCTCATCCCGCCCGAACGCTCCATCGATGGCCGCGGCCTGGAGGTCGTCCGTCACGACCGCACCGGTCCAGCCGAGCTCGCCACGCAGGAGGTCGGTCACGGTTGGACGCGACAGCGACGCCGGCCGATCGGGATCCAGCTGGCCGTTGACGACGTGGCCGGCGATCACCAGATCGGCATCGCCGGTCGCGATCAGGCGCCGAAAGGGCTCGAGCTCCGTCCGCGTCCACGTGTTCGTCACATCCGCGACCCCGAAGTCCGTGTTCGTCGTCGAGCTGCCGATGCCGGGGAAGTGCTTGAGCGTCGTCCGTACGCGGGCGACGCGGTGGGCGTCGATCTCGATCGTCGCCATCTCGACGACGACGTTCGGGTCGGCCGAGAACGAGCGATCGAGCGCACCGATCGCGGGGCTGTCCGGGTTGACGTTGAGGTCGACGACGGGGGCGAAGTTGAGGTTGATCCCGACGCCTGCGAGGGTCGTCGCGATCGTCGTCGCCCACGTCCGCGCTGCGTCAATCGTCCCAGCCCCGATCTCCGCTTCCGACGCCACGGCCGGGAAGCCGTGCTTCGGCGAGAGCCGCGTCACCACGCCGCCTTCCTGGTCGACGGCGACGATGATCTGCCGGCCGGGCGCGGCCGCGCGAAGCTCGGCCGTGAGAGCGGTGAGCTGCTCCGGCGAGGAGATGTTTCGATCCTCGCCGGTCAGCTGGTCTCGGTCGAAGAGGATGACCCCACCGAGACCGTCCTCGGCCAGAGCGGTCCGCAGCCACGGCGCCTCGCTGAGCGTCGCGCCGCGGAAGCCGACGATCAGGAGGCTTGCGATCTTCTGGCGGAGGCTCAGACCGGGCGTCGGCGTCGATTCGGTCGCGCCCACGGTTGGAGACGGCCGCGGGGTGCCGGTCGGCAGCGGGCTCGGTTCGACCGTGGGAGATCGCACGCCGCACGCCGCGAGCAGGCTGCCGACAGCGCCGAGCAGCGCCGCACGCAGAACGTCACGTCGGGGAAGCACGACTGAAGGCTAGCGGTGCTCGCTGAGTCGAGCATCCAAGCGTCCTGCGGTATCCTCTCCCGCCTCGGGCCCGTAGCTCAATGGCAGAGCAGCTGACTCTTAATCAGCGGGTTGAAGGTTCAAGTCCTTCCGGGCTCACCAGCACTTCTGAGCGTTAATCGCCCCCGGTGGGTCGCTCGTTCCGGCCGCGGGCCGCCAGGAGGGCGAGGGCGAGATTCATCAGGAAGACGTTCACCACGAAGGCCGCGTTCTCGAAGTTGACCGTCTGGAGCGCGAGGATGCTGATCCCGAACCCAAAGGCGCTGATCGCGTACGCGGGCCAGCTCTCCGACCTGGGGTCGGTGTAGGCCTTGATGAGCGTCGGCACGGCGGCCAGGACGTCAGCCAGCAGCGCGAACAGCAACGCCAGGTTCGGGTTATCAGTCACGGCCCACAGGACGATCCCGAGGATGGCTGCGGCCATGAGGGCGTAGTCGCGCGGTTCGGTCTTCCAGTAAGCCCGCTTGTTCACGACCGAGGCCGCGACGATGAGCAACGGCGTCGAGCCGGCCACCAACGACACCCATGACTGCCCTTCGACGCCCTGCACCCGCTGGGCGACGAAGATGATCATCGGGAAGGTGCCCCAGAGCAGCCACGTCACGCGGTTCGGCTGGGCCTGGCCGGTGATCGTTGCGTACAGGTAGTAGAAGCCCCCGAGCGACCCAATCAAGGCGCCGACGATCGCGAAGGAGTCCGGGAGCATCGGCTAACTGTAGATCTGGCCGCGCGTGGCCCCGAGGCCGAGCTCGTCCCTCACATCTGAGTCGGGCGGAGCCATGAATCGCGGCTGCCGCCCGATCCGCGCGCTCACGCCTTAGCCCGACGGTCCCTTCAGAGCCGGCACACAGCCGGCCGAGAGGCGAGGGACCACAGCAATGTCGGACCAGGCGGAGAACCGCTCGAGCGAGCCGAATGCACTCGTCGAGCTTGTATACACCGAGAACGCCGCGCGGCTGCGCGGCTGGCTGACCTCGATCTGCCGCGACGAAGCCGTGGCCGAGGACCTGATGCAGGAGGCCTTCGTCCGATTGCTGCGAGAGGCACGGGAAGGCCGTACGCCCGACGACGCAGTCGCGTGGCTGCATCGCGTCGGCTCGAACCTCGCGATGAGTCGCGGCCGCCGGATCTCGGTCGCCGACCGCCGGGCCGCTGACCTGCCGCAGCCAGGGCTCGTCGCGTCTCCAGAGGCCGATGCCGTTGCTGCCGAGGAAGCGGCCGCCGTTCGATCCGCACTGTCCGGCCTCGACGGCGACGATCGCGAGGCCGTCATCCTTGCCGCGCACGGCTACCGGGGTCCCGAGATCGCGGAGCGAATCGGCCGCTCGAACGGGGCGACGCGAACGCTGCTCTGTCGAGCGCGGGCGAGAATCCGCCATCAGCTCCTGCTGAGCGGCGCGTTCTAGGACCGCGCGACGTCTGAATCGCCCTGGCGCGCGCGTATGATGCGCGCGCCGTGGAGGGGCCCCGCAGCAGCCGCGCATTCGTCGGCCGGGCGAGCGAGCTGGAGCAGCTTGATGCCGCGCTCGATGCCGCGACGTCTCGCCACGGCCGGGTCGTTATCGTGGCCGGCGAAGCCGGGGTCGGCAAGACGCGACTCCTCAACGAATTCGAAGCTCGCGCCCGGTCGCGCGGCGCGCGGGTTCTCGAGGGCGCCTGCCTCGACCTCGGTGCCGGCGCGCTGCCGTACGGCCCCTTCGTCGAGGTCCTCCGCGAGCTCGTCCGATCGACCGAGGCGGCCCGACTGCCGGCGCTGCTCGGGCCCGCGCGGGCTGAGATCACGCGCCTCGTCCCCGAGCTGGCGGGTCGCAGCGCCGAGCTGCGGCCGGCCGGCGAGTTCGACGCTTCTGCTCAGAGCCGCCTCTTCGAGCTGACGCTCGGGATCCTCGAGCGCGTGTCGGAAGAAGCGCCGCTCGTGCTGATGATCGAAGACCTCCAGTGGGCCGACCGGGCCAGCCTCGATCTCCTGGCCTTCCTCGCGCGCGGCCTCGAGGACAACGCCGTCCTGATCGTCGTGAGCGTTCGAACGGACGACCTCGGCAGCCACGCGGGCGCCCTCGCCGCCATCGCCGAGCTCGAACGCGACGCGAGTGTCGATCGGATCGACCTCCTGCCATTTGGACGCGACGATCTGGCCGTCCAGCTGTCCGAGCTGACCGGCTCGGCACCCGCGCCCGATGTCGTCGACCGGGTCCTCGAGCGCTCTGACGGAAACCCGTTCTTCGTCGAGGAGCTCGTTGCCGCGGGCTTCCATCGCGGTGCGGAGCTCCCGGCGCGGCTGCGCGACGTCCTCGCGGCTCGCCTGTCGGGGTTGCCGGTGCCCTCGCTGCGGATGCTTCGAGCCGCCGCCGTGGCGGGCCGGCGCATCGACGACGGCCTGATGTGTGCGGCCCTTGGCCTCGAACCCGTCGATCTGGCCGACGGACTTCGCCCCGCGGTCGCAGCCGGGCTGCTCAGCCGTGCGCCGTCGGCCGGTGGACGGTTCCAGTTCCGGCACGCCCTGCTGCAGGAGTTCATCGCCGACGAGCTGTTCCCGACGGAGCGGACGGCCATGCACGCCGCCTTCGCGGGCGCGCTCGAGACCCGCCTGGACAAGGGTGACGGATCGGTCGCCGCCGCCGACCTGGCTCGCCATTGGGATGCATCAGGCGATGCCGCGAAGGCGCTCGTCGCGACCATCGCGGCAGCCCAGGAAGCCGACCTCGTGTTCGCGTTCAGCGACGCGCTGCGCCACTGGGAGCGCGCGCTCGAGCTGTGGGCCGTCGTCGCAGCCGAGGACCGGCCGCCGACCACCGATGAGCCCGAGCTTCGGCACCGTGCGGCCGAAGCCGCCGTCCTTTCCGGCGAGTACCGCCGGGCCCTCGAGCACGGCCGGGCTGCCGCGGCGCTCGTGAAGGCTGCCGATGACCCGGAGCGAGCGGCGTTCCTCAACGAGAAGCTGCGCTGGTATGCCTGGGAGGCGGGCGATCGAGCGGCAGCCGCGGTCTCCGTCCGCGAGGCGCTCGTGCTGCTCGAAGGCACGCCGCCGTCAGCGAGCCGGGCCCGCGCGCTCGCGCACCTCGCCGGGATCGAGATGTACGCCCGCGACTACGAAGCGTCCGTCCGCGACGCGACGGAGGCGGTCGCCGTGGCGCGGGCGGCCGAGGCGCTCGGCGAGGAAGCGCTCGCGCTCGGCGTCCTCGGGTGGGCGACGGCCGTTCTCGGTGATGTGGCCGGTGGCGTCGAAACGTTCCGACGGGGGATGGCGATCGCGGCGGATCTCGGCGCTGTCGAGGGCATGTCCCTGGCGGCGACGAACCTCGCGTCGCTGCTTGATCGCGTCGGCCGGTCCGAGGACTCGCTGCGGGCGGCCGAGGAAGGCTACGAAGCCGTCTCCCGGCTGGGCGTCGGGCGGACGTACGGTGGGCTGCTGCTCGGCTTTGCCGCCAAGGCGCAGCTCGCGCTTGGGCGCTGGGACGACGCGGAACGAACGACGGCGAACGGACTCAGGCGCGGTGCCGCGGGACGGGCGGCTCTCTGGCTGTCGATCAATCGCGGCCGCGTGCTGCTCGGTCGCGGCCACTTCAGCGAGGCATCCGCAGTCCTGAGCCGCGCCCGCGAGCTCGATCGAGAGCTCGGCGAGACCGAGTTCCGAAGCGCGCTCCACGCGGCAATCGTGGAGCTCGCGGTCTGGCGCGGCGATTCCGGCGCCGCCTGGCCGGACGTGGCCGAGGGGCTGGCGCGCGTTCGCTCAGGGGAGATGCCTGATCCTTCGCTGGCGTGGCTGGCGGCGCTGGGTCTCCGAGCCGAAGCGGACATTGCGGCGACCGCCCGAGCTCGGAATGACGAACCTGGGCTCGCCGTCGCGACCGCCCGAGGAGCCGAGATCGGTGCGGTTGTCGAACGAGGTCTGTCAGCTGCCCCCGAGCTGAGCCGCGACACCGGTCGAGGCATCGCGCTGGCGACGCTCATCGTTGCCGAGCGCGCCCGACTTGCCGGCGGCGGCTCGGCCGCGGAGTGGGCCTCGGTCGCCGATGCCTGGGCTCGAGTCGGCCGTCCGTTTCCAACCGCCTATGCGCGGCTTCGGGAGGCCGAAGCTCACCTCGTCGCCCGCGACCGCCACGCGGCCGAGGCGGCCGCGAGGTCCGGCTACGAGCTCGCCGGCAAGCTCGACGCGACGCCTCTCAAGTCCGAGCTCGAGCGGCTCGCCCGGCTCGGTCACCTCGACCTCGGCGGACACGCGGCGCCAGAGGCCGGACCTGCCGATCCCGGCGACGCCTTCGGCTTCACGTCCCGCGAGTCCGAGGTTCTGCAGCTCGTGGCCAGCGGCTGGACGAACCAGCAGATCGCGGACGCCCTGTTCATCAGCCGCAAAACGGCGAGCGTCCATGTCTCGAACATCCTCGGCAAGCTCGGCGTGGACTCGCGCGTCGAGGCCGCGGCGATCGCCCACCGCATCGGCATCGCCAAGGACGCCCCGCCTCCGCCGGACGCAGCCTAGGGCTGGTTCCTGCTAGCCTGAGGCCATCCTTGAAGCCGGTCCTGTGAGGCCGGTCGCGCCGGTCCCGAGAGGCCGGGAAGGAGGCCCGATGGCCGCTGTTCGCACCATCGGCGGCGAGCGTCGCCGCGCACCCCGCGCCGGTTGGCCAGCCCATTCCTTCGAAGCCCTCCGGGATCAGCCCATGCCCGCGTGATCGTGCCGCCTCTGCCGCGCTCGAGCGCGGTCGTCGATCCGCGGATCGGCGATCTCGGGCCGGCGATCCTGGCGCTCGAGGACGGCGCCGTGTTTCCCGGGATCGCGTTCGGGGCGCCGGCTTCGGGCGGTGGCGATCTCGTCGTCAACACCAGCCAGACCGGCTACCAGGAGGTCTGCACCGACCCGTCGTATGCCGGCCAGGTCGTCGTCATGACCTACCCGCTGATCGGCAACTACGGGCGCCTGCTCGAGGACGATCAGTCGGCCCGGCCGTGGCTCCGTGGCCTGGTCGTCGCCAACGCGACCGCGGCGGTCCTCGATGACGCCCAGCAGCTGGCGGCGCTCCTCCGTGACGCGAACCTCCCAGCGATCGCCGGCGTCGACACGCGCGCGCTCGCGCGCCACCTTCGAACGACGGGCTGCCTGCGCGGCGTCATCACCGAGCCCGGCGCCACCGACGAGGGCGCCGCCATAGAACGGGCGAGGGCAGTCCCACGCTGGGAGGACCAGGACTTCGTCGCCGAGGTGTCGCCGGCGGCGGTCACCGACCACGGCGATCCGTCGGAGGGCGGCCCGCTTGTCGCGATCCTCGACTTCGGCCTGAAGTCGAACATCGTCCGCTCGCTGCGCCGACGAGGCGCGAGGGTTCGGGTTCTGCCCCACAACGCGAGTGCCGGCGACGTCCTCGACAGCGGTGTCGACGGCATCGTCCTCTCGCCGGGTCCAGGCGATCCCGCTCGCCTCGAAGCCGCGGTCGCGCTCGCGAAGGCGGTCATCGACGACGGAAGGCCACTCCTCGGGATCTGCCTCGGCCACCAGGTTGTCGGCCGGGCCGCCGGCGCCGAGACGAAACGCCTGCGGTTCGGCCATCACGGCGCGAACCATCCGGTCCGCGACGTCGACACGGGCTACGTCCAGGTCACGGCCCAGAACCACGAGGTCCAGGTCGTGGCGGACTCCGTGGCGGAAGCATCGGGATTTCACGTGAGCCAGGTCAACCTGAACGATGGCTCGGTCGAAGGGCTGCGGCATCGCGAGCTGCCGATCGAGACCGTCCAGTACCACCCCGAAGGCGCGCCCGGACCGCTCGACGCCCTCGCCGTGTTCGACCGCTTCGTTGCTGCGGCGACCGCCAGAGCTGGCGGAGCGTGAGCAGCGGGCGGCCGGCCTCGGTCCTGATCGTCGGCTCCGGGCCGGTGATCATCGGCCAGGCCGCCGAGTTCGACTACGCCGGGACGCAGGCCTGCCGGGCCCTCCGAGCCGAGGGCATCCGGACGATCCTCGTGAACTCGAACCCGGCCACGATCATGACCGACCCGAACGTCGCGGACGTCGTCTATCTCGAGCCGCTGACGGTCGAGGCGGTTGGCGCGGTCATCGAGCGCGAGCGGCCGGATGGGCTGCTGGCCGGTCTTGGTGGCCAGACCGGGCTGAACCTCGCGATGGACCTCGCAAAGGCCGGGATCCTGGACCGGTTCGGCGTGCGGCTCCTTGGCACCCCGCTCTCGGCGATCGAAATGGCCGAGGACCGCGAGGCATTCCGCGATCTCCTCGATCGAATTGGCCAGCCCTACGCACCGTCGGCGATCGTCGCAGGCGAGGGTGAGCGCGCCCGCGAAGCTTCGGCGACGGCCGCTCTCCACGAGATCGGCCTCCCCGCGATCATCCGGCCAGCATTCACGCTCGGCGGGACCGGCGGCGGGATCGTGGAGACCGAGGAGGCCTATCGCGAACGTGTTCGAACGGGTCTCCGGGCGAGCCCGATCGGCCAGGTCATGGTCGAGCGCTGCCTCGTCGGCTGGCAGGAGATCGAATACGAGGTCATGCGCGACGCCGACGACACGTGCATCGCCGTCTGCGGCATGGAGAACGTCGATCCGCTCGGCGTCCACACCGGCGATTCGATCGTTGTCGCGCCGATCCAGACGCTCACCGACGCGGTCCACCAGCGGCTCCGGAGCGCGGCGCTCGCGATCATCCGGGCGCTCGGGGTCGAAGGCGGCTGCAATGTCCAGTTCGCGCTTTCGCCGGACGCCACCGAGTACGCGGTCATCGAGGTCAATCCGCGAGTCTCACGCTCCTCCGCCCTCGCGAGCAAGGCGACCGGCTATCCGATCGCCCGGGTCGCAGCCCAGATCGCGATTGGCCGCCGGCTCGCCGAGATCCCGAACGTCGTCACGGGAACGACGGTCGCCGCGTTCGAACCCGCGCTCGACTACGTCGTCGTCAAGCTGCCCCGCTTCCCGTTCGACAAGTTCCCGACCGCGGATCGTTCGCTCGGCAGCCAGATGAAGGCGACCGGCGAGGTCATGGCCATCGACCGGACATTCGGGGCGGCGCTGAACAAGGCGCTGCGCGGG
>Ga0114129_10014056_pt1 | contig 11404 bp, 10 predicted proteins | sample RhiMetdeltSRZDD1_FD_80071 | JGI IMG/M metagenome (GOLD analysis project Ga0114129, IMG submission 80071) | Populus rhizosphere microbial communities from Tennessee, USA - Rhizosphere MetaG P. deltoides SRZDD1 (version 2) (version 2) | ecosystem: Host-associated > Plants > Roots > Rhizosphere >... | reverse complement strand
TCGGATTAGTCTGTCGAGTGGGAGACGATCCCGTTGAGCGTAAGCGCCGATTCCTGCGACGGCAAACAGCAGAACAACCAGAACCGCAGTGCGCCATCGTCGCCGCGGTTTTTTCGTGTGGGCACTTGGAACATCGCCGGCGGGCGCAGAGGTGGCTCCACGCCCATCCGACGCCGTTGCGATCGAGACCCTGCGCTGTCGCAGATCCCGGGTGTCTTCTCCTTCCGCAAAACGCGGCCCTTCTGCGTAGACAACCGTGACGTTGTCCTTGCCTCCCGCTGCATTGGCAGCATCGATGAGCGCGTGAACGATCTCGAACGGATGGCCGGCAAAATCGGAGACGATTTCAGTGATCGTCGCGGAGGTCACCTGGTCGGTCAGCCCATCGCTGCAGAGAAGCAACGCCGCGTCACTTTCGAGCGGCGCCCGAAACACATCGATGAACTCGGGATCATCCAGATCGTGGTGGTCGGACCCGACGTCGCGATACACCTCGTTTCGACGTGGGTGCTGCATCGCCTCGAGTTCACTCAGTTGGCCCGCGTCTTCGCGTTCGCCCACCGGCGAGTGGTCGCGCGTCAGCTTTTCGATGCCTCCCGCGCGCAGTTTGTACAGCCGCGTATCGCCGACGTGGCCGATTATTACGTCGCCGTTACTAACGACGGCGATGGTAAGAACACAGGCCATGCCCTGCCATTCAGCACGAAGCGACGCGAGACGATGGACTTCGTTATTGGCGAGCGCGATCGCTTCCCGGACGCGCTCCTCGACCGGACCTGTCTCTCGCTCCAGGCGGGCCCTGACCGTCGCTAATGCCGTCTCGGCAGCTTTCTCCCCCGCCGCCTGGCCGCCGACGCCGTCCACGACGATGAAGATCGCGTGGGCCGCATCACAGTGGAAGCGATCCTCGTTGCCCGACCGTTGAAGCCCGGGATGGCTATCGCCGGCGGCATTAAATGTCGTGCCGGCTTGCATGAGCGGCATTAGGAGTAATCACCGGCGGCAACCCAGACCAATACGAAGGCGAGTGCCAGCAGCGCTGCCAGAATCAGAAACCGGGCGGAGAGAAGCCACGTCATGGGCGCGGCGCAATATCGAACTGCAGGAACACCGTATCAGCAAGGCCGATGCGCGACCCCGCTGGTAATGGACTTTCCCTGCCATTCTCGCGTTTGGTTCCGTCGGTAACATCGAAGCCCTTCGGAACCGGCTGGCCGTTCACCGTCGTGCCGAGCGTACTCAGGTCAATGATGAAAAACGCGCCGGAAAGCGCGTCGCGCCGAATGCGCGCGTGTTCCCGCGATACATCTACAGACGAATCGATGCGCACGTCGGCTTTGTAGGCGATGCCGCCACGGCCAATCACGATCGAGTCGCGCGAGATCTCGAAGGCATGCGGACCGGAGTTGTCCTCGTATTGCAATCGTGCATGGACGACGGTCGAAGCGGGTCCCGACCGGCTCACCGTCTCTTCGCGCTTGGTCGTCCGCTGGCCGACATGCACAGTCGTGATCCGTCGCGTACGCTGACCGGCACCCAAGTCGTCGCCGCTCGCCGGTAACATCAACTCCGAGTGGATCAGGATGTCTCCGGGGGCCAACTCGTCGTCGGCGTCCGGGTGAAACTCGATCTGCCACTCCCGTCCGGCATTCTCGACTGGCATCGAACTGCCGGTCAGACGATCGATATAGCGGCGATACGCAGGGGGATTGTTCAGCTTCCGCAGTTCTTCTTCGAGGGCGCGCGCAGTCTGTTCCTGCAGAATCGGAACGAGCGATTCCACGCGCGAGAACTCTTCCGGATGCAGATACACGACGAAACGATTCGGCGCGAGAGTTGAGTACTTGAGCGGCTCGAGATTATTCCGCATGTTCTCGAGAACGGCATCGATGAGGTCGCGCGCGGGTCGCTTCGGTGGCGTTGCGGACTGGGAGCTCATAGACGGCTGGGGGCGCTTGCGGCGCGATTCTACAGAACGAACGCGCCTGAAGACACGAAGATCGCACCCGACGTTTGACAATACGATCAGGAACTGTGCAAGTTCGAGAAATCTGGACGGGGGCTACTTCACGTCGGTCAGAACGACCAGGATTTCCCCGGGACGAACCAGGCCGAGTTGCTGCCTGGCTAGGAGCTCGAGCGTGGCGGCGTCGTGTTGCAGTCGATGGACTTCGCCGCGGAGCGCCTCGTTTTCGCGCTGCAGATCGAAGAGATGCTGCTTGGCACGAAGGAGATCCTGCCGGGACCTGAGGGTCTGGAAGAGTCCGCGTTCCCCGAAGATGGCGTCGAGGAGCAGCACGCATCCAAGGAAGACAACCGCGAGGCGGACGTGGCGCGAACGGCGACGTTGCTTCTCAAGTGTGTTCGCCGCGGCGACATCGGCCACTGAACGCGTCTCAACGGTCATGCCGTGCAACGTACCAGACCGCGAGCAAAAGTACAAGGGAAAAGGCAAAAGGGAAAAGGGAAAAGGGATCTGGTCGTCTTGTCGACCAATCGCGGCGGCTGTTATGATTGGGGTTCTGCAGTTCTTCCGGGCCGAGGTAGCTCAGTTGGTAGAGCACACGCCTGAAAAGCGTGGTGTCGGCAGTTCAATTCTGCCCCTCGGCATTCCCTTTTCCCTTTTCCCTTTTGCCTTTTGCCTTTTCCTACTGTCGCCAGTAGTACGCGCGGCCCTGATTCCAGTTGACGGCAAACAGCAATCCGCCTTCCTTGGCGCGATAGACGCGCGCGCCGGTCGCAGCGATACGGCTGCCGTCGAGTGGACCGCGCAGCACCTTCGGCCACCACTCGATGCGCGCCGGCACGTCGCACGGCAGACCGTCGGCCGCAGTCTCCTGCGGCTCGAGCAACGCACGAAGCATGTCTTCTTCCTCGTGGGGATACTCGAAGAGGCCCCAGCGCTGCGACGTGCCCGGCACGTGTCCTTCGCGAATGTCGTGCGAGCTGGTGGGCAATCCTTCCGGAATCCAGCCATTCGCGACCGCCCCGGCCTCACGCGCCTCGGCGAGGGTCGCATAGGAGTTCGTTTGCGCCTTGACTCCGGCGCAGGCCGTGACCAACGGCGCGGCAACCAGAACCGCGCAGAGAACCATCCGCATCATGGGGCGCTGAACCATCGAGCATACAGCTCGGGTCGACGGTGCCGCATGAACAGTCGCTCGGCGTGCGATGAAGCAACCTGGCGCAGATCCAGATCGGCAATCAGGGTCGCGTCCTCCAGCCGCGGCGCTCTCGCCACCACGACACCGTCGGGGGCGCAGACGAAAGACTCACCAGCAAAGGTGAGGCAGGCTTCCGCGCCGACCCGATTACACAGCGCGATGAAATAGCCGTTCTGAAACGCCGCGACGCGCATCTCCGCTTCATAGAGACCGTCTGGCCACTCGTCAATCGCACCTGCCTGCGGGACGACCACGAGCTCGGCGCCATTCAATTTGAGCGCGCGCATGTATTCCGGATAATGGCGGTCATAACAGATCGCAACCCCAATCGCGCCGGCCTTGGTCTGGTAGACAGGCGCGCCTGTATCACCTGGCGCGTAGTATCCCTGCTCGTGGAAGCACGCGTAATCGGTGATATGAATCATCCGGGTCCTTCCCAGCAGCGAGCCGTCGGCATCGATCACCGGTGAGCAATCGTACGCGCGCGAACCATCGCGCTCATACAAGTTGAGAACGGTCACGACGCCCAGTTCGCGTGATTTCCGCGCGAATGCCTCGGTGAGCGGACCGGGAACGGCCGCGGCAAGATCGAGCGCGCCCGCCTGCGCCGGGCGCTGGGGATGAAACGGTTCAAACGCGAGCTCAGCAAACGCAATCACAACCGCGCCGTCGCGGGCGGCGCGTTCCATCGCGTTCAGACCTCGCCTGATGTTGTCAGCCTTATCGGCGACGGCATGCTGCTGCACGAGTGCGACGTGCATGCCGCGATCATAGTCGCGATTGGAGTTCCGCCTACGGCAAGGCTCCCACCTTCGCCGAGGCTCCACCTTCGCCGAGGCTCCGGTGGGCCGCCGTAGCCTTGGCGGAGGCTGGCCGGTGGGCCGCCGTAGCTTTAGCGAAGGCTGCCTGGATCCGTCTTGACTTTGTGGGAAGGCGGAGAGGCGACGACGATCCATTCGGCACGCCGCTCGCCGGCTGATTCACGATAGCGAACCTTCACGCGTTCGCCTTTGTGTGCCGCCAACTCCGAGGCTTTGATCGTCTTGGATCCCTGACGAATCGTCGCGTCGCTTTGCAGAAGGAATCGCTGTTTGCCGCTCGCGGTTTTTACGACGAATTCGGTGGCCTGATCGTCGACCTGATCCAGCGTACCGACCATTGACCGTTCCGGAGGCTGTTCGGCGCCCACCTCAGCATCCGCCGCCGCGCTCGCCTCGCGGGCGTGTGCTGCAAGAGCTGTCACGCTGGCGGGACGAACTGTGGGCATCACCAACAGAACGGAACTTGTAATCGCGGGGAGGAGGATGGTCAGCCGCACGCGTACTCCGCACTCGGTCTCGCGGTTCCAGCCGACGAGGGAATCGCGGAAATAGTGCCCGTCAACGCCGCGGCTGGAGGAGTCGACCGGGGAGTCCAGCCAATCGCCACGACGCCGGCGGGCACCAATCCTGAACACAATCCCGGTGCCAGCACGGTCGCGGCTCGATAGAATGAAACAAAGCGTCTTGTTGCAATGACTTCGACGATTGCTACCTCTGAGCTCGATCCAGTCGCGACCGAGCAGCAGCGCCCCAGCGGGGCAAAATTGCGCCCAGGCATCTCGCTGCGTCTCCGGCTGGCAGTGCTGGTCGCGCTGAGCGTCGCGATCGTCATCGGCATCGAAGCCTTTCTCGAAATCCGTGTCTTCGAGCGAACCGTCGAACACGATCTCCTTGATACCGCGCGCATCACCGCGCTGGCGGTCGCAGACGATTACGAACTGAGAAGTGATCCGGTCGACGTCGACGGCCTCTCGACGGACTTGCACGACCTGGTGGTCAGCGCACCAACTCTCCGCACGCTCACGATTGTTCAACTAGGCGGTGACACGCCAACCGTGGTCGCCAGTACGTCCACTGGTGAGCGGCCGGAAGCGATCGCGCTCGGCGTCAGCGCAGTTCGGGCCGCATCGACGATGTCGGAGACGGTCTCTCCAGGCGCGATCGCGGTGGCGGTTCCTCTCGTGCGCGCTGATGGAACACGTGCCGCGGCGGTTGCCACGGTTTCACTGGGCGCACTCCAGCAACTTCGCACCAAGGGACGGCAGGTGACGTTGTGGTTTACGCCCGCCGCAATTGTGGTCCTGACGTTGCTTGTCGATTGGCTTGGACGCCGGCTGATTCATCGTCCGATCGGTCTGATCCGCGACACGATGACTCGCGCGGGAGCTGGCGACTTCACCGCGCGCGCGCAGCAGTCACGGCCGGACGAAATCGGGAGTGTTGCCGCCGGCCTGAACGACATGCTGCAGCGGCTTCAAGATTTTCACGAGGCGTTGCAGGAACGGGTCAACGAAGCGACGGCCGAATTGCGGTTGCGGAATGCCGAACTGGTCGAGACCTATCAGCGCGTGTTCGCCCTTCGCGAGGCGCTCGCGCGGGCCGAACAACTGGCGGCTGTGGGTCAAACGGCCGCGAGCGTGGCGCACCAGGTCGGCACGCCGCTGAATCTGATCTCCGGCTACGTCCAGATGCTCCAGGAGGACGCGTCGGTCGATCCAAAAACGGCTCGACGACTTCAGATCGTGCAAGAGCAGATCGCCAAGGTCACGTCCGTTGTACGCAGCGTCCTCGATCACTCGAGACGACCGGGCAACCGCGCGTCCATCGCGCTTTGGCCGCTGTTGACTCGTGTCGCCGACGTGGCCAGACCCAAGCTCGATGCATCGCGGATCGCTCTCAAACTTGATGTCCCGGACACGTTGCCGCCGATCTGGGCCGATTCGGAAGAACTCGAGCTCGCCATTCTGAATCTCGTGACCAACAGTCTCGACGCCATGCCCGGGGGTGGGACGCTGTCAATCCGGGCGGCCGCCTCTGAAACAGGGGTGCGTGTGGAGGTCAGCGACACGGGAACCGGAATTCCAAAAGAACTGCTACCTCGCATCTTTGATCCATGGGTGACGACCAAGACCGCGGGCCACGGCACTGGCCTGGGCCTGAGCATTACGCACGACGTCATCGCGCGTCACGGCGGAACCATCGTGGCGGCCAGCGATCCGGGCCGCAAAACCGTGTTCACTATTGAGCTGCCGTCAGCGCTGGCAGCGGAGACCGTTGATGTCCAAAATTCTGATCGTTGATGACGACGGCGAGACATGCCGATTCATGGCGGAGCTGCTCGAGCGGCCCGATCGAGAGATGCGGACAACGCAGGACGCCACTGAAGCGTTGAACCTCGCGAAGCAGCCATTCGACCTGCTGATCTCCGACATCAATCTCGATGCCCAGCAAAATGGCATGGACGTGCTTCGCGCATTCAAACAGTCGAACCCGCGCGGGCACGTTGTCCTGATTAGCGGCTTTGGCACGCTGCAGACCGCAATTGACGCCGTGCGCGCCGGCGCCTTTGACTACATCAGCAAGCCGTTCAACATTTCCGAGGTGAAGGCCACCGTCGAACGGGCGCTGTCCGATGTGGGTGCGCCGGCGGCACCGCGGCCGTCGCTCGACGTGCCACCGCCCGGTCTCATCGGCCGAACCGCCGGAATGTTGTCGGTCTATAAGCAAATCGCGCATGCCGCCAATGCTGCGGCGCCTGTGCTGATCATCGGCGACAGCGGCACCGGCAAAGAGCTGGTCGCGCGCGCCATCCACGCACACGGCCGGCGGTCGGCGCGGCCGTTCGTCCCGATCAACTGTGGTGCACTCACCGAGAGCGTTCTCGAATCAGAGCTGTTCGGACATACGCGCGGGTCGTTCACCGGCGCCATTGCCGACACCAAAGGAATATTCGAGCAGGCGACGGGAGGCACCGTGTTTCTCGACGAGATCGGTGAAACCTCGCCCGCGCTTCAAGTGAAACTGCTGCGGGTGTTGCAGGAAGGCGAAGTGAGACCGGTTGGAGGCAGCCGCCTGGTCAAGGTTGATGTGCGTGTCGTCGCCGCCACCAACGTCGATCTCGAGCGTGAAGTGACGGCGCAGCGTTTCCGGCAGGATCTCTTCTACCGTCTGAGCGTCATCGTCATCCGCGTGCCGGCGTTGCGTGATCGTCGCGAAGACATTCCACTGTTGATCCAGACGTTCCTGGCAAACGCGTGCGCCCGCGCCGGGCGCAGAGTCGAGCTCTCGCCCGCGGCGATTTCAGCGCTGACCTCGTACCGGTGGCCCGGCAACGTGCGCGAGCTCGAAAACACGATCGAGCGCCTGGTCGTGTTCAGCCGCGGATCGGTCATCGACGTCGCAGATCTTCCGTTCAAAGCGACCGGACCCGACCTGCACGAGCGGCTGTTTGCGGACTTGCCGTCGCTTGACGAGATCGAGCGACGCTATCTGCTTCACGTGATCGAACAGGTCGGCGGCAATCGCACGCGCGCCGCCGAAGTGCTGGGGATCGATCGGCGGACCCTTTACCGGATGGCGGAGCGGTTCAGTATTGATTTAAAAGAGGACATTCCGGGCAGTGGGGCAGCGTAGGTGAAGTCTGAAATTTCTGATTGCTGAAGGCTGATTGTCGATTGATCTTTCAATCAGCAATCAGCAATCGACAATCAGCACTTTTTAGGATCACCCCCTAGGCCGACTCCCAACGCCTCGCCAGTAACCGCGCCAGCGACAGGAACACGCCGGTCAACGTCACGAGCACGAGAATCTGCGGCCACAGTTGCCAGATCGCAGCCTGACGCCAGAAGACTTTCAAATAGCCGTCAAGTGCCCACGCGTTGAAGGTCAGCAGCCCCACCTTCTGCATGCTCTCACTCATAAGAAATCGCGGGAACATGCTGCCGCCGAGAGCGGACATCGTCAGAATCAGGATCGTCGAAAAGCCAGAGAGCTGCGCGCGGCTTTTGGCCAGCGACGCGAGCACGAGGCCGAGCGCCGCCGCCGCCGCAGCCGTAAAGAGCGTCATGACCGCGAATCCGGGAAGATGCGAAAAGAGCGGCAATCCAAACGCCACTCTCCCCCACAGGAACATCACCGTCAGCTGTAGGCATCCAATCAGCGCGAGCAGAATCCACTTGCCGACGAGTACGCCGGTCATGCCGATGTTCGTCGAGAGCAGCCGCTCGAGCGTACCGGTTTCGGCCTCGTCCAGCAACGCACCGCCAGCGCCGGCGACGGAAGAGAACAGCAGAAACATCACGCCAATTCCCGCGGCGTAGAACGAGATCAGCGAACCGCGTCGATTATCCGTCCGCATTACGTCGACGACGTCGACGGTGATCGGCATTGCGCCGGTCGCGGTGCTGTTACCAGTGCCACTTGCGTGTCCCTGCGCCTTCAACCTCGGAAGCCACTGATCAACAGCGACCTTCTGCTGTGGCGTCATCGCCCCGGCGTATTTCTCGAACTGGCGCATCCCTCCCTGCATCAGGAGATCGGGCGCCGCCGTCATCGCCACCTTCTGTAGCAGCCCAAGGACCATCTGTGGTGCGATGCGATCGGAAACGTCGGAGAGCAGCTGCACAGACGGCCCGCCGCCGGCAAAACCGTTCGCCGAAAACGCTGCTCCCAGACCAGCAGGGATGACAACAGCAACGGGCACGTCACCGCCGCGAACCAGCCGCTCGGCTGCCGCGCGGTCGAGAACGGTGCCCTTGCCCGAAGCGTCGGTCGTCGTCTGCGTTCGCAGGCCTTTCTCATTCGTCAAACCTTCAATCAGGCGAGCACTGACTTCGCTGTGATCCTCGTCGACGACGGCGATGCGGATTCGTGCGGTCGCCGCATCTCCCTGGCCGCCAAAGACGCTCGCGAAGATCGAGAAGAACACAATGGGAAGGAGAAAGGTCAACGCCTGCGCAACGCGGTCGCGGCGCAGGTTGGTCCAGCCGACCCACATCAAAGTTCGCATTACTCGCGCAGCTCCCGGCCGGTTAAATGAATGAACACCGACTGCAGACTCGGACCGCGCACGTCGACGTCGTCGACGGCACGCCCCGCGGTCCTGATGTCATCGAGGAGTGGGGGCAATTCGGTGGCGACATCCTGCATCCGCGCTTTCAGGATGCGCCCGTCGCCATCGAGCGCCGAACCATTGTTGCGTCCGGTAATCTCGATCGCCGTATCTCCGTCGATCGGCGCGTCGAGCCGAAGCGTCACGAGGCGGAACCGGCCGACAGTCTGGTCGACCAGTTCTGACATCGTGCCGGCCGCGATGACTTTGCCGTGGTCGATGATCACGGTGCGCGAACACCGTGCTTCTGCTTCCTCGAGATGGTGCGTCGTCAACAGCAGCGAGACGCCCGACTGCGCGAGATCCGCGAGCATGTCGTAGATTCGGTCGCGACTCTGCGGATCGACGCCGACGGTTGGTTCATCGAGAAGGACGACGCGGGGCCGATGGAGGACGCCGCACGCAATGTTCAACCGGCGGCGCATTCCGCCCGAGAACTGCTTGACCAGGTCGGTTGCTCGATCCAAGAGACCGATCCGTTCCAGTGCCCAATCGACCTGGTGCGCGAGGTCTTTTCCGGTCAGACCGTGCAGGCCGCCGAATGCCTCGAGGTTCTCGCGCGCAGTCAGCAGCGGATACAGCGCAATTTCCTGAGGCACGATTCCGAGCTCCGGAGCCGTCCGCCTGCCATCGAGCACGCGATCGAACAGTCGAATCTCGCCGCCGTCGAGGCGCACGCGACCCGTGATCGCCCGAATGAGCGTGGTCTTTCCCGCGCCGTTTGGCCCGAGCAGCGCCAGCAACTCGCCATGCCGAAGCTCGAAGGTCGCGCCGTTCAGCGCGGCAACGTTCCCGAATCTCTTTCTGGCATCGCGGATCGAGAGAACGTTCATGCCGGTAGCTTACGTCGGATGATCGATGGCGTTCGCGGTTCCCGGCGAATGGCGGGCGCCGAGCGGCGGATGGCGAATCAGTCGCGTCCCTTTTCCTTGATTCGCTTCTGCGCGGCTTTCGTCAAGACCTTCCAGCGACGCCGTTCCTCGATTTGCGTGCGCTGATCGAGCTGTCGGGCGTGAAACGCCTGCTCGTTTTGCAGTTTGTGATAGCTCTCGAGACGCCCGCGCGCCAGTGCTCCCGACAACACCGCGTCGAGAACCGCGCACCCGGGTTCTTCCCGGTGGCGACAATCTCGAAATCTGCAACCGCTTGCGAGTTCGTCGATGTCGCCGAACGCATCGCGCACATCCCCGCTGTCCCAGAGCTGCAGTTCGCGCATTCCCGGCGTATCAATCAGGACTCCCGCTTCGGGCAGAACAATCATCTGGCGGGCCGTGCTCGTGTGCCTTCCGCGGCTGTCCGATTCGCGCACTTCGACCGTCTTCAGCAGGTCTTGTCCGACGAGGCGGTTGACGATGGTTGACTTCCCGACACCGGACGATCCCAGCAACGCCGCGGTCTGCCCGGCGCCGAGATATTGACGCAGTAGGTCGACACCACCGGGCACCTGGCAGGACACGACATGAACCGGGACATCGCCGACCGATGCGCGGACGACGTCTGCCATCGCCGCAGCGTCGTCCGCAAGATCAGCCTTGTTCAGAACCACAACCGGCGAAGCACCGCTTTCGACCGCGACCAGCAGATACCGTTCGATCCGTCGTGGATTGAAATCGCCGTCGAGACCGGCGACCAGAAACACGGTGTCGATATTTGCCGCGACAACCTGTTCCTCGGTTGGATCCCCCGCCGCCCGGCGCGAGAAGCGGCTTCGTCGCGGCAACACGGCGACGATTCGACTGTCACCGGAATGCTCCGGCGGCTGAACGGCAACCCAATCGCCGACCGCAGGGAAATCCGCGCGAGCCGTTGCGCGGTGGCGAAGACGGCCGGATACCCGCGCGAGCGACTCTCCCGCCTCGGTGATCACGCGATAGATGTGGGTGTGCTCGAGCGCGACGCGACCGGGAACAAGACCTTCAGCCGCAAAGGGAGCAAATGTGTCAGCCAGCGCAGGCGTCCATCCGAGGTGGAACAGCGCAGTCACGCGAGTGTCTGCGATGATACCCGTTCTTCGGCATCCGGGATCCGCCGTCCGGCATCCGGCATTCCGGGTTCTCGGGGCTGCTCCGCGGTTTTCAGCAAGCACCGCAGCACTTCCGCGACACTCCATGCCTGCGCAATGCACCCGCGCGGCACGTAGGGAGAATCAGCGTCGAAGATCTCACTGATCGAACCAACACACGCCTGGCTCAAGTGTGCATCGAAGCCGAGAAGGAGATCTTTCGCGCCGCCGCGGTCGTCCGGATAGACCTTGAGCCACGCGTCGACGAACGGACCAATCAACCACGCCCAGACCGTGCCCTGATGAT
>Ga0114129_10014054_pt1 | contig 11404 bp, 9 predicted proteins | sample RhiMetdeltSRZDD1_FD_80071 | JGI IMG/M metagenome (GOLD analysis project Ga0114129, IMG submission 80071) | Populus rhizosphere microbial communities from Tennessee, USA - Rhizosphere MetaG P. deltoides SRZDD1 (version 2) (version 2) | ecosystem: Host-associated > Plants > Roots > Rhizosphere >... | reverse complement strand
TGCGCGGCGAGGTTCAGCACCTGCGTCGGCAGGATGCCCAGATAGAAGATCGCGACGATGGCGACGGTCAGCGCGGCCATGCTGACGGCGGTTACGTGGATCTTCGGCGCCTCCGTGCCGCGTTCCTGCATGTACATCATCACCACGACGCGCAAGTAGAAGAACACCGAGATCACGCTCGTCAGCATGCCGATGATCGCGAGGCCGTAGTAGCCGGCGCTGACGGCGGCGCTGAAGATGTACCACTTGCCGATGAAGCCGGCCGTCGGCGGAAGGCCGCCGAGCGACAAGAGGCACACCGTCATCAAGGCTGACAGGCCCGGATGGCTGTACCAGAGCCCGGCATAGTCGCGCAGCTCGTCGTTCGCGCGATCCCGCGAGCCAAGCAGTGCGATCACACCAAACGCGGCGAGGTTCGTGATCGCGTAGGCGGCGAGGTAAAAGAGAATCGCGGCTTTCCCGACCTGGTTGGCCGCCACGAGGCCGACAAGCAGGTACCCGCCGTGCGCGATGCTGGAGTAGGCGAGCATCCGCTTCAGATTCGTCTGCGCCACCCCCACGACGGTCCCGAGGATCATCGTCGCCGCGGCAATCACCCAGACGATCGGCGCCCAGTCGGCGCTGAACGGCTCGAACGCGGAGAGGAACACGCGGGCGAAGGCGGCGAACGCCGCGGCCTTCACGCCGGTTGACATGAAGCCCGTCACGATGGCGGGCGCACCCTCGTACGCATCGGGCGTCCACATGTGAAACGGCACGGCGGAGATCTTGAACGAGAAGCCCACGAGCAACAGGCCGAGCGCCACGAGGATGAGCGGGTTGTCGGAGAGCGACTGCGCCGCCAGGTACGACCCGATCCGGTCGAGACGCGTACTGCCGGTCAGTCCGAAGGTGAAAGCAATGCCATAGAGGAAGAACGCGCTCGAGAACGCGCCCAGCAGGAAGTACTTGAACGCCGCTTCGGTCGCGCGTGGATCTTCCCGGCGGATTCCCGTCAGCACGTACACGGCGAGGGACAGAATTTCCAGCGCGATGAAGATGACCAGCAGATCGTTCCCCGTCGCCATCATCATCATGCCGGCAATCGCGAAGAGCACGAGCGAGTAGTACTCGCCGGCTGGAATTCCGTCGCGATTGACGACCTGCGACGAAAACATAATCGTCAGGACGCCGACGGCCACGAGCACGAGCGTGACGAACAGCCCGAAGTTGTCGGCCACGATCACGCCGAAGCTCGCCGCATTCCGGTTCCAGAGCAGCGCCGACGCAATCGCCGCGCCGATCAGGCCAACGATGCCGAGCCCGCCGATCGGCATCCGTTCACCGCGGCCGCGGAAAGCCTCGGCGCCCATGCACGCGAGGGCGGCCAGGGTCACGCAGGACATCGGAACGATGGCGTCGAAGACGGAGTTGAACATGATTCAGTAATTCAAAATGCAAAATGCAAACGCTGCTCGTTACGGAACAACGGGATGAACGCCGTCGCGTTGTTCACCTACCTGCTGCGAAACACGTACTGTTTGCATTTTGAATTTTGCATTTTGCATTTCGTTCTTCACCCGCAGCGTCTGCGTGTTCTGCAACCGCTCGACTATACGCGTGACGGCGGGCTCCATCGGCTTCAGAAACAGCGCCGGGAACACACCCATGACGAACGCGACCGCGCACAGCGGTATGACCGAGCTCCACTCGTGCGGCAGCAGATCCGGCAGCGTGCGGTTCTCGCCGTGCGTCACCTTGCCGTAGTAGACGCGCTGGAACATCCACAGCATGTAGACCGCCGACAGGATGACCCCAAGTCCGGCGCCGACGACGTAGCGGGGATCCCACCGGAATGCACCGAGCATGATCAGGAACTCGCCGATGAAGCCGTTGAGGCCGGGCAACCCGATCGACGCAAGCGTGATGATCAGGAAGGCGGCGGACAACCGGGGCATCACCTTCTTCAGCCCTCCGAACTCGCTGATCAGGCGCGTGTGCCGGCGATCCGAGAGCATGCCGACAATGAGGAAGAGCCCGCCGGTGCTGACGCCGTGCGCGAGCATCTGGTAGACCGCGCCCTGCATGCCCTGCACGTTCATCGCGCAGATGCCGAGCACGACGAAGCCGAGGTGGCTCACCGAGGAGTACGCCACCAGCTTCTTCATGTCCGGCTGCACCATCGCCACCAGCGCGCCGTAAATGATGCCAATGACCGCGAGCACCGCGATCCACGGCGCGAAATACGCGGCGGCCGCCGGAAACAGAGGGAACGCGAACCGCACGAACCCGTAGGTGCCCATCTTCAGGAGCACGCCGGCGAGGATCACCGAGCCGGCCGTCGGCGCCTGAACGTGTGCATCGGGGAGCCACGTGTGAAACGGGAAGAGCGGTACTTTGATCGCAAACGCGACCGCGAAGGCGAGGAAGAACCAGAACTGCGTGCTCGGCGCGATATCAAGGGTGTAGAGCTTGAGCAGATCGAAGCTGTATGTGTTGTTCGCGGCCATGTGCAGGTACGCCAGGCCGAGGATCGCCACCAGCATCAGCACGCTGCCGGCCATCGTGTAGAGCATGAACTTGATGGCCGCGTAGATCCGCTGGTCGTAGCCCCAGATGCCGATCAGGAAATACATCGGGATGAGCATCGCGTCCCAGAAGACGTAGAAGAGGAACAGGTCGAGCGAGAGGAAGACGCCGATCATCGCCGCCTCGAGCACGAGGATGAAGATCGAGAACTCCTTCACTTTCCGGTCGATCGACGACCATGACGACAGCAGCGCGATCGGGGTCAGAAAGCCGGTCAGGACGACCAGCAGCAGGCTGATGCCGTCGATGCCGACGTAGTAGTCGATGCCGAAGGCGGGGATCCACGCACGCCGTTCCACGAGCTGGAACTCGGGCGACGCGGCGTCGAAGGACGCCCAGATCGCCATCGTCACCGCGAAGACGGCAATCGACACGGCCAGCGTAAGCCAGCGGATCAGGCCGTTGCGGCGCCCGTCGGCGTTGCCGACGAACAACAGCAGCACGGCGCCGGCAACCGGCAGCAGCCACGAGATCGATAGCAGCGGAGCGTTCAATAGGTCTCCCGAATCACCGGCAGGTCCGAAAGGACCCGCCCTATCGTCTCGCCTGCCGCAGCATAGGGCGGGTCCTTTTGGACCCGCCTTACCTCCACAGGTAGTACCCCAGGATCAGTACGACGCCGATAAGGAGCGATCCTGCATACGCGCGCACCGAGCCGGTCTGCAGCCGCCGCATCAGCGACGATCCGCCTTCGACAATCGACGCGGTGCCGTTCACCGCGCCGTCGATTACGTGCACGTCGACGCCGCGCCAGAGGCCTTCCTGCGACACGATGCGGATCGGCTGCACGATCGCCGTGTCGTAGATCTCGTCGACGTAATACTTGTTGAGCAGGAGCGTGTAGACCCCATGGAACGTACGCGCCGCCTTGTCGGCGATCTCTCGCCGCTTCAGCCAGATGAATGCGGCGAGCCCGATGCCGAGGAGCGCCACGAGGCTCGACACGACCATCAGCGTCAGCTCGAGGCCCTCGTCGCCTTCCGCACCAGCCTCACCAGCGGCGGTTGTTCCCGGCTCGCCGGGCGTCGCGACCTGTTCGCCGGCGAGCGTCGTGACCGAGCGCGCTTCGAACGAGGGCTCCAGCCAGGCGGCGAGCGCGTTACTCCCGCCAAGCGCATGCGGGACGCCGACGTACCCGGCAAGCACGGAACCGAGCGCCAGCACGATCAGCGCTGACGCCATCGCAGGGGGCGCATCATGCAGGTGCGATTCCGCACCGTGCTGGTGCGATCCGGCACCAAGTCCGTGCGATCCGCGATCGTCATGGTGCGATGCGGCAGTGGGTCGGTGCGAGATCGCACCATCGTCGGGCGACACTGCACTATCGTCGTGCCCGATCGCACCGACGTCAGTTGCGATCGCACCTTGCCTTCGCTCACCATGGAAGGTCAGGAACACGAGCCTGAACATGTAGGTCGCCGTCAGCAGCGACGTGAGGACGCCGAAGATCCACAGGATCGTGTGGCCGTGCGCGAATGTCTCGAAGAGAATCTCGTCCTTGCTGAAGAATCCGGCAAGGCCCGGGACGCCAGCGATCGCCAGCGATCCAATCAGGAACGTCCAATACGTGATCGGCAACGCCGCTTTGAGGCCGCCCATGTTGCGGATGTCCTGCTCCCCGTGCAGCGCGTGGATGACCGCGCCCGATCCGAGGAACAGGCACGCCTTGAAGAAGGCGTGCGTGTACAGATGGAAGATGCCCGCGCCAAACGCGCCGACGCCCATCGCGAGGAACATGTAACCGAGCTGCGAGACGGTCGAATACGCCAGGACGCGCTTGATATCGTTCTGGACCAGGCCGATCGTCCCCGCCATCAACGCCGTCGCCGCGCCGATCACCGCCACGACGCCCATGGTCTCGGGCGCATGGCTGAAGAGCACCGCGTTGCGGCCGATCATGTACACCCCGGCGGTCACCATCGTCGCGGCATGGATCAGGGCTGAGACCGGCGTCGGACCTTCCATCGCGTCCGGCAGCCAGACGAAGAGAGGAATCTGCGCCGACTTGCCGGTTGCACCGATGAAGAGGAGCAACGTCGCCAGCGACAGCATGCCGAACATCGACTCCGGCGCGAGCGGCGCCACCGCCGATGCAATCCGCTGGAAGTCGAGCGTGCCGAAGCGCAGGAAGATCAGCAGCATGCCCAGGATGAACGCGTAGTCGCCGATCCGGTTGACGACGAATGCCTTCTTGCCTGCGTCGGCTGCCGACCTCTTCTCGTACCAGAAGCCGATCAGGAGGTACGAGCAGAGGCCGACGCCTTCCCACCCGATGAACAGGACCAGGAAGTTGCCGCCCAGCACCAGCACCAGCATGAACGCCGCGAACAGGTTCAGATACGAGAAGTACCGCGCGTACTCGCTGTCCGACTCCTCGTGCATGTAGGCGGTCGAGTAGATGTGAATCAGCGAACCGATGCCGGTGATGACGAGGATCATCACCGATGCCAGCGGGTCAACGCGGAATGTCAGATCCAGCACGAAGTCGCCGGAGGCGATCCACGTGTAGAGGGTCTCCTCCATCGTGCGCTGGCTTGGCGCGAGATTCGCCAGCTGCCACACGACGAGTACGGAGACCGCGAAGGCGGCAAGCATCACGAGCGACGCAAGCCCGCCCGACGCCGACTTGGGCAACCGGCGTCCGAGCGACGCGTTGATGACGAACCCGAGCAGCGGGAAGAGAGGGATGAGGGCGATCATCACCACTTCAGCGACGTGAAGGCGTCCGGGTTGAGCGATTCGCGGTGGCGGAAGAGGCCGATGATGATCGCGAGGCCGACGGCGGCTTCTGCGGCGGCCACGGTCATCACGAAGAACGTGATGATCTGACCGTCGACGGTGCCATGAGACCGGCCGAACGCCACGAACGTCAGGTTCACGGCGTTCAGCATGATCTCCACCGACAGGAGAATCGTGATCAGGTTCTTCCGCAGGAAGACGCCCGCCGTGCCGATGGCGAACAGGATCGCCGAGACAACCAGGTAATAGCTCAGCGGGATCACTGGTCGTCCTCCCTTCTGGCCAGCACCACGGCGCCGACCATTGCGACCAGGATCAGAACCGACGTCGCCTCGAACGCGAACATGTAGTCGGTGAAGAGCACGCCGCCGAGCGCACGCACCGAGCTGATGGCGGCGGCGTCACCCCGGCCCGCGACCGGCGTCTCGACGAGCGCAGTGGCCCGCATCAACGCCCACGCGAGCTGAACGATGAGCAGCCCCGCCAGCAGCGCGCCGAAGCGCGCGAAGCCGGGCCTCCGCAACGGGTGGGTCCGATCCCACTCCGCCGCATCCTCCTGCGGCGCGTTCAGCAGCATCACCACGAAGAGGAACAGCACCATGATGGCGCCCGCGTAGACGATGATCTGCGCCATCGCCACGAACGGCGCGTCGAGCGTGATGTACAGCCCGGAGAGCGCACCGAACGACACGATGAGCAGCATGATGCTGTACATCGGGTTGCGCTGGCCGATGACGAGCGTTGACGCGATGATCGCCACCCCGGCGAGCAGATAGAACAGGATCGTGTCAGGCATTGAAATAGAGGATGAGTGCCGCCGTCGCGATGAGATTCAGTACCGCCGCCGGGAACAGCCACTTCCATCCGAACTGCATCAACTGGTCGTAGCGGTAGCGCGGCACGGTCCAGCGCACCCAGATGTAGACAAAGAGGATCAGGCCGACCTTCAGGAGGAACCAGATCCACCCGTACGCGGGCGGAAGGAACGGCCCGTGCCATCCGCCCAGGTATAGATCGGTGGCCACGGCCGACATCGTCGCCATGTTGATGTATTCAGCCTGGGGGAACAGCGCGAAGCGCACCGAGCTGTACTCGGTGTTGTAGCCCGCCACGAGCTCCTGCTCCGCCTCGGGAAAATCGAACGGCGCACGATTGGTCTCCGCAACGCCCGCAATGACGTAGATGATGAAGCCGACCGGCTGCAGGAACAGGTACCACCGTGGGATGAATCCCAACCAGTAGCCCGACTGCGCATCGACGACCTCACGCAGCGACAGCGACCCGGCCAGCATGACCACGGAGGCCAGGGCCGTGGCATAGGCCAGCTCATAGCTGATCATCTGCGCCGACGCGCGCAGCCCGCCCATCAGCGAGTACTTGCTGTTCGAGGACCAGCCGGCGAGGACGATGCCGTAGACACCCATCGACGTCACCGCAAAGACGACGAGCACGCCGACATTGACGTCAGAGACACCAAGTTTGATCGGCTCGTCGAGCAGCCCGAAGAACGTGGTTTCGGCGCCAAATGGCACCGTGGCGAAGGCGGTAAACGCGGCAACCACCGAGATCACCGGCGCCAGCGTGAAGAGCCACCTGTCAGCGCCCTTCGGCCGCAATTCCTCCTTGAACAGCAGCTTCAGGATGTCGGCGATCGGCTGCAGCATCCCGTGCGGCCCGACCAGGTACGGGCCGTACCGCTGCTGCATGAAACCCATGATCTTGCGCTCGGCGAGCACGAGGATCGCCGACGCGATGATCAGCGCGTTGAACACGACAAAGATCATCAGGCCGATCACTGAAGGCCGCAGGTACGGGTCGAACGACGCCCAGAGGGTTGCGAGGCCCATCAATGCGCCCCCGCGAAGAGCGGCTGCCGTGCGCGCCAGTCGGCCGGGAGCGTGCACCGGCCCTCGCGCACGTGCGCCTCGTACTCCGCCCGGAACAGCTTCATTGTCGACAGCACAGGCGTGGCCGCGGCGTCGCCGAAGGCGCAGAGCGTCTTGCCGATGATGTTGTTCGCGACGCCGAACAGCAGATCGAGATCCTTCGCCTGCCCCTCGCCGCGCTCGAGCCGCAGGAGCAGCTTGTACAGCCAGTCGCCGCCTTCGCGGCACGGCGTGCACTTGCCGCACGACTCATGGCGATAAAAATGAAGCAGGTTCATCGCGAGCCACACCATGCAGACGCTGTCGTCCAGCACGATGAGGCCGGCCGAGCCGAGGAGCGAGCCGGCCTTCTGCACCGCGTCGAAACTGGCGGGGGTGTCGAGCTGATCGGGGAGCAGGAGCGGCACCGATGAGCCGCCAGGAATGATTGCCTTCAGCGAGCGATCACCGCGAATACCGCCGGCATAGTCGTAAATCAGCTCGCGCAGCGTCGTGTCCATCGACGCTTCGTACACGCCGGGCTTCTTGACGTGACCGCTGACGCAGTAGAGTTTCGGGCCGCCGTTCTTCTCGGGACCGAGCTTGGCGAACCACTCCGCGCCGTTCAGCATGATGAGCGGCACGTTGCACAGCGTCTCGACGTTGTTCACGGCGGTCGGGCACTGATAGAGACCGGCCACCGCGGGGAACGGCGGCTTCAGCCGCGGCTGCGCCCGCTTGCCTTCGAGCGATTCGATCAGCGCCGTCTCCTCGCCCGCTTCGTACGCCCCGGCGCCGCGATGCATGAAGACGTCGCAGTCGAAGCCGCTGCCGAAGATGTTCTTTCCGAGATAACCGGCTTTATACGCCTTCTCGATCTCGGCCTCGAGGATCTCCTGCACGTGGTAGAACTCGCCGCGGATGTAGATGTAGGCGACCTTCGCACCGATGGCGTAGCAGGAGATGGCGCAGCCTTCGATCAACAGGTGCGGGTTGCGCTCCATCAGCACGTGATCCTTGAACGTGCCGGGCTCGCTCTCGTCGGCGTTGCAGCAGATGTACTTCGGCTTCGGCGTGTCCTTGAGCACGAACTGCCACTTCATGCCCGTCGGGAAGCCGGCGCCGCCGCGCCCGCGCAGACCGGACGCCTTCACCTGCTCGATGATGTCGTTTGGCTTCATGGTCAGCGCCCTGCGCAGACCCTCGTAGCCGCGCTGGTTCTTCATGTAGAAGTCCAGCGTGTAGGCGTTCGGCTCGCCGACGTGTTTGGTTAGGACAGGTTCGTAGGCCATTTGATTCCAGGCGGGTTTAAAGACCGGCCTCTACGCCAACATCCGCGACGATCGCCATAACACGATCGGAGAGGCGGACCTTCAGGTCCGCCTGCGTTCCTTGTCAAGATGACATCCGGTGAACGTCGCGCCGCCGCGCGCACGAATGTCATCGATGAACTTCGCGCATTGATTCGGCGACAGCCCTTCGTGCCAGTCGTCGTTGACCATCACCACGGGCGCGCGGTCGCACGCGCCAAGGCATTCAACTTCCATCAGGGTGAACGTGCCCGTCGGATCGGTTTCGCCCGGCTTGATCCCGAGCTTCGCGCTCAGCTCCTCGGTGACGCGCTCGGCGCCAAGCAGCGCGCACGAGAGCGTGCGGCAGACGTTCAGCACGTACTTCCCGACGGGGCGCGTGTAGAACATCGTGTAGTACGACACGACGTCCTCCACCTCCGCGGGCGTGCAGCGGATCTGCTCCGCCACGTGCCGCATCGCCGCCGCCGTCAGGTACCCCTGCTGCTTCTGGGCAAGATAGAGCGCGTAGAGAATCGCCGACTTCCGCTGGTCCGGCGGATACTGCGTGACGTTCTGATCGAACTTCGCCTGGTGCTCGGGCGTGTACTCGAACGGCTCGCCCGGCACCGCCAGCTTCCGTTCCGACCTGTGAAACTTCGCCGGCGCATATTCCATCTCGGGATGAAAGCTCACCGGTCGCAGTCTCCCATCACGACGTCGTTGGAGCCGATGACGGCGACGACGTCGGCAATCATGCCACCTTCGATGATCTTGGGCAGCGCCTGGATCGCCATGAATGACGGCGGCCGCATCTTCACCCGCCACGGCCGGTTCGTGCCGTCCGACACGATGTAGACGCCATGCTCGCCGCGCGGACCCTCAACGGGCACATACGCCTCGCCTGCCGGCACGGTAAATCCCTGCGAGTAGATCAGGAAATGCTGGATCAGCGCTTCCATCTCCGTATAGACCTTGTCCTTCGGCGGCGGGACGACGCGCGTGTCGTCGCAGGCCCAGGCACCCGACGGCGTGATGCGCTGAATCGCCTGCCGGGCGATCTTGACGCTCTCGCGCATCTCCGCGACACGGACACGGTATCGCGCGAAGACGTCGCCTTCCGTCGCCGTCGGGACCTTGAAGTCGTACGTCTCGTAGCCCGTATATGGAAAGTATTTGCGGACGTCGTAGTCGGATCCGGATCCGCGGGCGATCGGACCGACCAATCCCCAGGCCAGCGCATCCTCCTGCGAGATAACACCGACACCCTCGGTGCGCCGCAGGAACATGTCGTTCTTCGTCAGCAGCCCCTCGAACTCGTCGATCTTCTTCGGAAAGCGATCGAGGAAGGCGTTGACCGCCTCGTGGAAGCCACGCGCCAGATCTTCGCGCAACCCGCCGACGCGGAAGTAGCTCGGGAAGAATCGGAACCCGGCGATAAGCTCGTTGATGTTCATCAACAGCTCGCGCTCGCGAATCGCGTAGAACAGCATCGAGACGGCACCGATTTCCATCGCGTGCGTCCCGATCCACACGAGATGGCTTGCCAGCCGCTGCAGCTCCGCGAGCAGCACGCGAATGTCTTTCACCCGCTGCGGCATCTCCAGCCCCAGCAGCTTTTCGACGCTCAGGACGTAGCAGAGGCTGTTCGACTGAGCGGCAAGGTAGTCCATCCGCTCCACGAGCGGGACCACTTGCTGCCACTTCTTCTGTTCCGCGGTCTTCTCGATCCCGGTATGCAGGTACCCGATCGTCGTCCTGGCCGACTGGATGGTCTCGCCATCGAGCTCCAGGATGATGCGCAGCACGCCATGCGTGCTGGGGTGTTGCGGCCCCATGTTGACGGTCATCGTTTCCGTGCGGAGTTCGGCCATCGGCTACCTAACCATGAAGACCTTTTCAATGCTTCGTTCTTCGTGTTCGTCGTGGCCTTCGCGGTTTAACCACATCTAGTGCGCCCGCCTGAGGCGATCTCTCTCGAGATTTGCCTTGAACTCGTCCTGGGTCACTTCGAGCGGCTCGTAGGTCTGCGCCGCCTTCCGGATCTGGACCGGATAGTCCTTCCGCGCCGGATGTCCTTCCCAGTCCTCCGGCATCAGCAACCGGCGAAGGTCGCCGTGTCCATCGAACACGATGCCGAACATGTCCCAGACCTCGCGCTCGGGCCAGCCGGCGGCCGGCCACACGCTCTGGACGGTCGGAACGACACCGTCAACCTCGGTGGAGGCCACGCGCACCTTCAACCTGAGGCGCTGCCTGGTCGGAATCGAGAGCAGGTGATAGACGACCTCGAACCGCGGCTCGCGCGGCAGGTAATCAGCTGCGGTGATCTCGATGAGGACATTGAAGCGGAGTGAGGGCACTTCGATCAGCGCCTTGCACGTCGCGACGAGGTGGCGGGCGGGCACGTAGATGGTGGCGAAGTCGACGCTTCTCCCCACCTCGTACGAGGCGCCCGGGACCAGCGGCGTCAGCGTGTCGATGATTGAGGAAGCGTCAATCACGGGATCAAAGATCAATGCTCAATGCACAACGCTCAATGCACAACACCGTGCGCGCAGGACACTTGCCATTGGACAGTGGGCATTGGGCGATGAGCCTTGAGCATTTTGGATTACGCGCGCGACCGGGCGATCTTCTGCTGGAGTTGAACGATGCCGTAGATCAGCGATTCGGGCCGCGGCGGACAACCCGGAACGTACACGTCCACCGGCACCACCTGGTCCACGCCCTGGACAATCGCATAGTTGTCGAACACGCCGCCGACCGAGGCGCAGGCACCCATCGAGATCACCCATTTCGGATCGGGCATCTGGTCATAAACGCGGCGCATGGCGGGCGCCATCTTGCGCGAGAGACGGCCGGCGACAATCATCAGGTCCGACTGGCGCGGCGAGCCCCGGAAGACCTCGGCCCCGAAGCGCGCGATGTCGTACCGGCTGG
>Ga0114129_10014052_pt1 | contig 11405 bp, 9 predicted proteins | sample RhiMetdeltSRZDD1_FD_80071 | JGI IMG/M metagenome (GOLD analysis project Ga0114129, IMG submission 80071) | Populus rhizosphere microbial communities from Tennessee, USA - Rhizosphere MetaG P. deltoides SRZDD1 (version 2) (version 2) | ecosystem: Host-associated > Plants > Roots > Rhizosphere >... | reverse complement strand
ATGCACTCGTTCAGTATTTTCACGATGCGGCTTTTTTCCTCAAACATTCTAAAGAGTGCTCGCATCCGCTCGGTGTCCGCGAAGTCCGGCTTCGCTATTATGTTTGAAGCTCCTTCGATAAAAACATCGGGCTGATCACCTTCCTGCAAGCTTTGACTGCACAGCAGCACGGCATTGCGCAAGAATTCATCGTAAAGCGCCTTCTCTTCGCTCATCCGAAGCAACAACTCGTCGCGGATCTCGGCTAGGGTCCGCCCGTGGAAGTTTTCGACCAGATAACGAGAAGTCGAGTTCAGCTCGTCCTGCGTGAACTCGGCATCAACTCGAATTACCCGGTCCTGCACCCGCCCGGCGCTCGATACGGTGATGACCAATATCCGGGAATCGGGCAGCTTCACGAACTCGATATGGTGAAGTATGTCCCTGGCGCTCGACGGCGACACCACTATGCCGACGTTGTTCGACAACTGCGACAACAGCCGGCTCGTTCGCTCCATCAGCAGCTCCGGATTCGCCAGCGATTGCTCGTCAAGCAGCCGTTCGTTTATTCGGGCAGCATCCGACCTGGAAAGCTTCGTAGAGCCTATGAAATTGTCAACGTAAAACCTGTAGCCCATATCGGTGGGCAAACGCCCCGCCGACGTGTGCGGGTGCGTCAAGTAACCTTCTCCTTCAAGCTCCGCGCAGATATTGCGGATCGTAGCTGACGACAGACTCTCGCGCGATTGCCTGGCCAATGCGAACGACCCGACAGGCTGACCCGTCGCGATGTGATCCTTCACAATCGTCGCAAGTATTTCCCTTTTGCGGCCGTCGAACCTGGTACCGCTTTTCTTGCTCATAGGTTCTTAATAAGGGGGGCACGCGTGAATGAGATTCGCCGCCAACTTAACACTGACGCCACACCCTGTCAATAATAATGCCCCGCAAGGGTAGGGCCGCGCAAGCTTCGAATCCGCCTCACATTCAAAACGTTTAGCCCCTCTACAGAACTCTCTCAAAAAAACAAAATCCGTCGCGGGCGATTGTCAGTCATCAGTCCCTCACGACTCGGCGTGCGATTCACGCGAGCTTGACAACTCCTGCCTGACTTCTATAGCCTTAACCTTTTCTTCGGAGACGTTTATCGAGGAGTGTAGGAACATGAAGAGGACTTTTCAGCCAAACAACCGTCGTCGCGCAAAGACCCACGGATTCCGCGTACGCATGAGCACCAAGGGCGGCCAACTGGTGCTCAAGCGGCGGCGCGCAAAGGGTCGCAAGCGGCTCACACCTGCGCACTACTAGGACCTTAATAGTGTTGCGTGATTCGTGACGACCCTTTGATTGAACGCCGCGCTCCACGATCACGGATCACGAATGACTGAAGCACCCCAAAGGTTTCCCAAGTCGGACAGGATATTGAAGCGGGACGTCTTCCGCAGAGTGTATGAGGAAGGCCGAAAGATACAATTCAAGTACTTTACCGCATTCGTGCTGAGGAAACAGGAGGGAGCCGCTCGCATCGGGATCACCGCGACTCGAAAGATGGGAAACTCAGTCGAGCGCAATCGCGCGCGACGCCTGGTGCGCGAAGTCTTCCGGAAAAACAAATGGCTAGTACCGAATGGAGTTGATATAGTCGTTAATGTAAAGCGGCCTCTTGTTGAGGCTGGTTACCGCGATCTTGAAAGCGAATTCATCGCATTCTTAAAAAGGGCGGGCGAGAAGTGAAGGTTGTTCTGATACTTTTCATACGAGCTTACAAGTTGTTCATTTCGCCGCTACTCCCGCCGTCGTGCAGGTTCACGCCCACTTGTTCCGAGTACACGATCCAAGCGATCGAGAAATACGGCGCGTTGCGTGGCGCGTACCTTGGAGCGCGGCGGCTATTGCGATGCCACCCTTTTCATTCGGGCGGATATGACCCTGTAAGGTAGCTGGTTAGAGGACGGGCGGACAACCCGCCTGATGTGATTTGATGGATCGAAATCGTCTGATAATGGCGTTGGGGCTTTCGCTGGTGGTGCTGATATCGTGGCCCCTGGCGATGCACTACCTGGCTCCGCGACCGATTGATGAGCCTATACTGACCGAAGAAAGCGCGCCCCAACGCGCCGCTGACAATCAGCCGCAGCCCCCGGTTTCACCTGCGAAAAAAGTAACACCTCCGTCGCCCGGAACCGCGCAAGCTAAGCCGCTGCCCGCCCAAACAACCCAGGCTGCGCTTCGCGAGATTACGATAAAAACCGACTACTGGCGGGTGAAGCTGTCGAACCGAGGCGCGGTCGCTACGTCGTGGATTCTTCTCAAATACAAGGAAGACGGACTGGAGCGGCCGATAACGGGAGCCGATGGCAACGAACTCCAATTGATTCCGCAAGAGATACCCGACGATCTGGACGCGCCTATGAGCTTGCGCACGCCGTGGTCGCCCGAAATCGGTTCGCAGCTCAACCGCGTCAACTTTCAAATCGACGGTGTTGGACCTGATGAGAAGGAGTTTAAGGTCGACTCGGCTGATCAGCGACGCATCACATTCACCTACACTTCGCCTACGGTCACGGCTACCAAGACATTTGTATTCCGCGGCGACAGTTTTGTTTTTGACGTGACTGCGAATGTGAAATCAAGCAGCGAGCAGCCGGTAGAGATAGTTCTCGGCCCGCGCTTTGGAGATCAGAGTGACAGGCAAACGGGAAGCTACAGCACTCCTCCCCAAATGGTCGCCTATTCGCGTGACGGTCATCGGCAGGCCATCGTCGCAGCGAGCATAACCCCGCCGTTCGCAACGATCACCGCGGTAGACCAATCTTCCAATCAAATCGAAATCGACAAGCCTCTCGCCGGTGACGTCGATCAGATCAAGATCGTCGCAGACAAAGGCGCAACGTTCCTCGGTTATGCGCGGGTGGTGAATCGTGAAGCAAACGGCCAGCGGCTTACGCTCGATTCACTGCCTTCAGGCACGTCAAAGGGTCATAGCGTCGCGCAGCGTTGGGACAAGCTCCGAAACTTATATCGCTGGGCGGGCGTCACCGATCATTACTTCGCGATGCTGGCTGTTCCCGAACAGACGATTACGGAAATCACACTGACCAACTTGCAGGCGAAGCACCCTAACGATCCCGCTCCGCGCGATTATCCGTCCGCAGCCATCCCGATTAATGCGACTTCGCCAACTCACGTTTTCGTCGGGCCGAAGGACCGGGAGTTGTTGGCGTCGACCGGGAAGGAGCTTAGTGCGGACCTCGGCGCGCTGATCGATTACGGAATGTTTTCGTTCGCCGTCAAGCCGCTGATACCGGTGCTCGCCCTGTCGCTAAACAAGCTTGCCCGGACGTTCGGGAACTACGGTTGGGCGATCGTTGTGGTGACCGTGATGATCAACCTGGCGTTGTCGCCGCTCAGGTTCTACAGCTCGAAGAAGATGAAGAAAGCGGCGAAGCACCAGCCGCGAATGAAAGAGCTGCAGGACCGAATGAAGAAGCTCAAGGAGAATCCAAAGAAATACGAGCGCGAATTACAGCAGCTTCAACAAGAGCAGATCGCGCTGATGAAGGAAGCGAATCCATTGGGCGGGTGCATGCCGCTCTTGCTTCAAATGCCGATCTTTTGGGCGGTCTACCTTTATCTTGGGGCCTCGCTGGATGTCCGTCACGCGCCGTGGATGTTGTGGATTCGCGACCTTTCAACTCCTGACCCGTACAAGATACTTCCGATCGTTATGTGCGTGACTATGATCGCATCGACCAAGCTGACGCCTCAGCCGGCCTCGGCGGACCCGTCGATGAAGATGCAGCGCATAATGATGACCTGGCTGATGCCGATAATGTTGACGTGGCTGTTCTTCTTTTCGGCGCCCAGCGGGCTTGTGCTCTACTGGATGGTGAGCAACATAGTTGGAGTGCTGATTCAGTTATGGATCAATCGCAAGACAGCCTATCTTACGGCCGAAGCGACAGCCGCGGCAGCAGGGACCTCGGGCGGTAAGGGTGGCCCGCGCGCTGCCGAGAAGACAGGCTCGCAAAAGGGCGCCAAGGGCGGCAAGAGAAGACAAGGAAGGTCCGGTGCCGAAGCAGAAGGCTTCTGAGGGTGGAACAGAGTTCACAGTCTGTTTGATGTGTGTAACGTTCGAGGTGCGAAGCGATGTCGGAAGAAGATGTGAATCTCGTCGTTGATTTTACCAATCAAGTTCTCGGATCATCCGGGCTCGATCTAAGAGCCGGGGCGGAAATGACCGGTGACGGCCCGAAGGTTCAGGTGCGCGGAGACGATGTGGCTTTGTTGCTTGGACACAACGCGGAGCTTCTGGACGCGCTCGAGTATCTTGGGAATCGCATGCTCGCGCGCACATCGGGGGAAGATACAAGATTAGCCTTTGACTCGGGCGGCTACCGGGCGCGGCGGGAAAGAGAATTGCGATTGATGGCAGAAAAGGCCGCCGAGAAAGTCCGGCTGTCGCGCATACCGTTCAGCTTCGATCCGATGACTCCTAATGAACGCCGCATCATTCACGTCACGCTTGCCAGCGACACAACCGTCACGACTGAAAGCCAGGGCAACGGTGAGAACCGCAAAGTAACTGTTCGCCCCGCTAAATAGTTTCTGGTTTCTGGTTTCTAGTTTCTAGTTCGAACCAACTAGAAACCCGCAACCAGAAACCAGAAACCATCATGTATTCCGACGACACAATAGCCGCCATTTCAACTCCTCCCGGACGCGGAGGCATCGGGGTCGTGCGGCTGAGCGGGCCACGAGCGCTCGATATCTCAACATCGTTCTTTCGCTCTGAGTCCGGCGCGGAGCCGGTTCCAAACCGCGCGCGGTTCGGGCACGTCATCAACGCAGCCAGCGGCGAGCTAATCGACCAAGTTGTTCTCACTTGCTTCAAAGCTCCGCATTCTTACAGCGGGGAAGACGTTGTAGAGATCAGTTGCCACGGAAGCCCGGTCATTCTCGCTCGCGTGCTTCAAATGGCGATCGATCGCGGAGCCCGCATAGCAGAGCCGGGCGAGTTCACGCTCCGCGCATTCTTCAACAGACGCATCGACCTCGCTCAGGCTCAAGCGGTTCGCGATCTGATCAACGCTCAGACTCAATATCAAGCGCAGGTCGCGACCAAACAACTCGAAGGTGAACTATCGAAGCGGCTTGCCCCGCTCAAAGACTCGCTTGTCGAAATCATCGTTCACCTCGAGTCTTCGGTTGAGTTCGTCGAGGAAGACATTTCGCCCGAGACGGCATCGACACTCGTGAAAAAACTTGGTGGGGTGATCGATGCGCTGAACGTGATAGCGAACAGCTTCTCGTTCGGACGCTTCTTGAAAGAAGGCTTTGATCTGGCCATCGTCGGTCGCCCCAACGTAGGAAAGTCTTCCGTATTCAACCGGCTGATCGGCAGCGACCGGGCGATCGTAACCGAGCTGCCCGGAACCACACGAGACGCGCTGTATGAATCGACCTCGATCAACGGCGTACCGGTTCGGCTAATCGACACAGCGGGTATTCGAGAGACTACTGACCTGGTCGAAAGCATCGGCATCACTCGAAGCAGGACAGCGATCGCCGACGCCGACATCTCGCTTCTTGTGCTTGATGCTGCCGAGCCGTTGACTGATGATGACCTCAGCTTGATGAACCACGTTTCGCGAGAGCGCCGAATCATCGCGTTGAACAAAACCGATTTACCGCGCCGGCTTGAACAACAGTCGATGCCGCGTGACATCGGCGAAGTGATCGACATATCGGCCTTGACTGGCAGCGGATTCGAGCGATTGACCGAGATGATCTTCCAGCGATTGAGTGGTGATGCGTCGGTCGAGAGCGATGATATAATGCTCACGGATGCGCGGCAGCATGCAGCGGTGCGAAGAGCAGTCGAGCAGCTTAGCGATGCTCGTGAGCTGATTGGCGAGGGAGAACTCGAGGAGATAGTCCTGCTTAAGTTGCGCGGTGCGTTGGCCTCGCTTGGTGAAATCACCGGCGAGACTCTTAACGAAGACATCCTGGGCCAGATCTTTTCCACGTTCTGCATCGGCAAGTAGTGGGCCACTACGTGGGGAGGACAGCTTCAAAGCGTATGAGTTCTGAAAGACCGTTTGACGTAATAGTCATTGGCGCGGGGCACGCGGGGTGCGAAGCTGCGTACATCGCCGCGCGCATCGGGGCCCGGACTGCGCTCGCTACGCTTGATACAAATTCGATCGGGCAAATGAGCTGCAACCCGGCCATCGGCGGAATTGCCAAGGGACATCTCGTCCGCGAAGTCGATGCGCTTGGCGGAATTATGGGCCAGGTCATCGATGCGACCGGCATTCAGTTCCGCCTGCTCAATCGGAGCCGCGGTCCCGCCGTCCAGTCGCCGCGCGCGCAAGCCGATCGCAATTTGTATCGCGCCGAAATGCGGCGCAGGCTCGCCGAAACAGAGCATCTATCGATCATCGAAGGCGAAGTTGCCGAAATCAAGTTCACCGGCGATCGAGTCACCGGGGTCGAGCTGGCGGACGGAACGATTGTCGAGGGCCGCGCGGTTGTTCTGACGACTGGTACTTTCTTGAACGGCCTGATCCACGTCGGCAAAAAAACGTTTCAGGCCGGACGCAGCGGTGAACCGGCGTCAATCAAACTTGCGAACTGCATTCGCGGGATCGGATTCAAGACGGGCAGGCTCAAGACCGGAACGCCGCCCCGGCTCGATGGGCGAACGATTGATTATTCGAAGTTCGAGCTCCAGCCGGGCGACGAGCATCCGGTGCCCTTCTCGTTCAAGACCGCCGCCATCGATCGTAAGCAGATCAATTGTTTCATCGGCTACACAACCGAAGCCGTTCACGAAGTAATCCGAAACAACCTGGATAAATCACCTCTGTACAGCGGCGAGATCCGGGGAATCGGTCCGCGCTACTGCCCATCGATCGAAGACAAGGTCGTCAAGTTTTCTGAGAAGCCTCGGCATCAGATCTTTCTGGAACCGGAAGGTTATGACACTTACGAGATTTATCCGAACGGCATATCAACCAGCATGGCGGAAGAGGTGCAGCGCGAGTTCGTCCGCGCGATTCCGGGTCTTGAGAACGTCAAGATGTTACGGCCGGGCTACGCTGTCGAGTACGATTTCGTCGACCCGCGTGAGTTGTTCGCCACGCTCGAGACTAAGCGGATTCGCGGGTTGTTTCATGCGGGACAGATCAACGGTACGTCCGGCTACGAAGAAGCGGCCGGTCAGGGTATCATCGCCGGCATCAATGCCGCGCTCGGGGTGCTGGGCCGAGAACCGGTTGTTCTGGATCGCGCCGAGAGCTACATCGGTGTAATGGTCGACGACCTGGTTACCAAAGGAGCAGATGAGCCGTATCGAATGTTCACGTCTCGAGCTGAGATGCGCCTGTCGCTTCGATTTGACAATGCCGATCAAAGGCTGACCCCGCTCGCGCACAAGCTCGGCTCGGTTGACGATGCGGACTTCGAAGCTTTCGAGAAACGCCAAAGCAGTATTGGAAAGGTGAAGGAGTTTCTATCCAGCGCACGGGTCACCGATCTTGGCGATGAGTTGCTGGATGAATTGCATCTTGACGGATCGCCCGACAGCTACCGCGGCCAACGGCTGGACTATCTTGCGCGCCGGCCGGACTGCAGTGCTGAAAGGCTGATCGAGATCGTCAAAGCGGCGATGGACGGCGAGACCAGGCAAAGAGACATCGTCGTCGCGCTGAACGACATTCGCTACTCAGGCTACTTGAAGGACCAGGAATCTCTTGCACGCAAGCGCGGGCGCTACGACGATCTTGAAATCCCAAGCGACGCGGATTTTTCCAGCATCTCGGGGCTGTCAAACGAAGTCGTCCAGAAGCTCGGGAGAGTTCGTCCGCGCACGATAGGCCAGGCTGCCCGGATTCCAGGCGTAACGCCTGCCGCGGTATCGATTCTCCTTGTAGAGATGCTGAGAGGCTGAGCTCGAAAGCGCGTTTGACTCGCTCGGACTGCTTCGGAAATTCGGCGCAGGGCAAGCGCCTTTTTCGGGGTGGTGTGGTTGTTGACGGATTTGGTAAAATTATCGTGGCAGCAAAAGAACTGCCAATCTCTTCTCCAAGAGTGAGCGGAATGGTGGAGGGCGAGACGATGTGCAACGACTCGCCCTCATTTTTGACTGCGGCTGTCGGACAGACTCAATCCCGCTGGGAACTTCGCTTCGAGGAACTAATCACGAGGAACTAATCATGAAAACCAAAAAGTTATTCTGCGCTCTATTTAGCGCGCTATTTTTGACATCGAGCAGCGGCTTTGCCCTCGCCGACGAAGGCATGTGGCCCTTCAACAATGTGCCCAAGGCCCAAATCAAGCAAAAGTACGCGTTCGATGTGACTGATGCGTGGCTCAACAAGGTGCAGCTCGCTTCAGTGCGTTTCAACAGTGGCGGATCTGGTTCGTTCGTCTCCGCCGACGGGCTGGTGCTCACCAACCATCACATCGCGTCTGACGTGCTGCAAAAAATCAGCACGCCTGAGAAGGACTACGTCAAGGAGGGCTTTTATGCGCGTACGCGTGATCGCGAGGTCAAAGCTCCGGACCTCGAGCTTAACCAACTGGTGAGCATCGAGGACGTAACCGATCGCGTCACTTCTGCAGTCAAGCCGGGTATGTCTCCTGCCGAAGTCAACGCTGCTCGCCGCGCCGCGATCGCCAACATTGAGAAAGAGTCGTCGGAGAAGACAGGCTTGCGCAGCGACGTGATCACGCTTTATCAAGGCGGTCAGTACAATCTCTATCGCTACAAAAAGTACACTGACGTGCGGCTGGTATTCGCGCCGGAGTTCGCGATTGCCTTTTTCGGTGGCGATCCCGATAACTTCAACTTTCCTAGATTCGATCTCGACATGGCGCTATTTCGCGTTTACGAGAACGACCAGCCGATCAAAGTCGAAAACTATTTCAAGTGGTCGAAGACGGGCGCGAAGGAAGGCGAGCTGGTTTTCGTGCCCGGCAATCCAGGTTCGACCGCGCGGCTGAACACTGTCGCGCATCTCGAATATCTTCGCGACAACGGACTGCCATTCGTCCTCAAGCTGCTCAATCGCGAGCATGAAGCGCTGGCCAAGTACAGATCGTTGGGCGAAGAGCAGTCGCGGCGCGGGCAGGAAGAGTTCTTCAGTATTGAGAATAGTCTCAAGGCATTGCGCGGCGAGATCGAGGGGCTCCAGGATAAATCGCTGATCGCAAAGAAGGCGAAAGCTGAAGATGCGTTGCGACGGACTGTTTCCGCCGACCCCAAGAAGCAGAAAGAATACGGCGACGCCTGGGACAACATCGCGAAAGGACGGCAGGGGTTGAAGAACTACTACCGTGAGTTCTCGCTGCTGGAAAACGGCGCGGCGTTTAACTCCGAACTGTTCGGGATCGCTCGCAAGCTTGTCCGCCTTGCTGCTGAAAGCTCCAAGCCTAATGCTGAGCGCTTGCCGGAGTACACTGATGCGCGTCGAGCCTCGCTTGAATTGAACCTGTACTCGCCGGCTCCGATTTACGAAGACTTCGAGAAAGTGACGCTCGCCGACTCGCTCGCGTTCTTGCGCGATGAGTTGGGCGCCGATAATGCGAGCGTGAAGAAAGCGCTTGCGGGTAAATCCCCCGAGGCGCGCGCGGCTGAGTTGATCGATGGATCAAAGCTGAAGGATGTCGGCTATCGCAAAGAACTCGCGGCCGGCGGCACAAAGGCGATCGAGGAATCGAGCGACCCCTTGATCGTGCTAGCGCGTTCGATCGACGCTGAGTCCCGCGCGCTGCGCAAGCGCTACGAGACTGAGGTTCAGGCAAACGAGCGGGCGAGCTATGCGAAGATCGCGCGGGCGCTTTTCGATCTCGAAGGCACCAGGCTCTATCCCGATGCGACATTCACGCTCCGGCTGTCATACGGCGCCGTAAAAGGCTACGAGGAGAATGGCAAGCATGTGCCTGCGTTCACCACGTTCAGCGGACTTTACAAACGTGCAACTGAGCATGGCAACAAGTTTCCCTATGAGCTGCCGACGAGTTGGATCGAGAAGAAGGCTGCGCTCAGTCCGAACACACCATTCAACTTCGTTTCGACGAACGACATCATCGGTGGGAATTCCGGCTCTCCGGTAATCAACAAACAAGCGGAACTTGTCGGGCTGATCTTTGACGGCAACATTCAATCGCTCGTCGGGAACTTTATTTTCGACGAAACGCAGAATCGAGCGGTGTCCGTCGACTCCAGAGCGATGATCGAAGCACTGCGTAAGGTTTACGGCGCAACCGAAGCAGCCGACGAGCTGGTTAAGTAAGGTTGAGTGCATCGAAGAGAAATGCGCGGCGAAAAACCCCAGTGGTTTTCGCCGCGATTTTGTTTTTTGGCCAAGGCCGGTCTCTTGACACCACCCAGGCTCGAATAGTACGCTCGCCTCGTTCGAAACATCTCATACTTCGGCCGGGGCGCCTCTTTCACCCAGCAGGACGGCCAACTTTCACTCAGTCCCAGTATCAACTCATCATCCCACGGGAGCCCGGTTGCTCCGGCATTCCTGCCGCTTACGGAAACGGAGACCGTCCGAGTGGCATCGCGCTTGCACTTCTAGCGAACGACTGTCGGATCGCCAAAATCGGAAGTTGTTCGGGCAATTCAATTAGCGGATAGTCTTTCCGAGACCGGGGGGCATATGAAGACAAGAATGGGCAAGAACCTCGTGACTGTTTTGTTGGGTATCGTATTGTCAATGGGCGGTCTTGTATGGATTTCGGGCAAAGCTGCAAACAAGACAGACCTCGCCACTGCGCAAATGACACCCAACACTTTTGATGATTCTCAGCCAGTAATAAACGAACGCGCCACTGCGACTCAAGACTCGAATAAGGCTGTTACCCAGCCAGCAGCAAATGACGAGTCCTATAGTGCCGGGTATCGCGACGGCTGGCGAGATGCGTCAGAGCCACGCAGCATGTCGGCGGCTTCGTCACGCGTACGCTATGGCGGAACGACTCACGCTGCGCGTCGCAGTAAAGTGGCCGGCGCAACATACTACGCCCGGAACCGTCGTGGCCATTCGACAAGAAATGCGATATTGACCGTAGCGGCGCCTGCCGCACTCGGCGCTGGTGTGGGAGCGATAGCCGGCGGTAAGCGAGGCGCTGGCGCTGGAGCTTTGATTGGCGGTGGCGCTGGAGCTTTGTACTACTTGATCAAACGTAAACGGTGAGTGGAGGAGCGACAGCGCCGTTGAATCGAAAGTTAGCAGTGACATCGTAGTTCTAGTTCGTAAGGAGGTTTGAAATGGTAAAGAGGCTATTCCGAATTGCAGTTGTGATTGTTCTCTCCACATCGACGATGCTCGCCGGTGCAAACCAGCGACAGGGTGACCGGTTCACCGAGCGCATACGCAAGGAACTGGCGAAGATCCCGTACTCCGGGGTCT
>Ga0114129_10014050_pt1 | contig 11406 bp, 6 predicted proteins | sample RhiMetdeltSRZDD1_FD_80071 | JGI IMG/M metagenome (GOLD analysis project Ga0114129, IMG submission 80071) | Populus rhizosphere microbial communities from Tennessee, USA - Rhizosphere MetaG P. deltoides SRZDD1 (version 2) (version 2) | ecosystem: Host-associated > Plants > Roots > Rhizosphere >... | reverse complement strand
GTTGCTGCTCCTGGTGAGGCACCGCTTCGATGGCATTGGGACACGCCGCTCATCCACTCGCCGCACGATCCGAAGCTGCTGTATGCCGGGGCGAACAAGGTGCTGCGATCGTCCGACCGCGGGCTGTCGTGGGTCGCGATCAGCCCGGATCTGACGAGCAATCAGGCTCGCGACGACATCGTGACGATGGGGGTGAAGGGAAGCGACATCCAGATCGCGCGGAACGACGGTATCGCGGCGTGGCCGACAATCGTGTCGCTCGCCGAATCTCCGAAACGCGCAGGCCTCTTGTACGCCGGAACCGACGACGGGAATCTGCACGTCTCGCGCGATGCAGGCAAGACGTGGACGAACGTGTTCGACAAAGTCACCGCCGTTCCGAAGGGCACGTTCGTTTCCGAGGTCGTGCCGTCGCGGTTCGATGAGGGAACGGTGTACGCCACCTTCGATGGTCATCGCCAGAACGACGATGAGACGCACATCCACGTCAGTCACGACTACGGCCAGACGTGGCAGTCGATCGCGTCCAATTTGAAGGCAGAGGTCGCGCGAACGCTCACAGAGGACCTGAAGAATCCGGACGTGCTCTATCTCGGAACCGAAACGGGGCTCTTCGTTTCCATCGATCGCGCAAAGAGCTGGGTGCGGATCACAGCGAACCTCCCGACCGTGCGCATCGATGAAATCACGCTGCACCCGCGCGACAACGCGATGCTCCTCGCCACACACGGACGTGCGATCTGGGTCCTCGATCATCTCGCGCCCATTCAGGAGTACGCCGCCGCGCAGTCGACGATCGCCGACGCGAAGCTATTCACGCCTCCGCCGACCGCGATGTACCGGCGGCCGGCCCGCGATCGCAATTACGAATTCTGGGGAGACCAGACGTTCTTCGGCGAGAATCCGCCGCAGGCGGCCGTGCTCACGTGGTTTTTGAAGAAGCAGGCGAACGAGGTAAAGGTCCGGGTTACCGATGCAACAGGACGCGAAGTTCGTGAGATCTCGGGTACGGTGCTGGCGAACACCAACACGCCCGGAATTCAGTCCGCGTGCTGGGATCTGCGTGTCACCCCTGGCCCGGCGGCTGCGGCAGGCGGTCGCGGGCGCGGCGGGCGCGGTCCGCAGGAGTCCGGCGGGGAGGGGGCGACACAGGGCGCTGAAGGTGGCCGTGGCGGTGGACGTGGTGGTCAGTCGCCAAGCCCGTTTGGCGCAGGATGCGCTGCTGGCGCGGGGGCCGGTGCCGGCGGCGGTGGCGGATTCGGGGGCGGCGGCGGTGCGAATCTCGGTCCGTACGTCCTTCCGGGCGTCTACACCATCGCGCTCATCGTCGACGGCAAAACCGTCGAAACGAAGCCGCTGCGGGTTAGTGCAGATCCTGAAGTCGTGCTCACCGATGCGGAGCGCAAAAAGCTCTTCGATATGGCAATGGAGCTGCACGAGCTCCAACGCCGCGCGACGGAAACGTCGAACGCGATTACCCCGTTCAATGCGCGCATGACCGAGCTGTCGAAAGAAATCGACGGCAAGGCCGACGTGCCGGCGGACCTGAAGGCATCATTCGATTCGGTGAACAAGGAGCTCGCGACGCTCGCGCCGAAGTTCGCTACTCCGGCCGCCGGCCGCGGCGGCGGTGGAAGCGGTGGTGGCGGACGCGGTGCCGGTGCTCCCGACAGCCTGACAACGAAGCTCGCCCAGGCCAAGAACGCACTGATGGCCGGAATGTGGCCGACCGAACAGACGATGAAGACCTACGCCGAGGTGAAGACGAGCGTGCCGAAGGCCATTGCCGAAGCGAATGCATTATTTGCCAAGGCAGCGACGCTCAGCACCAACCTCGCTCGATATAACTTGATGCTGACGCCGCCGCAGCCGGTGCCGCTGAAGCCGACAGGCAGCAGCAATGAAAGTAAGAAGTAAGAAGTAAGAAGTTAGAGCGAACGAGAAAGTACTAAGTGTAGAGATCTTCATTTCGTACTTCTTACTTTGTGCTTCGGGCTTGCGATTGCCGCTGTGGTGGAAGTTCGGCACGTCGAGTTCGAGTCCTACGGTCCCAGCAGGGTTTGCGCATCTTCGGTTCGAGGCCGTGAATGCGGAACGTGATCACGACGGGTCCCAACCGGATCTGATCGCCGTCTGCAAGTCGGTGCGGCGATATGACCGGCTAGTCACCGACGTACGTGCCGTTCTTGCTTTTCAGATCTTCAATCGTGGCGTCGGATCCCGTGAGCACGATGCGCGCGTGATGACGCGACACGCCGGGCGCGTCGATCCAGATCGATGCGTCCCGGCCCACGATGTTCTCGCCATCGAGGAGTCCGACCTGGCGCCCTTCCCAGATCAGCCAATACCTTACCGTGGCGCTCGCCGGCTCGGCTGCCGCGTGCTCGCCTCTGACGTCCCCGATGAACCAGTACCCGAACCGGTGCATCGTTCGCACGAACCGTGGGTCGTCTGCCGTATCGGCCAGCGCCCGCCTGATCTCGGTCACGAGGCTGGCGAGATTCGTGTCGAGGACGAACGTGTCTGGCCACAAGTGTTTCTGGAGCTGGGCGCGAGACATGGCCCGGGAACGGTTCTCGATCAACACGAGAGAAGATCGAATGCCTTCGGCGACAGGTGGAGCTCTTCGTCGTTCCGCAGCAGTCGACGCGTGCCAGTATCGAGGGCGAAGCCATCGAACGCGTACTTCACGCCGCCTCCGCAGTGGAGGGAAGCGGAGCCGTGAGCCTCCGCTTCCTCCTGACGCGGCATTCTAACGGACCACGCCGTCAGCGCTTCGCCCAGTCGCAGAATCATTTCAAATGGCTTCTTCCGATACGCGTCCGTCAGCCGCGAGGCTGCGCGCTCAACCCGCGCGCACGATATCGAGCGGCACAGCAAGAGGCGATGAGCGGAGGATGGGGTTTCTATGGGAGTTCTCTGGACGGGCCCGGCGCACGGGCGAACGGCGGTCAGACCATAATTGAATGCGTGCGCTACACCATCTTGGCCACGGATTACGATGGCACGCTCGCCCGGGACGGCGTCGTTCATGAGAACACGATCACGGCGCTCGAACGGCTGCGCGCCACGGGCCGCCGCGCGATCCTGCTGACCGGGCGCGAGCTGACGGATATACTCGCGGTTTTTCCCCGACCCGAGCTCTTCGATCGAATCGTCGCGGAAAATGGCGCCCTCCTCTACGATCCCGCGACTTGTCGCGAGCAGTTGCTGGCCGAACCTGTACCCCTGGTGCTGATCGACGTACTTCGGAGCCGCCAAGTGCAGCCGCTCGCGGTCAGCCGCGCGATCCTCCACACGCGCGTGGGAAACGAACGCGTCGTTCGCGCCGCGATCGACGAATTGAAACTGGATGTGCAGGTCGTGTTGAACAAGGGGTCCGCAATGGTTCTCCCGCGCGGCATCGACAAAGCCAGCGGCCTCGTGGCGGTCTGTGAGTCGATGCAGATCCGACTCGAAGACGTCGTCGGCATCGGCGACGCCGAGAACGATCTCCCGCTGCTCATGGCGGCAGGTCTGGCCGTCGCGACATCGAACGCGCTCTCGGAGGTCAAGCAGATCGCGAATCTCGTCACGGAGGGCGAGGACGGCGACGGTGTCGCCGAGTTCGTCGAGCAGCTGGTTGGCGGGCTGGAGGGTCTGCGCCCGCCACATAAAGTAAACTCCTCACACTTCAGGAGGCTTCTGATGGCAGGTACGTACCGGCCGCTCGTGTTCTGCATTGCCGCGGCCGCGTTGGCGTTTTCGAGCAGTTGGAAACGCGATGTCCGTGCCGAACGCGGTGGACAAGTGACGATCGGTTCATCCAGCCTCGATCCCGCGTTCCCGAAGGGCTACCAGTGGCGCAGCATCGGGCCGTCGCGCGGCGGCCGCTCGATCGCCGTGACCGGCGTGAAAGGACGGCCGCCAGAGGCGTACTTCGGCGCGGTCGGCGGCGGGTTGTGGAAGACGACCGACGGCGGTGAGAACTGGACGCCGGTCACCGACGGCCAAATCGGCAGTTCATCGGTGGGCGCGGTCGCCGTGTCAGAGTCGAATCCCGACGTCGTCTTCATTGGCATGGGCGAATCGTGCATCCGCGGCAACATCATGCCCGGCGATGGCGTTTACAAATCCACCGACGCGGGAAAGACATGGGCGCAGGTCGGCTTCTCGGACTCTCAAGCCATTTCCAAGATCCGGATTCATCCGACGAATCCCGACATCATCTTCGTTGCTTCGTTCGGGAGGTACGGGACGCCGAGCGACGAACGCGGCGTCTTCAAGAGCACGGACGGCGGCACGACTTGGCGCAAGGTGCTCTTCCGCGACAACAAGACCGGCGCAGTCGATATCTCAATCGATCGGCGCAACCCGGATGTGATCTATGCCGCGCTATGGGAGGCGTATCGAGTCGAGTACCAGATGTCCAGCGGAGGCCCGGGGAGTGGGCTGTTCAAATCGACCGATGGCGGCGAGAAGTGGACCGAGATCACGCGCAATCCCGGGCTGCCGTCGGGCGTCGTCGGCAAGATTGGCGTGTCCGTCTCCGGCGCCGACTCCAACCGCGTGTTCGCGCTCATCGAGAACGAGAACGGCGGACTGTTCGTGTCGAACGACGCCGGCGCAACCTGGGCGCTCGCGAATTCGAATCGCAGCATCCGCCAGCGCGCGTTCTACTACACGCACGTGACGGCCGATCCCGCGAACAAGGACACGGTCTACATGCTCAACACGAGCGCGTTTCGATCGACCGACGCGGGCAAGACGCTCACGAACGTCGGTGGCGGCACGCACGGCGATCATCACGATTTGTGGATCGACCCCGACAATCCGCAACACCTCGTCATCGGCAACGACGGGGGCGGCGCCGTCTCGATGGCCGGGGGACAGGGTTGGACCGCGCAGGACGTTCCGACGCCGCAGTACTACCACGTCATCGCGACGAAGCACGTGCCGTATCACGTGTGCGGCGCGCAGCAGGACGGCAGCACGGTCTGCGTGCCGAGCGACACGAACCTGGGTGGCGCCGGACGCGGTGGCGGTGGTGGCGGTGGACGCGGCGTGGCACCGAATCTCTACAGCCCCGGCGGATCGGAGCCGGGGTACGTCGCTCCCGACCCGAAGGATCCCGAGATCTTCTACGCCGGAGGAAACAACGGCTCGTTCCTCACGCGACTCGATCGACGGACCGGGAATCTTCGCGAAATCAATCCGTATCCGCGCATGTTCTCGGGCGAGCCGTCGAGCGCCCTCGTCGAGCGCTGGCAGTGGACGTTCCCGATCATCTTCTCGCCCGTCGATCCAAATGTTCTCTACACCTCGTCACAACACGTGTGGAAAACAACCAACGGCGGCCAGAGCTGGGAGAAGATCAGCGGCGATCTCACGCGTCACGATCCGAAGACGATGGGAGATTCAGGCGGGCCGATCACGCACGACATGAACAGCCCCGAGGTCTACGGCACGGTGTTCTCGATCGGGCCTGGGAAAACTGACGTGAATGTCATCTGGGCAGGATCGGACGACGGCCTCGTCCACATGACGCGTGACGGCGGTAAGAACTGGACGAACGTCACGCCGAACGACATGCCCGAGTTCGGCCGCGTCAGTCAGATCGACGTGTCGATGTTCGACGCGGGCTCGGCGTACATCGCGGTCAAGAGACCACTGCTCGACGATCTCGCGCCGTACATCTTCCGCACCCACGATTCTGGCAAGACGTGGACGAAGATCGTGACGGGCATTCGCGCGAACGACTACACGCACGCGGTCCGCGAGGATCCGACGCGCCGCGGCATGCTTTACGCGGGCACGCAGCACGGCTTCTACATCTCGTACGACGATGGCGATCGCTGGGAGTCGCTGTCGCTCAATCTCCCCGACACTCAAGTGTCGGATCTCTGGGTCGAGGCGAACTCGATTGCAATCGCCACGCACGGCCGCGGATTCTACATCCTCGACGACATCGCGCCGCTCCGCCAGGCCGGAAAGGAGCTGACGTCAGCTGGCGACGCCTACCTGTTCAAACCGGCTGACGCGATTCGAGGCGCTGGTGGTGCGCCGATCGCGTATCTGCTGAAAAAGCCCGCCGAGAAGCTCACGCTCGAGATCCTCGATGCGAAAGGCCAGGTGGTTCGCTCGATTGCCGGCGGAACTGGTGGTCGTGGCGGACGCGGTCGCGGACGTGGTGAAACCGGCGCACAGACGCCCGAGGCACCGACCCCTCAAGCGGGACGCGCGGGAGTGCCGGGTGAGGCAGGTCGCGGCGCGGCACCCGCTGCGGGCGAGGAAGAGCAGGAAGGGGGTGGCGGACGCGGTCGTGGCGGCGCGCCGACCGCCCCGATGACCGCCGGTCTGAATCGCTTCACGTGGGACCAGCAGTACGCGGGGCCGACGACGTTCCCCGGAATGGTTCTGTGGGGCGCGAGCACGAGCGGCCCGACGGCGCTCGCCGGCACGTACCAGGTGCGGCTGACCGTCGGCGGCAGGACGCTCACGCAGCCGCTCACGTTGAAGAAGCATCCGTTCCGCAACGTCAGTGACGCCGATCTCAAGGAGCAGTTCGATCTCGCGATTCAGATTCGCGACAAGGTCAGCGAGGCGAACAACGCCGTCATCCAGATTCGCAAGATCAAGGATGAAGTCAAGGAGCGCACGGAGAAGTCGTCCGACCCGCAGCTCAAGGCCGCGGGCGATCGGCTGACGAAGAATCTCAGCGCGATCGAGGAAGCGATCTATCAGGTCCGGAACCAGAGCGGCCAGGATCCGCTGAACTTTCCAATCAAGATCAACAATCGGCTCGCGTCGCTCCTCGGTGTCGTCACACGCGGCGACGGCAAGCCGATCGCGAACGTCGATCCGATCTTCCAGGATCTGTCCGCGGAGCTCAAGGCTCAGACCGACCAACTCGACCAGACGCTCGCGAGCGATCTGACAGCCTTCAACGCCGAGGCCAAGCGCGCTGGAGTCGAGGCAATCGTTGCACAGCGCCCGGCGTCGTCATCGCGCTGATTGGCCATCGCTATCGTCGCGACGGAGGCTTGATGTTCCGGCCGTAATAGACATCGGCGGGAATGTGGTGCCCGGGGTAGACTTTGTCGAGAAGCGCATACAGACGGGGATCGTACGCCTTCAGATCCTCAGGCGTCTGCAGCCGCGTCTCACCGTCGAACCATTCGTAGTTCGACCAGAACCACCACTGCGTGCCTTCGGCGAAGTATTCGGCGACGGTATTCTCCGCGTAGTGTCCCTTGAAGAGACCCTTCTCCTTGGCTGCCGCGTAAGCATCCTGAATCTCCTGATACAGGGTGGGGTCCGCGGTGCGCAACGCGCTCATCACGTTGTGGCTGAACTCGTGGACGAGGATGTGCTCGCCGTAGTAGCGCGTGCCGGGACGGCCGAGGACGTTCTCTTCCGCGCATGACGTGATATTGCCGCCCATTCCCCGCGCGCGGCGGTTCCAGTACTCGCGATCGGTCATGCTCCCGATGCCGCCAGGCTTGTCGTAGTTCTCGCGCTCACGCAGTGTGAGCCGCCGATCCTCCTTGGTGGGTTTCTTCCAGTCGCGATACTCGGGCGGGTCCGTCTGCATCTCGCTCTCGGCCATCACGATTACGCGTGACTTCCTCTCGATCATCACGGCGCGCAGGTCCGGCCGTTTCGACACCATGTAATTGACGATGTCCCTCGCCATGAGCAGCGCGACATCGTCTACCTTCTCGGAGGAGACGATGGGAATCCCAAATGCGTCCGCGTACTTCTTGTAGAAGGGGTCGAGACCCAGCGATTCAGGCGGCACCGTGACCATGGTCCTGACGTAGTTCTCGACGAGGGGTTTCGTACCGTCACCAGGTCGAGCGGTCGACGGTGCTGGTGGTGACTGCGCAATCAGAGGGTAGGCATCCGAAGTGAGAAGACAGACGAGAATCGCGGCGTCTCTGATCCAAATCATAGCGCCGCGATTCTAAGCCACTTACGCCGACGGCTCATAAGTTCGGCGAATGGTCTTGTCGTTCCTTTGCTTTTCGCTTTTCCTTTTGCCTCTTACTTGTCACTTCTCAATGCGCGCGGGGCCCCACCCCCGCGCGCGCGGCGGGACGGCCTTCGCCGCCCGCCGCAGCCGCAGGCGCCTTTCCTCTACTTGTCTCCGCCCGCGCAGTTTCCCGGAACCGGGCGGACCGACGTTACCTTCAACGTGCGTCCGGCAGCGCCCGCACCGGCGCCGCCCTCGTTCTGGAAGCTGCCCTGGATTTCGACGCGCTGATTCACGTACTGCTGCAGCGACTCGGATTCACCACCCGTCAGTCGAATGCTTGGTGCTCTCGACATTCCCGACGTTCCCACCGGAGCACTCGGCGCTGCGCTCGGCGCCGTGGAGGTCGGAGGCGTCGAGGTTGGCGGCGTCGAGGTCGGAGGAGTTGAAGTTGGCGGTGTTGTTGTCGGTGGCGTGGTTGTCGGTGGCGTCGTCGTTGGAGGTGTCGTCGGCGGTGGCGTCGCGCTCGGCGGTGGCGACGTTGGTGGCGTCGATGACGGCGGAGTAGACGATGGCGGTCTCGACGGTGGTCTCGACGTCGAGGGTGTCGCCGAGCTGCTGCCCGCGCTGCCCATCACCGGATTGGCGAGGATGAATTCGCCTCCGGACGCTGCGGCTGCACCGCCGGTCGATCCCGACTGGAGACAGCCCGTCACGGTGACCGACTGCTGGCTGCCGGCGGCGCTCGACTGATCGGGCGCCTGCGCCATGACAGCCGCGGCGCTGACGACGAACGCCGCTGCGAATGCGATGTAACGTTTCATGTAGTCCCTCCCGAGTGGGTGTGCTTCGGCCGCGACGTGCATCAGCCACAGCCACGGCACTTCACGCGTCAGGCCTGCAAACCGATCGCCACTCGGGGCGCGTGACTGACTAGGCTCCGGGCTTTGGGCTTTGGGCGCTGAGATGAATGGACCCGGACGCGTAATTCACTGAAGCTCATACCGTCAGACGTGGCTACCTAGCCCGACGTACGACAACCGATGAATCGCGATCAGTCCGAGCTCTAGCGCGTGTCCTTGCCGGGCAACGTGAAGAAGAAGTTACTGATGACTGTAATTTCTCCAAACCTGTCCAGCGGTCGGCATGGCGATGGGACGCACTGCTCAGATCGACAGGTAAGGATCGGAGCGGTCACCTGGAGGAGTTCATCGCCCGTACTTCTTCAGCAGTTCCTTCAGCCGATCGACAGGCAGCGCACGAATCGTACGGCCGTTTGATGTGACGTCGACCGCTTTCAACAGCGAGTTGTCGACGGCTTCCTCCGTCGTTTCGATGACGGCATCGAACAGGCTCGATACGCCATCGGTAGTCAGCAGGGTGCGAAGCTGCGGTCCGTTCGTGTTGGTGACGCGCAGCGACGGATGCGTCGAGAACGCGATCGCGAAATCGCCACTGCCGTTCGAGTACGTCGAGCCGGTGCGCGCCAGAGCGTAGATCGCGCGCGCCGCCAGTCGTTTGAGATCGCGGGCGTCGAGCGGCGCATCCGTCGCGACGACAATCATGCACGAGCCATCAGCTGCCGCGGCGCTGCTGCTGCGCGGCGTCAGTTCCTTCCACACGGGCACGCCGTCAATCGTCAGGCGCCCGCCGTAATTCGTCTGGACGAGCACACCGACCGTCCACGTGTGGCTGTCCTGACGAACGCGACGAGACGACGTGCCGATCCCGCCCTTCCATCCGAACGCCACGGTTCCGGTGCCCGCACCGACGGCGCCTTCCTCAACGGCACCGTCCTTCGCATTCGCGATAGCAGACGTCACGTGCTCGCGCGTCACCCGCAGGTTTCGAATGTCGTTGAGGGTGCCGTCGTTCGTTTCGCCGACGACACCGTTGACGGAACGGACATTCTCGTTGCCGGGCTGCGTGAGCGTCCATCGCACGACTGCATCGAGCGCGACGCCCACCGCTAAGGTGTTCGTCAGCACGATTGGAGACTCGATCGTCCCGAGCTCATCGATCTGCGTCGATCCCGCGAGCTTTCCGAACGCGTTGCCGACGAACACGGCACCCGGCACCTTCTCACGGAACAGATTTCCACGATGAGCGCGAATCGCGGTCACACCCGTTCGGACGTTTTCGCCTTCAGTCACCGTTGTGTGACCGACGAGAACGTCCGCCACGTCCGTGATCGCGTTCAGCGGTCCGGGCTCGGCGGCGCCCGGACGGATGCCGAGATCGCGCGCGCGCGCACGGTCCTGAGCAGGTGGAGTTGTCATCGACAGTCCCAAGAGAACGACGAGAAAGGGTGCGAGTGCACGCATGTCGCTCCACAATTTACATGTTTCACGAACAATGATTTCGCGATAATAGGCCAGCCTGTGGCTGCTCTGGGCGCCAATAAATCGAGCTCGCCGCGGTAGGAAATGTCGTACTCGTTTCGCACGGCATAAATGGGCTGAGAGGCGCGCCGACGGCGCGCCCGCCGGAGCGGAGCGGGGCGAAGGGGCCCCGCGAGCGACGGCGATGGGGGGTCCGGCGGGGCGAAGCCCCCCGGTTAAGAAGGATGGATCAATGCGTCTGCGACTGCATCAACGCACGACGACATTTCTCAAGGCGCGTGGGGCCCCACCCCCACGCGTTCTCGCGCCGCGACTTCGCGCGGCGCTCGGGCCGCGGGCGCTCGCGTGCGCGGCACTGCTCATTGCCTCGTGGTCGGGCTGTTCCGTCACAGCCCAGACGCCGGCGAAGAGGCCGCTGTCGTACGACGTTTACGACTATTGGCGCTCGATTCAGGGAACCGCGCTGTCGCGCGACGGGGAATGGCTCGCGTACGCATTGACCTCCGAGGGGGAGGATGGCGAGCTGGTCGTCCGGAACCTCCGGACGGCTACGGAGTTCAAACATCCGCGAGGGATCAATCCCGCATTCACGGCTGACGGCAAGTTCGTCGTGTTCACGATCGCGCAGACGAAGGCCGAGGAGGAGAAAGAGCGCCGGGGGAAGACGGGGGGTTCGTACGTCAGATGAACGACGGAACGGTGCGTACGCTCCACACCGGAAAGGGACATTACAAGAGTCTCGCCTTCGACAAGGCATCCAAACAGCTGGCGTTCCTGAGCGACCAGGCGGAGTACGACAAGGCCGTCTCCCCTTATCGTCTCTACTACTGGAAGGTCGGCGATCCGACAGCCGCGGAGCTGGTGTCTGCGTCGACTCGCGGCATGCCTCACGGAATGGTGGTCAGCGATCAGGCGTCGCCGCGATTCTCGGATGACGGTCTGCGACTGTATCTCGGCACGGCTCCGCCGCCGACACCGCCGCGCCCTGAAGACGCACCTCCTCCCACATCGGTCGACATCTGGAACTGGCGCGACCCGTTGCTGCAGCCGATGCAGCGTGTCCGGGCGACTCAGGAGCGCAATCGAAACTATCGCGCGGTCGTGCACCTC
>Ga0114129_10014049_pt1 | contig 11407 bp, 13 predicted proteins | sample RhiMetdeltSRZDD1_FD_80071 | JGI IMG/M metagenome (GOLD analysis project Ga0114129, IMG submission 80071) | Populus rhizosphere microbial communities from Tennessee, USA - Rhizosphere MetaG P. deltoides SRZDD1 (version 2) (version 2) | ecosystem: Host-associated > Plants > Roots > Rhizosphere >... | reverse complement strand
CGGATCACCTCGGCCGAACCGGTACGCTGCCGCCGTGAGCGGTTATCTCGGCTCGTACGCCACGCTCGGCCTGCTCCTGGTTGCGGGCGCATTCATCTTCGTCGGGGCGTTCGGGGCGAATCGGCTGTTGCGACCCGCACAGCCCGCCACGCCCCCCGGCAAGCTGGACACGTACGAGTGCGGGCTCGACCCGGTCGGCGGCGACTGGGCGCAGGCACAGATCCGCTATTACGTTTATGCGTACCTCTATGTGTTGTTTGCCGTGGAGAGCGTGTTTCTCTTCCCCTGGGCCGTCGTCTACGCGAAACCCGGGTTCGGCGTCGTGACCGTGGTCGAGATGGCCGTCTTCGTCGGCATCGTCGCGCTCGGCATCCTGTACGCCTGGCGCAAGCGCGTCCTCCACTGGACCTGACTCCTACGGGAAGAACGTCAGGCGAGGCCGCGGCGAGCCACGGCCGGCGGCCGGTCACCGCGGATGGCCGCCACCATGTCGAGTACCCGCCGGGTCGGCGCCACCCGGTGAGCACGGAACACCCGGGCCCCCAGCCACGCCGACACGGCGGTGGCGGCCAGCGTCCCGTCCAGCCGGTCCTCGACCGGCACATCGAGCGTCTCGCCGATGAAGTCCTTGTTCGACAGGGCGACCAGCACCGGCCAGCCGGTTGCGACCAGCTCGTCGAGCCGCCGGGTCAGCGCCAGCGATTGCCGGGTGTTCTTGCCGAAGTCGTGGGCGGGATCGATGAGGATTCCGTCGGGACGTACCCCCAGCTCCTTCGCCCGGCCGGCGAGTCGGGTGACGGTCGCGACCACGTCGCCCACGACGTCGGCGAATGCCGCGCGATGCGGCCTGGTGCGGGGCGCCAGGCCGCCCGCGTGCGAGCAGACCAGGCCCGCGCCGGTCGCGGCCGCGACTTCCGCGAGTACCGGGTCCGCGCCGCCCCAGGTGTCGTTGATCAGGTCGGCGCCCGCGGCGACGGCCTCGGTGGCCACCTCGGCCCGCCAGGTGTCGATCGATATGACGATGTCCGGGTACGCCGAGCGCACCGCGCCGACTGTCGCGACCGTGCGCCGGATCTCCTCCGCCGCGTCGACATCCTCGCCGGGACCCGCTTTGACCCCGCCGATATCGATGATGTCCGCGCCCTCCGTGACTGCCCGCTCGACCGCGCGCAGCGCGTCGTCCGGGTCGAACGTGGCGCCTCGGTCGTAGAACGAGTCGGGAGTCCGGTTCACGATCGCCATGACGGCGAGCTCGGACGGCTCGAACGTGCGCCTGCCGAGCCGGAACGCGTCGACCACGGATCCATGATTCCGGACGATGTCGGGTGCTGTCCGGCCGGGCGGGGTCGACCCGCACAGACGGGCATGTCACGATCGGCGTATGGGTCAGTTACTGCTCATCCTGATATCCGCTCTCGTGGTCGGCGCCGTGGTATTCGGCGTTTCCGTGCTGATCATAGGCGGCGACCCAGGGCTGGAGCCGGCGGAACCTGACGGTCGGGCCGTGCCGATGCCGACCAGTCGGCCCCTGGTGGAGGAGGATGTGTCGAAGGCGCGGTTCGACACCGCGCTGCGGGGGTACCGCATGGCCCAGGTCGACCAGGCGATGAGCCGGGTCGCGTACGACATCGGTTACAAGGACGAGCTGATCGAAGTGTTGGAGGCAGAGGTCGCCGCGTTGCGGTCCGGCCGGCACACGGATGCCGAGGTGCTGCGGCGCGCCCGCGAGTCCGCGCTGAGCGGGACCGCCGGTGCCAAGGAGCCGGTCATCGAGCTGGACGAGCCCGGTCCGGCGACTCAGCTCGCCGACGAGCCAGAGGCCGTGGTGGCCGAGCCGGACGAGCCGGACGACAGCGTGGACGAACCCGCCGCAGCGCCCGAGGAATCCGCGGACGACGACGCATACTCGGGCAGCCGATGACCGATGCCGCACAGCCCGGCGCGGGGGAAGTCACCGCGACGGTCATCGTGGACGCGCCCGCGGCAAAGGTATTCGCCGCGTTCACCGCGTGGGAGCGGCAGGGCGAGTGGATCCCGTTCACCCGGGTCCGCGTCGTGGAGGGCGACGGCGGCCAGGGCAGCCTCGTCGAGGCGGTGACGGCGGTCGGACCGGCCGTCCTGCGGGACACGATGCGGGTGGTCCGGCTCGATCCGCCGTACGAGGTCCGTGTCGTCCACTGTGGACGACTTCTGCGCGGCCCGGGCGTGCTGCGCTGTACGCCGATGGACGGGGACCGGACTCAGGTCGTCTGGCACGAGTGGTTCCACCTGCCCGGCGGGCTGGCCGGTGCGCTCGCGTGGCCCGTGCTCTGGCCCGGGTCGAAGATGAGCCTGTCCGCGGCGCTCAAACGCTTCGCCCGCCTGGTCGAGGAGGGCACCTTGCCATGACGGGGCTCGTCGTCGGCGAGGACGGTCTGGCGCGCTGCTGGTGGGCGACGTCCACAGTGGACTATCGGGCGTACCACGACGATGAGTGGGGCCAAACTCTGCACGGCGACGACGCGCTCTTCGAGCGGCTGGCGCTCGAGGCGTTCCAGTCCGGCCTGTCGTGGCTGACGATCCTGCGCAAGCGGGAGGCGTTCCGGCAGGCGTTCGCCGGTTTCCGCGTCGAAGAGGTGGCGGCGTTCGGCGACCGGGACGTGACGCGGCTGCTCGCCGACGCGGGTATCGTCCGGAACCGCGCGAAGATCGAAGCCGTGCTGCACAACGCCCGGGTCGCCGCCGACCTGCCGGACGGGCTCGACCCGCTGCTGTGGTCGTACGCCCCTACCCGCCGGCGCGCCCGGCCGAAGTCCTTGGCGGACATCCCGTCCATCACGCCGGAGTCCACGGCCATGGCCAAGGACCTCAAGAAGCGCGGCTTCCGGTTCGTCGGGCCGACCACGGCGTACGCCCTCATGCAGTCCACCGGCATGGTCGACGACCACGTGCGCGGCTGCCATGCCGGCCGGTAACCACTGGGCGCTGCTGGTATCGGCCGAGGAGTACGCGGCCGAGCGGCTGTACCACCACGACACCCTCGCAACGCCGCGACAGTTGCCCCCGGGTGACGGGGTGCTGCTCGTGGCCGACGTCGATCCGCCGGTCGTCTTCGGGGTGGCGACCGTGCGGCAGGACGGCGAACTGGCGTACACCAGGCGGGTCTTCGACGAATCGCCGCCCGCCGACAAGCTCGCCCTCGACGGTGTCCTGACGCCAATGGACGAACAGGCGTTCCGCGAGATGACGGCTCTCCTGCCGGCGCCGGTCGACCGGCGGGAGTGGCTGGTCAGCGTCGACCTGCCGATCGAGGCGGAGTCAGCGGCGGAGGCGGTTCGCCAGTTCTGGACGTACGTGACGACGCTCGGCCCGGCCGAGTTGCCGGCGTTCGTCGCGCCCGCCGGCGACGAGTTGGCGATGCAGGCGTACGTCGTGGGTCAGGAGACGAATCTGGACCCCGAGGAAGAGGGCGACTAGATCGGCCCGGTCAGGCGGCCTGTCCAGCCGTCCAGGATGCGCGCCGGATCGGTGCCGAGGACTCCCTGCAGCAGAGCGGCGTACACATCACGGAAGTCGGTCGTGTACTTCAGGTCGCCGTTGTCGAGGTCCCGCAGGTTCGGTGGCGGCCCGTAGAGCCCGCCGCGGACGCCGGCCCCGATGAGGAACATGTCGGACGCGGTGCCGTGGTCGGTACCGTCGGACGCGTTGGCGCGCACCCGCCGGCCGAACTCGGAATAGACCGCGACCACCACGCCCTGACCGGCGGACGTCCGGCCGATTTTGTCCACAAAGGACACCAGCGAGCGGTCGAGGGCGCGCAACAACGACTCCTGCGGCTGCTTCTCGTCGGCGTGCAGGTCGAAACCGCCGAGCGAGACCGAAAAGACCCGCGTGGCGACACCGGCCTCGATGCACTGGGCGACGAGACCGAGCTGGGCGTCGAGAGCGGCGCGACCGCCGGTACCGGTGGCCTGCGGCAGTTCGTCGGCCTCGTCGGCCGTTACCTCGAGGGCGCCGGCCGCTACCGAGCGGACCATCTCGTCGACCGCGACCAGATCGGCGAACGCCGCCGCGGCGTGCGCCTGCAGGACCGGCTCGCCGGGCGCCGGTCGGCCCAGGACGGCCAGGGTCGCCGCGGGCACCGCGCGGGGCAGTTCGAGGCCGGTCACCGGTACCGCCGCTCCGGCGCCGGTCGCGCCCGCCAGTACCGGCGGCAGCACGGGCTCGAACGAGACCGCGAGCCGCGGGTCGCCGCCCGCGGTGTCGAGCCAACGCCCGAGCCAGCCGGTGTTGCCGGGTCGCGCCGGTTGGGCCGTCTGCCAGATGTCCATCGACCGGAAGTGGCTGCGGTCCGGTTTCGGGTAGCCGACGCCGCGTACGATCGCTACCCGCCCCTCGCCGAACAGCCGGCGCAAGCCGGTCAACCCGGGGTTCAGGCCGGTCGCGTCGTCGATGCGCAGCACTTTCTCCGCCTCGTAGGCCAGCTCCGGCCGGGCGTCGTGGTACGCCGGATCGGCGTACGGGACGACGGTGGCGAGCCCGTCGTTCCCGCCGTAGAGCGTGACGAGCACGAGCGTGCCGGCGTCCGCGGGTCGGTCGCCCCCCGTCGCCAGGACATCAGCCAGGGTGTACGCCGTCGCGCCGGCCGCGATCGCCCCGCCCGCCACCACCCCGCTGGCGAGGAGGAACTTGCGTCGCGTCAGAGTGTCCATCGCTGTCAACTCACCGTGTATTCGGGGCTGGCGAGGCCGAGGGCTACCAGCCGGCGCGGTTGGTCGGCGACGGTGTCCAGCGCGGCCCGGGTGCGTTCGGTCCACTTGTCGACGACGAGCAACCGGGCCAGCTCGCGCGGACGCTGCCGGGCGGGCACGGCGGCCAGCTCGTCGACGACGTCGGTACGCGCCCGAGCCGCGAGCAGCTCGGCGATCCGCAGCCGGGCCTGTGCCGACGACGTGGTGAGCCAGGCGGCGCCGGATGGCCAGCCACCGACGCTCGGCGGATGCAGCGGGACCTGATCGAGCGCGTCGAGTCCGGCCAGCAATGCGAGCCGCTCGCGCTCCGGCATCGTCCGCGACAGGATGCCGAGCTGCCGCAGCGCGCCGACCATCCACTCGATGGGCTGCTTGACCAGCTGTCCGGCGGTACCGGCGAACGCCGGGTCCGTGAACATGGCCCGCAGCAAGGCGGTCACATTGCGACGGGAGCCGTACGCCGCGACCAACCGTTCCCGGGTCTCCGCCGGCATCGGTGCCCCGGAGGCGAACCGGAACCACAGTCGCCCGGCGAGGAAGGGAGCGTGCGCGCTCTGGCCCAGCAGTACGTCCACAAAGGAGTCGGCGTCGTGGTTGGCCGTCACCCCGAGAATCGTCTTGCGACCGGGATCGTGCCGGCGGCGCAGGAACACCGCCGTACCGCTCGCCCGGTAGATCGTCCAGCCGGTTAGCGCCCGGGCGCCTTCCTTCACGTCGGTTTCGGTGTAGTGGCCGATGCCGAGCGTGAACAGCTCCATCAGCTCGCGGGCCAGGTTCTCGTTCGGGGCCTCCCGCGTGTTGCGTTGACCGTCCAGCCACTGGATCAGCGCCGGGTCGCGCAGCATCGCCCGGGCGAACGCCGCGAAGTCGCCGCGGCCGTACCGGCGGAACGTCTCGACTTGACCGAGCATCATCGCGGCGCTGCGGACCTTCTGGGCGCTGGTGGCCCAGTGCCCGTGCCAGAAGAAGACGAGCTTCTCCATGAACTGGTGGTCGGCCTCGACCATCCGGTCCAGCCACCAGTCGAGCACGGTCCGCAGCTGTATCCGCCGGGTTTCCCGAGCCCGCCGCCGGTCGTCGTCGTTGGCGTTGCCGGGCAGCAGGACGTACGGATCGACGCCGATGTTCGGCACCGGGGTCAGCCCGGCGCCCCGATCCGGCGCGGTCGGCGTGAGGATCGCGTCGAGAGTCTCCCGCAGGCCAACACGTTCGGCCGCGGCCACCTCGGCCGCGGTCGGTCCGAACGTCGTCCGGCGCAACAGGTGGGCGACTCCCACGGCATCGACCATAGTCGAGCCATCTGTCATCTGCCCTCGAAGACGGCCTTCTCTTTGTTGACGAATGCCATGGTCGAGTTGCGGTGGTCGGCCGTCGAACCGCAGATCGACTGGGCCTGGGCCTCTGCGGCGAGCGCGTCGGCCAGCGTGCCGGCGGCGCCGACCGACAGTTCACGTTTGATGGCGCCATACGCGACCGTTGGTCCCGCGGCCAGCCGGGCGGCCAGCTCCTGGGCGGCCGGCAGGACCTGCTCGTCGTCGTCGACGAGCCGCGTCAACAGGCCGAGCCGCAGCGACTCCTCCGCCTTCACGGGCTCGGCGAGCATTATCAGTTCGGTGGCTTTCGCGTGACCCACCAGGCGCGGCAACGTCCAGGACGCCCCGGTGTCGGCGGCCAGCCCGATCCGGGCGAAGGCGAGCAGGAAGCTCGTACCCGGTCCGCCCACCCGGAAGTCGGCCAGGAACGCGAGCGACGCCCCCGCCCCGGCGGCCATTCCCCGGACCGCCGCCACGACGGGCTTGGGCAGGTTGGCCAGCCGTTGGGCGATCGGGTTGTAGTGCCGGACGACGTCACCGAGCGGATCCACTGCGCCGTGTTCGAGCGTGGCGACGTGCTCCTTGAGGTCCTGCCCGCCACAGAAGGCGCGACCGGCCCCGGTCAGAACGAGAGCCCGGCAGTTCGGGTCCGCCTCCGCGTCGGCGATCGCGTCCCGCAGGGCGGTCTTCAACGGGGTGTCGAGCGAGTTGAGGGCCTGCGGGCGGTTGAGGGTCAGCGTGGTCACGCCCTCGGTGCGGTCGATGAGCAGACTGTCAGTCACGGGGCAACCTTTCGTTCCGAGAGCTCGAGGCACTGGTCGACGTACCGGTCGGCGGCCGGGCGCAGGCGGGCTGCGTGCCGGTCGAAGAAACTGGCGGCGGTGGTCCCCGGCCAGCGCTCCGGCAGCAGAGCCGGTGGCAGCTGGGGATCCCGGAAGAGAAACGTGCGCCACGCGTGGACGAGACGGAACCGGGCGGCGTACGCCTCCTCGTCCTGGCTGTCCTCGGTGACCCCGGCGACCGTGGGCCGCAGCTCCCGCACGAACCGCTGGTACGCCCCGGCGATCTCGTCCAGGTCCCACGCCCGCCGGACGAGCGCCATCGCGCCCGCGATACCGGCCGTGGGGCTGGCCGTGAAGCGCTCGTACCGCACTCCCGCCTCGATCAGCAGGGTGTCCACGTCCTCGCCGGCCCGCGTGGCGAGCCAGGTCGTCCCGTCCAGCGTCCCGTAGCCGAGGTAGCCCAGCGTGGGCGCCACGCGCGCTCGCGCTCCGCGGCTGACGGACGCGTCGATGACGATCAGATCGAACCGCCCATCCCAGCCCATCTTGCTCGTGCGGTAGATCCGGGCGGCCGCCTCGTCCAACCGGCGCGCCGCCTTCGGGGTCAGCAGGTACCCCGGCCCGGACGCCAGCCGCAGCGGGTGCAGCCAGCCCTGCCGGACCATCCGCGACACCGCGGTGCGGACCGCCGGGGGCGCGATCCCGAGCGGCGCGAGCAGGCGAACGAGCGCGGCGACCGGGGCGCGCCCGCCTCGCGGACGCAGGTAGTCGCCGTACAGGTCGAAGAGCGCCGACCGGGCCTGCATGACCGGACATTGTGACAGCAACCTGGCCGATTCAGCTAGAGCCTGTCACATTTGGGCCGGGTCGGTTTGGGGTCGCGGCACTTCATCAGGGAAAATCATTGGTCGGCGTGCGGCACGGCGGATCGGGCCGGCCCACGCTGGAGGCGTCGACAGCCACCTCGGGAGTACCCCTTTCGTGGGTGGAGGTCGAACGAGGAGCGCGGGGCGGCCACGTTCCTATGGAAAGGCTGAGGGGAGATACACATGGCGGCGATGAAGCCGCGGACGGGCGATGGTCCGCTGGAGGTCACCAAGGAAGGCCGAGGAATCGTGATGCGGGTTCCGCTGGAGGGTGGTGGCCGGCTGGTCGTCGAGATGACCCCGGACGAGGCGAACGCCCTCGGCGACGCCCTCAAGGCCGCCGCGGGCTGAGCAACGGCTTCTGAAGGCGTTGGGGCAACCCGTTGCTCGCGATCCGACTCGCGGCCGGTCGCCGCGTTCCCGAGGTTCTTGCCTTGCCGGTAGCGGCGGCGCCGACCGATGCCTCGGTCGGCGTCGTCTTGCCCACCCCACTGACCCAGGATCTGGCGGCGGAGGCGGACGCCTACCTGACCGACTGTGACCACTCCGGACAGGCCGGCGTGGTCAAGACCCTGCCGCGACCGCTGGGCCGCCCGCGACGGCTGATGCTGGTGGGGATCGGCGAAGCCGGCTGGCGGGCCGCTGGTGCGGCGGTGGTCCGGGCCGCCGACCGGGCGACGTCGATCACATTCGCGCTGCCGGCGGACATCGAGCCGGCCGACGTCCGGGCCGTGGCCGAGGGCGCCTGGTTGGCGGGGTACCGGTACCGGCTGGCCGCCGACCGCGCGGACGCCCCGCCGAAGCTGGCCCGCCTGACGCTGCTGGTATCCGGTCCCGACACCTACGGTGACGCGCTGGCGCAGGCCCGGTCGGTGGTGGACGCCACGGTCCTCGCCCGCGACTTGACGAACACCTCCAGCCAGACCAAGACCCCGGCGTGGTTCGCCGACCAGATCGGCAAGGCGGCCGCCCGGCACCCCGGGCTGACGCTGTCGGTGCGCGATCCGCGGGAGCTGGCGGCCGGCGGGTTCGGCGGCATCCTGGCCGTCGGTACCGGGTCCACCCGTGGGCCGCGGCTCGTCGAGCTGTCCTGGCGGCCGCCTCGCGCCCGTCTCCACGTCGTCCTCGTCGGCAAGGGCATCACGTTCGACACCGGCGGCATCTGCATCAAGACTCGCGAGGGCATGAAGTTGATGCGCAAGGACATGGCCGGCGCCGCCGCGGTCACCGCGGCGACCGTCGGGGCCGCGGCATTGCGTCTACCGGTACGGGTCACCGCGCTCGCGCCGCTCGCGGAGAACATGCTCAGCGGGGCGGCGTACCGGCCCGGAGACGTCGTCCGGCACTACGGCGGGCTCACCACGGAGGTGCTCAACACCGATGCCGAGGGCCGGGTCGTGCTCGCCGACGCCTTGGCGTACGCAGTCGCCAAGCTGAAGCCCGACCTGCTCGTGGACCTCGCGACGCTCACCGGTGCCGCCAGCGTCGCGCTGGGCAAGCAGACCGGAGCGCTCTTCGCCGAGAGCGACGAGCTGGCCCGTGCCCTCGCCGCGGCCGGTGAGGCGGTGGGGGAACGGCTCTGGCGCATGCCGTTCGTCGAGGACTACGTACCGGCGATCGCCAGCGAGGTGGCGGACCTCAACAACGCGGCCGACATCGGAGCCGGGTCGGTCACCGCCGCGCTCTTCCTCCGCGAGTTCGTCGGCGACGCCCGCGACCGCTGGGCGCACCTGGACATGTCCGCTCCGGCCTGGTCGGAGAGCGCCGACGGGGAACTGGCCAAGGGCGCTACCGGCTTCGGGGTCCGGACGCTACTTCACTGGCTGGACACCCTGGGCTGAGGACCAGTACTTCTCGATCTCGGTGTACCCCTCGTGCAGCGCCTTCGGCGTGGTCACGGGTGGCGTGTCGAAGGTCTCCGGCTTGGGCCGGCGGCCGAACGTGTCGTGGCAGATGAAGAGCACTATCGGCCGATCGTCACACCAACCCCGTACCGCCCAGCCGGGCAGGACATGGGCCACGTCGAGCCGGTCGACGTCGCGCCAGGCCACCCGGCGCGCCGACCGCGGCCAGATCGCGGTCACGCCGTGGGGATCGATGCGGCTGCGCACACGCAGGTTGGCGATCGAGTACATGGCGAGCACCGCGAGGCCGATCGCCAGGATCGCGTTGACGATCACCACGGGCGTCGAGTGGGTATCGGCGGCAGCCGCGCCGAAGACCAACGCGAGGCCGCCGAACACTACCGCGGCCACGATGCAGAAGATCAACCATGGCCAGTACCGCAGCGTGCGTGCCTCGGGCATGACGGGAAGTATGACCTAGACCTGACGCCGTACGGCGCAAAGGAGGCCGGTTACGTGGGCCGCGATCCACTCCTCGTCGGCCAGCCCGAGCTCGGCCGGTACCGCGTTGACCACGAGGACGCCGCCGGGCCGCAGCAACCGGTGGGCCGCGTCGACGTAGGCCGGGTACTCGGTGCCGTCCGCGTCCACGAACACCAGGTCGTACGCGCCGTCGGCCAGCCGGGGCAGCACCTCCAGCGCCCGGCCAGTGATCACCCGGGCGCGCGAGGGAGGGAACCCCGCGTCCAGGAAGTGCCGCCGGGCGATCCGCTGATGCTCCGGGTCGACATCGATCGTGGTGAGTACGCCGTCCGGCCGCATGCCACGCAGCAGCCAGAGCCCGCTGACTCCGGCGCCGGTACCGATCTCGACCACGGCCCGGGCGTTGCCGGCCGCCGCGAGCAGGCGCAGCACCGCGCCGACCGCGGGCGGTACCGCGGTCAAGCCGATCTCACCCGCGAGGCTCCGGGCGCTCTGCAGTACCGGGTCCTCGGCTGACATGGGGCTGAGCGTAGCGTCGGTCAACTCGTGAATGAGGTTCGCCGAACCGTGCGATCCTAGATGCGTGACGGTGCCACCGATTCCGCCGCTCGGGCAGCCTGGCGCGTCCTCCGCATGGTGGTCGGACGCGCTTTCCGACCCGTGGCGGGATCCGGCGGCGCACGCGACTGTCGTCGTACCCGCGCGCGGGGCTGCCGGACCGCCGCCGGACGGTGACGTGCCCGACCTGGTCCCACGCCGCGGCCTGGGCCTGGTCTTCCTGGTATCGGTGGTGACCGCGCTGCTGGCGGGTGCGCTCGGCGGGACGCTCGGGTACGTGTTCGCGGTGCGTGGCGGGGGTGCGCCGACCTCACTGGGCAGCAACGGCAACGGCAATGTGCCGGCCCTGGCCCAGCGGCCGCCGGACACGCTGGCCGGGGTGGTGCAGAAGGTGCTGCCGAGCGTGGTGACGATCCGGGTCACGTCGGGCCGTGGGTTCGGCGTCGGCTCGGGGTTCGTGGCGTCGACCGACGGTTACGTCATCACGAACGATCACGTGGTGGAGGGTGCGACCGGCACCGCCAACGTGCTGTTCAGCGACGGCGCGACCGCGACGGCGACGATCGTGGGGCGGGATCCCGAATCGGACATCGCGGTACTCAAGGTGCAGCGCGACGGGCTGGTACCGGTCGAGTTCGGCGACTCGGACGCGATCGCGGTCGGTGATCCGGTGCTCGCCCTCGGCTCCCCGCTGGCGCTCGCGAACACGGTCACCTACGGCATCGTGTCGGCCGTGGACCGACCCATCCAGGCCGGCGAGCCAGGAGAACAGGTCCGGTACTACGCGGCCATCCAGACCGATGCAGCGGTAAACCAGGGCAACTCGGGCGG
>Ga0114129_10014048_pt1 | contig 11407 bp, 11 predicted proteins | sample RhiMetdeltSRZDD1_FD_80071 | JGI IMG/M metagenome (GOLD analysis project Ga0114129, IMG submission 80071) | Populus rhizosphere microbial communities from Tennessee, USA - Rhizosphere MetaG P. deltoides SRZDD1 (version 2) (version 2) | ecosystem: Host-associated > Plants > Roots > Rhizosphere >... | reverse complement strand
CCCGAAGGGCTGCACGCCCGGGCCGCGGTATCGCCCGACCCGACCGTCCGGGTACAGGTTCGTCGAGCCGGCCCAGGCCCGTGCGGCGCAAACTAGCCCGCCGACCTTGTCACCGACTTGGCGGGCACGACAAGACCTTGGTCGATGCGAGTAGGCTCCGGTACCGGTGGAGTTTCGGCTGTTGGGTCCGGTGCAGCTGTGCACCGATGACCGGGTGCTGGACGTCGGGCCGCCGCAACGGAGAGCGGTGCTGGCGGCTCTGGCGCTCGACGCGGGCACGCCTGTTCCACTGGAGACGCTCGTCGACCGGGTCTGGGACGACGCGCCACCCGAAGGCGCGCGAGCCGCGATCTACGCACACGTGGCGCGGCTCCGGCGGATGCTGGACCCACCCGTGGCGCTGCGCCGCCTGCCGGGCGGCTACGTGCTGGATGCCGACCGGGACCGGGTCGACCTGTACCGCTTCCGCCGGCTGGCCGCCGACGGCCGGGACCCCGACCTCGGGGATGCCGAGCGGGCCGCGGCCTTGCGCAAGGCGTTGCGGCTGTGGCGCGGCACGCCCCTGGCCGACGTGTCGGGACAGTGGGCCGCCGGGGTGCGGTACCACGTCGAGCAGCAGCTCCTCGCGGTCGCGTTGACGTGGGCGCAGACGGACTTGAGGCTGGGCGTACCGGAGCCGGTCATCGAACGGTTCAGCGACCTGGTGACCGCGTACCCGTTCGCCGAGAACGTGGTCGCCACGTTGATGCGGGCGCTGTGCGCGGCCGGCCGCAGTGCGGAGGCGCTGGCACAGTTCGAAGCGGCGAGCGCACGGCTGCGCGAGCACCTGGGGACCGAGCCGGGCGAGCAGCTGACCGCGCTGTACGAGGCGATCCGGCGGCGCGAGCTGGATCCGCCGGCGGTCACCGTGCGGCAACGCGGGTTCCCGCCGCGCCAGCTACCCGCCGACGTCGCCGGGTTCACCGGCCGCGTCGACGAGCTCGCCCTCCTCCACGAGACGCTGGTGACCCGCGATCGCACGGGGCCGGTGGTGATCTCCGCCATCGACGGCGCGGGCGGGGTCGGCAAGTCCGGTCTGGCGATCCACGCCGCTCACCGGGTGGCCGACGCCTTCCCCGACGGCCAGCTGTACGTCGACCTGCGCGGTGCCACCGAAGGGCTCCCGCCGCTCGAACCCGTCGAGGTGCTCGGCCGGTTCCTCCGGGCACTCGGCGTGGCCGGTACCGACATCCCGAGCCAGGAGGACGAAGCCGCGGCCTGGTTCCGCACCCAGGCGGCGGGACGGCGGCTGCTCGTCGTGCTGGACAACGCCGTCGACGAGGCGCAGGTACGGCCGTTGCTGCCGGGTACCGCCGGCTGCGGCGTCCTGGTCACCAGCCGGCGCACGCTGGCGGGCCTGGGTACCGCCAGCCATTTGCGGCTCGATGTGCTGACTCCGGCCGAGGCCGGCGACCTGCTGGGCGTCCTGGTGGGTCCGGACCGAGTAGCGGCCGAGCCGGCGGCCGCCGGGGACGTCGCCCAGCGGTGCGGGTACCTGCCGCTGGCCCTGCGCATCGCCGGAGCCCGGCTCGCCGCCCGGCCCCGCTGGCCGCTCGCCGCGCTGGCCGACCGGCTGGCCCGGGAACGGCACCGGCTGGACGAGCTCGAGATCTCGGATCTGGGGGTACGGGCCAGCTTCGCCGTCTCGCACCGGCAGCTCAGACCCGCCGAGGCGACCGCGTTCGCGACCCTGGGCACGTGGGACGGCCCGGACATCGGCCTGCCACTGGCGGCCCACCTGCTGGACGTGCCCGACGAGGTCGCCGAACGGGTGCTGGACCGCCTCGTGGACGCCAGCCTGTTGGAAACGTCGCGGCCGGGCCGGTACCGGCTGCACGACCTGTTGCGCCTCTACGCCCGCGAGCGGGCCGAGGTGGCCCTGTCCGAGCCCGGGCGCATGGCGGCCCTGGACCGGGCTCTGCACTGGTACGTGGCAACCGTCTGGCACACGCTGGCGTTGCAACGCCCCGGCGATCCGCGGCTGGACCGGATCGAACCGGAGTGGTTGACCGGTGGCCTGCGGTTCGCCAACACCACGGAGGCACTGTCCTGGTTGGACGCTGAACGCGGCAACCTGCTCGCCGCGGCGACGCAGGCCGCCGGTACCTCGGTGGCCGGCGCGGTGCCGCGGCTCGTCCCGGGGATGTTCGTGTTCTTCCTGCAGCGCGGCTACTGGCACGAATGCGTTCGGCTGAACCGCACCGCGCTCGGCGTGGCGGTGCGAAGCGGCGACCGGCTGGCCGAGGCGCAAGTGCTGTCGGACCTCGCCGGGGCGTACGAGTTCCAGGGCAACCCCGACGACGCCCTCGACTGTCTACAGAGGAGCCTCGACATCCACCAGGAGCTCGACAACCCCGCCGGGCGGGCGGCGATCCTGAACAACCTGGGCATCTTCCACTCCCGGCAGGGCCGGTACGCCGAGGCGCTCGACTACGTACAGCAGAGCCTGGCCATCAACCTCGGGCTGGACAACCGCAACCGGCAGGCGCTCAACCTCGACACGCTCGCGGCCCTCTACGCCCGGCAGCGGAGGTACGAGGAGGCGCTCGACTGCTACGAGCGGAGCCTTCCGATCCACCGGGAGCTGGGCGGCCGCTGGGACGAGGCGAAGATCCTCAACAGGGCGGCGGAGATCTACACCCGACTGCACCGGTACGACGACGCGACCGCCTGCGTCGAGCAGAGCCTGGCCATCTGCGACGAGTTGGACAGCCGAGCCGGTCGAGCGTCCAACTTGGACGTTCTCGGTACGATCCACCAGGCCCGCCACCGGTACGCCGAAGCCCTCGACTGCCACCGGCGCAGCGTCGACATCTTCCGCGACCTCGGCCAGCGGCAGGACGAGGCCGAGGCGCTGCACCACGCGAGCGCGGCGCTGGAGGCCCTCGGCCGTACCGACGAGGCAGCCGCCCAGCGGCGCGAGGCACTGGCCATCTACGACCAGTTGCACGCCCCCGCACCGACCTAGTGCAGCGAGAGATGGGCGGTGTCGTTGACGCTGCGGACGGCTACCCCGCCATCCGGCCAGGAGTCCACAATGGATATTCCGCACGGGTCGAGGTAGAGCCGGTACAGCAGCGCGTCGCCGGCTCCCAACGCGTCGCGCAGCAGCAGCTTCAGCGGTGACACGTGCGATACGACCACGGCGGTCTGGGCCTGGTACTTCCCGCGCAGCCGGACCACCGCGCGGCGGACCCGGACGGCCACCATGTCCAGCGACTCACCGGCCGGCGGCGCGGTCGCCGTCGAGTCCAGCCACTTGGTCATCTCCGCCGGCCACCGCTCGCGTACCTCGCCGAACGTCAACCCTTCCCACAGCCCGAAGTCGCACTCGACGAGGTCGTCGTCGACGGTGACCCCGACCCCGCCGAGCGCCACCGAGATGGCCGCGGCTGTCGCGGTACAGCGGGACAGGGGCGAGCTGACGACGGCCGCGACCGACCCGCCCAGCGCGACCACCCGTGCGGCCACGGCCTCTGCGTGGGCGCGACCGCGGGCCGTCAATGGCACGTCGCCGCGACCCGAGTAGCGCCGCTGTTCGGTCAGTTCGGTTTCCGCGTGCCGGACGAGGATCAGCCGGGTCGGCGCCTCGGTCCGCGGTTCCCAGCTTTTGGGCTCTGTTCGACTCCCGGGGCTTCCGCGGCCGCCTGATCCATCGCGGCGTTGGCCAAGGCGTCGGCGTAGCGGTTGCGGTCGCGCGGCACCCACTCGAACGTCACCGAGTCGAACCGGCGCACGAGCGCGGCGGCCTCGGCGGCCAGTGGCCGCAGCCCAGGATGCTTGATCTGCCACCGGCCGGACATCTGTTCGACCACGAGCTTGGAGTCCATCCGAACGACGACGCTCACCGCACCGAGTTCCGCGGCCGCGGTGAGCCCGGCGATGAGCCCGGAGTACTCCGCGACGTTGTTGGTGGCGACGCCGAGGGCTTCGGACCGTTCCGCGAGCACTTCACCGGTGTTCGCTTCGCGCACGACCGCGCCATAGCCGGCCGGCCCGGGATTGCCCCGCGCACCGCCGTCCGCCTCGACGACGACGCGCAGCCGCCGAACCCGCATCACAGACCGGATTCCGCGGTACGCACGAGGATCCGCCGGCACTCGTCGCAGCGGACTACTTCGTCCGGCGCCGCGGCCCGCACCCGGGAACGCTCCACACCGGACAGTTCCAGTCGGCAACCCTCGCACCGGCCGGAGCGCAGCAACGCCGCCCCGACACCGCCGGACTGCTCGCGGATCTTCTCGTAGAGCGCCATCAGGTCCGCCGGCAGGTCGGTCACGAGCGGCTTGCGGGCGCCGGCCCTGGCCTCCTCGTCCCGTGCGATGTCCGCGAGCGCCTGATCCCGCCGCGACTCCACCTCGTCGCGTTGCGCGCGCAACGCGGCCACGCGCCGCTCGTGTTCCTCCAGTACGCCGGCCGCCTGCTCCCGCTTCTCCATCAGCTCGAGCTCGGCATCCTCCAGTTCGGACTGTCGCCGGCCGAGTGAGGCCAGCTCGTGTTGCAGCGCCTCGAGTTCACGCGCGGGTCCGGTACCCACATCGAGCCTTGCCTGGTCCTTGTCCTTGCGCACGCGGACCTGTTCGATGTCGCGCTCGAAGCGGGAGATGTCCCGATCGATGTCGTCGATGGCGACCTGCGCGCGGACCCGTTCGTCCTCACCGGCCGCGATTTCGCGGGCGAGGCGGTCGACCTCGGCGTTTTCGGGCAGCGTACGGCGCCGGTGCGCGAGCTGGGCGAGGGCGGTGTCCAGCGCCTGCAGGTCCAGCAGGCGTTGCTGGGCATCGGGGTCAGCCTTCACGGCCGCTCCTTCGAGTCAGCGTGCACGGTCCACGGATCGGTGTCGAGGTCGGATACCACGGCGGTGACGCCGAGCGCGGTACGCAACTCGTCCGCGAGGTCGTCGAGCCAGGGCCGTTCGGTGGCCCAGTGCGCGGCGTCGAGTAACGCCGGACCGCCGCCGGCGAGGTGTTCGCTGGCCGGATGGTGGCGCAGGTCCGCGGTCAGGTACGCGTCGGCTCCCGCGGCCGCGGCGTCGGCGAGGTACGTGTCGCCCGCGCCACCGCAGACTGCCACCGTGCGGATCAGCCGTTCGGGGTCACCCGCGGCCCGTACCCCCCACGCGGTGGCGGGCAGTGCCTCCGCGGCGTTCCCGGTCAGCTCGGCCAGGGTCATCGGTGTCGACAGCGTGCCGATCCGGCCAACCCCGCGCGAGTCGTCCTCAGTGGACGGACGCAGCGGGCGCAGGCCGGACAGCCCGAGCCGGGCGGCGAGCGCGTCGGAGACCCCCGGGTTGGCGACGTCCGCGTTGGTGTGCACCACGAACAGCGCCACGTCGCGCTTGATGAGGTCGTGGACGATCCGTCCCTTGTAGGTGGTCGGAGCCACGCTCGACACGCCGCGCAGGAGCAGCGGATGGTGTACGACGAGAACCTGGGCGCCGATCTCGACGGCCTGCGCGACCGTGGCCGGTACGCAGTCCACCGCACATAGCACGGTGTCGACCTCGGCCGATGGCTCGCCGAGCACGAGGCCCACCCGGTCCCAGTCTTCCGCCCAGGCCGGCGGGTACCGCTCATCGAGCGCGGCCACGACATCGGCAACGACCCTCACGGGCGCGAGGCTACCAGCGCCTCCACCGCGAGGTGCCACGGAAAGTCATCCAGATGCAGCTCGCTGGTACCGGGCGGGTGCAGCTTCACGACATCGTCACCGAACAGGACGGTGATGCCCCACCGGCGCAAGGTGGCCACGCTGGACACGAACGCCGGGTGCGCGGCCATCGCGGCGTTGGTGAACGGCATCGCCACGATCGGCAGTCCCCGGCCCTGTCCCTCGATCAGCAAGCCGAGCGGGAGCGTGTCGGTGATCCCGGCCGCCCACTTGTTGATCGTGTTGACCGTGGCGGGCGCGACCACGATGGCATCGGCCAGGGGCAGCAGGTCCGGCTCCCCCGGAAGTTTGTACGTCGACCGCACCGGATGACCGGTCTGCTGCGCGAGGACACCCACGTCGATGAACTTGCGACCATCGGGGGTCGCGATCAGGCAGACCTCCCAGCCGTCGCGCTGGGCGAGGTCGATGAGTTTTCCGACGTTGCGGGCGACCGGAGAGCCGCACACGATGGCATAGAGGACACCGCGGCGGCCACCCGCGGCGGTCATTCTCGGACGATAACGGTCATATGCCCACTCCCATGTGCTCGGCCAACTCTGTGATCGCTTGAGCGGGCGTGCCGCGGGTGCGCCGCAGTACGTCGCCGAGCAACTCGTGCGCGATCGGCCGGCACCTGATTTCCGCGGGCGCCAGCCGGTCACCCTCGAGCAGCGTCTCGCTCGCCTTCTCCACGTCGCCGATCTGAGCGTAGCCGCGCGCGAGATCGAGGTAGTGATGGGCGCGCCGCTCGGGAGGCAAGGCGCCGAAGCTCTCCGGGTCGAGCTGCCGGTGGGTCTCGACGGCGAGTCGTCCCTCGCCGAGCTCGACGGCTGCCGCGGCCCGGTGGAGCCTGACGTTCGTCGGCCCGAACGAGGTCCAGTAGTGGTTGAACTCCCCGCCCAGACACCGCGCGGCGTCATCGGCGCCGTTGACGAGGTCCCGCACGGTCGCGCTGTCGCCGATGCGGGCGGCCGCCATGGCCCCCTGCAGGAGCAGCATGCCGTACACCGACAGCCGCTCCGGCGAGGCCTGGTCCCCGTTGCTGCCCGGGGCCAGCCGGTTGGCGATGTTCACGTTGACCTCGAGGGAGGCGCGGGCCCGCCCGAGGGCCAGCAAGGCCATGCCCGTCCGGTACGTCGCCGTGCCGGCGAGCAGAGGATCGCCGGCGCGCTGCGACACCGCGACCGAACGGTCCGCCGCGAGCCAGGCCAACTCGTGCTCGCCGAGCTTGCGTAGCGAGGACGAAGCGATCTGGTACACCTGCCCGAGCAGGTGCGCGGCGCACTGACCCTCCTCGGCGCCCTGGAACGCGGCGTCCGCGGCCTGGGCGTCCCGGAGCAGCTTCGGCAACGTGCGAGCCAGCACGCCGTACTTCGCGTGCTGGTACGTCAGCCAGGCGTGCCCGACGGCCTTGCGCATCTCGCCCAGCACCGGCGGTTCCGGCGGGGCGTCGAAGAACGCGCTGATCTGGTCGTACCGTTCCAGGGCCGCGCGTATCTCCTCGACCTCGATCTGGTCGACGCAGCTCATGCTGTCCGGTCGGCGTTCGGGATCTTTGCCGAGCAACAGCTGTACGTCGACCTGAAGGACGTCGGCTATTTCGTATACGACAGAGAACTTGTCGAGCCGGCGCACCCCGCGCTCGACCTTGTCCACCCAACTCTTCGATTTTCCGAGTCGGTCCGCGAAGACCTGCTGCGACATGCGGCGGCGACCGCGCCAGTACGCAACTCGGCGGCCTATCGGCAGCTCGTCCACGTCCGGTCCCTTCCCTTCCACTCACCCGGCGGTGATGAGCGTTGTGGGCGACCGCTCAGGGCCTTTTCCCGGCGCAGGGGGCGCCGAGCCCGAGCGGTCGAAGGGTTCTCCCCCGTGGTGGACGATGTCGCACTCGATGTGCGCTCGTCCTCGGAACCTGTTTCGTACTTTCTGTATAGGCCCACTGCAACTTGCAGATGGCATGTCTGCCAGAGACAACGACCCGGCTCTGCGTTTAGTGACGGTGCTGACGTCCCACGGTGACGCCAGCCGCTGGATTCTGGAGGACTTTCGTGCACTTCAGGCCCATAGAGACGGTCCTGTTGCGCCGCGCCGCGCAGCGTTACGCGGCGCACGGGTGGGACGTCATGCCAGGTGCAGCGTTCAACGGCGAACGGCATCGCTGCGACGACCCCGGCTGTCCGACCTTTGGCTGTCATCCGGCACTCGAGGGATGGACGGACGCAGCCTCGCGCGACTCAAGTCTCGTCGTGACGTGGTGGCACCGCAACCCCTACACAGTGTTACTCCCAACTGGCCGAGAGTTCGATGTTCTCGAGCTGCCCACCCGGCTAGGCGTCGTAGTGGCTCGCGGGCCCATTCCTGCCCCGGTGGCGGTGACCGGCACCGGGAGCTACCTGATATTCGTGTCCCCCGGCGATCCGCTGCGGCCGGAGCTGGCCCGCTCGGTCGATGTGGTGCTACACGGTCGTCACTCGTGGGTGGCCGCACCACCGTCCCGGGAGCTCGCCGGTCGGGTGCGCTGGGAGGTTTCACCCGAAGAGGTCGGCTGGCAGCTGCCCGACTCGTACGCCGTCCAGCGCCTGCTCGTCGACCTGCAGGCGGCCATGGCACCGACCCGTCCGACCCGGCTGCAGGTCCAGCGGCTGATAGAGCAGGTTCACCGGGCCGCGTGACGCATACCTCCTGAGCGCCGCGGTCGTTGGTCGGGGTGTGCAGGGGGTACGTCATGGCAGATAACAGGATATCGCAAGTTGCCGCGCGGCGGTGGGCAGGTACGAGACCGGCCGGCTCCCGCCCAGCCGGCTCCCGCCCGAACAACCCCCGCCCGGCCCGCTAGCCCCTCCCCCTCGGCCGTCGCCGCCCTCCCCGTCCTAGATCGGCGCTACAGCGGGCGGCGGGTGCCGACCACGATGTTGTAGCCGATGAGGTGGCGCAGCCGGTACATCTCCACCCCGGCCATCGAGTTCACCAGGACCCTGCCGAACAGCCGCCCCACGGCGTACGGCAGGTAGCACACGTCGTGCAGGCGTCGGAGCATGGGCACGACGTTGGGCATGACGTCCACAGTGGAGACACAGTCGAACCCCGCCTCGGCCAGCATCTCCGGGAACCGGCCGTGGGTGAACTCGGCGAAGCTGTACATGCCCGAGCCCTCGTTGACCGCCGCGAAGGCGCGCCGCTGCGCGTCGGTCAACTCGTCCTGGGGTGGCATCGAGTACTCGACGAGCACCAGTCGCCCGCCGGGCTCGAGCACGCGGTGGAACTCGGCCAGCGCCTGGCGGTGGTCGGTGGCGTGTACGAGAGTCTCCATTGTGTACACGCCGGCGAACGTCGCGTCGGCGAACGGCAGGCGGGCGTAGCTGCCGACGCGGAAGTTGACGCCGGGCGTCGGGGAACGGCGGGCACGGGCGATGCTCACGTCCAGCAGGTCGACGCCCTCGATCCGCAGTCCGAACCGGCGCGCGATGTGTCCGGCCACATGGCCCTCGCCGCAGCCCGCGTCGAGCACGAGCGCGCCGGGTGGGAGGGCGAGCGCCTCGCCGAGCCGGTCCTCCATCAGCCGCTGCGCCCGGGCCATCGACATACCGGCCCGCCGCCCGTGCGGGTAGTAGCCGAAGTGCCGGGTACCGCGCAGCAGCAGGCGGTATCCCCACGCCGACTCGCGCAGGTGGTAGTACCCGATGACCCTACGCTCCTGGTCGTCTAACAACACACTCCCCCTGTGGTATGGACCCAGTTGCCCGCACCCGTCACGCTGGGGAGCATGAACACGGGAAAGATGCTGGCGTGGCTCGTCGGCGGGCTGCTGGCTCTGGTGGCTGTCGGCGCGCTGGCGATCTGGTTGCTCAAAGTGTTGCTCGGCCTGGCGGTGTACCTGATCGTGGGGGCCGTGGTGGTGGCCGGCGGCGTGTACCTCTACCGGCGGGTCCGGCGCTCGATCGCCCCCGGCACGCGGAACCAGCGGCGCATCGAGGCCGCCGTCAAGACGTACAAGATGCGCAACGGCAGCTAGCCCCCCGGCCCCGGCCCGCCGATCAAGGGCAAATCGGCGTGCCATAGAGATCGAATCACGCCGACTTGCCCTTGATCGGCGAAGGGGCTAGCCCGGAAGGCTGCCGAAGAAGGCGGCGATGTCGCGCGCGACGAGCTCCGGCTCCTCGGCGGGAGCGAAGTGCCCGCCCCGCGGCATCGGCGTCCACCGGTGTACGTCGTACCGCCGCTCGACCCACTCGCGCGGCGGTTCGCCCTCGAACACGAACTGGTGCGCGAAGAGGGCGATCCCGGTCGGTACCCGGATGCGGTCGTCCGGACCCAGCTCCACCCGGTGCCACCGGTTGTCGTAGTAGTCCCTCATGGACGGTGTGATGGTCCGCGTCGCCCAGTAGATCGTCAGCAGGGTCAGCAGGAAGTCCCGGGAGAAGCGGGAGTCGAGGTCTCCTCCGCTGTCCGTCCACGAACGCCACTTCTCCATGATCCACGCGGCCAGTCCGGCCGGTGAGTCGGTCAACCCGTACCCGAGGGTCTGCGGTTTGGTCGACTGGATGGCGCTGTAGCCGCGTTCCGCGTCGTCCCACGCGCTCCGCAGGGTCAGGTACGCCTCTTCGGCCTGGGTCAGCCGCGCCGAACCCGCAAGCGGCTCCGGCCCGATGTCCAGGTTGGACAGATGGATGCCGATGACGGGTGCCGGGTTGTCGAGCGCCATCAGCGCGGCGACGCCCGAGCCGAAGTCCCCGCCGTGCGCGCCGTACCGCGAGTAGCCGAGCTCGTTCATGAGCCGGTGCCACAGCCCGGCGACGTACCGGTAGTTGACCCCGGTGCGGGCCGGCCGTTCGGAGAATCCGTAGCCGGGTAGCGACGGGATGACGACGTCGAACGCCGGGCCGTCGATGCCGTGTGCCGCCGGATCCGTGAGGTACGGCACGAGCGGAAGGTACTCGATGAAGGCACTCGGCCAGCCGTGGCTGAGAATCAGCGGTAATCCCGTGCCGTGCTGGGCCCGCTCGTGGACGGCGTGGACGCGCACCCCGTCGATTTCGACCAGGACGTGGTGGTACCGGTTCAGCTCGCGCTCCTGGGTTCGCCAGTCGAACCCGTCGGCCCAGTAGTCGAGCAGGCTTCGCAGGTAGCTCAGCTCGGTGCCCTGCCGCCAATCGATGTCCGGCACCTGGTCTGGCCATCGCGTGCGGCGGATGCGCTGCCGCAGATCGTCCAGCACCTCGTCGTCGACGCGAACCGTGAACGGCTCGACAGTCACATTAGTCACACCCCTTGCCGGTATTTGTACGCAGAGACATCACGACGCGACCGCCATCCTCGCAGGCAAGGAGGTGTCGTCACATGTCCAACGCCCGTAGTCACGCGGTCGTTCTCGGGGGAAGCATCGCAGGTCTACTGGCCGCCCGCGTGCTCGCCGATTCCTACGACAAAGTCACCATCATCGAACGCGACCGGCTGCTGTCCAGCGTCGCGCACCGCCGCGGAGTCCCGCACGGCCATCACGTGCACGGGTTGCTCCCGCAGGGCGCAATCGTCCTGGAGGAACTGCTGCCGGGCATCACCGAACAACTGCTGGATCAGGGCGCGCTGCCCGGTGACATCCTCGGCAACGTGCGCTGGCACCTCAACGGTCGCCAGTTGCGGCGCGCCGACGCCGGCCTCACCATGCTGTCCGCGAGCCGGCCGCTCATCGAGAGCACCATCCGGCTCCGCGTCT
>Ga0114129_10014047_pt1 | contig 11408 bp, 7 predicted proteins | sample RhiMetdeltSRZDD1_FD_80071 | JGI IMG/M metagenome (GOLD analysis project Ga0114129, IMG submission 80071) | Populus rhizosphere microbial communities from Tennessee, USA - Rhizosphere MetaG P. deltoides SRZDD1 (version 2) (version 2) | ecosystem: Host-associated > Plants > Roots > Rhizosphere >... | reverse complement strand
CGCGCCGCATCGCCCCGCCGAAGAAGCCGCAGTACGCGACCGACGCCGAACGCGTGATCAACGAGCGCTTCAAGGGCAAGTCGTACGAGTGGCTGAACTACCGATTCGATCAGCGCGGCTACCTGCCTGACGGACGCGATCCCGAAGCGACGCCCCCCGACGAGCTGTTCCTCGTCGCGCGGACAGGGGGCGAGGCGCGGCAGCTCTCACATGCGGGCGTGAATGTCAGCGGCGTGTCGTGGCGGCCGGACGGCGGCGCGCTCGTGTACCTGGCGAACGTGCACCAGCGCGACGAGTACACCTACGAGCGCGCGGACCTGTTCGTCGTCGCGCTCGACGGCCAGACGAAGCGTCTGACCGACGACGGCTACAACCATCAGTCGCCGGCGTGGTCGCCGGATGGACGGACGCTCGCCGTGCGCCGCGAGCTGGGCCTGACGGCGGTGATCGCGTCGAAGCAGAATCACGGCGCCGCCATCGACATCTACACGCTGCCGGCCGACGGCGGCACACCGAAGAACGTCACGACCGACTGGGACCTGATTCCGGGCGCGCCCGCGTGGAGCCCCGACGGCCGGACGATCTACTTCCCCGCCGGCATCGGCGGCAGCGATCATCTCTTCCGCGTGTCGCCGGCGACCGGGCGCGTCGAGCAGATCACGACTGGCGAGCGTCACCTCGCCGGCTTCACGCCGTCGGCGAGCTGGCAGACGATGGCGTATACGGCCATGGACAGCGCGCACCCCGACGAGCTCTTCACGTCGGCGATCGACGGCCGCGGCGAGAAGCGGCTGACGTCGTTCAACGACGCGTTCGTGAAAGACGTCGAGCCGATCGCGGCGGAGCGGATTCTGTATCCGAGCAAGGACGGGACCGAGATCGAGGGGTGGATTCTGAAGCCGCGCGGCTACGACCCGTCGAGGACGTGGCCGCTGATCCTCGCCATGCACGGCGGCCCGCACGGCGCCTACGGCAACGACTTCTCATTCGAGCACCAGCTCTTCGCCGCCCACGGCTACTTCGTCGTCTACACGAACCCGCGCGGGTCGACCAACTACGGCGAGAAGTTCCTGTGGGCGACGTGGGGCGGCGGCTGGGGCAATCTCGATTTCGAGGACGTGATGGCCGGCGTCGATGCCGCGATGCGCAAGTACAAGATCGATGACAAGCGGCTCGGCGTCACCGGCTACTCCTACGGCGGCTTCCTTACCAACTGGGTGATCACGCACACGACCCGCTTCGCCGCGGCGATCTCCGGGGCGGGCATCTCGAACTGGGTGAGCGACTACGGCACGGCCGACATTCCGCGGACGAAGGAGAGCGAGTTCCTCGGCCCGCCGTGGGACCCGAAGGCGTACGAGCTGCTCCGGCGGCAGTCGCCGATCACCTACGTCGCCAACGCGAAAACGCCGACCATGTTCATCGACGGCGAGTCGGACGTGCGCGTGCCGATCGAGGAAGCCGAGCAGATGTACACGGCCCTGCGCAAGCTGCACGTTCCGGCGCGGATGGTCCGCTACCCGGACTCGTACCACGGCGGCTGGAGCCCGTGGAACACCGTCCATCGCTACTACGAAGAGCTGAAGTGGTGGAAGCGGTGGCTGGACCCGGCCGCCAAACCATCCACCCAGATGTAGCGCCAGGCTTTAGCCGAGCGGAACCTCACGCGGACGGTTTGCGTCTACTATCTTGTTGGCCAACATAGGTCGGTATTAGAGATAGGTCCTGTCAGGCATATGCCCAAAGCGCCCCTCGCCTTCGGCCACGTCGCCGTCCTCCACGCCGTCGCCGCCGGGAACCGCTTCGGCTTCGACATCATCGACGCCACCGGGCTGACGTCGGGCACGGTCTACCCGACGCTCGACAAGCTCGAATCGCTCGGCTACCTCACGTCGCGCTGGGAGGACGCGCGCACCGCGCGCCGCGACAAGCGGCCGCCGCGCCGCTACTTCGACCTGACCGCCGCCGGCGCGCACGCGCTCGCCGCCGCGCTCGAGCGCTACAAGAACCTCAAGCCCGTGTCGCTGGCGGCGTGGCGCATCCGGCCGCGCGAGGCCTGACATGCCCGGAAGGCGCCATCCGCTGCTGCGCGCGCTGCTGGCCGTCATCGACGCCGGCGCGCGCCTCGCGCCGCCCTCGCGCCGCCGCGACTGGCGCCGGCAGTGGCACGCCGACGTCCGGCATGCCTGGCAGGGAATCGAGACCCGCGATCGCGGCGTTGCGGAGCGCGCGTCGCTCGTCGTGCGCGTGGGCGGCGCGCTCCGCCACGCGTGGTGGCTGCGGTTTCACGTCAGGAGACTCGAGATGATCACCCACGATCTTCGGTACGGCTGGCGCCTGATGGTCCGCAAGCCCGGCTTCACCGCGATCGCGGTGCTGACGCTCGGCCTCGGCATCGGCGCCAACGTCACGATCTTCAGCTGGATCGACACGATGCTGCTGCGCCCGCTGCACGGCGTCCCCGACGTCGGTCGGCTGGTCGCGCTGAACGGGACCACGCGCGCGCGCAAGGATCTGTCCCTGTCGTACCCCGACTTCGTCGACTACCGCGCGCGTCGCCCGCCGAGCGTCGACGACATCATCGCGTTCACGCTGCTGCCGCTCAACATGCGCGTCCCCGCGGACGCCTCGAACCCCGAAAACCGCACGACTCTCGAGAACCCCGCGCGTGATGACGCGCGGCGCGTGTTCGGACAGCTGGTCAGCGGCAATTTCTTCGACGTGCTCGACGTGCACCCGGCGCTCGGCCGCGGGTTCCTGCCCGAAGAGGATCGGACGCCGAACACGCATGCCGTGACCGTGCTCAGCCACGGATTCTGGGAGCGCCGCTTCGCCAGCGATCCCGCCATGGTCGGCCGCACGGTCGTCCTCAACGGACGGCCGTTCACCATCGTCGGGGTGGCGCCGCCGCGATTCCGCGGCAGCGAGGTCCACCTGAACATCGATCTGTTCGTGCCGGTGATGATGCAGGGCGCCATGACCGGCAGCGATCGGCTCTCGGTGCGCGGCAACTCGTGGCTCGAGTCGATCGTGAAGCTGAAGCCCGGCGTGAGCCTCGCGCGGGCGCAGGCGGATCTCGACGTCGTCGCGCGCGACGTTGCGGCCGCGTATCCCGACGATGCCGGGCGCGGCGTGCGGCTGACGGAGCTGTGGCGCGCGCCCCAAAGCGGCGGCGAATCGCGCCTGATCGCGCTCGGCGTCCAGATGGGTGTTGTCGCGGTCGTGCTGCTGATCGCGTGCGCGAACGTGGCGAACCTGCTGCTCGCGCGCGCCGCCGCGCGCCAGCGCGAGACGGCGGTGCGGCTGGCGCTCGGCGCGAGCCGCGGGATGCTCGTGCAGCAGCTGCTCACCGAGAGCGCGATGCTGGCCGTGTTGGGCGGCGCGGCCGGAGTGGCGATCGCGTACTGGACCGCGCCGATCATCGAGTGGTTCGTGCCGCCCGCGCCGCTGCCGATCGAGATCGATCCGTCCGTGGGCGCGCGCGTGGTCCTGTACGCGGTGGCCGTCACCGCGGCGAGCACGCTCTTCTTCGGGCTGGTGCCGGCGCTGCAGGTGTCCTCGTCCGCCGTCGTGACGGCGCTCAAGGAATCGGCGGCGGCATTGACCGGCACGCGGCGCCGCGCACGGCTCCGCCAGTCGCTCGTGGTCGCGCAAGTCGCGTTGTCGCTGCTGCTGCTCGTGTGCGCGGGGCTCTTCGCGCGCGCGCTCCAGGAGGCCCACGCGGCCGATCCCGGCTTCTCCACACGGAACGGGCTCCTCGCGTCGATCGATCTCGTGCCGTCGGGCTACGACGCGGCGCGCGGGCGCGCATTCTATCGCGACCTGCTGGCGCGTGTACGCGAGCTGCCGGGCGTGGACGCGGCGAGCCTCGCCGCCAGGGTTCCGCTCGGCTTCGGCGGCACGAGCGAGACGACCGTCACGATCGACGGCTACACGCCCTCGCCGAACGAAGAAGTGTCGCTGTACTACAACCGCGTCGGCTCCGACTACCTGCACACGATGGGGATCGCGGTCGTCGACGGCCGCGACTTCACGGATCGCGACGTGGCCGGCGCGCCCGACGTCGTCATCGTGAACGAAACGGCCGTGCGGCGGTACTTCGGCGGCGGCCATGCGATCGGCGGGCAGGTGCGTGTTGGCAGCCGCGCGCTCCAGGTCGTCGGCGTCGCGCGAGACGGGAAGTACAGCAACCTGGCAGAGGCGCCGCGGGCCTACATGTATCTGCCGTCCGACCAGTGGTACCGGCCGGATGCGGTGCTGCACGTCAAGACGGCCGGCGATCCCGCGCCGCTCGTGTCCGCGGTGCAGCGCGTCGTACGCTCGCTCGACGCGAGCGTGCCGCTGTTCGACGTCCGCACGATCGCGAGCCAACTGGAGATCGCGGCGTTCATCCAGCGGATGCTCGCGAGCCTGCTCGGGGCGTTCGGGCTGCTGGCGCTCGCGCTGGCGGCCATCGGCCTCTACGGCGTCATCGCGGCCCTCGTCGCGCAACGGACGCCGGAAATCGGGATGCGGATGGCGCTGGGCGCGACGCGCGGCGACATCATGAGGCTCGTCTTCCGGCAGGGCCTGATCGTGACGCTCGGCGGCGTGGCGATCGGCGTCGCGGCGGCGTTCGGCGTGACGCGGGCGTTCAAGGCGCTCCTCGTCGGCGTCAGCGCGACTGACGCGTCGACGTTCGTCGGCATGACGCTGCTGCTGGTGGGGGTGGCGGCGGTCGCCGTCTTCGTCCCGGCGAGACGTGCGGCTGCCATTGATCCACTCGTCGCGCTCCGATACGAGTAACACGACCGAGAATCGGCCGGCGCTATAGTGGACACATGGCGTCGCGGGACTGCACGCCAATCCGCAGCCTGCTCGCGGCCGTGCTGCTCGGCGCAGCGGCCGTTCCGACGCTGGGAGGCTGCCGGAATCTCGGCCCGTCCTCGACCGTCCGCTCGATCGCCGTCGCCGGCCAGGATCTCTATCTCGGATTCACCTCCGCCGCACGGTTTTCGGCAACCGCTACGTTCGACGACGGGAGCACGCGAGACGTGACGCAGGCCGCGAGCTGGCAGAGCTCGGACAGCACCGTGGCGACGGTGGATCGGTCGACGCCGGGCCGCGTCACGGCCCGCAACTACGGCACGGCGACAATCACGGCGCGGTTCGAAGGCATGTCCGGATCGCGATTGACGAACGTGCTGTGCGGCGTCTTCCTGATCGTCACCCCGCGGTCGCTCGACCCGATGCGCGTCGGTGCCTCCGCCACGCTGACGACGCACGCGGAATTCGTCCAGCCGATGTTCGAGGAGGTGGTCGCCAACTGGTCGTCGTCGCGGCCGGACGTGGCGACGGTCTCGAAATCGCCGTCGCTCCGGCTCAACCAGGTGCTGGTGACGGCCGTTGCCGCGGGGCAGACGACGCTGCGGGCGACGTATGGATGCGCCACCGAGACAGTCTCGGTGATCGTCGGCGGTCAGTAGGCGACGAGCAGCCGCGCGGCCCGCTCGATCTGCGCTTCATTCGGCAGGAAGAACTCCTCGAGCGGCGGCGAGTACGGCACGGGAGTGTCGAGCGCGCCGATGATCCGAACCGGCGCTTCCAGCCACTCGAACGCCTCTTCCTGGACGATCGCCGCCACGCTCTCGCCGATGCCGCCGGTCCGCGAGTCTTCGTGGACGATCAGCATCCTGTGACAGCGTCGCGCGAGCGCGAGGACCGCGGCACGATCGAGCGGCACCAGGCTGCGGAGGTCGAGGACGCTCGCCTCGATGCCGTCCGCGGCGAGCCGGTCGGCGACGCGCAGCGCGGCATGCACGTAGGCGCCGTACGAGACGATCGCGAGGTCGCGTCCGTCCCGGCGGATCGCCGCCCGGCCGATCGCGAGCGGCTCGGGCGCGCGATCGCCGAGCGCCTGCCTGATGCGGGGATCGCGATAGAGCGCGATGTGCTCGTAATAAAGGACCGGGTCGGGGTCGGCGACGGCCGAGGCAAGCAGCGCGCGCGCGTCGTGCGGCGTCGACGGCACGACGATCTTCAGCCCCGGCGTCCGATAGAACCACGGCTCCGTGTTCTGCGAGTGGTACGGCCCGGCGTGGCGCAGACCGCCCCACGGCATCCGCACCACCATCGGCACGCTCGCGCCCCAGCGGTAGCGAAGCTTCGCCGCGTTGTTGACGAGCTGATTGAAGCCGGTCGCCACGAAGTCGTTGAACTGGATCTCCCCGATCGGCCGCTGTCCGGCGAGCGCGGCGCCGACGCACACGCCGAGCACCGCGCCCTCCGCGAGCGGCGAGTTGATGATGCGGTCGCCGAACTCCTCGAGCAGCGGACGCAGCAGTAGAAACGCGTTGCCGTACCGGCCCCCGACGTCCTGGCCGTACACGAAGACGCGCGGGTCGGCGCGCAGCGCGTCGCCGATGCCCATCATCACGGCCTCGAGGAGCGTGTTCCCCTTCGGATCGAAAGATGGAGCGGGTTCGACGACAATCCCAGTCGGCGCGTCCGCCTGCTGGCGGAGCTGGGGATCGAGGACCTCGACGTGCGTCCGCGGCGCGTCGTCGCCGAACACGCGAACGCCCGCGTGCGCGGGCTCGGGCCACGGCGCCGCGACGACGGCGCGCGCCTGCTCTTCGACCAGGGCCTCGACCTCGCGCTTGAGTCGATCGAGATCGCCCGCGGCGATGACGCCCTCGGCCTCGAGCCGCCTGGCGTACGTCGGAATCGGATCCCGCGCGGCCCAGTACTCGTACCCGTCGCGATCCGCGTAGCCCTGATCCGTCAGCGGCGCATACTCCCACGACGGCTGCGGGTCGCGGCCCAGATACAACATGTCGTCGTGGTGCGCGTGGCCGCACATGCGCATGGCGACGAGCTCGACGAGCGTCGGACCGAGTCCCGCGCGAGCCCGCTCCGCCGCCCACGCGAACGCCGCCGCGACGGCATCCGGATCGGTGCCGTCGAGGGTGATGCCTGGCACGCCGTAGCCGGCCGCCTTGTCCGCGAACACCCGCACTGCCGACTGATCGGAGACGGGCGTCGACAGCGCCGTCTGGTTGTTCTCGAGGCAGAAGATCGCCGGGAGCCGGCGCGCGGCGCAGAGGTTGATCGCTTCGTGCCACTCGCCGAGCGACGATCCGCCCTCACCAATGAACGACACGACGAGGCGGCCCGATCCGTCGCGGCCGAACGCCATTGCCATGCCTGCCAGCGTCAGCGTCGCGATCGAGAGCGGCGCCGCCGGCGGCAGGACGCCCCACGCAAAGTCGCCGATGTGCAGATCGCGCCCGTCAGTGGGCGGACCGACCTTGCCCATCTGCGCGTTCAACACCATCCGCACCATCTCGCCGCCAGGCCGCATCGCGAGCGCGACGCCCACGTCGCGAATCACCGGGCCGACGACGTCGCCCGTCCAGCCGCGCGTCTGGTCCCGGTACGCCGGGCCGCGCCGCAGACGGATGGCGGCCGCGTAGATCGCCTCCTGGCCGAGCGATCGGAAGCCTTTCCCCTGGAAGCCGGTGTTGCCGTACTTGATCTCGCCGCTCGTGAAGAAGGTCTTGAGGCGCGTGTCGGTCGCGCGCGTGAGCAGCATCCCGCGCAGGATTTCACGCCGCTCTTCGGCGGTCAGCGACGCTTCGATCGCCACGCGCCGCAGGAAGCCGTCGCACGCGTCGAGCAATTCCCCGTACGCCTGGCCGATGCGCATCTCGGCCGACGTGCGCGGCGTCGGATCGGCGAGCCCCGGCGGAACCGGACGTGCCTGCAGGCGGCGCGAGAGCTCGCGGCCGAGCGCCGACCGGAGCGCGTCGAGCTCGGCCTCGTCGCGCGACGCGCGGCCGCCGTTGGCGGCCTCGAACGCGTCGATCGCATCCGCGAGCGCGAACGGATAGCGCTCCGCCACGAACGCGCCGAATCGGCTGGCGACGCCGGTCAGCTTCTCGAGGCCCGCGGGTCGTGTCACAGCGCGATCGTATCAAAGACGTGGTCGTTAGTCGTTGGTCCACAATAGTCGTTCGTCGTTGGTCGTCAGTCGATGGCCGTTGGTGGCGCGACCGACGACGAGCGAGCGACGACCAATGACTAATGACTAATGACTAATGACCACCGCGAGCGACCGACGACCAACGACTAACGACCACCGGGACCAACGACTACAACGCCGTCCGCCGAAACGACGAGGCGTTGTCCCGTGCGCAGCGACGCGTAGTCTTCGGGCTCGAGCGAGACGACGGGGAACGATTTGCCGTACATCGTGCCGGCGACGATCGACGCCAGGGCCAAGAAGGCGTCGACGCCCGTCGTCAGAATCGCCGCGGGCGCGGTGCCGGCCCGCACCGCCTCGAGCAGCACGGCGGTCGTCGTCGACGATCCTTTCGTGAACGGCACGGCGAGAATGCGGCCCGCCGCCGAGACGCCGGCGAGCGGATGGTGCTTGTCGATGATGGCGCCGGTGCGAAAGTCGTAGCCGCCCCAGAACGAGAGCGGCTCGGTCGTGACGAGCGCTTCGCCCTCTGCCGCACCGGCGACGACGGGACGGCCGGTCATCACGCGGCTTCCCATACCGATTCGTCCCGCAGCACGCGTCCCGCGACCGCGGAGCGCACGCAGTCGGCGAGGCTGCCGAATGTCACGCGCGTATTCAGCAGGCTCGGCGCGTAGTACGCGTACTTCGGTGAGTTGGTCATCAGCGTCTTGATCTCAGGCGGCAGCATCGGCGACGCCAGAATGCACGTGTCGAGCGTGATCTCGGCGCCGAAGTCGACGATCGGCGCGAGCACGCCCGCCTCCTGCGCCATCTCTTTCATCAGCCGGCCCGACGTGATGAGGAACCTGACGCCCGGATGCACCCGCTGTCCCGCCACGAGCGGTGCAAGCTGCCTGAACTCGTCGATCGAAAAGTGAGGACTCCCGAGAATGACCATGTCGAGCCGCTGGCCGTCGGCCGTTGTCAGCTCGCGGCGCGCGTCGCGAAGGTCGCCGACCGACACGTCTCGCGCGGCTCGCGGCGCGCGCCCATGAAACGCGGCGTCGAGCGTCGGAGCTTCGGGCGTCACGCCGACGATGTGGAACAGCGCGACGCGGCCGGACGAGGCGACGGCCGCGGAGAATGCCTTCAGCTGATCTTCCGTCGGACGCGCCTCGACGCCGTCGATGACCGGAATCGCGTCGCCGGCAAGCTTGCCGACCAGATGGCCGAGCACCCCGAAGAACTGGTCGTCCTGCTGCAGCCGGCGAGGCACGCCGACGAGGCGGATCAGCAGCTCGCCGCCACGATTCTCCGCGAGATGCAGACCGACTGCGGGCACGCGGCCGGTGATCGCGCAGCAGATGTCGAGCAGATCGGGGTAGCGCTCGGTCCGAGCGCCGATCACCGAGTTGGCGAACGCGATCGCGTTCGACTCGCCCCACGCGATCTGCTGGCCGAAGCGCGGCCGCATCTGCGTCTGATACGGCGCGCAGGTCCAGGTCGGCACGGCGCCCATCGTTTCGTACGCCAGCATCTGCCGCGCGGCCTTCGCCGCCCACTCGGGCGAGACCGCCCAGTCCTTCCACCCGCATTCGTCGACGCCGCTCACGTTGAGGCTCGTCGGCACGGCCACCTTCGCGCCGAGCGACGCGAGGCGCTCGGCGAATTCGAGCGTCGCATCCCCGAGGTAGATCGTGCTGTCGATGTGCGCCTGCGTGATGTCCATGAGCGACGCCGCGCCGTAGACCTCCGCCATCCGCAGCAGGATCTCCATCGCCAGCTGCGCGGCCGGGCCGTGCTCGCCGTCGCGCATCGCGCGATCGCGGTCGGTGAGGCTGACAGGCATTGTGATCACTATAATCCGTGTATGCAGCCAGCTCGGGCGGCAGTGATGATCGCTCTCGCGATCCTGGTGTCCACACCAGCCACGGCACAACGCCGCGGTGGGCCCGGACAAGCAACGCCCATCACGGTCATCAAGCCGGCGCGCGTGTGGGACGGCGATGCGATGCACGACGGCTGGGCGGTCCGCATCGCCGGCGATCGCATCGACGAGGTCGGCGCGGCGGCCTCGGTCGCGGCGGCCGGCGCGAAGACGATCGATCTGCCCGGCGCGACGCTGCTGCCGGGCCTCGTCGAGGGCCACTCGCACATTCTTCTCCATCCCTACAACGAGACGACGTGGAACGATCAGGTCGCGCACGAAGGCCTCGGGCTGCGCGTGGCGCGCGCCGTCAACCACCTGCGCGCGACGCTGATGGCCGGCTTCACGACGGTTCGCGATCTCGGCACGGAAGGCGCGGCCTACGCCGACGTCGAGCTGAAGCAGGCCGTGCAGGAAGGCATCGTGCCGGGACCGCGCCTCCTCGCCTCGACGCGCGCGATCGTCGCGACGGGCGCGTACGGCCCGAAGGGCTACGCGCTCGAGTGGCGCGTGCCGCAAGGCGCGGAGGAAGCCGACGGCGTCGACAGCCTCACGCGCATCGTCCGCGATCAGATCGGGCGCGGCGCGGACTGGATCAAGCTGTACGGCGACTACCGATGGGGGCCGCTGCCGGGATCGCATCCGACGTTCTCGCTCGAGGAGCTGAAGCTCGCCGTCGAGACCGCGCGGAGCGCAGGCGTGCCTGTTTCAGTCCACGCGAGCACGCCCGAGGGGATGCGGCGCGCGTCCCTGGCCGGCGTCGAGACGATCGAGCACGGCGATGGCGGCACGCCGGAGGTCTTCAGGCTGATGGCGGAGCGCAAGGTCGCGCTGTGCCCGACGCTGGCGGCCGGGGATGCGACCTCGCAGTACGGCGGCTGGCGCAAAGGCGAGCAGCCGGAGCCGCAGGGCATCACGCGCAAGCGCGCCAGCTTCAAGGCCGCGCTCGACGCGGGCGTCACGATCCTCAGCGGCAGCGACGTCGGCGTCTTCACGCACGGCGACAACGCGCGCGAGCTCGAGCTGATGGTGAACTACGGGATGCCGATCGTCGATGCGTTGAAGGCCGCGACGTCGGTCGCCGCGCGCGTCCTGCACATGGAGACACAGATCGGCCACGTGAAGCCGGGGCTCCTTGCCGATATCATCGCCGTCGACGGCGATCCGACGAAGGACATCGCCGCGCTGCGCCGCGTGACGTTCGTCATGAAGAACGGCACGATCTACAAACAATGACGCGGCACTGACAATTCTGTGCCGCGACCCCTCCGCAATCAGCAAGTTAGCGCCCGTCTGCACCGGCGAACGATTTGCTCCCGTCGCTGACGTGCCGTCCTGGCTGCCGTCGCCGCAGGGGTTGATCCTCCTCATCAAGTCGGCGGGGTTCGTCGTCCTCGCCTACTACCTGTCGCTGCGGCGATTCCCATCGATCCGAGGGATGGTCGCGTTCATGTTCCTCATGACCGGCGGCCTCGGGCTCTATGGCGGGTTCGTGCTCGCCGCGCGCGAGGATGGCCGTCTTCGCCATGGGCGCGT
>Ga0114129_10014044_pt1 | contig 11408 bp, 9 predicted proteins | sample RhiMetdeltSRZDD1_FD_80071 | JGI IMG/M metagenome (GOLD analysis project Ga0114129, IMG submission 80071) | Populus rhizosphere microbial communities from Tennessee, USA - Rhizosphere MetaG P. deltoides SRZDD1 (version 2) (version 2) | ecosystem: Host-associated > Plants > Roots > Rhizosphere >... | reverse complement strand
TCCACCAGCAGAGGAATGTCTTCACGCCTGTCCCGCAGAGGCGGGAGCTCAATCGAAAAAACGTTGAGGCGATAGTAAAGATCCTCACGCAGCTTCTGTTTCTCCACCGATTCCTTCGGATTGACGTTGGTTGCGGAGATCACCCGCACATCCACTTCGATTTCGGCGGATCCTCCCAGGCGCCGCAGCTTTCGCTCTTCCAAAACTCTCAGCAATTTGGGCTGCAGGTGCATGGGCATTTCGGCGATTTCATCCAGCAGCAAGGTGCCGTGGTTCGCCAGCTCAAAGCAGCCCTGCCTCTGACTCTTGGCGTCTGTGAAGGCGCCGCGCTCGTGACCAAAGATTTCGCTCTCGACCAGGGTGTCGGGAATGGCGGATGCGTTGATGGCAATGAAGGGCTGATCGTGTCGATCGCTCAGGCCGTGGATCGTCCGAGCAACAAGTTCCTTTCCCGTTCCGCTTTCACCGGAAATCATCACCGAAACCGGATTGGCGGCGACCTGTTTTATCTGATAGTAAATGTCCTGCATCGCGCGGGAACTGCCGATCAGCTTCTCGAAGCGCTTTTCGGCTTTGCCCCCCAGCAGCGCCCTGGCCTCCCGAAACGGCTTCGTTTCGCTGAGGCAGTGCTCGATCAACTCTTTGAGCTTGTGAAAGTCGAGAGGCTTGGTGATGTAATCGACCGCGCCCTCTTTCATGGCGTCGATGGCGGTCGGAATAGTCCCGTGCGCCGTCAACAGCACGACAGGCATGGTCTGCAGCCGGTCCTTGACGGCGCGCAGCAGACCGATGCCGTCCAACTGAGGCATTACCAGGTCGGTAATAACCAGCGACGGCTGGTAGTCGTTAATTATCTTGAGCGCTTCGGCTCCGTTGGGCACCGCGCGCGCCTCGTATCCCCACGAATTAACCAGCTCGCGAAGGCTTTCGCGGGAGGAACTATCATCGTCTGCGATGAGGATACGGTCTTTCTCCATTTTTTCAGCCATGCAGTCTCAACTTAAATGATCTCCTGGATGGCAATCATCGCGTTCGAGGGGGGTCTGTTTCCAGGAATGGTCTTCTTTCCGGTTCCGGCGGCGGTTGCGTTTCAGTTTACTCAACGGAGGAGCAGCAAATTCAGAACTCTTCCTCCTCTTCATCATCCGAAAAGTCCTCAAATTCGTCTTCTTCCGCATCATCGAAATCATCGATATCGTCGAGGTCTTCTTCGTCGTCATCATCTTCTTCGTCGTCTTCGTAGTCGTCGCCGAAGTCTTCCTTCCCTAAGTCGTCCAGATCCTCATCATAATCGTCCGCTTCGTCCTCGTCCTCGTCCTCGTCTTCTTCGAATGAATCCTCTTCGTCGTCCTCCTCGTAGTTGTCATCTTCGACGTCATCTTCATCATCAAGATCATCATCATCGTCTTCCGAGCTGCGGCGCGACGCCAAGGCCCAGTCGTCAGAAGACTGGCTTAGCGGATAGAGCATCTCGACTGCATCCTCATCATGCCATTCCACGTTTAGCATCGTTCCTCCATTATCAAATTATTCATATTAGCAGGATTATCTCTTTTTATTCTGAACAGGCTGCCATTGCAAGGGCCGGCCCCCTGACGCCGTTTTCAGGCTTTGAGGCCCTGACGCTGCAAGCCTGTTTTCCCTGAAAGGCGCCTTGAAAAACTCCATTGTAGATCGCACTCCACTCCGAAACGAACAATTATCAGGCAATCGATTTTTCTCGCCTTCGCCGACTGGCAATTTGTATTGTTGGCTGCATGCATCCGGTGGATGACGATCTATACGCTCCGGCCGTCCAGGCCGGGAATCCGGTGATTACCGGCGCCGAGCGGCTCCGGGCCGCCGCCGAGATTATCCTTGCCACGGACCTGCCGGCGACTCTGCTGCTGCAAACCGTCTTCTATTTGATGGGGCTCAAGTCTCATGACCTGATGCAGTCTTCCCGATGGCTCGCCGTCTTCGTTCTTTGCAACAGTCTCGTTGTCCTGATAACGGTGGGGCTGCTTTTGCGGTCCAGGAAAGAATCCTGGAGAACACTTTTCGGAACTCCGCGAAACTGGAGGGAGGAAGTCTTAATAGGGTTGGCGCTGGTTCCCCTGCTGTTTCTCGCGACCTTCCTTGTGAGCGGCCTCTTCACGCACTTCCTGCCGCAGATGGTCACTAAAGAGAACCGTCTCCTCTCTCTGATTCAAACTCCCCGCGATGCGGTTAATTTTCTGCTGGTAAGCATTGTGGCGGGAGGGCTGAAGGAAGAAGTTCAGCGTGCATTTGCGCTGCGCCGATTCCAAAAATATCTCGGCGGAATCTACGTCGGCCTGCTTGCGTGGAGCGTATATTTCGGAATCGGGCATGCTTCTATGCAGGGGTTCGACAACGCGGTAGGGGCGGGCGTGCTGGGGATTATCTTTGGAGCCATTTACATCTGGAGGAAGAATCTGGTCACGCCTATGGTCGTGCACGCGGCCTATGACTCCACCGTGATTGTCATCTACTGGCTGCGGCTTACGACTCCGCCGTGATTGTCGTTTACAGGCTATTGGGACGTCCCTGACGCGGAATTCGCCGTCAGCTTCAGCAACGCCGCCTCTGCTGCCTTCTGCTGCGCCTGTTTTTTGGTGCTTCCCTCCCCGTAAGCCAGCACGCTGCTCCCGCTCAGAACCTGGACGGTAAATTTCTTGCTGTGATCCGGACCAGATTCTTCCAGGACCGAGTACGACGGCTCTCCCTGGCCGAGCTGGTGAAGCCTTTCCTGGAGGCGGGACTTGTGATCGGGCGAAGTGAAAGTCTCGATGCCGAGTTGCTGAAGCGTGGGTCCGAACTGCGAAGCGATGAACCGGCGCGCCGCATCGATCCCACCGTCCAGGTAGATAGCCGCGATCAACGCTTCAAAGGCGTCTACCAGGAGAGCTTTCTTGCTTCGCCCGCCGGTTTTTTCCTCTCCGTGACTGAGCCGCAGATACTCGCCCAGATGGAGCCTCTGAGCAAACTGCAGAAGGTTGCCGGCGCTTACCAGATGAGCTTTGATCTTAGAAAGCTGGCCTTCGGTCGAAGATGGAATCTGCTCGAAAAGCAGATCGCTGATCACGAAGCCGAGAATGGCATCGCCCAGAAACTCGAGCGCCTCGTAGTGCAAAGGCGGATCGTCCGGGAAGTCGTAACAGTAAGATTTGTGAGTCAGCGCTCTCTCCAGCAGAGCCGTATTCTGGAACCGATACAGAATCGCTTCTTCTAACGCGTGGAGGTCCATAGGAGTGGCAGACCGGATTCGACGAGCTTGCCGGCGCCGATCGGCCGCTGCGGCAGCGCAATCGCGCGGAAGGATTTCCTGCCTCCCGCGCGACTCAGGATTTGCTTAAGTTCGGGGCGGCTTGCTCCCGGCAGGAGCGGCAGGCGGCGCGGCAGGGGGCGCGGCAGGCGGCGGCACCTGGTTGAGCGTCGCTCTGGCCTTGAAAATCGCCTGCTCCATCGCGTCAGAGACCTTCTGATCGGAAGGATCGGCTCCTTCCTTTGACTTCAGCACGGCTCTGGTTACTGCCTTGAGGTTCTCGCGCGCCATTTTCCCAACCACCTCGTTTTGCCCGATGGCAACTGACTTGGCGTACGCGGTGGTCGCGTTCTCCGCATCGTTCTTCAGCGTGTAGACGATGCCCAATCGATAGTAGACGAAATCGTCCTTAGCATTGAGCTCCAGCGCCTTGTTCAGATTCGTGATCGCAAAATCCAGGTTGGGATCGGGCGGTTCTTTCTGCGCCGGGTCCGCGGGAGGCGGTGAAGCGGTCTTCTTCGTGCGGGCTTCCTGAGCTTTTACCAGGTACGCCACACCTTTGGCGGAATACACGGTGGCGAGCAATTGATTCTTGCCCTTTGTAAATTCAGCGGCATCGACGCTGGGCGGCGTCTGCAGACCTTCAATGCTCTTGGCTGCTTTTTCAGCCCGCTCCAGAGATAGGTCCGGCTTCCCGCGATCTGCGTACGCGCTTGCCAGGATCGTTAGCAGCACGGCGTCTCCGGGCGAAGGAATTTCCTTGAGAGCTGCTTCACCATGTTCCGCCAGTTTTTCGAAATTATTCAACTGTTGATAAGAGGTGGCGGCGATTTGATGAACGTAAGGCGACAGACCGGAGTCGGGAAACTTCTGTAGAAAATCTTCCGAAAGCTTCGCCCGCTGCTGAAGATCGGCGGCCTTGGTGATGGCATCGTAGGCATCGTATTCCTCTCGCGTCTGCGGTTGCCCGAGCACGCGTGGCGGTTTTTGAGGCGGTTGTGTTGCCTGGCCCTGCGGCTGACCAGACTGGGCAGCTTGCAGCGCGTAGCTCGGCGTGATCGTCAAGGCCAGCGCCAGCGCCGAGGTGAAGAGACTTTTCATTGAACTTCCTCCGTTTGATTCAGAGATTTTATTTTTCTGTTGGTCGCAATTGAGGCGCTCTGGTGAGACTTGAACCCTCAGATATCCCCTTGGTCAGAAACGCTCATTTTAATCCAAGGTTGAATGGCCGCCAAAACAAAATCCTCTCTAAGTCTGTGAGGCAACTCCTCGCAAAGAGTTGCACAGAGGCTGAAATTCCGGCAGCCGGGAGGCTTGGCCTCGAGAGTTTCCGCGCCCCTTCGGTGACACCCTGTGTTTTAAGAATCTATCGCGAAGGCGGCAAGGCGCGAAAGGAGGCGGCTCCAGCCCTCCTAAGTTGTCAGAACTGCAGTTGTTTCAGTCGGTCGTCCACTTCGATAACCGGGTAACGGCGTCATTGGGGCTTTCGCGCCTTCGCGGTTCCTGTTTTTTTCCATTCTCTCAGGACGAAGGCAGCGCGGCCAGCCGCTTTCTGGCCTCCTCCTGGGCTCCCCGCAAATCCCCGGTAATCTGCGCCACCTCCAGCAGTTGCGCCCGGGCTTCTTGCAGGCGCTCGGTTGCCAGATAAACCGTGGCCAGATGGATCCGGCTCCAGGCCGTCATCCAGGCCGGCGTCTGCGGCTGGCTCAGAACCGCTTTGTAGTAAGCTTCGGCCGCAGCCGGATTCCTCCGCTGCAGTTCGATCTGCCCCAGCCCAAAAAGCACCGAGGGATCATTGGGGCGCTTTTCTTTCAATTCCTTGAGCAGCTTTTCGGCGTCCGCGTAGTTCTTCTGCCGCAGGAGGGCATTCACCTGTTCCAGCCCGGCATTCCACTCTCTCTGCTCGTTTTGGGCCGCGAGCCTTTGCCGGCGTTCTTGTTTCTGCTTCTCCATTTCGGCGACAAACCAGTCTTTGCGCTGCAATTCCCTCCGCAGATTGAAAGCCTGGATGATCGAAGGCAGAAACTCGGGAAATGAAACCGCCGCGTTCTCGAAGTCCTGCAGGCGTTCGTAGTAGTGGTACACCAGAACATTGCCCTCGGCGTACTGCTCGGCGAGCCTCTCCTGCACATTTGGCGAAGGCTCGACGCGCAATTGAATCGCCTCGATCAGTGATTCGGTATTGAGCAGCTTCAAATCCTTTCGAAACTTTTCAAGCAATTCCGGACGATCGGCCAGAAGCTGCAATGCTTCCTGCTGCTGGACGATGGCGGCTCCGTTCTTCTCGATCAGCGGATCGAGCAGAAAGTGGAGATATTCGTGTCGAATATTTCGCGCATTCTTCTCGGGTTCTTCCGCCGGTCCCACAACCAGGTAATAGAGATTTCCCACGATCCGCGAATTGGTAACTCCATGAGCGCTCATCAGGTCTGGAATGAAGAGAATCTTCCGGTCCAGAACAATTCGAGCTTCGGTACGCAGGTATGTCAGCGCCTGGATGATCGACTGGCGCGCCACCGGCTTGTACTTCTCGATTTCATCCAGGTACTGCGGACGGGCCTGAAGCCAGAGTTGATCCAGACCAGCCTGCACGAAGAAGGACGGCAGGATCTGCTGAAATCCTGTGACCTCTTCGACATCGCGGGGCAGGTCCTTGGGCGGAACGGAGATCTCCAAACCGGGAGGCTCCGTCAATAACAACGCAAGCGAGGTGTAGCGCGCAATTTCACGCTGTGGACTTTCGCCCGCCACGTGATGCGCAACATAGAAGTCGTGCAGGCGCCGCAGAAACTGCGGGTCCAGGCCTTTCAGGCGCTCTCGAACCTGGCGGCGCACCGGATGCATCGATGCGGCTGTTTCATAATCAAATCCGCCCGCGTTTATCGCCGACATGACGGTGAAAAGCCGCATGTCGGTCAGAAAAGTAATATTGACGATACCCTGCAGATCCTGACCCCGCAGCGGCAGCGCGAGGAGGGCCAAGAATAGAAGGACCGATACCGCAACTTTCGCTGATTTCATTGAATAAAGCCTTCAGAAGTTTGCTGTCTGTTATCCGGGTTGTTCTATGTTAACCGATTTAGAGGCGGCGCGCAGAAAACGCGCTTGGCCCCGGCTACACTCTTTGACCGCTTCGCGGTTTATGCGCGGCTTCGCGGCGCGGAGAGACGTCCTGAGGGACGTCTCAGGGAAGGTCGCGGATTGCCCTGCCGTCGACTTCGCCCGAGACGGCCATCGGGCCGTCTCTCCACTCCTTAAAATGAAATGCTCACCCATCTTCGAATTTTCAATTTTCCGGTCCGCCGGATTGGGGCTCTGATTCTCCTTCCAAACCGAGCCTGGTCCGGTAGCGGCGGATCAGAATGAGGATAATCGGATAAGTCGCCAGGCCGATAAGAACCGCCAGAATCATCGAACCAACCGTCACTGGAATGAGGATGCGCCATTGCGCCGCAAGGTAGTGCCAAAACTCTCGGCTCAGCAGCCGCCGCACCCCGATGTCGGGAAAACCCACCCCCTTGGGCATCCCCGTCAATTTGATGCCTACCCAAGTGGCAAACGCATAGTACGGAACGATGGTCCACGGATTGTTCACATAGACCCCCACCAGCATCGCGGCTTTATTCAGCCGAAAAAGGTAAGCGATCATCAGGCCGATCAGCGTGTGCAATCCGATGGGCGGAGCGAAACTCAGGAATGTTCCGATGCTGAAGGAGAGCGCGAGCCGCTCGGGGGTTTCATCGGTAGAGACAATCCTGCGGAGCAGGCGCGAAAGAAACCGACTCATCGACAGCTCATCTGCGGAGTCGCGCCCCGGTGCCGAAATGATCAAATCCGAGCGGCGGCACCGGCTCGAATTTTCCGTTCGTCTCCAGCATCACCCCCGCGCGCAGCGGTACAATCCGCCCGATGCGGTGCAGGCTCACTCCGGAGCGGAGGCGCAGCTTTCTTTCGGCCTTTTCCGGCACGGTAAGCAAGAGCTCGTAGTCTTCACCGCCGTGAAGAGCGCATTCGAGCGGATCTGTGGACCAATGCGCCACTTCAGGCGCGATCGGAATGTCCTCGGCCCAGATAACAGCGCCGACTCCGCTCGCCTCGCACAGGCGATGAAGGTCCAGCGACAGGCCGTCGCTGATGTCGATCATCGCGCTGGCCAGCGTCGAAAGCCATGGGGCTATTTTCCAGGGAGGGCGGGGTAGAAAGTGGGCCTCCATCAATTTCCGCAGGGACCGCTTCCCGGCTCCGCCAGAAGATGAAAGATGGAAGCCGGCATGGGCCACATCCAGCGCGGCGCGGCGGGAGCGCAGCGCCTGCAGCGCCGCGGCTGATCTTCCCAGCCGGCCCGTGACCCAGATGGAATCGCCGCGGCGAGCGCCTTTTCGCAGCACCGGAGGCCGGCTGCTGGAACCAAGCATCGCCAGGCTGGTGAACAGGCCGCCGGGAGACCGGCTCAGATCTCCGCCGACAAGCCGTGCTCCGAAATTTTTCTGCGCCCGTCTTAAGCCTCGGTAGAAACGCGGCAAGAAATCCCGGGGAATTTTGGACGGCACCCCCAGCGAAACTACAAAACTTCCGGGAATTCCCCCCATTGCCGCCACGTCGCTCACGCTGCGGGCAAGCAGCTTGTGCGCAAGCCACTCGGGGGCGCATGTCCTTCTCGTAAAATGGACTCCTTCAATCATCATGTCGGTGGTGAACAGGAGATGTCCCCTTGCCGCGGGCAGAACCGCCGTGTCGTCTCCTATTCCAACCACGCCAGAATTATTGAAATGGAGCTGCAGAAACCGAACGAATTCGCGCTCGTTTTTCCACGTCGTCATCTAGGGACTGAAAATTGAACCTGGCTCTGATCTTCAATTTTAATTGTTAATTCGTCAATCATCCTCAGGAAACCGCCAGGCCTTTGGCATCGCCCTTTTTTTTCAGGGCGATGTCAATCACCTGATCAATCTCGCTCACGAAGTGGAACTGCATGTCCTTGAGAAGTTCGGAACGGATTTCTTCGAAATCCGGCTGGTTTCCCTCCGGAAGGATTACCTCGTTAATCTTCGCCTGTCGCGCGGCCAGCACCTTTTCGCGAATCCCACCCACCGGCGATACCCGGCCGCGCAAGGTAATTTCTCCCGTCATTGCCAGATCACGCCGCACCGGCCTTCGCGAGCAGACAGAGATCAGGGCAGTAGCCAGCGTCACGCCCGCCGAAGGCCCGTCTTTGGGAATCGCGCCGGCGGGTATGTGGATGTGAATATCGTTCCTGTCAAAGAAATCGTCGGCGATGCCGAAGTGATCCGTGTGGGCGCGGGCATAACTCATCGCAGCCTTCGCCGATTCCTTCATCACGTCGCCCAACTGACCGGTCAGATTCAATTCGCCGTGTCCCTTCATCGCGATGGCTTCAACGAAAAGAATATCGCCGCCCGAAGGCGTCCAGGCCAAGCCGACCGCCACACCGATTTTGTCTTCCTGCAGAAGCTCCTCGGGAAGGATGTGCTCGGCTCCCAGGTATCCACGGATCGACTCCGCGGTGACAATTTGCGGAGCCGTCTCTCCATCGGCGCGGCGCCTTGCCACCTTGCGGCAAATCGTTGCCAGCTCCCTTTCCAGATTCCGCAGGCCCGCCTCCCGCGTGTAGCGGTTGATTACCAACAGGAGCGCCTCATCTTCGAATTGGATGTCCGGAGCGGTGATGCCATGCGCCGCTATCTGCTTGGGAATCAAATAGCGCTTTGCGATCTCAAGTTTTTCATTTTCCGTGTAGCCGGTAATGCGAATTGTCTCCATCCGGTCGCGCAGCGCGGGCTGGATGGGATCTCTCAGGTTCGCGGTAGTAATGAAAAGCACCCGGCTCAAATCAAATGGAACTCCCAGGTAATTGTCGCGGAACGTGTTGTTCTGTTCCGGATCCAGCACCTCGAGGAGCGCTGACGATGGATCGCCGCGGAAGTCGCTTCCGATCTTGTCCACTTCGTCAAGCATGAAAACCGGATTGTTGCTTCCGGCGCCGCGCAGGGCCTGAATGATGCGGCCCGGCATGGCGCCGATGTACGTGCGCCGGTGTCCGCGGATCTCGGCTTCATCGTGCACGCCGCCCAGCGAGATCCTTACGAATTTCCGGCCGAGCGCCCGCGCAATGGATTTTCCCAGCGATGTCTTTCCCACGCCCGGCGGACCCACGAAGCAGAGAATCGGACCGCGCATGTTGTGCGTCAGCTTCAGCACTGCCAGATACTCGATGATGCGCGTCTTGACCTTTTCCAGATCGAAGTGATCTTCGTCCAGAATGCGCTGCGCCTCGGTCAAATCGAGTTGATCCTCTGTTAAAACCGACCAGGGCAGCGCCAGCAGCCAGTCGATGTAGGAACGCACCAAACCCGTCTCGGCCGAATCCGGGTGCATCTTCTCGAGCCTGGAAATCTGCCGTTCAAATTCTTCCCTGGCTTCCTGCGGGAGATTCAGCTTCTCGGCTTTCTCCTTCAGCTCGGAAATCTCCGCAGCCAGTTCTCCGGTTTCACCCAATTCCGCCTGGATTGCCTTCAACTGCTGCCGCAGGAAGTACTCTTTCTGCGTCCGATCAATCTCATCCTTCGCGTGCTCGGTAATCTTCTGCTGCATTTTGAGCAGCTCAACTTCTCTGGTGAGCAGGTCATTTACCCGTTGCAGGCGGGCCACCGGCTCAAGGGTCTCGAGGACCTGCTGCGCGTCCTCCAGCTTCAATTCCAGATTTGATGCCGTAAGGTCGGCCAGCCGGCCCGGTTCCTCGACGTTGTTTGCCACCAGCAGAACTTCGGGCGAGATCTTCTGGCCGATGGAAGACGCCAGGGCCAGCGAGTCGCGCACGCTGCGCATGGTGGCTTCTATTTCCATCGTGATCTCGACCTTCGGGTCGTCAATCGGCTCCACGTCAGCTACCAGAAAAGCGGTCCCTTCGATCAGGCGGTTGACTTTGGCGCGCGCCAACCCCTGGACCAGCACGCGCAGGCGTTCATCAGGAAGCTTCAGCATCCGCAGAATGACGCCAATGATGCCCACCGAATAAAGCTCTTCGGTTTCGGAGCCTTCCTCAACAGGATGACGCTGGGCCGCCAGCAATACCATTCTCTTGTCGGAGAGCGCGTGGTCGACCGCCTTTATCGCCCGCGGCAGTGTGACCACCAGTGGCAGGACCATGTACGGGAACATCACCGTGTCCCTGAGCGGGACGACGGGCAATTGAGTGGGCAGCGGGATCTCGGGATCGTTCTGAACGGGCAATTCTTCTGGTTGAACGGACATTGTCTTGGGTTCTAAAGGTAAGTTGGCTACTCGCTTTTTTGAATTGGAATACGGTGCAGCCTGCCTCTTCGATCTTCCATGCGCTTCAGGGTGATCTCCAGCAGTCCGTCCTGAAGCACGGCTTTTGCGCCGGCAATGTCAATGACGAAGGGAAGAATGATTTCCCGGTAAAAACTTCCGCGGGACCGTTCCATGCAGTAATAGCGGCGCTTTTCCGTCTGCTCCGGATCGCCTTTGTGGCCCCGCAGGACCAGCATGTCGGATTTGACTTCAAGCGCGACGTCTTCGACGGCGACGCCGGGAAGCTCGGCCACGATGACCAGCGAGTTGCCGCTTTCCGCCATGTTGATATACGGACTCCATGACTGCCCCAACGCCAGGTCTTCCATGGTTCCCATCGGATGGGGAATGTAGGCTGCTTTGGTCGGTCTTCTTTCTTCGGACATCTTCGCCTATCCTGTCACCACTGCCCTGTCATCTCACAAATTACCATAGTCAATCGACGTCTACGTCGAACATGCAGTTCTAAATTGGAAAATCGAAAGTCATTGGTCATTGGTCATTGGTCATTGGTCATTGGTCATCGGTCATCGGTCATCGGTCAACAGTCGAAGTCGGAAATCGAGGGTCGAAAGTCGAAGGTCGAAAGTCGAAGGTCGAAAGTCGAAGGTCGAAAGGCGAAGGTCCGAGGTCGAAGGTCGAAGGTTCGAAAGTCGAAGGTCGAAAGTCCAAAGACTGTTGACTCTTGAGCTTGACTTTCAACCGATGAACCGATGACCGATGACCGATGACCGATGACCGATGACCGATGACCGATGAACCGATGAACCGATGAACCGATGAACCGATGAACCGATGAACCGATGAACCG
>Ga0114129_10014043_pt1 | contig 11408 bp, 8 predicted proteins | sample RhiMetdeltSRZDD1_FD_80071 | JGI IMG/M metagenome (GOLD analysis project Ga0114129, IMG submission 80071) | Populus rhizosphere microbial communities from Tennessee, USA - Rhizosphere MetaG P. deltoides SRZDD1 (version 2) (version 2) | ecosystem: Host-associated > Plants > Roots > Rhizosphere >... | reverse complement strand
GCATGAATGGCTTCTGCTACACGAGATGCAATATCCACTTTTTCCATACGAATCGGGCGGAGATGTGAGAGGTTTTGTTGTACGATCTGCATGGCATCTGTTGCGCTGCGTTCAATCTCCGCGAGGCTCTTAGCAAGATACGAGTCTGTTTCAAGAGCCTGGTGATATTTATCTTGAATAGCTTGAACCCGTACCGGTATCGTGCCAACCTTGTTGTTCATATTATGTAACAGATTTGCGGAGATATCGCCTACTGCAGCAAACGTCTCCGCAGTCCAATGCTGTTCCTGCGAGGAACGCAGAGCTTGCTGGTGAGACGCGTTTTGCACAGCCAGAACTGCGTAATTGGCAAGACAGGCCAGCACTTTTTTGTCCCATTCGGATTTAGCGCCTCGCCCTTCATTTGCATCTGCATTGAACACCCCAAACATTCCCAACGCCCTGGCTTTGTCCGCCGTTGGAAGCGGAATCAGCAGGGCATTCGGTTGATCCAAAGCGGCGGAAATTCCTTCTACTTGATCCAATGACCCGTTCGACGATACCAGCCGCAACTCCTCGAGTTCATTCGACAACCAGATTGCACTGGCTGATGTATTGAGCAGATCGTTCGCCATCGTGCAGAGACGATCCAGCACCTTTTGCGTTGGTTGTGAAATTAATAGTTGCGCGGCTTCCTGTAGAGCATCCAACAAGCGGACTTCCTGAATGGCTGTGATCGCATACGCCGCTAGCGATTGCAGCATATGTTTATCATCTTCAGAAAACGCACCCAACTGCGGACTTTCGAGATTAAGGACACCTTCCAATCTACCGCTGGCATTGATCAACGGAACCGCGAGTTCGGAACGCATCTCCAACTTGGAATCAAGTGGATAATATATCTTGGACCAGGGTTCCTGACGCAGATCCGATACAAGCAAAGGCTCTCGGGTCCGCGCCACATAGGCCATGATGCTATTTCCACTCAAGGGTAGCTTTTCGATCAGTGGATGGTCCAGCAGATTGCCAGCAACAGCTCTTGTAACAAGGTATTCATTGTTCTTGTCGAGAAGACGGAATATCCCATATTGAGCATTTGTAATCTCGAGCGCCAGTTGCAAAATGGAATCCAGCGTCTCTTCAAGGCGGAGTCGCGAAGAGATCAATAAGCCTGCCCGACGAAGTTGATTTAATTCATCTTCTTTTCGAAGCAAGTCTCGCCTGATTTTGGCGAGACGCCGCGCATGATAGATCGCCATCGCGGCCTGATTGACAAAGTTGTCAAGCATGAGTTGTTCGAGATGAGTAAACTGACGTTCTTCATGCAGATAAATATATAAAAGCCCAACTGCCTGTTCGGCAACAATCAATGGGAAGCAGGCGACGGCTTTTACCCCCAAAGCCGCGTGATAAGGATGTACATTTACATCAGGTTCTTCATAAGAGAACGACCTGTGACGGCGCTCAATCGTTCGCGATCCGATTCCGGTGGGACGCGGTGCATCGGCGGGCCGATCTGTTGTTGATGCGGGTTTTCGTCCCTCTGGTTCAGCAGAGACACGTGATTCATTCTCGAAGAGGCCTGTAGATTGATCATAGGTATAAATCACTGCTGATGAACCTGGCACGACGCGAATTGCGCTCTCTACGATCAACTGAAGGCTTGAGACATTTTGATTGGAAAAGTCGGAACCAATCCGGTTGATAGCGTCACTGATCTGGTTAAGACTTGCCAGCGCCTCAAGCAGGCGTGGATCAGTTTCTTCGGAGGGAGATGGGAACGGTAGGTCTTTCATCTCGAAAACTGATGACGATTTTCCCATCGGTTCGCCATCCACGCAAGCTCTGGTCATTACAAATTTTGAACAAGTTTCAAAGCGAGCTGAATTGCAAAGAAGCCCAGTGCAATTCCGCAAGAAAAATTGACCCAGCGAAAGAAAGTCGGTGTGACAAATTTGCGTCCCCATGCAACGGTCCCAGCCATGATAAAGCACCAAAGGATGGCGCCGCCCAGAAATCCCGCAAAGAAAGTGGCGAAATGAATCGGCTGAGGACTTCCAGCGATGGATGCAAATACGGTCGTGCCAAGCCCTGTCCAGAAAACAATGTTCATTGGATTCCCGAGAGAAAGAAATGCGCCATTCGCAAAATCTCCGCGGTGCACTCCGCGTGCAGATGAGGCGATATCCAGTTCTTTGCCCTGATGTGCATCCTTGAATGCATCCCATGCAAGTTTGAGCATTAAGAGAACACCTACGAGGCTGAGAATAGCTTTAGCAATGTTGTTTTGGACAATGAAGGCAAGACCGGTCAAGGCAATGATAGCCCAGGTGGTATCACCGACAAGGGAACCAAACTGGACGAACAACGCGGAGATAAATCCTCGAGCCGCTCCGCGACGCACCGTTTCTGCGGTCACAACGCCAGGAGGCGCACAAAAAGCGATTGCAAGAAAAAAGGATGAGATGAAAAGTGACATATGTTTTAGTAGACAGACCGAGGCATGCCTCGGTCTGTCGTTTTTCCTTTATTGTAGAATGTCATTGCGAGGAAGGTGAACTTCCTGACGAAGCAATCTCCTCGCCAGTTCTTGGTCTCGATACGCCTTTCGCAACGAACGCTCAAGGCTACTCGACCAACGGCTATACATTAGCAATCAAAGTACAATGAAAATTCATGCGGGGTGGGGCGCAGGCGGACGGCATCCACTTCATGAACGCGCTTGTACTTGACATATTCTTCAAGAAGATCCGGAGTGAATACGCCACCCTGGAGCAGGAATTCGTGATCGGCTTCGAGTGCATCTAAGACTTCAGGGAGAGAGCTGGGTACCTGTTTGATCTTCTTCTTTTCATCTGCGGGTAATTCATACAGATCAACATCTCGAGGTTCACCCGGGTCGATCTCATTGCAGATGCCATCCACGCCGGCCATGAGGATCGCGGAGAAAGCCAGATACGGATTGCAGGATGGGTCCGGCGCACGGAATTCCACGCGTTTAGCTTTGTAATTATTAGTTGCAGGGATGCGGCAGATCGCCGAGCGGTTGCGCTGAGAATATGCAATATTCACTGGTGCTTCATAACCGGGCACCAGGCGGCGGTACGAGTTGGTGGTTGGTGATGTCAGTGCGAGCAGGGCAGAGGCGTGCTTGAGGATGCCGCCGATATAATACTTTGCGGTTTGCGAGAGATTGGCATAGCTGCCCTCAGGATCGAAGAAAACATTGGTATCGCCTTTCCACAGCGATGAATGGACATGCATCCCTGAACCATTATCCCCAAACAAAGGCTTGGGCATGAAGGTGACTGTCTTGCCGTTCTGGCGGGCAACGTTCTTGATGATGTATTTATAGAGCAGGAGATTATCTGCCATACGAGTGAGCGTGGTGAAGGTCATGCTCATTTCGCTCTGACCGGCAGTTGCCACCTCATGGTGATGCAGGTCCATCTGAACGCCGGCCTTTTCCATGGCTAACATGAACTTGGTGCGGAGGGTCTGTGACGTGTCAGTTGGCGGTACAGGGAAGTAGCCGCGCTTCGGTGAGATCTGCCCGCCATAGTTCTTGCGGTCCGAGCGGCCGCTTTCCCACCAGGCTTCTTCGCTGTCGATGGAGTAGAACGCTTCGTTCGTTCCGGATGAATAACGGACTCCGTCAAAGACGAAGAACTCCGCTTCCGGCGCGAAGTATGCGCTATCGGCAATCCCTGTGCTTTTGAGATAGTCCTCTGCTTTGCGCGCTACGTAACGCGGATCGCGGCTATAGGCTTCGAATGTTAGTGGATCATGTACAGTGCAGCTCAAAACCAGCGTGGATATCTCTGCGGTCGGATCAATGAATGCGGAATCAGGATCTGCTATAAGGAGCATATCTGACTCGTGGATTTCCTGAAAACCGCGAATGGATGATCCATCAAAAGGAATCCCATCTGCGAAAAAGGATTCCGTCAGACGATGAACGGGCATGGTGAAATGTTGCCAGGTTCCGGGCAAGTCAATGAAGCGTATGTCCACCACCTCAACATCTTTTGCCATATCCAGAACTTGTTGAATTGTTTTTGCCATTGGTTATACTCCTGCAACTACATGTGTTTTACGAACGAACATTGATTGGATTATATGGGTGAGGAGAAAGTCAAGTCTATTACCCAAATGGGTAAATTATCCGGTTACTTAAAAATTTGGTCGGTTGAAACCATGGTCTCAACCGACCATTCTTCAGGAGAAAACTTCACTGCTGGGACAAAATGCTAATCGGCCGACCCAAAAGCTTTTACTGTCTTACCTGGCAGGGCCTGTGCTTCCTTCTCATTGATGTCGGAAGGTTCCCAATCAACAGGATATCCAAGCGAACCCATTTCGGGCACATCCAAGCCTTGCAATTCAACTTCGCGTGACACACGCAAGAGTTTCAATGCAGCCAGTACTTTGAAAAAAACATAGGTGAGACCAAAGACAAATACGAAGATACTGGCAACCTCGGCAAATTGCGCAAGGATTTGTGTAGTGCCGCCGTATAACAGACCTGTCACTGCTGATTCAACACCGTTCCATGCGGCGGTATCTGGGTTCCCATTGGCGAAGATACCGACTGCCAACACACCCCAAATGCCATTGAAGAAGTGGACGGGAACCGCACCAACTGGATCATCAATTTTCCACTTTTCAAGCAGTACAGTTGCCCAGCAGACAATCAAGCCAGCGATTAAGCCGATGACCACTGCTGCCCAGGAATCCACGAAAGCGCAGGGGGCGGTAATCGCTACAAGACCAGCGAGGATACCATTGACGGACATGCCAGGATCTGGTTTTTTGTTTGAGCTGGCCAGCCACATAAAGGTCATGGCTGAAACTCCACCGGCTGCGCCCGCCAAAAGTGTATTGATAGCGGCAATGACTGCAAGGTTTCTAAATGCTCCAACAAAGCCCAGGGATGAGCCGGGATTGAAACCAAACCAGCCGAAAAACAGGATGATGGTTCCAAGAACTCCAAGCGAAATGCTGTGACCCGGAATTGTATTTGCAGATCCATCTGTATTGAATTTTCCGATACGAGGGCCAAGCACAACTGCTCCAGCCAAACCAATTGCTCCGCCGATCATGTGCACAACGCCTGAACCAGCAAAATCCACGGCACCGTTGCCAAGACCTATACTGCGACCGAGGTTCTGCAACCAGCCACCGCCCCAAATCCACCCGCCCACGAGTGGATAAATAAACATGCTGACCCAAAGTCCCATCAAAACAAAGCCAATGAACTTCAAGCGTTCCGCCATGGAGCCTGTTGGAATCGTTGCAGCAGTGTCCATGAAGACCATTTGGAACAGGAAGAAGGCAAGCAAGCCTGCATTCGCTCCAAGACCGCCGAGCAGGAAACCACTGCCTCCGAGGATGCCATACTGACCAAAGCGAATTAGAGGTGTGGCGAGCAGACCAGTCCAATCGCCCAGCGTGATGGGGGAGTGTGCCCATTCACCGGTTATGACTCCGGCGCGCGCTACTTCGGGATATGCTGCATTGACTCCACCGAATTGGAAGGCAAAACCTGCCAGCCAGTAGCCGATAGCACCGATACAGAACACCATCATATTCATCATCATAGTGTGGGCTACGTTCTTATTCCGGGTGAAACCAGTTTCCACGAGGGCGAAACCTGCCTGCATGAAGAACACGAGGAAACCGCCGACGATCATCCAAAGGATGTTGAGTCCCAACGTGATGTCGCTAACTTCTTCTGTGGTGGGGCCACCATCCTGTGCGAACACTGGAGTCGCAATTGCAAAAGCCAGGATCATTACCATTAACAACACCCATCCCCATTTTTTCTTTATACGTCTCATCTCTTTACTCCTTCTTGATTTGATTTTCATCTATCAGCATGGATCTTGGATCTTATCCACAGTCTCGCAGGTTTGTTTGCAGCGTTGGCCGAGTCCGACCCAACCTGCGGGACGCTTTGCATCAATGCCAACCAATGTATCCCTTTGCTACGACGGCAAGCGATGCAAAAATCATAACGAGTAGCGTAGGAGGGACTGCCGCAAGCAACCAGCGTTTCCAACCAATCGAACCGTGATTGCGTTCCATGAATGAGTAGGCAACGACGTTGGCAGACGCGCCAATTGGCGTCAGGTTGCCGCCAATATCAATTCCTAAAGCGAGTGACCAAACCATCAGGCCCAGAGCAGGCATGCCAGGGATTTGTGCCAAATCCTTTAGAACGTAACTCATTGCAAGCGCCAATGGTACGTTATCCACAATTCCACTGGCGAGGCCAGGCACCCAATGCAGCACCATGACCAATCCGTTTTGATTGGAAGCAGTGAGGCTTACCAGCCCATCCGCAAGTGACTCAAAGAGTTTGATTTTTTCCAGGCCGCCGATCAGCAGGAACAGACCGGCAAAGAACAAAATGCTTTCGCCATCCACTTTGAGCACTGTCTTGCGGCGTTCGTCATTGTGCATAGCAAGCAGGGCAAACCCGGCAGGGATCAAGGCTGCCATCGCCGCGTTGATGTGGATACCAATCGTTTCACTGAGTGGATGATGCATCACGAGCAGAATCACGGCTGATAGAAAGCCGAGCAGCCCCACCTGAGTCAGATGCGCATGCAATGGTTCGTTGTGGAGTCCTTCGATTTCAGTAATCGTTTTTTCTGTCAACAAACTATGAGCATTCATCAAGGCTTTGCGATTGGTGAAGTAAAACATACCGAGTAAGAGAAGTGAGGCAATGGCGGAAATAGGTCCGGTGTGAGTCACGAAATCGGCAAAATTAAATCCTAAGGCAGTCCCGAGAATTACGTTGGGCGGATCACCGACCAATGTCGCTGCTCCGCCAGTATTTGCCGCACAGACTTCCGCGATTACCAACGGAACCGGATCAAGTTTCAACAGGCGGCAAAGTTGAAGTGTCAGCGCAGAAAGAAATAACATGACAGTAATACTGTCCATGAACATCGCCATCACCGCGGCGAAAACAATCAAGATCACAGATAACCATACGGGGTGATAGTTGAACTTCTTTAGCGCCTTCATTGCCAGCCAGGAAAAGAAGCCAGCTTCCTGCAAAATGGACACGAGCAGGAACATGCCTGCGAGCAGTCCCAGAGTTTCCCAGTTAATGTATGACAAAGCCTCAAATGGACTCATGATCCCAAAGAGGATCAGCAAACTACCGCCCAGAAGCGCCACCCAATGCCGAGGGTATTTTTCACTCGCGATCATGATGTAAGCGAGAACGAAGATCAACAATGTAAACAACATGATTAACTCTTTTCACGAAGCGCAGAAGATAAAATCATGCAACTTATTTTATGGAATTGTTAGGTTATGGCTATTACCCCTCTGGAGAATTTTTGAATAGACGATGGCTCCGAAACAGCATATCTCATCAAGATTTCCTACCCTAATGGGTAAATCCTGATATCCAAAATAAAAGTGTCCAGTTCAAACCGTGAACTGGACACTTTCTCAATAGAACGATCGATGTAGTTGCGACCCGAGACACTCCCATAAGGGATAAACTTATGCTAGAGGTCCCTTCGATTGCCCCTTTCATAAGTGGTCGTTTGCTTAGCCACAGAGTCCACTGAGACCTTTGAGAAAGACTCCTGTACTCCCCTGACACCGTGCGGCTTAAGCCGTACCAGGGCAGGTGTGTGATCTCTTTGACGAAAGGACTTTCGCAAGAGGTCTATTAATCTGTCGGCTGCCAAAAAGCCTCCTGCCGCATGTCAATATCGCCTTCATATGCCAGCGCGTCGCGTCCGCGTTCCCCGGTGCGGATGCGGATCACATCTTCGACAGGGTACACAAATATCAATCCATCGCCGATGTCCCCGGTTTGCGCTGCATCTTGAATCGTTTCAACGGTTTTTTTGACGTTGTGATCACTCAGAATAATATTGAGTTGCACGCGCGGCAGAAGATCCACTTTATAGGTTCCGATCCGGCCGGCAAGCTCGATGCCTCCCTGGCGTCCGTGCCCACGCACTTCCATCACGTTCATCCCGACAATTCCGATCTCAGAAAGCGCTTCTTTGACAGCGAGCAGTTTTTCCTCGCGAAAGATGGCTTCGATTTTTTTAGTCATGATAAAACTCCTTTCCTAAAGATTATGCGTATGCCCGTTCACCATGTTCGCTGATATCGAGCCCAACTTCTTCTTCGTTTTCGGTGACGCGCAGACCCATAAACCTGCTCAATAATTTGGTAATCACAAATGTGACGCCGAACGCGAACGCAATCGATACAAGTGCTGCAATAGCCTGGATCAGGAACTGGCTTGGGTTGCCATAGAAGAGTCCATCTGCGCCAGCTGAATTCACTAACTTAGTTGCGAATAAACCAGTTGCCAGAGCGCCCCAGGTCCCACCCATACCGTGACATGCCCATACATCCAGCGATTCATCCAATCCCCATTTCTGCCTCATCCTGATTGCATAGAAGCTGATCGGAGCGGCGAGTCCACCAATCACAATAGCAGCCATCGGAGTCACAAATCCCGCCGCAGGTGTGATCGCGACAAGTCCAACCACAGCACCCGTTACAATCCCGAGCACGCTGGGTTTGTTGTCGCGCCAACTGAGGAACATCCACACAACTGCAGCCGAGGCGGCCGCGGTATTTGTGGTCACCAAAGCATTGACCGCCAATCCGTTTGCAGCCAGCGCGCTCCCACCGTTAAAGCCGAACCATCCCATCCATAGCAAGCCCGCACCCAGCACAGTGAAAGGAATATTGTTGGGTTCCAAAGGAGCCTGCCCATACCATTTGCGTTTGCCGAGCACCATTGCGAAAGCCAACGCGGAGAATCCGGCGGTGATGTGAACGACGGTTCCACCGGCGAAATCCAATGCACCGATGCTGCGCAGGATGCCGCCCACTCCCCATACCCAGTGAGCGACCGGGTCATATACCAAAGTTGCCCACAATACTGTGAATACCAAAAAGGCTTTGAAGCGGACCCGTTCCACGAATGAGCCCGTGATCAGTGCAGGGGTGATGATGGCAAACATCATCTGATACGCCGAGAAGGCAAGGTGCGGAATGGTGGCTGCATAATCAGCATTTGGTTCAGCGCCTACTCCGGACAGGCCAAGGAAATTCAATCCGCCGATCAGGCCACCGATGCTTTTGCCGAACGCCAGGGTATAGCCAATAATTACCCATTGCAGACTGATCAAAGCAACAGTGATAAAACTCAGATTGATAGTGGAGAGAAGATTCTTCCTCCGAACCATGCCGCCATAGAAGAAAGCCAGCGCCGGGGTCATCATCATGACCAGGGCAGTGGCAACCAGGATCCAGGCAGTGTCTCCAGCATTGATCGCGTCCATTCTGTTTCTATCTCCTTCTTTCCAATATTTTGGAATGGGTGAGATTAACCCATACCCATATGGGTATTGTATGGATATGAATGGATACGACTATTCCCCGAATGGGTAATTAATCCACCGGCAGGTTCACGCCCCTAGTTGTAACAATTTCGAACAGCAAGACTATGAGCGAATCGATATTAGTAATTGTATAATCAGTCTATAGGTGCTTATACGGAAATATTCCGCATAAACCCTAGTTGGGCGGAGCAGTGAAAACCACTCGATAAGTCTGGACGTTAGTGACCCCGTGGGTCTCTAATAATGAGTTGGGTGCTTCTTTCAGAGAGTTATGTTGAGGGAATGAAATGCAATATTGTCTGCCCGAGATACCATCGATCTACTGGATCAATAAAGCTCACTATAGCTGCAAAGCGTGTGGGAAGGTTTTTGATTTGTACACACCAAACGGTGATGACCTGGTGAAATTCGTGGAAAGCAACGGCACGGAGATCCGTTGGTTGCCTACACGTGGTAAAGGCGGATACTTGGATTTATTCGAAAAATTCATGCCGGGGTTTCTGGCAAGTGGTAAAGAGATTATCCCACCGGTCGCTTTGCAGTTCATAACTCAGCTACAAAACCATATCGAACCGAGCGAGTCCGGTAATGGTTTTAAAGAAAGTTACGGTAAGAGCTATTGCCCACGATGCACGAGTCCGGATATCAAGGAACTTAGTGAAGAAGTATTAACTTCACCTGAAGTTGCGTGGCTGAAAATCGATTGTGAACTGTTGAAATAATCCGCTTTCGGAAGCCGTTTCAAGTGAGGTATAGTAGCATAATTGGGCAAACGCACCCAACACAGCGTGCAGCGTGCACCCGACTGGTGGGAGTCTGCGCGTTTTCAGGCAGTTTACATGGCTTGAAGTGGATTCCGTCAAAGTGGCGTTATCTCGTCCCACCCACCAGCGGGTAACGCAAGCCGTTGGCTTGCTAGTGAGTTTTTTATGCACAAATATTTGTTCGTTCTTCTTCTTCTTTGCCTTACAGCATCATGCACAGTGTTGCCAGTCTCAGATTTTCCCCCAACCCCTAGTATTACCTCTTCAAAAGCTCCCACTTCGACGGTTACGCCTAAACCTACCGCCACAAAGCCACCCACGTTAACCCCATCTCCGACTTTTGACCCATACGTAGACACGATTGACTCTCCAGATGGAAAGTTTTCCGCTAAAAAGCATATTAGCTGGAACAATTCAGAAAAACCATATATTGAAATATGGGATAAATCAGGCAGAGCTTTATGGAAAATTGATTATCAGTATCCTTGGGATTCAAATAATCCGCCAAATCAAGGTTTAGCGCTATATGGATGGTCAACAGATAGCTCAAAAGTATATTTTTATTATTCCTTTGCTTATGATGGTTGGTATACACTTTTCAATGGGTCTGATCTTCAATCACTGGACGCTTATACAGGAGAAGTAAAAGATGTAATTTCTGGATGCTGTATTGCATTTGCTTTCACTCCAGAGATGGATAAAATTGCTTACACAGCAAGTGGGCGAGTGGGTGTTCTAGATTTAATTACAGGCGCAGATAACAGTATAAGTATTTTGCCTCACAGCCGTGAACAAGTAGGATGGGTTTATATTTCCCCCAGCGGCGAGAAAGTTATGTTCCATACTCTTCTTGAATATGATGGCACAGCCATTTTTCTTGATACCAAAACTATGAAGCAAAAGATTATCATGGATAAATATTTCATAGAGAGTATGCAGTTTGACGGATGGACAATTGACGAAAACCCTCGATATCTAGAGTTAGGAAAAGATGTTTTTGTGATTGATTTAATAACCTTATCTCGAACAGTTATTGGCACACCGACGCCGCAACCATAAGTGAACGACAAACCCGCAAGCCAACACAGCGTGCACTGGACGCTGGGGATTCTGCCACAATTTCAAGGATTTTTCTGGCTTCGAGTTTTTTCTGCTCTCAAGCAGAGTCCACGCTCCGCCCCAGCGCCAGTAACGCGAGCCGTTGGGCTATTGCTCCAAGGAGTCAAAGAGAAAGAGGGTAAAATGAGCAACTTCAAGAAACGAT
>Ga0114129_10014040_pt1 | contig 11410 bp, 15 predicted proteins | sample RhiMetdeltSRZDD1_FD_80071 | JGI IMG/M metagenome (GOLD analysis project Ga0114129, IMG submission 80071) | Populus rhizosphere microbial communities from Tennessee, USA - Rhizosphere MetaG P. deltoides SRZDD1 (version 2) (version 2) | ecosystem: Host-associated > Plants > Roots > Rhizosphere >... | reverse complement strand
CTCGACCAGTGTTCGTCGTCGTACACGCGTGACCAGGCGACCACGCTCGCGCCGGTATACGCGAGCGGAGCGACCCACGAACGCTTCGTCGCGATCGCAATGCTCGCGGCCAGCGAAAACGCGTGGACGGCATGCGATGACGGGAACGAATGCCACTCCCCTTCGGTCGAGAACGGATCGAACCGCCACGCGTCGTTCGTGCTATCCGGACGATGGCGCCCGACCACGGGCTTGAGCACGCCCACGATGGCGTTCGACACGGCGTATCCCGCCGATACGCGCAAGACCGCGTCGGCCAGGCGACGATGGTGCGTCAGCCGAGCGCCAAGGTAGGTGAGACCCAGACCGGCGATGATGTATCGGCCGGTGCCCATCACGTTTCCGACGTCGGCGAGCTTCGTGAGGCCCGCCGACTGATGATCGAGCGTCGCCGTGCGCACGCTTTCATCGAGCAAGGACGTTCCCACGACCGCGACGCCGGCGGCGACCCAGAATGATTCGCGTTGAGGGCGGAGCTCGAACTGCGCGCGCACGTGACATGGTATTGCCACGAGGCTTACGACGATTGTCGTTGCTAGCCACGTGCGGCAGTCGCGCGATCTGTTACACAGCATGTCCGGCATATCGGTCGAGCCCGCCATCTGCCCGTGCACGTTCCTTGCGCGGCTCATCCGTTGTGCGATGCCGCGCAAGACAGCAGCTTAGGAACGTCACGACAGCAGCTTGGGAACGTATAGTCGTCCGACGATGTCTCGCGCCTAACAGCTGTCCCACTGGACGTCGTCTCCAGCCCCAGTCAGGAGCCGGATGCCGCACGCCGAAATTGTTCGACAGCTCGTCGCCGAGCTTGAACGTGTTGGTGTGGACCCCGAGCACATGGTGGCAGGCCTGACCAGCCGTGCCGAAGAAGCGCTCCGCGCGTTGCATGTGCTACCCGACGGGGCCGGACCCGCCGCATTCCTCGCCGAGCTCCGCAATCAGTCGACCCCCATCGGCACGTCGGGGTCGTCCGGAGAAACACTCGACCCTCCACGCAGCGCCCGCTCTTCCTCCTCATGACTCACGCATCGACGATGCTGCGGGTATTGCTCGTGCTGACAATCGTTGCAATGAACGCCTCCGCGCAACAAGCGGGAGTCGTGACGGTCACGAGCGCCACTTCATTCGACTCCACGCTCGCCCGTCTCGAGCGCGCTGCGGCGGCAAAAGGTCTCACGGTCTCCGCCAAGATCGACCATGCGGCTGCGGCCCAGCGTGCAGGGTTGACCCTGCGGCCGACGACACTGGTCATCGCTGGCAATCCCGCCGCAGGCACGCCGCTCATGCAGGGCGACCAGACGATGGCTGTGGAGCTCCCGTTGCGCTTTCTCGTCTGGCAGGGGGAGGACGGTAAGGCACGGGTCACGTACGATCCCATAAAGGCAATAGCTGCCAGACACAAGCTGACGGGGAAGGATGAGTTGCTATCGCGCATGACCGCGGCGATCGAAGGGATTGTGGCAGAGGCAACGAAACCCTAGCACTGTCATTCCGAGCGTAGCGAGGAATGACTGTTTGCTCACTCCACCTCGTCGATGGACCGCGGCCAATCCTGCTTCAACAACCGCGACATCGCCCGGTCCGCTAACAGACGCCCGTTCGTCTGACATCTCGCACAGTAGTTCGTCTCGTTGTCCGCGTAGCGGATCCGTTGCACCGGCGATCCGCATACCGGACACGGAAGCTTGTAGCGACCATGCACGGCCATCCCCTCCCGAAACGCGGTCACCTTCTCCGGAAATCCGTCGCCGACCTCGGCTCGCAGCCGATCGGTCCAGTCGATCAGCGTGGCCTTTGTCGCCTCGAAGAGCTGGACGATCTGCTCGTCCGTGAGTCGAGACGTCAACATCATCGGCGACATCTTCGCGCGATGCAGAATCTCGTCGGAGTATGAGTTGCCGATGCCGCTGAAGAGGCGCGGGTCGGTCAGCGATCGCTTGATCGTGTGATTCTCGCTCCGGAGGCGCAACGCGAACTCGCCGAGGTCGGCGTCGAGCACCTCGAGCCCACCTCGGTCGAATTGTGCGAGCGCGTCCGCGCCCTCGACGACATGCAACGACGCCCGCCGCTTGGAGCCCGCTTCGGTCAGGTACAACGTCCCGCGCGCGAAGTCGAACGCCGCCTGCGCCAACTTGCCGCCGATCGTCTTCCCGTCTTCGCGCCAGCGGAGACGCCCGGCGATCATGAGGTGAATGACGATGTACAGCGCGTCGTCCGTGCCGATGACGATCCGCTTCCCGAGTCGGCTGATGGAGCGCACGCGTCGACCGACGACGGCGGACAACGGCGGCGAAACCGTGCGGAGAACGAATGGATTCAGCGCACGAGCGCCGCGGATCTCTTCACCGAGAATCCGCGGCTTGAGCGATTCGATGTAGACGGTAACGTCGGGAAGCTCGGGCAACGGCTACTTGTCGACCGGCGGCGCCTGACTGCGCGGGTTGAATCCCATCCCGACGAGCTCGCCCTGAGGGGAAAACGCCAGGCGGAGCATGAACGGCTCGCCGCCGCCGCTGTACTGCGACGTGCGCCAGTACTGCGTCTTGCCGAGTCGTTTGACGAACCGTTCCTCGAGGACTTTCTCTTCCACGCCGGTCTGACCGACGAACTGCATGAACCTTTCCAGCATTTCCGTGGCTGAGAAGGCCTTCTTCACGTCGGCTGACTGATGTGCCCAGAGGCTGTCCATCTGGCCCGTGAAGAACCAGGCTGTGAACTTTCGCGCGACCGCGAGCGAGTCGACGCCTGCGCTGGCCATCGTTGGCCCGGTCGGCGGAGGCGCGGCGTTTTGAGCGTGTGCGAGTGTTGGCACCGCGAGCGTCAATGCGGTAGCCACTGCAGCCGTCTGGAACGTCCTCATCGATCAACCCGACATGAGTGAAAAATCAGTGGTTGCCGTAACCAGGCGATTCGAGGCGCGCGATCCGGCATACGCCACCCGGGTCCGTGCGAGCTTCGCGCGACAGCGCGCGATGCACACGATAGGGGCTGAGCTCGTCCGCGTCGAGCCGGGCGAAGTGGAGCTCACGCTGCCGTTTCGCGACGACCTCACGCAACAACACGGCTTTCTCCACGCGGGCATCGTCACCGCGCTGGTCGACAGCGCCTGCGGTTATGCGGCGCTCTCGCTCATGGACCGCGAGTCCGCAGTCCTGAGTGTCGAGTACAAGGTGAACCTGCTTGCCCCTGCCGTCGGTGATCGAATGCGCGCCGTCGGCCGCGTGATCAAGCCCGGTCGAACGCTTCTCGTCTGCACCGGCGAGGTCGTAGCTGTCACAGGAGAAACCGAAACGGTCGTGACCGTGATGCAGGCAACGATGATGGCCGTTCGCGGACGCGAAGACCTGGTCGACTGAACGTGGTGCTGCCAGGGGTTCGGTCGAGCGCGAGTTGCGAGTACCATTAGGGCATGGCGCATCGAACGTTCAAGGACGCCGACGGCCGGGACTGGGAAGTCTGGGACGTCGTGCCGAGCAAATGGGTGGGTCCAACCCTGGACGGAGGTTGGCTGGCGTTTCAGAGTGGCGGCGACCGTCGGCGGTTGAATCCGCTGCCGCTCTACTGTGCGGCGGCTCCCGAGACGGAGTTGCGGGAGCTGCTTTCGCAAGCGAAGCCGGTCGCGCCGCGGACGGACGACGCGGATGCATGATCGCGTCCCGATTTCCCCAGCGCTCGAGCCTGTCCTGGAGTCAGTTCGAGCGCCGCGTGAGGATGAAGCGCCGAACCGCCGCACGCTCCGGATCCGTCCCACCGAGCGTTGAACGCGCCTAACGCAGGATCGCGACACGCAGGGACGAGAGGCGCCGGCCGCGTCGCCCTGGCGCTGGTGGTGGGTTTGATCGTCGGGATCGCGGTCGCACGCGCCGGGGTGCCTTGGCTGAGCCGTAGCGTAGCGCTCCTGGAGCCTGTTGGCACGATCTGGGTCAACGCGATCAGAATGACCGTCGTGCCGCTCGTCGTGTCCCTGTTGCTGGCGGCGGTCGCGCGGGGTGGTGAAGCGCAACGCGTCGGTCGGCTCGGAGGCCTCGCGTTCGGCGCGTTCGTGGCGTTGCACGTTTGCGCAGCGATCCTGGCACTCGCCGTGGTTCCAGCCATCATGGCAAACGTGCCGGTCGACGCCGCCAGCGTCGCGCGACTGCAAGCGGATGCGTCGGCGGCCAGCGCCACGACGACGGAGCAGGTCCGCTCGTTGCCCGGGTTCGGCCAGTGGCTTGCCGCACTCGCGCCGCCGAACGTCGTCCGCGCGGCGGCGGACGGGGCGATGCTCCCGCTCATCGTGTTCACGCTTCTGTTTGCGCTGGCGCTCCGTCGAATCACGCCGGAGCGTCGCGACGCCGTGCTTCGCGTGTTCGACGGCGTCGGCGCCGCGATGCTCCAGGTCGTGCGGTGGCTGATCGCACTCGCGCCGATCGGTGTGTTCGCGCTCGTGACTCCCACGGCCGCGCGACTCGGCGTGTCGCTCGCGGGCGCGCTCGGATACTACGTGCTGGCGTACTCCGGCCTCATGATCCTGACCGGTGCGGTGCTTTGCATTGTCGGCGCGTTAGGCAGTGGCGTCGGTGTGCCGCGCTTCGTCCGCGCCGCGTTCCCTGCCCAGGCAGTCGCGTTCAGCTCGAGCTCATCGCTCGCGTCGCTTCCGGCGCTGATCGACTCGGCTGATCGGCTCGGTATCCCGCCGTCGCTCTCGGGTTTCGTGTTGCCGCTCGCCGTGTCGTCGTTCAAGGTGGTCATCTCGGTGTCGTGGCTCGCGGGCACGCTCTTCCTCGCGCGATTGTACGGCGTACCACTCGCCGCCACGGACTATTTCACGGTCGTGGCCGCCGCGGTAGCGCTGAGCTTTGCCACGCCGGGCGTGCCTAACGGTGCATTCCTGCTCCTCGCGCCGGTGTTGGCGAGTGTCGGACTGCCAGCAGCAGGCGTCGCGCTGCTCATCTCGGTCGATGCCATTCCGGACCTGTTCGCGACCGCGGCGAATGTGAGCGGGGACTTTGCGGCCGCGGCACTCGTGAGGCGGCTGGCGGCCAGAGAGACGGCTGGAGTGCTGGAGACGAGCCTGACACCCAACGCAAGCTGACGGGACCATTCATGCGCATCGGGATCGGATCGGACCACGCGGGCTTCGCGTACAAGCAGATGCTGATCACCGTGCTTCGATCGAAGGGGCACGAGGTGGTGGACTTTGGAACCGACTCGCCGGAGCCGGTGGATTACCCGAAGTACATTCGGCCGGTGGCGCTCGCCGTTGCCGCTGGGGAGTGCGAGCGGGGGATCGTGCTCGGCGGCTCTGGAAACGGCGAAGCGATCGTGGCAAATCGGGTGAAGGGCGTCCGGTGCGCTCTGTGCTGGAACGTCGAGTCGGCGAGACTCGGTCGTCTGCATAACGACGCGAACGTGATCTCGATCGGCGAACGGATGGTGTCGCGAGAGGAGGCGGTGGCGATCATGGACACGTGGTTGACGACGCCGTTCGAGGGGGGGAGGCACGTGCGGCGCATACAGATGATCGACGAGTTCTGAGGAGCCGGCGCCGGGGACGGCCAGCGATTGAGCTCCGCGCTTCGCGGTGATCGCTGCACATGGAGGGTCAAAGAACGGGACCCCTGAACGAGTCGTGAGTCTCAGTCAAACAGTATTCAGTTTCCAGTCAACAGCGATCTCGGACGAACGGACTGGTTACTGGCGGACTGACGACTGATTACTCAAAACTCGTTCAGGGCTCCCGGTCTCGACCTCTCCAGGAGCCACGCTGGTTAGCGAGACACGGAGCTCAATCGCTGGGCGTCCTCACGCCGAGCTTCTTACACCACAGAAGCTGCGTCTCGTTCGGCATGTCGGGATACGCCCGCGGATTGACGGCACGAAGCACGAATCCTTGACGCTCATAGAATCGACACGCCGCGACGTTGACGTTTTGCGTTTCCACCTCGAGCCAGTGCGCGCCGCGCACGGCCGCCCACGCTTCGAGTGCCTCGACCAGCGCGCGTCCGACACCGCGTCCGCGTGCCCCGGGCGCGACGCGGATATCCCACAGCAGGGCGACGTCCTGGCGCCCCGCAAGCATCTCGACGTCGGGCGCACGGAACACCACGGCGGCGCCGCCCACGCGAGTGCCATCCGTGTAAGCACCGAAGAATGCCCAGTGCGAGAGATCGAACCGCGACGCCCATGACGACGGCCCGAGGCCCAAGGTGTCGTAGTCCTTGACGTAGGGATTGGCGATTGGGCGCGTGGTGAGGGCGAAGCGATCCGCGTCGCCGACGACCGGCACCGTCTCGCCGAGCTCGCGGACCTCGAATAAAATCGGGATTCGCGCGTATTCGGGGAGCGCGGACTGGCCCTCTTCGACCACTTGGACGATCATAACGAGCCCTCTCGGCATCGGAACAAGCGCACCCTAGCGACGAGCGTCCATGCGCCACTCACGGTCTCTGCTCACGTCCACGCTGTTCTTCATGATGGCGACCGCGCCCGCGTCCGCGCAGCGCCCACCCAGGATCTTCATCTCGGTCGACATGGAAGGCATCGGTGGCATTGGCACGCCAGCCATGACGAGCCCGACCGGCAAGGACTACGCGTTAGGACGGAAGCTCATGACCGACGAGGTGAACGCCGTGGTCGGCGCCATTCTCCAGCGAGGTCCGGCCGAAATCCTGGTCAATGACTCGCACGGCGACATGCAGAACCTGCTGCATACCGACCTCGATCCGCGCGTCACCTACATTCAGGGCGCGGTCAAGCCGTTCGGCATGGTGGAAGGGCTCGACTCGACCTATGCGGCTGCGATCTTTCTCGGCTACCACTCGCGAGCCGGGACGCCCAACGGCTTCATCGCGCACACCGGCACCGGCTCCGTGAAGGGGCTCTGGCTCAATGACATCGAGGTCGGGGAAGGGGAGTTGAATGCGGCGTACGCGGGGTCGATTGGTGTTCCGGTGATCATGGCTGCGGGTGACTCGGCATTCGTCGAGCAGTTCACGCGGACGGTGCGCGTCGAGGCAGTGGCCACCAAGTATGCCGTGACGCCACAGGCCGCTCGGCTCCTTCACCCGCAGGTCGTCCACGAGCGGCTCATTGCCGCGACCGGCCGCGCGCTCGCGGGCCGCGCCAACGCGAAGCCCTGGATCATCGGAAAGCCAGTGAAGGTGCGGCTTCGATTGGCGGACAACACGACCACGCAGATCCTGCAGGCGATTCCGGGCGTTAGGCAGGTCGATGGCTTCACGGTGGAGTTCACCGCGCCGACCATGGCCGACGCGTATCGATTGATCCGGCTCATGTATCGGTTCGTGACGGTCTAGCAGGACGGCTACGGCCTCGGCGACGACGTGTGGCCGTTGATGATCCGCCAGCCACCGGGGCGGTGAACGAATGTCATCGTGAGCAGGCCGCCGAAGCTGTATCCGCCCGTCGAGTCTTTCACCGTCGTCGTGTAGCGCGTCGTCAGGGCTGCGACGCCAGGCGCAATCGGCAGAAACTCGACGCTGTCGTACGACGTTTCGATCGATGTCGAGGCTGGGAGGCCCAGAAAGTTCTTGCGAATTGCCGTCGCCGATCGGGCGACGATCCGGCCGTCCTCGATCCAGCGAAAGCTCGAGTCATCCGCGTACATGCGCGACACCGAGTCCCACTGCTTCGCGGATGAGGCGCGGCGAAACGCCTCGAGCGTCGCACGCAGGCTGTCCTGCATCGCGACCATATGGCTGGTCGTCATCGGACTGTCACGCGTCACGCATCCAGCGCCTAACGCCGCAACGGCGACGACGCCACACACGAGGGGGTGACGCGTCATTCGTCGCCTCCCGTTCCAGCCTTCGCGTCGTACTGCATGGCGCCGGCGCAATTCCCCTCCGTGTCACGGAAGAAGATGACGTGGCCGACGGTCGGAATGAGCGTTTTTGGAATCAGGATCCGTCCGCCATTGGCCACCACGGCTGCGGCCACCGCATCGACGTCCCCCACCGCGATCGAGCACTCGTAGCCGGTCATGCGCTCACCCACAACGAGCTCGCGCCGCTTCTGGAGCGAGCCGATGATCCCGGGATCGCGCTCTGTTCCGGTCGAGATCATCAGGAAGTCGGGCGGCCCCCAGGCGTCGAACCGCCACCCGAACACCCGCTCGTAGAATCTTCGCGCACGCCTCATGTCATCCGCGTTGATCGCGAAGTGCCTCACGTTGGTCGCGACCGCTGGTCGTGGGCTGGGCATGAAAAGAATCCGTTGAGTCCGAGGAGGGTCCGCCGACGGGCGGCAGGATACCGCCGCCGGCCGATCACCCGCTTGCGCTATATTGCCACGATATGTCGCGATCGCGCCAAGCCCCGGGACCGCAGATGCGAGCCACCTCGGTGACCGTCTCGACCCGATGGACGTGGCGGCTGCCCACCAGCGAGTGGGGGAAGCTGCTGTCCGCGTCGCGTGGGGCGCTGACCGTTTTCACGAACACCGGCATGTGGGTCGTGCCACCCCATCAAGCGGTGTGGGTCCCTGCGCTCGTGCCGCACGAGTTCGAGACCGCCGCGGGCGCCGCGACGCAAACGCTGCACGTGCACCCGACCGCGTCGCGACGGTTGCCGCACACCTGTCGCGCGGTTCACCTGTCTCCGCTGCTCCGTGAGCTTCTGCGGCGGGCAATTCAGCTCCAGACGCTCGATCGCCGAAACCGTGCGCAGCGAAATCTGATGGAGATCCTGCTGGACGAGCTTTCAGTGCTGCCTGTCGCGCCGATCGACCTCCCGATGCCGCGCGACCCACGTGCGCTGCGAGCTGCCCGACTCGTACGCTCGCGTCCCGAAGCTCGCCTGACGCTCGCCGAGGCGTCGCGCGAGTCCGGAGCGAGCGGTCGCACGCTGGAGCGACTGTTTCGCAACGAGACCGGCCTCGCGTTCGGTACGTGGCGACAGCGTGCGCGGCTGCTTCGCGCGCTGCAGCTGCTCGCCGAGAGCGAGAACGTAACGTCGACGGCGATCGCGGTCGGCTACGAGAGCACGAGCGCGTTCGTCGCGGCGTTTCGTCGCGCCATCGGGACCACGCCAGGACAGTATTTCAAGAACGACGAGCGGTAAGAGGGGAACCGGGCGCCCGCCATTCACTGGAGCATCATCTCGAAGTACACGAGCGCTGTTCCGCGATACCACACGCGGCCAACCTCTCGAAACCCGCACTTCACGTAAAACGTCCCGGCGCCGGCATCCGCATCGTACGCATCGAGGCGGACCGCGTCCGCCGGCCAAGCGCGCGCGATATCGATGATCTCCTCCACGCACCGCCGACCAATGCCGCGATGCTGGAGATCGGGCCGCACGGCCATATCCGTCACGTAGAGCGGCCGCGTGCCAGGGGAGAAGTAGGCCGTGTCGATCGCCCAGGGCTTTCGCGTCCCGAGTCGGAACGTTGCGACCGGCGAGCGTCCACGGAAACCGAGCCACACCCTCGAGATGCGAAGATCGTTGAGCACGCCGCGCTCCGTGGGCTCGCCCGACCAGTGGCCCCGGCCAAACCTCGCCGTGAGATCACGCGCAGTTGCGACGCGGAGCTCGACGACTGCCGCCGCGTCCGACGCTTCGGCCTCTCGGAACGTTAGGCGCATACTGGAGTGGTCGCGGTCGGCCACGACGTGAAGACCCGTTCGGGAGGCGAAACCTGAGCCGAACCGTTGACGGGGTAAAGGGTCTCACGCGCAAAACGGCGAGCTCCGGTTGCGAGGCGCGCGAACACTCGCGACCTTCATCGACGACTCGAGCCTCATGGCGCCCTTGCGCAAGCACGCCCTCGCATTTGTCGCGGTCACGGTTCTCCTCGACACCATCGGGTTCGGGCTGATCATCCCGGTCATGCCGAGGCTTCTCGTCGATCTGACTGGTGATTCGTTGAGTCGGGCCGCGATCGACGGCGGGTGGCTCTCGTTCGTCTACGCGGCCATGCAGTTCGTGTTTGCGCCCGTTCTCGGCAATCTCTCGGACCGATTCGGCCGACGTCCCGTGCTGCTCGCGGCCATCGGCGCGCTCGGCGTTGATTACTTCATCATGGGCTTTGCCCCAACGCTCGCGTGGCTGTTTCTCGGGCGTTCGATCGCTGGCATCGCGGGCGCGTCGTTCACGCCGGCGTACGCCTACGTCGCCGATATCAGCCCGCCAGAGCGGCGCGCGCAGAACTTCGGCGTCGTGAGCGCGATGTTCGGCATGGGGTTCATCGCCGGCCCGGCACTCGGCGGGTTGTTAGGCGGGCTCGGGCCACGGGCGCCGTTCTTCGTCGCCGGGCTGCTCAGCGTCGTGAATTTCGTCTACGGCTTGTTCGTGCTCCCGGAGTCGCTCCCGCCCGAGAAACGGCGTCCGTTCGACTGGAAGCGCGCGAACCCGCTCGGGACGCTCACCCAGATGCGCAAACAACCGGTCGTCCTCGGGTTGCTTGCGGCGCTGTTCCTGTGGCAGGTCGGGCACCAGGTGATGCCGGCGACGTGGAGCTTCTACACGAAGCTGCGCTTCGATTGGTCGGAGCCGATGATCGGAGCATCGCTCGCGGCTGCGGGACTCGTCATGGCGTTGAGCCAGGCAACGCTCCTGCGTTTTGTCGTCCCGCGACTCGGCGAACGCCGCGCGGCGCTCATGGGCATCGCGATAGCGACGGTCGGCTACGTGGGCTTCGGGACCGCGAGCGCCGGGTGGATGATGTTCGCGTGGCTCGCGACGTGGCTGTTCGCGGCGATCGTCATGCCGACGACGAACGCGCTGATGTCGCACCGAGTGACCGCCGACGCGCAGGGCGAGCTTCAGGGCGCGGTCGCGTCGCTTTACTCTCTGAGCTCGATCATCGGGCCACCGCTCATGACGCAGCTCTTTGGCCGATTCAGTGCGGACACTGCGTCGCCACGCATCCCGGGAGCGGCGTTCTTCGCCGCGGCCGCCCTCGCGCTCACATGTCTCGCGATTTACGCGTGGGTGACCCGGTCGGAGCCTGTCCCGGCCGCGGATCGGCAGCTTGCAAAATCATGATCAGGTTCAGTTCTGTGCTCCCAGCGCGGTGACGAGGGTCGAACGCAGCGTCCCCTTCGACGCAAAGTCCCACTGTCCTCCGTACTCGATGTCGTCGATCACGTAGCGCCCGCGCTGTTGAATCAGAACGACGTGGTCGATCCATGTGGTAGGTGGGTTCGCCCCGTTGTGCGTCATTCGCACGGTGGCGACGCGAGCCGGCCCACGTGCCGAGTCGGTCAGCACCTCGACCGCGTTAGGGCCCTCGAACAGGCTCGAGAAGAGATCCCCATTCACGTGGCCTGCAATGGTCGCGCGGTAGAAATCCTGAACGACTGCGGTCGCGCTCGGAGCTGACACGGCCTGACAGCCAGCGAGGACGACAAGCGACGCGAGTCCGAGTG
>Ga0114129_10014039_pt1 | contig 11411 bp, 16 predicted proteins | sample RhiMetdeltSRZDD1_FD_80071 | JGI IMG/M metagenome (GOLD analysis project Ga0114129, IMG submission 80071) | Populus rhizosphere microbial communities from Tennessee, USA - Rhizosphere MetaG P. deltoides SRZDD1 (version 2) (version 2) | ecosystem: Host-associated > Plants > Roots > Rhizosphere >... | reverse complement strand
GCAGGTTATCTGCTTCAGCGAGCCGTGCCGGCTGCGCAAACTATCGGAGACGTTTGGACGCACCTCCGGAGCGGATAACAACTTACTTAGCCGAGTCAAACGATGCTGGAACCGTCCGCCGGAACACCCGAAGAGACAAAGCAGAAGACGGCCGCCGCCTACAATGCCGCGTCTGACACGTATGAACATGAAGCGAATTCTTTCTGGAGTCGCTTCGGTCGCCGTACTGTCATGCGGATCGGGTTAAAAGAAGGCGCGCGCGTACTCGATGTCTGTTGTGGCAGCGGAGCATCAGCCATTCCCGCGGCGGAAACGGTTGGTGAGCGTGGCTTTGTGCTCGGCGTTGATCTCGCGGAAAAGTTACTGAATCTTGGCACAAAGAAAGCGAACCAGAGGGCGTTAAGGAACGTTGAATTTCGCCAGGGCGATCTGCTTCAGTTAAATCTTGAGGCCGAGAGCTTCGACGCAGTAATCTGTGTCTTCGGTATCTTCTTTATACCCGACATGGAAGCGGCGATGAGAGAGCTCTGGCGCTTCGTGATGCCCAATGGAAAACTCGCGATTACGACTTGGGGCGCGCGCTTCTTCGAACCAGCGAGCACGGGTTTTTGGAACTCCATTCAGTCAGTACGGCCGGACCTTTATAAATCATTCAATCCCTGGTACAGGATTTCGGAACCAGCCGCTCTTGAAAAGCTGTTCGTTCGTGCGGAAATCCCGGGGTGCCAGATTGGCGCCGAAGCCGGAACTCAGCCGGTGCGTAAACCGGAAGACTGGTGGTCCATGGTGCTTGGCACAGGCTATCGCGGCACCGTGGAACAGCTCAGCGAACGCGACTACGAAGTAGTTCGACTCAAGAATTTGGACTACATAAAGGACGCAGAAGTGCGGGCAGTTGAAGCTAACGTGTTGTACGCTGTAGCTGAGAAAACGAAACGGTGATATGCAGATGTTCTGTCCCGGATGCGGTTCCGAAAACGACGCTGAGAAGAAATACTGCCGTCAGTGTGGAAAACCGCTGTCGGCAGTCCGGCTCGCGCTTGATGGTCGAATAGATGAGGCCATCAAAGTGGTTAAAGGCGAAGAAGGAAACCTCCGCTATCGTCTGCGGATTGCGCTTGCTGTCTTTCTGATACTGGTATCGATCGCCACAATCTTTAGCGGCGGTTGGCTTGGTTTTTCAAATCTTCAAAGCGCGGCCGTCATTCTGATTATCGTCCTCCTTTTATTTCTGCAGAGTGCGAGGAAATCCCATCGTGTTGCCCGTCTGTTGAATACACAAACGCAAGCCGTAGATTTGGGTTTGTCGCAAACCGATGCGGGTTCACCGCTCAATCCGTCGCCGAGCGCAGCTTCCGTCGCGACTTCGGATGCCTCAGTTACAGAACAAGACACGTTCAGGTTACATCGCTGAGGCACGTCCCTTGCTGATTTAGACATAGTTAATTGTGACTAATGCTCACTCACCGGGAGGCCCCATCATGGCAGAAAACCAAAGTAATAGTTTGACCGCGAAGTCAATCGGAATTCTTGTTGTGGTTGCGATTGTCACTGCTGTTGTCGTGACGCTCCTGCAAACATTGATTCTAGGTCGAGCCAATGTTGCCGTTACCGGTGGCGTTGTCGGCGCTCTGACTGTAGCTTTGTGGATGAATAGTCGGAAAAAGGGATCTTCATGACTAGTAGGACAGCCATTCCTGGCTGTCAGAGGAGGCAGGCAGGAATGGCTGACCTACTCACTGCTAATGGCTGTCAGAGGAGACAGGCAGGAATGGCTGTCCTACTCGCTGCTAATGGCTGTCAGAGGAGACAGGCAGGAGAATGCCTGTCCTACTCACTGCTAAGGGTTTGGAGCGCCTTCTGACGCAGAAACGCACGCAATGGTAATAATGATCAACGGTTCCTTCGGAATCGGTAAGACGACGGTAGCGCGCATGCTGCGGCGCGCCTTGCCCGGGAGTTTGATTTACGATCCGGAATGGTTTGGAATCGCTTTGATGCGTCTGGGAAAAGTGTTCAGAATCCGTCGCTGGGAAACTGATGACTTTCAGAACATCCCGTTATGGCGAAGGTCTTTGTGTGCGGGGGTTCGACTTTTTGGCCGGTTCGCCTCGGGTCCGGTTATCGTGCCAATGACGTTTAGTTCACGCGAATATTTTGACGAGGTGTTGTCCGGCTTGCGAAACCAAGGTTCACAACCGCGCGTCTTTTGTCTTGCGGCAAATTTAGAGACAATAGAGCGGCGCCTCGCAAGCCGCCTAAATCGATCGGAAAACGAAGGGAACTGGCTTGCGCGTCGAATCAGAGAATGTGTTGAGGCCCATCGCAACGCACACTTCGGTGAATCTGTAGCCACTGAGAACCGAACGGCACGCGATGTCGCTGATGAGATCCTAAACCGATTGCGTTGCTGAGCCAGGTGATTTTCGAAAGAGGGGGGAGCATGGCGGAGCTTTTGCAGGAATACTCAACAAGGGTTGCTGGGCAGGATGGCACTGAATACATTGTGCGCAGCTACGGAGAAGAACGAGTTGATGGGACATGGACCGGCTGGCTTGAATTCAGTCCAACGAGTGCATTTCGTGAAGTGCTACGGACTGGGCAGGAAACGTCACAGCCCAACAAAACGGCAATTGAATACTGGGCAACAGGGTTAGAGGCGATTTATTTCGAAGGGGCGTTAGAAAGAGCAAGAGAGGCGTAGACTTTAGGAAAGATCACGGCGAACAATAACAAGGATAGGATGAAGGATGAAAGCAGTTCAACGATACCCTTCATCCTTCATCCCTCATCCTTCACCCCTGCTTTAAACTGGAGCACAAAAATATGAGCGACCGCAAATATCGCCAACGCGGCTACATGGAAAACGATCGTGAGCCGCAACGACCAAAGTCGCAATCAAGGCCCCCGCAATCGAAGCCTCATGATCGTGAAGGTCCACGCTCGCCAAAGATGATGGCATTTGGCGAGAAGGTGAAGTGCGCCGCTTGCGGAGCACCGGCGCCACCTAACATCAACGTCAACAGCTCTTGCGCAAACTGCCGGGCTGAGCTCCACACGTGTCGTCAATGCACCTACTTTGATCCGAGTGCGCGCTTCGAATGTCGAAAGACGATTAAAGTGCGCATAGTGAACAAGAACGCACGCAATACCTGCGAACTGTTTGCGCCGCGAACCATTGTGGAGCGCGAAACTTCCTCAGGTACACCGAACGACGCTCGTCAGGCTTTTGCGAAACTCTTCAAGAAGTGAGCTAAACAAGGAAGAGAAGGGACTACTCTACGTTGTGGATTCTGCACTGACATGCCATCGGCGATTACACGAGTCACTGTTAATGGAGTGACGCACAGCGTTAGTCATTACTAGGCTGTCGGTGTGCCCCGAAATCGCTATTCTCTTTGGAAAGGGCGATTGACAAGACGGCGAATGTTGAACAGTGGACTGGGGATGTAAGTAAGAGCGGACCGTTTGGAACGACTTGCAGCGGCGGATAGGTCCAAACGATGAAGGATGAGGGATGGAGGTTTCATAGAAAAGCAAGGATGAAGCATGAAGTACACTCACACTTGCTAACCTTGTACTCCACCTTCGTTCAAATTTACGTTGCTAATGTCATTTTTTGAATTGACGTTTTCTTGGCGCACGTGATGGAGCGATTGCGCGTGATCAAAATGTGCCATCAGTCCGAGGTTGGCGGTGTTTATGCATTTGACGGAGAGAGTTTGAAGTAAGGGAACACCAATTTCGAAAGTGGTACATACTGATGAAAAGCATCTCCGCTATTGCGATCTTACTTTTAGCCTTCGCATCTCACGCACCGGCACAAACGCAAGCAACAGATAAGGACGCTATCAAGGACAGTTTGGTGGCGCTCGAAAAACGTTCCTGGGAGGCGTGGCAGAAGCGCGATGGATCGTTCTTTCAGAATTTTCTCGCTGATGACCACGTTGAGCTCGGCTTCGCCGGCCGTGCAAACAAAGCCACCGTCGTCACATTTGTTGGTAGCCCAGCGTGTGTGGTGAAAAGCTACTCAGTCGACAAATTCGAGTTGACTATATTCGATTCAGGCACGGCTCTACTTACTTATCATGCCGAACAAGACACGACGTGTGGAGGCAACGCTGTACCAAGTCCAGTCTGGGTCAGCTCGCTGTACGTAAAGCGTGGCGGCCGATGGCTTAACGCCTTGTACCAACAGACACAGACGCGTCAGTGAAAGGTGAATCTTACGACGCAGCAAAAAAAGAGGGCGTCGACTTCATCCTTCATCCCCATCTTTCTCACTAGTGGGACGTCATGCTTTCGGCTGCAGTCCACCAACGTTCGTATTTGCTTTTCGTCCCCTCACCCACCGCTTACTCAATTCCGGATTGTTTCGCACACTGACTCAACCATTTCAGCGCGAGAAACCCACCCCCGCCAAAGCTGTTGTACTGAAGCGCAATCAGATCGCGCTCCGAGTTGTTTTTAAGCTCGAGCTTGAATGGATCGGGCAGAGCAGTGGCTTGCAACGATTCGAGCGAAACAGACTGATTGAGATTTACGAATCGCGGTTTGCCCGCGCCACTCCGACTCGTATTGAGTTCAATCCGAATCTGCTAACGTCAGGAACGTCGGCACGATGATTTAGGCTCAGATTGAAGTCGCCAACCTTCATGTCGCCTGAATCATAGAACTCACCCGTTCCTATTGAGACTTTCAAGTTCCATTGATCGCCGATTTGATTGGCCGATACAAAGACCTTGGAGGCAATGGGCCGTCCCAAACTACTAGTCGGAAACTTGTCTGGACGAGGCAGCGTATACAAAACAAATCCGCTCTTGCCTTTGCTTGAGATTGGGGAAACAAGACAGCCCTCTGGACGACGCACTTCAATAACGTATTCCGGCAAAGCCGCAGACGATTCCAGTTTATCGGTATCAGCGATCTCTTCAGGAAGCACGGGTGGCTCTTGTGCAGTTGCATTGATCCCGCATATTGTGAGGACACTCACGAAGAGGGAAATGAACAGACCAGATCTCATGTCGAGCACTCCTCGCGTTTAGTTTATAGGACCGCGACGGAAAACTTTTACTCGCGATGTACTCATTTCGCAAGGTTAATGCGAGCCAACAAAGGACCAGATACGACGCCTTAGTAAAGAAGCTCCTCCATGGAATCCAAAGCGTTCGAAAATTACACCGATCGACTCCGCGCTTCGTTGTTGGACGCCGGAGGAGTAGTTGGTCTTGTGATCATGGGTAGTACGGCCCACGCAAAGTTTCGTGATGAATGGTCCGATCACGACTTGTGGGTAGTCACCGAAACTGGTGCCCAAGACGCGCTGGTCGAGGATTTGTCGTGGTTACCCGATTATCGAGACATCCTGCTCGTCGTCACCCATGGGAAGCACCGTCGGACGGTGATGTATCGCAATAGGCACAAAACCGAATTTGCGGTGTTTGATGTCAATGAAGCGAAGGAGGGCAAAGTCGAACGCTACCGAGTGCTTATTGACCGCGACAACATCGCAGAATTGATTGAGTCCATTCATCAACACACCATCCAGGAAGTCCAGCCGAAACACGACGGTCTCGAGAATCTTTGTGTACTGCTGTGGACAGCTTGTGAACGGTACAAGCGCGGTGAATTGCTGAGTGCGCGGCAGTGGGTGGATGGATTTGCAGTTAATCAATTATTGAGTCTGATATCGAGCACAGAACCCGCTGAAGACAGTAAAGATCCACTCGATGTGCGTCGACGGTTGGAATTAAGATCGCCGGAGTTGGCCGCAGAACTATTATCGCAACTCGGAAAGACCGTACCACAAGCCGCGCTGGGGTTGCTCCAGATCGCCGAGCGTGAACTTAAGGCGAAGTCACCCAGCCTCGCGTGGGATAAGGCGACGATGGTCGGGGATTGGATTCGAGACGTTTGAATCGACGGCGGCGATTACTGCTACCTAAGGTTTGCCTGTCTACACAATTCTTAGCGCATGGCTATTGGGCAACCAGCGGGATCTCTGACGCCACTTGCAGATCGATCAGCGCAAAAAGACGGCGATCGATCTGGAAGAAAAGTGCCGCCTTTCTGCCAGGGAGCACGGCTTCAACGATCGGAATGTACTTTTGCCGTTCCTTTGCCAACTCGACCTGGATCTCACTCCATCGCTTGATCATGGTAACGGCCTGAGCATCGGTCAGCGTTTTTTGATTCGCGGCATAATCCTTAATAACCGCGTAAAAGTCATCGTAGTGTTTCTTCATGTCAAGTGCGTATTGATCATAGACCGGCCAAAACTTCGTCGCTTCCGTTTCCGTCAGTGGCAGATTCAAAGCGATTAGTTTCTTTTTATCTGCCCGCAGATCACGGCGGAGCAATTCAAGGTCCTTTTCAACCTGGTACCCTGTAACAGTTTCCTTTTGCGCAAAAGCCGAGCTGTTTGCTCCAATGAAAGCCAAAGCTAGAACAAAGCCTGAAAAGATCATCTTCTTCATCATATGTCTCCTTCTATTTCTCAATTAGCAGCGAACGGGTCGAGCGCTCTACTCTTCATGAATATTATTGGCCGCTCTATTGGTCGGTAACTGTATAAATTGACAGTGCCGGATTGCTGTCCGATCTGAATGTCCACCCTTGCCAAATCGGAGGTGTGAAAAGTGACCACTGAAAACTTAAAGCTGGTTGTGGATGCGTTGGGCGCCATACTCGTTCCGGTGGTGGTATTTTTCCTCGGTCATTGGTTCATTCGCAGCAAGGCGAAATCTGACAGTGCCCGCGAGGATGCCGCACAATTGGCCGCATTCCTTGAGCATCTCTCGAGTGAAAGAAAAGAGACAAGAAAGTTGGCACTGTTGGCGTTGACACACATGCGCAACGCAGACCTCTTCCCAACTGTCTTATTCGAAGCGGTGCAGAGTATTGCTGCTGGAGATGAACCGGAAGTAGCTGCGTTTGCTCAGCTCGCACTCGGTGACGCCCAGCTGAACAAAGGTCTAAGTCAAGAGGATCGGACGCGACTCCTTGAGCTCTTACTACCGATGAAAGTCCATTTTGAGCGAACTGACCGGGCTTTCAAACGGTGGACCGAACGCACACCTACGCGGCTCAAGAAGCCCAATTTGGAGATCGAGGACGCCATATTCGCCAGCAACACCGCAATCAGTTCGCTCCTGAGGAAGAAATGGCATCTCATTCCCTCGGACCTTCAGGAGGACGCGGCGCGACTTATTGAACACTATGATGCCTGGGTGAAGGAGTATCATCGGCTGCGTCCCGGAGGTGTTCGTGACGAGACTGTTCCCTATGTGTTTGTTGCCCAGCACGGATTTCCGTTTCCGGTCGACGCTGAAGAACATTTTTTGAGCCGTTATTCTGCGCTCGCCGGAGGAAAACCAGGCCAAGCTCTTCAGAGTTGATAGATGCAATAACTTGAAACGTGAGCTCAGATGTGATGTGCGGAGAAGATGACAATGCGATCAGTAGCATGTAACGCCGGGGCAATCACTATTACATTGCTGCTTGCTTGTTCGGCCAAATCACAGGTCTTGAATATTTGGCCCGGGGTTGCTCCGGGATCGGAAAGGTGGACACAGAAGGAAACGACTGTTGAAAACACTCCTATTGGCACGGTGATCTTCAATGTAGTGACACCTACGTTGACCGCATATCTTCCGGAGAAAGCGAAAGCAACTGGGACCGGTGTGATCATAGCTCCCGGTGGTGCTTTCGTTGCGCTTGCGATTGATTTGGAAGGTAATGACGTCGCGCGCTGGCTTCAGCAAAGAGGTATCGCGGCGTTTGTCCTGAAGTATCGCATCATGGAAAAGAAGGGCGAGGGAATTCCGGCGGGGATGAATATGGACGAAGCAGGGAAGTACGGAATCGCCGACGGAATTCAGGCCATCAAAGTGGTTCGTCAACACGCAGCTGAGTGGGGTATCTCGCCCGATAGAGTAGGCTTCATCGGCTTCTCCGCAGGGGCAATGGTGACCAGCTGCACGTTACTTCAGGAAGACATTGCAGCACGTCCGAACTTCGCCGCGATGATCTATGGTGGTCCATTCGGTGTAATGCCGCCCATACCGGCCAAACTTCCGCCTATGTTTCTGGCGTGGGCGCAGGATGATCCGTTGGTGCTTGGGCCAGTGATCAAATTTTACGATGCACTAAAAGCAGCTGGTCACAAACCTGAGGCCCACATTTTTGTCAAAGGCGGTCATGGTTTTGGAATGCGAAAGCAGGGAACCAGCAGTGACCACTGGGTCGATGAGTTTTATTACTGGCTGGAAGCGCAGGGAGTTTTGAGACGGCTAAGATGAAAGATGAAGGATGAAGGACTCACAGGAACACAAATGTGGATGGTAATCAAATCTCAACGAATACGAAGAACATTATTATTTCTGCTTCTGCTAGTGTGCGCGCAACTTCAGGCGCAGCCGCAGTCTGTGAGAAGAGGCCACGCGGTATCCTCGAGTGACCTTAACCGCCTACGCCGCCTGGAACGTCAGTTCGAGCAACTGCGGACAATCTTGAGAATTCCCGGAATGTCTGCGGCCATTGTCAAAGATCAAAGGTTATTGTGGACGAAAGGATTCGGTTATGCGGATATTGAGAAGCGAATCCCTGCTACGCCGAAAACGCTCTATTACATCGCTTCGCTGACCAAGACATTTGCATCTACGGTCCTTATGCAACTGGTCGAGCAAGGGAAGCTTGACCTAAACGAACCGATGTCCAGCTATTCAAGTGAGTTCAAAGATGATAGCGTGAGGATCAAACACATTCTGACCCACACCTCCGGAGGAATTCCTGGCGAAAAGTTTAGATATGATGGGGCGCGATTCGCTCTTCTGACGGCCGTCATTGAAAAGAAAACAGGGAAGTCTTTTCGGGAAGTTCTGGCGGAAATGTTTCTGGATCCTCTGAACATGTCCGACAGCATTCCGAGCCGGGACGTGTTTACCGTAGCGCGCGGAGATTCAATACCCTTTGGCGAAAGAAAGGTCGAACGTTACCAAGTAGCACTGGCTCGTTACGCTCAACCCTATCGACTCTATGGCAATGAGGTCATTCATACTACTTATCCCTGGGAAGGAGTTAGCGCGGCGGCAGGATTACTTTCTACGGCGCCGGACCTGGCCAAGTTTGATATCGCCATTGACCGTCACGTGTATCTGAAGAAAGAGACGCAGGATGAGGCGTGGAGCCCATTTGTCTCGAACAACGGCCAGCCGTTGTTACACGGATTAGGTTGGTTTGTTCAGAACTACCATGGACTTAGATGTGTTTGGCATTTTGGGAACGATCCGAACGAGTTCTCTGGTACCTATGTAAAGCTACCCGATAATGGATTGTCGCTGATAATCCTGGCGAACAGCGACGCATTGAGCACAACGTTTCTACGGAACGGGATTCTCACAACTTCCCCTTTTGTTACGACGTTCCTTAGGATCTTTGCCTTCGAGGATCGTGCGGGCCATCTTTTGCCGGACCCAAATTGGGCTGCCGACCCTGAAAACTTCGCCACGCAGATCGCACGTATGAAAAGTTTGACACCAAATTATTCTTACGATGCTGAGGAAAAAGGTTATACGGCAATAGCGCGGTGGCTTGAGCGCAGCCGGAAAAGTGCGTTTACGGCGATCAAGATAGATCCTGAGACTTTCGGCCCCTATGTGGGCCAATATCGGTTCGCTGATGGAACAAATTTCACCGTCACCAAGCAGGGCGACCACCTGATGATAAGGCAACAGCAAGAAAGCGACATCGAACTTTTTTCAGAATCAAGCACGCGCTTCTTTACGAAAGCTGTCGATGCAGAGATCGCTTTTATTAAAGACAGGGATGGGAACGTTATACAAATGAATATTTATCAAGATGGACAGATGTTAGTTGCGAATAAGATCAAATAGAAAGTGTTCTTTCAAATGAATGGGCTGTGGTTTGTTGAGAGCGGAAATGCTCTTAATTAGGACATTGATCTTTACGATTGTAGTTCCCGGGACTGTTACTGTAGTGGTCCCATATCTGTTGCTGCCTTCACGCGCTTCGCAGCTATCGTCTCAGTTGGGTGTTGTTAGATATCTTGGGCTCATTCCAATACTGCTCGGCGCATCAATCTACTTATGGTGCGCCTGGGACTTTGCATCCGCCGGGAGAGGCACGCCCGCGCCGGTTGATCCTCCGAAAGAACTGGTCGTGCGAGGTCTTTATCAATATGTTAGAAATCCAATGTACATCGGAGTCCTCTCAATACTTTTGGGCGAATCATTATTGTTTGAATCGGGAACGCTGTTCAGATACACGATCGTAGCATTCATCTTTTTCTATTTGCTTGTGGTCCTTTTTGAGGAACCAATGTTGACGCGGAAGTTCGGTGAGTCTTATCAGCGGTATCGGCAGACTGTGCCGCGATGGTTGCCTTGGAGAATCAGAGCCTGAACTTACAGAATCTAGAAAGATCAAATAGACGTGTCTTGTACACCATCTCAATGCTTCCGTAGCCATGCAAATATTCCGTTTGAGATTTTTATAGCCGCGTTCAGCATTCTACCTTTCTGCGTCCTCGCATATTTCTATTCCGCATTGCCTAACCGCGTGCCGTTGTTTATGGCATTGAACGGCGACGTGGCGTCTTGGGCTGAGAAAAGCGTGCTGTCAGTGTTTCGGGTTCCATTGATGGCAGTTGTCACGCAGGTAGTCTTGGTGTTGATCAAATACGGCACACTTCAATCTACCGGCGCGACTCCCGAGATCTCAATTGAGCAAAGCAAACTTTTCAAACATTCCGTAAGTCTTAACGCTGGCTTGTGGGATTGGTTCCGCTGGACCGTGGCATTCAAGATGAGTGCCGAATCACTCAACACAGTTTTTCTCAGTCTTGAACGATACAAATTCCTCGCGCGTACAACCTTTGTGATTACTGCGATTGCCGCTTTGCTTGGGGTGGCGGGCGCGATTTTTTATCTGTATCGGCTCCTGGTAGCGACGCATGAGTTGAAACAAAAGTTCGGCGATGTGAACGTGCGGAAGCGATCGGACGATCGCTGTGTGTACGGCGGTTTTCTTTATTTCAATCCCTCAGATTCGTCCTTGTTTTCAAGCAAGTATGTCTTCAATTTTGCGAATAAATGGGCTTGGCTTCTCATAGCGTGCGTAATAGTCTATCCATTACTAGTGTTTTTACCGACTAGCGCACCTCCGTAAAAACGTGCTCTCTGATTTGATCATGTCAGTTGCTCGCCGATGAGACGACGTATTGTAGGAATATTCTGGTTCCTAACTTTCCTCGCGTTGGCGAGTGGCTGTGCTACTTTTGTGTCATCCTTTCAGAGTTCATTCTTCTCTAAGTTTTCTCTTCAGGAGTTGGTGCAAAGGAATAAATCCACCGGTGTTTGTGCTGCTGCTAGCGGAGGAGGCGGAGGTGGCGG
>Ga0114129_10014038_pt1 | contig 11411 bp, 6 predicted proteins | sample RhiMetdeltSRZDD1_FD_80071 | JGI IMG/M metagenome (GOLD analysis project Ga0114129, IMG submission 80071) | Populus rhizosphere microbial communities from Tennessee, USA - Rhizosphere MetaG P. deltoides SRZDD1 (version 2) (version 2) | ecosystem: Host-associated > Plants > Roots > Rhizosphere >... | reverse complement strand
TCTTCAATGCCGGCCATCGCATCGGGATCCATCTCACGAGCTCGCTCCACCCTCATCTCGACCGCAACCCCAATACCGGCGGCGTGGTCGCGACCGAGGAGCGCCTGCTGCGGGCCGAGCAGCTCGTCCACCACGACGCCGAGCACCCCTCGCGCGTCGTGCTGCCGCTGGTGCCGCGCTAGCGAACGGGATTCCGGGACGCGGACCAGGAACGTTAGCGAAGCGGGGACTGCTGGTGTTCTCGGGACTCCGCTATCGAGGGGGTGAGCATCCCCCGCGCTCCCGCTAGCGGCGGGAAGCAGAGCCTGCGGAAGTTGCAGCGCCGACACACCTGGGGCCGGTCGATCATCGGGAAGTCCTCGAGGCGCGCGAGATTCTGCAGCGGGTCGAGCAGCATGGCCTTCATCGTCCCGGCGCTCTTGCGGATGAAGCTGCGCGCGCTCTCGATCCCCTTGCGGTTGACCGAGCGGCGGACCGCCTTGGGGATCACCAGGTAGTTGAGCTCGGTCGAGATCTGCTCGGGCTCAGGGACCCACCCCTGCTCGGTGGCGTAGAGCGCATAGCCCGCCACCTGCACCTCGTTGAAGCGGCCCTCGTTCCGTCCCGTCTTCCAGTCGACGATCACGACACGGCCGTCGTGATCGCGGAACGCAAGGTCCATGCGCAGGAACACCTCGACCTCGTCGACGTGAAAAGACACGAGGTCCTCGAGCGCCAGCCAATGCTCGCGGCCGACCTCGAGCGCACGCCGCAAGGTCTCGCTCCTGAAGAAGTGCTTCAGCGAGCGCATCACGATGTTGACGGCGAGGCGCTTGTCTTCCTGCTCGATCGGGATCCCGTACTCGTGTTCGAAGAGCCGGAACGGCAGCGGCGGCCGATCCTGCTCCGGGAGGTCCGAGCCCGGAGTCGCGGGCAGTCGAGCGTCTAGCGCGGGCACGCCAGCCTCGCTCGCTCGCCAGTCGCCGAGCATCCCGGAGTGGACGACCGAGCGGATGAGCGCTTCCTGGTCCTCGGCCGAGGGCAGGCGGTCGTTCGAGCGCAGGAACGCCTCGATCGTATCGTGCACGACACTGCCGGCCCAGAGCGGCAACGCCGAGAGCTTCTTCAGCCGATAGATCTCCGGGTCGTCGAGCGACGCGTAGTACGAGTAGTAGTAGCGCCGTTTGCAGCTCGCGAACGTGTCGTGCCGGGAAGCCGACCACGAGTAGGGCCTGGCCCCGTTGGATGGGTCGCCGATCCGAGGGGAATCAGCCATCTTTTCGGACTCTAGCACGCGGGCCTGCGCGGTCAGGACCGAACGAACCGACGGACAGACCTGGTGGACTGCTTAGCGGGGGGCTCCGCGCCCCCCGTGCCCCCGCTGGTGTGCCCGCACTCTGTCCGCCCAGGCGCCTTCGGGCTCGCTGCGCCCCTGCGCGTGGCCGTGTGTCCGTCGCGCCGGCGGGCGGCGGCGCCCGTGCGCCGGAGCGTGGCGCGAGTGGGCTGCCCGTGTGTGCGCCGACGGGTGTGGGCGGCGGGGCTCGGGCGGCGTGTCGGGTGGCCTCTGCTTGTAGTCGAAGTCCGGCAGCAGCACGCGCGGCAGCGGCTTGCCGATCGCCCGCTCGATCGCCCGCAGCGCGGACTCGTCCTCCGGGGCTACGAAGGTGAAAGCCTCGCCCGTCAGCTCGGCCCGGCCGGTGCGGCCGACGCGGTGGATGTAGTCCTCGCTCGCCCCCGGTACGTCGAAGTTCACCACGTGCCCGAGCGCCACCACGTCGATCCCGCGTGCGGCGATGTCGGTCGCCACCAGCACGTCGGAGCGGCCGGCCTTGAAGCCTTCGAGGGCTTGCGTGCGCTGGCTCTGGCTGCGGTTGCCGTGGATGCGCGCGGCGCGCACGCCCTGGCGCGCGAGCCAGTCGGCGAGGCGGTTGGCGCGGTGTTTGGTGCGCGTGAAGACGAGCGCGCTCTTCATGTCGCCGCGGCGCAGCAGCGCGAGCAGCAGCGCCGGCTTGAGCTTCGCGTCCACCGGGTAGGCAGCCTGGGTGATCCCCACGGGGGGTAAGGTCTGTCGGTCGAGGTTGATCGTCACCGGGTCGCGCAGCAGCTCGCGCGTGAGGGACACGATCGGCCCCGGCATGGTGGCGGAGAAGAACAGCGTCTGGCGCTTTGCCGGCAGGTGTCGCAGCACGCGCTTGATGTCGGGCAGGAAGCCCATGTCGAGCATGCGGTCGGCCTCGTCGAGCACCAGGATCTCGAGCCCCCGCAGCGCGGCGTAAGGCCTTCGGAAGTGGTCGAGCAGCCGCCCCGGCGTCGCCACGATCACGTCGACGCCGGCGCGTAGCGCGTGCTCCTGCGGCCCCATGCCCACTCCGCCGAAGACGGCCGCGCTCGTGACCGGCGTGTGAACCGCGAGCTCCTGGATGTGCGCGTCGATCTGGGCGCACAGCTCCCGCGTGGGGGTGAGGATCAGCGCGCGCGTGGTGCGGCGAGGCTTTTGCATCAGATGCTGCAGGATCGGCAGGCCGAAGGCGGCCGTCTTCCCGCTGCCCGTCGCGGCGCAGCCGAGCACGTCACGGCCCAGGAGCGCAGGGGGGATCGCCTGCAGTTGGATCGGGGTCGGGCGCGTGAAGCCGAGCTCGCGGATTCCGCGCAGCAGCAGCGGATCCAGGTCGAACGACGAGAACGTCATCAGGGCCAGGTACGCAGCGTACGCGTCTTGCGGTCGGGCGAGCGGCGCAGCTGCGCGTCGCGGTACTCGTCGAGCTCGGCGGGGGTGATCACGAGGTGTGCGCCGTCGGGCAGCTCGGCGTTCGTGGCCAGCTCGCGCTGCAGCCGCGCGAAGCACAGGTCCGGGGCGTCCTGGAAGCGAGCCAGACGCGCCTCGAATGCGCCGTTCGGGATGGTGAGCGTGAACTCGCGAGGATCGCCGGGTCCCTCGACGCGCAGACGGTAGGCTCTGCCGGCGCTCGTGCACTCGAATCCCATGTAGCGGATCGAAAGCGGTCGCACCGGCACCGGTCTCTTGGGTAGGGTAGCGTCGGGCGGGCTCGATTGCATGGCCGGTACCTCCGTCGGAGCGTGGAGGGACCAGGATGGCCCGCGCGGCTCAGTCACTAGAATAACACGTCCGCACTCGATCACCTCGGCCCGAGCTCCGCACGCAGCAACGGGCTCGCCGCGCAGCCGAATTACGAAGCGCCCTCGTCGAGCCGAGGACGCTTCGTTTCGCCTCGCTCGCGCTCGGGGTCCACTTCGGCGAAGCGGCGGGGGGGGTTAGAGGGGGGGTGCGGCGCAGCACCCCCCCTAAACAGGAACGCTACGCGCGAGGGCGGTAAAAACGACGAGCCGCTCTCGCACCGGCAGACCGAGCGCCTGCGTCAGACCACGGCCATAGAGTTGGAGCTGCGGCGCGTGGTGCGCCGCCTGGGCGATCGCCTGCGCGTCGGCGATCGCGTCCGACTTGTAGTCGACCACCACCAGCTGGCCGGCTTCTTCGAACACCAGGTCGACGATGCCCTCGACGAGGTGCTCGCCGTCGGGGAACCACAGCGACAGCTCGCGCCACAGCTGCGCCGCGCCCCGCGCCCGCTCCAGGAGCGGCAGCGACAGCACGCGCTCGACCTGCTCGCCGGCGCGCGCGGCGGCCCCGGCGCCGATGCCGAACGACGGCGCCAGCGCGAGCGCCATCGCCCGCACGCGCCCGGCCCGCCCGCGGCCGGTGTCGTCGAGCGGCACCCACTCGAGCAGGCGGTGCACCAGGCTGCCGAAGTCGCGACCCGCGGCAGCCACGACCGCCACGGGTGCGGGTGCCGTGCGCCGCGCGAGTCGGGTCGCGGAGACGGGCAGGTAGGGACGCTCGGCCGCGCGCGCGAGGAGCTCGAGGCGCTCGTCTTCCCAGCGCGCCGCGACGAGGTCGCCGCCCTCGGCGCTCGAGATCGCCCACAGCTCCCGCCCGCGTCCTGGCGTGTCGGGGCGCGCGAGCGTTTCCACGTCGACGACGCGCACGTCGGCGTCGTCCTTCGGCGGCAGCGCGTCGACGAGCTCCTTCCAGAACGCCCCGAGCGCGGCGTCGAGCGGCGGGCGCGGGACGATCAACAGATCGCGCGCGCGCGTGCACGCCACGTACAGTAGCCGGCGCGCCTCGGCGCGAGACTTCTTCTCCTCCTGCCGCACGAGCGCGTCCCAGCCGGGGGGCTGGCAGCCGCCGCGGAAGCCGATCGCGATCTGGCCCTTCTGCCAGAGCGGAACAGTGTCGATCGGCGAGTAGCCGCTGTCGTCGGTGTCGTGGAGCGCCACCAGCGGCGCCTCCAGCCCCTTGGCCTTGTGGATCGAAAGCACGCGCACGCTGTCGGGGTCGCCGGGCCGTGTCGCGGGCAGGTCGGGCTCTTCGCGCGCATTCTGGACGCGGTCGTTGAGCAGGTTGGCAAAGCCCCGCAAGGTCAGCGCTCCGAGCGCCGCGGACTCGCGCGCGAGCGCCGCGACTTTCTCCAGATTGGCGATCTGGGCTTCGCCGCGGCGCGAGCCCGTGAGGGCCGCGAGGATGCGCGTCTCGTCGTAGAGCCGCTCGAGCACCGCGGGAACGCTCGCGTGTCGCCGGCTCAGGTGAAGCTCCTCGACGAGCCGCATCGCGGCTGCGATCGGCGCGGCACCCGGGCGGGCCTCGTCGATGGCGCCCGTCCACAGCGGCCCGCCCGAAAGCGAGTAGGCGACGATGTCCCGATCGCTCACGCCGAAGAAAGACGATCGCAGCGCCGCCACGAGCGCGATGCGGTCGGACGGATCGTCGATCGCACGCAGCACGGCGAGCGTCTCGTGCACCTCCTGGCGGTCGAAGAAGGACTTGCCACCCTCCACCGTGAAGCGCAGCCCCGCCGCCTCGAGCGCCTCCTCGAGCGCGTGAATCCGCGTCAGCCGCCGCACCAGCACCAGCACGTCGCCGGCCCGGCTCGGTCGCAGCTCGCCACTCACCGGATCGCGCACCCGCTCGCCGCCCTTGGCAATCCCGGCGAGGAACGCGGCGAGCCCGAAAGCTTCGGCCGCGAGCAAGTCCGCGCCCGCCGCGTTCGGCCCGGCCGGGAAGCGCAGCGCGACGACCGAGGGCTCCTGGTCGAGTCCCGGCGGCGCGGCGATCGCTTCGTAGGCGGTCTGGTCTGCCTCGTCGGATTCCTGGATCAGCCCCTCGAAGACTCGGTTGACGAAGCGCAGGATCGCCGGCCGCGAGCGGAAGTTCTGAGTCAGATGGAGCACGCGCGGCGTCCCCTGTGCGGTTTCCGCCTCGCGCACCAGCTCGCGGAAAAGCCGCACCTCGGCGCGCCGGAAACGGTAGATCGACTGCTTGGCGTCCCCCACTACCAAAAGCGCCCCCGGCCGGTTTCCGGCGATGAGCCGCGCCACCTCGACCTGCAAGGGATCGCTGTCCTGGAACTCGTCGATCAGCAGGAAGCGGAAGCGCTGCTGGAACCAAGCGCGCACGCCCGCGTGGTCCCGCAGCGCGTCGCGTGCCTTCAGCAACAGGTCGAGGAAGTCGAGGACACCGCGCTCGGCCTTCTTGCGCTCATAGATCCGCACCACGCCGGCGAGCGAGCGCACCAGGCGCCCGTGCAGGTCGGCGCCGAGCGTCGCCAGCCAGCGCGGGCGCGCCTCCTTGGTCCAGGCGGCGATCGCGCGGCCCTCGGCGAGCGCCTCCGGCGATGGCCAGTGCGGCTTGAAACCGAAGTTCGCGGGGATCGTCTCGAGCTGCAGCAGGCGCGCGACCAGGTCCTCGCCCGAGCGGAAGCGCGTGCCCTCGGCAAACTGCGCAAGCTTCGAGAGCCGTGCGGCCAGGCTGTCGCCCTCCCGCACACAGGCGGCGAGCGCTTCGGCGCGGGCGCCCTTCTGGAGCAGCTCGAGCAGCGCCAGCTGGGGATCGAAGGCGTCCTCGGCCGCGAGCGGCTGGAGGTCGCGCTGGTCGATCAGCTTGCGCGCGAGGCCGCGCAGGGACGTACGCTCGCCCCAGCCGTCGCTTTCGAGCGGGATCCCGCGGTCGAGCGCGCCGGTCAGCACGTCGTCACCGCCGGCGAGCCGCTCGCCCAGCCACTCCTCCCACGTGTCGACGAAGAGCGCGTCCGCCTGCGCTTCGTCGGCCATGCGAAAGCCGGGCAGCACGGCGCATTCGAGCGGCCGCTCCTGCAGGATCTGGGCGCACAGAGCGTGGATCGTCGAGACGCTCGCGCGCTCGAGCACGTCGAGGGCGGCGCTCACCCGCGCGCGCTCGTGCTGCGGCAGCTCCGGGAGCGAACGGGCGCGCTCGAGCCGCTCGCGCAGCCGCAGCTTCATGCTGGTGGCCGCGTTCTCGGTGAAGGTGGCGGCGGCGATCTCGTCGAGCCGCGCTGTGCCCGAGCGCAACAGCGACTCGATGCGGTCGATCAGGAGTGTGGTCTTGCCGGTGCCCGCGCCCGCCTCCAGCACCAGGCTCGTGTCATGCTCGCGCCGCGCCCGCGCGCGTGCGTCCTCGTCGGCCGGGCGGAAGGCGCTCATCCGATGTCCCGCAGGCGCAGGTACGCCTGCAGCGACGGGTCGCGCTGCTTGTAGCCCTGGCGGCGCTGCAGCAGGCCTTTCGGTCCGCACACCACCGTGAAATCGCAGAAATCGCAGGCGCTCGGCTCCTGCACGAACACTCCGCGCGCCACGAGGTCGACGAGCTCGCGCAGCAGCCCGCGGAAGGCCGGGCCCGTCACGTGCTCGGGGCGGAACGCCACCTGCCGCCCGCCGTCGACGTAGTCGAGGAAGGCGTCCACCACCGCCTCGCCGGGGAACAGCTTCTCCGCCGCCAGCACGTAGAACGGGATCTGCAGCTGGCGGCCGCCCCGGAACAGCCCGCCGTCGTCCTTCGGCGCGCGTCCGGTCTTGTAGTCGCGCAGCACCAGGCCGCCCTCGAGGCGGCGGTCGATGCGGTCGATGCGCCCCGAGACGCGCAGCGAGCGACCGTCGCCGAGGTCGATCTCGAGCGGCTCGGGGTCGTGCGGCTCCGCCGCGTCGGCCGTCATCCCGAGCCCGAAGCTCAGCTCGAAGTGGGCGGGCGTCGCTTTCGTGGCGGCCGCCGCCTCGCTGGTGAGCCAGGCCTGCATCGTCTCGTGGAAGCGCCGCTTCTCACGCTCCCACAACAGCGTGAAGCGCGGCGGGCTCATGGCGACGAGACCCGATAGGGCTTCTTCCGCCATCTCCCGCAGCCGCTCGCGCCGCGGCTCGGCGTCCGTCACCGGCAGCTCGCCCCGGTCGCGCCGCTCGCGCAGGTAGCGCTCGGCGACGCGATGGAAGAGGTCGCCGCGCTCGAGCGGGTCGATGCGCCGTCTTTCTTCGGGCTCGGGAGCCGGCTGCAGCCGCAGCACGTGCTGCAGCAGGTACTGGAAGCCGCAGCGCGCGTAGGTGGCGAGCCGGCTCGCAGACACGGGGTGAAGCGCGTGGAGCGGGTCGAGCCCGTCGCCGAGCTCGCTCGTCTCGTCCAGCACGAGGCCGTCGTAGCGCGTGAGCCGGCCCGACCAGCGTGCCTTGCTGGCGAGGAGCGACTTCTGGAAGAAGGGCGAGCCGGCCGCGATCGCCGTCGCGGCCCCGTCGTCGCGGCGGATCCGCAGCCGGTCGCGCTCGCCGGCGTCTACGGCGTTCTCGAGCGGCAGCAGCAGGGGATCGTCTTCCGTCAGCATCCGGTCGAGCTCGGTCCCCGCCACCGGCCGACCCGCGAGCGTCGCGGCTGTGGCGGCGAAGAAGAGCGAGGGCAGCCGCTCGCGTCCACTGCGGGCGTCGACGCGTGGATACGAGAGGATCAGGCGCTCCGTGGCTTGCGACACGGCGCGGTGAAACTGCCGGCGCGCCTCGACCAGGCGGTCCTGTGTCGTGGGGAGCGCGCCTGTGCTGGGGGGAGACGGTGGAGACGCGGGCGATGCGACCGCGGCGCGGCCGGGCGAGGGGTCAGGGGAGGCCGCGGGCGCGGATTCCGAAAAGAGATCGAGCTGCGCGGGCTTGCGAGAGGAGGACACGCGAGCGGGAGGAGATGGCCGAACAACGACAAATCCCTCGGGCGCCGGCGCGACACCGCCCTCAGGATGACGTAGCGCCTCCCGCTCCGAGTCCAGGAGGAAGGGATCCTGCCGGAAGACTCCCGGGTAGCCGCCTTCGACCAGCCCGGGGATCGCGACGACGCGGAACGGCAGGCCCGCCATCGCGTCGAGCGCTCCCACGTGGATGGCGCCGCCCTCGAGCGGCTCGAGCGGCAGGCGCTCCCACTCGAAGCGGCTCTCGACCACCTGCTCCACCTCGTTCCAGGGCGCCCGGGTCGCGATCGAGCCGAGGCCGCCCAGGTCTGCGACCACGTCCAGCACCGCCTCGCGGTCATGCTCGGGGTCGAACCATTGGTCGACGGCCGTCCGGAGTCGGTCGACCCACTCGGGCCAGGGTGCTTCGCCAGCGAGGCCGTCGAGGGTCAGGTTGAGCAGCTCGACAACCCGCAGCAAGGCTTCGGCATCGGCGGCGTTCGCCAGGCGCCGCTCACGCCGGTCCGGGTCGCGCTCGGATTCGCCAGCATCGCGCTCGGCCTCAGCCCATGCGCGCAACCCCACGATCCAGCGGCTGTAACCCGAAACGATGCCCGCCTCCCGGCTGATGTGGTCCCAGCGCGCCGGCCGCGCGGGCACTCCCGGACCCAGGATGGCCTCGAAGCGCACCGGAGCGAAGGTGATGAACTCCATCACCGCTGGCCGCTCGAGGCCGCGGCAGCGGAAGAGCAGCAGCAGCGAGCGCGCCGCGCGCCCGAAGCGCAGCGGCAGCGAGGGATGCAAGCGGTGCGGTACGCCGATCCGCGTGAGCAGGTCCGTGAAGAGCGGCGCGTAGGCCTCGGGGCGTGGCAGCACCACGCCCATCTCCTCGAAAGCCACGCCACGAGCGGCTTCGCGCAGCAGGCGCCGCACGATCGCCCGAACCTCGGCGGCTTCGCCGGGCGCCGTCACGAGCTCTACGGCGCCCTCGCCCGGCCGGTCGGTCTCGGCTCCGCCCAAGAGAGCCGGGCCGCTTGGCGGCTCGAAAAGCCCCTCACGCAAGCGCGCGAGCGACGCGGGAGGCTCGGGTGGCGCCGCCGCGGCGAGCGGGGTCTCTGCCCAGTCGACCTCGCCGACGCCGTGCGCGGCGAGCCGGCCGCGAAACGAATGCAGCCGCAACGACGGCGGTAACGAGCGTCGCAGCACGTGCACCGGGAAACGCGCGGCGAGCGTGCCGATGAACTCGACCTCGTCGGGCTCGAGCTCGAGATCGTCGGCGATCAGCACGCGGGCGCCCTCGAGCCAGCGCGCGCTCGAAAGGCCCTCGCGGGCCGCGGCCAGGATCGCGACTGGGTCGGCCGCGCGGCCATGCACGAAGTCGCGGTAGCCCTGGTAGAGGCGTGACAGCCCCGCAAGTCGCCGCGCGTCGTCGGGGCTGGCGGAAGGCGCGCTCGCGAGGTCCGCCACCCGCTCTGGCGCAATCCCGGCTCGCTGCAGCGCCGCGAGCGTGCGCGCGAGCGCCGCGGCCACCGGGGCCCGCGGCGTGCCTTCCGGGAAGCTGAGGCCTGCGTCGGAGGTCTCCGCCAGCAGGCGCGCCGCGACCAGCGCGTCGTGGCCGCTCGTCCAGCGCGAAAGGCCTCGGCCGAGCAGCACCGGCTCGGCGAGAGCGCGTGCCAGCTCGAGCGGCTTCATCGCGTAGATGCCCGCGATCGCCTGTCCGCTCGAAGCGACACGGCGCGGCAGCTCGACGGCCGCGGCTTGCGAGGGGGTGAGGAGAACGAGAGGGCGCAGGCTCACCAGGGATCTGACCTATGCTAGCACCGGCCTCCGTGGGCATCGGACTCTCGCCCGGGCGATAATCGCGGCGTGGATCCCCTGGTACGGCTCGAGTCCTACCTGGAGTGGCTGATCACCCACCCCACCGAGGAGCTCAGCCGGGCGCAGCGCTCGCTGCGATTCGCCGTCGACCTGGTGCGCCACTGCAGCCGCGAGCTCAGGGAGAACGACGCGGCCGAGATCGCGGCGGCACTCACGTACCGGACCATCTTCGGGTTGGTGCCGCTGCTGATGGTGAGCATGCTCGCCTTCCGCATGTTCGGCGACATGGAGAGCGCCGCCCGCCACCTGCAAACCGCGGCCTACGCCTTCTTCAACTATGAGGTGGACGCGGCCCGGCTCGAAGCCACGGCTTTCAAGATCGCCCTCGACGAGCGCCTGCTCGGCCTGATGCGCAGCGTGAGCGAGCTGAGCTTCGAGGCGATCGGTGCGGTCGGAGCGCTCTTGCTGATCTGGGCGGCGCTCGGCCTGCTGGTCTCGCTGGAGAACGCCGCCAACCGGATCTACCGGGCACCCCGCGGGCGCGGCTGGCCTGCGCGCGTGGGCATCTACTGGACGGTGCTCACGCTCGGCCCGATCCTGCTGCTGGTCGTGCTCTACGCCGCGGAGTACTGGCTGGGGCGTGCCGAGGCGCTGCCGGTCGTGGGGCCCTTCTTCGCGCTGCTTGCGGAGTTCGGCTCGCTCTTCGGCAGCTTCCTCTCGCTGACCTTGCTCTACAAGCTGATGCCGAACACGCACGTGCGCTGGCGGCCCGCGTTCTGGGGCGCGTTCGTGGCCGCGGGCCTGTCCGAGGTCTCGAAGTGGGGGTTCGGTCTCTACGTGAGCCAGGCGCTGCCGTATCTCAAGCTTTACGGGGCGCTCGGCCTCGTACCGCTGTTCCTGTTCTGGCTGTACCTGAATTGGCTGATCATCCTGTTCGGGCTGGAGATCGCGTTCACCCTGCAGGCGATGAAGGGGCGCGTCTTCGAAAGCGAGCGTCCGGGCACTTTCGTGACCGCCGATCCGCAGTGGCTGCTGCCCGTGATGGTGGCGATCGCCCGGCGCGCCCGCGGCGGTCAGCCGGTGAGCCGCCAGGAGCTGGCCGAGGACGTCGACCTGCGACTCGATGCCGTCGGCGAGCTCGTGAACCGCCTCGAAGCCGAGGGGCTCGTGCACCACGTCTCGCGTCGCGGCTCCGAAGTGGGCCTCACGCTCGCCTTGGCACCCGAGCGCATCCCGCTCGCCCGCGTGCTCGAGCTTGCTTGGCGCGCCACGCGCGGGCCGCATCCACGGACGGGTCCAGGCTGGGACGCGCTCGCCACGATCCACACGCAGGCCCAGGCCGCCGCCGGCGAGCGCACGCTCGCCGAGCTGCTTTAGGCCTACACCGGCTTGGCGCTGAGCCGCACGGTCTGGCCGAGCGCCGATGTGAGTACCAGGTAGCTCCAGAACGCCGCCGGGAAGACGCCGACGCAGCAGAGCAGGAAACCGAACTGGGCGAGGAACGCCGCGAGCAGGTAGCTCACGAGCGCGAGCGCGTAGTTCCCGAGGTTCGCGGTGATGAAGGCGAGGTTCTCGCGCAAGGCGAACCCTTCGCCCAGGCTGCCGCGC
>Ga0114129_10014036_pt1 | contig 11411 bp, 8 predicted proteins | sample RhiMetdeltSRZDD1_FD_80071 | JGI IMG/M metagenome (GOLD analysis project Ga0114129, IMG submission 80071) | Populus rhizosphere microbial communities from Tennessee, USA - Rhizosphere MetaG P. deltoides SRZDD1 (version 2) (version 2) | ecosystem: Host-associated > Plants > Roots > Rhizosphere >... | reverse complement strand
GTGCGCGCGCTGGTCCTGGCGACGCCGGCGTTTCGTATTCGTCTCTATGTGCCGTTCGCGATCCCGGGCCTGCGGCTGGCGCAGGCGCTCGGCCTGATGAAGATCGTGCCGAGCTACGTGAAGGCCCGCGTCCTGACCCACGATCCCGAGGCGCGCCGCCGGCACGAGGGGGACACCCTCATCACGCACTCGATCTCCACGCGCGTCCTGCTCGATCTCTACGACACCGCCACCCGCCTCATCGCCGACGCCGGCGCGCTGCGGGTGCCGCTGCTCGTGCTGACCGCCGGCTCGGACTGGGTGGTGCAGTCGTCGGCCGCGGAGCGCTTCTTCGAGCGGGCAGGATCGACGGTGAAGCGGCTCCAGCGGCTGCCGGGTTTCTTTCACGACGTCTATCACGAGGCGGATCGCGCGGTGCCCCTGGAAGCCACGCGCGCCTTCATCGAGGAGGCGTTCGCGACGCCGGCGGCGCCCGAGACGCAGATCGGCGCCGACCGGTGTGGCTACACGTTCGACGAGCATCGCGCTCTGCTGGACGCGCCGCCGGCGTGGTCGCCCATCGGCCTCTACTACCTTGTGCTGGCCGCGCTGATGAACACCATCGGCCGACTGAGCGACGGCGTGCGGCTCGGGTACACGAGCGGCTTCAACTCCGGCCGCACCCTCGACTACGTGTACGAGAACCGGCCGCGCGGGCGGATGCTGGTGGGGCGGCTCATCGACCGTGCGTACCTGGGCAGCATCGGCTGGCAGGGGATTCGCGTGCGGCGGCGGCAGCTCGAGGGGCTTCTGGGCAAGGCGATCCGGCACGCGCAGCAGGCGCAGCCGCGTGTTCATGTCGTGGATATCGCCGGTGGCGCCGGACGCTACGTGCTCGAGGCGGTGCAGGCCGCGAAGCCGGCGCCGGTGACCGCCCTCGTCCGCGACTTCGAGCCGAAGAACCTCGACGAGGGCCGCGCACGGGCCCGGGCCCTCGGCATCGGCCACGTGTCGTTCGAGCAAGGCGACGCCTTCGACGCGGCCTCGCTGGCCGCCCTGCAACCGCGCCCGCAGGTGGCGATCGTGTCCGGCCTCTACGAGCTCTTCCCGAGCAACGAGATGGTCCTGCGCTCGCTGCGGGGCCTCGCGGCGGCGATGCCGGAGGGGGCGTACCTCGTCTACACGAACCAGCCGTGGCATCCGCAGCTCGCCCTGATCGCCCGCACGCTGTGCGACTGGGACGGCAAGCCATGGGTGATGCGCCGCCGGACCCAGGCGGAGATGGACGACCTGGTGCGTGAGGCGGGCTTCGTCAAGGAGGAGATGGATCTCGACCGCTGGGGGATCTTCACCGTCTCGCTCGCCCGGCGCGCGGCATGAAGGCGGCGGCGCGGACCTCGGCGTTCCTCTCGGTCCTCTTCCTCGTCGTGTACGGCCTCTCCGGCTATCTGGCGTCCCTGCGCACGAACGTCGGCTCGATCGCGTTCGACTGGGAGCGGCACATCCCGTTCGTGCCCTGGCTGATCGTGCCGTACATGTCGATCGACCTCTTCTTCGTGGCCGCCCCCTTTCTGTGCCGCACGGACGTCGAACGCCGCACTCTCGCGCGGCGCATCACGTTCTCGATCCTGGCGGCGGGGGCGGTGTTCGTGCTGATGCCGCTGCGCCTGGCCTGGCGCGCCCCGCATGTCGACGGCGCGCTCGGCTCGGTCTTCGCGTTCCTGCATTCCTTCGACCGTCCGTTCAACCTCGTGCCGTCGCTGCACATCACCCTGCGCACGATCCTGGCCGATACCTACGCCCGCCACACGCAGGGCGCGCGGCGCGTGATCGTGCAGGTGTGGTTCAGCCTCATCGGGTTCTCGACGGTGCTGACGTACCAGCACCACGTGGTGGACGTCGTGGCCGGCTTCCTCCTCGCCGCGGTCGTGTTCCATCTCTTCCGGGAGACGCCGAGCGTCGCGCCGGCGACACACGCGCCGCGGATCGCCCTGTACTACGGCATCGGCGCCGCGCTCGTGACGGGGCTCGCGCTGGCGTGCGGGCCGTGGGGCGTGTGGCTCGCCTGGCCGGCGGCGGCGCTGGCGGTGATGGCGTCGGCGTACGCACGGTCCGGCGCGCGGGTCTTTCGCAAGGAAGACGGCCGCCTGCCGCTCGGCACGCGGGTGGTCCTGGCTCCCGTCCTCTTCGGACACTGGCTGTCCTGGCTCCACTACCGGCGCCGGTGCCGCGCCTGGGACGAGCTGTCGCCGCGCGTGTGGATCGGCCGTCGTCTCACGGAGGCCGAGGCCGCCGCCGCGCGCGCCCGCGGTGTGGCGGCCGTGCTCGATCTGACCGCGGAGTCCTCCGAAGCGCGGCCGTTCATCGGCGCCGTGTATCGGAACATCCCCGTCCTCGACCTGACCGCACCGACGCTGGCCCAGCTCGACGAGGCCGTCGAGTTCATCCACCGGCACGCCCGGCACGGCGTCGTCTACGTCCACTGCAAGATCGGCTATTCGCGCAGCGCGGCGGCAGTGGGGGCGTACCTGCTGCGCTACGGCGGTTATGCCAGCGTCGACGATGCGCTGGCAGCACTGCGGCGCGTCCGGCCGCCGCTGATCGTGCGGCCGGAGGTAGTCGAGGTCCTCGGTCGCTGGCGTTGCCGTGAGGCGGAGGTCAGCGATTCCGAACGTAGAGCGTCATCCGCGTGACGGCAGGCCACGATATTGACGCGAACCTAGAGGACAAACCTGTCCCCAACTCGGAAGAGCACAGCGGCGAGGGAAACTGGAACTGAGCGGGTTACCGAACTCGTCCGCTACATCGACGACGCGGGCCGACGCCACGCGGACGTCGGCGACGCCAGCGTCGCCATGTCGGGATAGGACGCGGGCGCGAGCAAGGTCTCGGCCGGGAAGGCGGCGCCGCGCACCAGCCGGTCCGCCAACAGTCGAATCGCAGGGCCGGTGTTCGACGGGACGACGACTGTCGCCGCGAGCTGGCCCACCTTGACGAGGCGCTGCCCGCTTTCGGGGAGGCCGTCGACGCCGGTCAGCGGGATGCGCGCGAGATCGGCGGCCGCTTCCACTCCCATCAGCGCACGGCGGGCGCCGAACGCCATGTGGTCGTTCTGACAGCCGACCACCGCCGGCCGATGCGTGTCGTATTTCTTGAGGCGCAGCCATCGGCGCACCGCCACCTCGCCGCTGTCGTCGGTCCACTGACCGTCGACGACCTTCAGCTCGAGGCGTGTGCCCTTGAGCGCTTCCGTGGCGCCGGCCAGGCGCTGCTGCGCGGCCGACGTATCCGGCGGGCCCTGTACGTACAGGATGAAGCCCTCGAGCGACGGGACCAGCGCGCGAAACTGCCGGCCCTGCAGGCGGCCGATCTCGAGCTGGTCGGTGCTGACGCTGCCGATCGGCAGGTCCGGATGCATCTGCCGCAGCGCCGCCAGGTACGGGACCTGGCGGTTGATCAGCACCCACCCGATGTTCGCGCGCACGGCGGCGCGCGCGACGCGCTCCAAGCCCTCGCCGGTCACGGTCTCGACGATGATGGCGTCCGGGCGCGCGTCGCCCTGCATCGTCTTGTAGAGCTGCTGGATCTGCAGGATCGGGTTGTTTTCCGCGTATAGGATCTGTACGTCGACGCCAGAAGCGACGGCCTGTCGCCGTGCATCCTCGGCCTGAAACCGTTGAAATTCCTGAGCTTCGTCGAGGAGCGAGACGACCAATCGCGGCCGAGTGCCGGGCATTTGGGTCCTCTTGGGGGGGCCGCTGTCTACTTTAGTGGCCCCCTCTTATAGATAAGTAGGCCCCCGCGTCGACCCTGTCAATAATGAACTACTTCAGGACGAAACCCTCGGCGGAAGTTGCCGTATCCGACAGGCCGGCCACGACACGCGCGATTCCGACGGTCACCCGCGCGAACCTCTCGTCGTCGATCCGATCGGGCGTGTCCTGCGGCGTGTGGTACTCGGGATAGCGGAACGGTGCGGTGTCGGTGACCATCAGCGCCGGATAGCCCTCCTGCCAGAACGCGTAGTGATCCGACCAGCCGATGCCGGGCACGATCGGCGGCGCGGCCAGGCCTTCGGACGGGAACGCGGTGGTCGTGCGGAACGTCTCGATCGCACGGTGCAGGAGGGCGCGCGACTTGTCGTTGCTCACGAACGCGATGAAGTTGCCTTCCGCAGGATAACCGAGCATGCCGAGCCCCATCGGATACGTCTGCGTGCCCGGCTCGTCGCGGTAGTAGCCCATCGTCTCCAGCGAGATCATGGCCACGACGTCCTCGTTGCGCTCGCGACACCGGCGTGCGTACTGCAGGCTGCCCATGGCATCGGTGTCGAAGAACGGCGCCTCCTCGTTGGGAAAGGCCACGAAGCGCAGTGTGCGCGCGGGCCGGCCGGGTGCCAGCAGGCGCGCGATCTCGAGCAGCGCGGCCACGCCGCTGCCGTTGTCGTTGGCGCCGGGGCACTCGCGCACCGAGTCGTAGTGCGCGCCGATCACGACGATCTCCTTCGAGCCGGCCCGTACCGCTTCGATGTTGCGCAGGCGGCGGCCCGATTCGAAATGATGCTCGCCGATGGCGTACGCCGGATCGAAGGAGGCTTTCACGTAGTCGGCGGCGCGCTCGAGCGCGTCCGGACGCCAGACGTTGCGCTCGCCGATCTCGCCGGCGAGATGGCGCACGTGACGGTGGAGGTTGTCGCGCACCTCGGCCTCGAGCGCCGTCAGCGCGGGCAACGGGCCGCGGTGCGACGCCCCCGGCATCTTGATCGAGAACACGGCGACAGTATGAGCGAGCGGACCTGCCTTTTCCCCTGGCTGCGATACGGTCACGATGTTACGATCGAAGCCGTGAGAGCCGTGATGCTCGAAGTCGATCCCTCCCTGCTGGAGCAGCGCCGCCGCCTCGGTCTCGACCGCCGTGACGAGATGTGGGAGGGAGTGCTGCACATGGTACCGGCGCCGTACGACGAGCATCAGCGGACCGTCGAGGAGCTGTTGGTCTTCCTCAAGCCTCTGCTTCGCCAGCGGCGCCGCGGCACGCTGCGAATCGACCTCAATGTCTTCGATGAGGCCTCAACGGTCGAGAACTACCGGATCCCGGATCTGATGTTCGTGGCGACCGGCCGCGAGCGCCTCTTCGCAAAGGACGGCATCCGCGGTGGCGGGCCCGATGTCGTCTTCGAGATCCGATCGCCGAACGACGAGAGCTACGACAAGCTGCCGTTCTACGCGAAGGTCGGCGTGCGCGAGGTCATCATCATCGACCGCGACCGCAAGACGGTGGAGCTGTTTGCGCTGACGGCGGCGGGCGCCTACGAGAAACGCGCGGCGGAATCCGATGGGGCGATTCCGTCGACGGTCCTTGCTCTCCGCTTCCGCACGATGCCGGGCGATCGCCCGGTTCTGGTGGTGGCGGACGCCGAGGATCCCGGCGTCCGCACCGAGATCTAGCCGCTACTTCTTCGCGGGCACCAGCTCCACCGACACCAGCGTCAGGCCAAACCGCTTGCCCGCGATCTGCTCGGCCTTGAGGGTGAGCGTCTGCTTGCCGGCCTTGTCGAGCTTCACCTGGCCGATCTTCGTGATCGGCAGCGGCCAATACGGGTTGTGCGGCGGGATCCGCTTCGACTGCGCTTCCACAGTGCCGTTCACCTTCTGCCCGTTCGTCTCCACCAGGACCTTGTGCCCGCCTTCCCACGGATCCGCCGTGGGGGGATGGCGGATCTTCTGCTCGGAGGTCACGAGCACCACATCGAACGTCCCCGGCTCGACGAGCTTGAACTCCCACTTCAGCGAGTCCGCTTCCGTCGTCCATCGCTCGGCGACGCCGCGGTTGTCGAAGCGGACGGTGGGCTTGGCCGCGGTGGTCTCGATCTTGGCCTGGTGCGCTTTCAGCTCGACCACGCCCGTCGGCTGCTGGATGAGCGACGCGTCGACCTTGGGCGCGCCCTCGATCTCGAGGACGACGACGGAGGCGTGCGGGCTGGGCGGCTTGGCCGGCACGGAGAGACGCACGGCATCGTGATCGAGGGCGGCCACGCGGGTCTGCGCGACCTTCACGGGCTTGTTGCCGGCGAGCAGGGACGCGCGCGTGATCTTGTTCTTGAGGCCGTAGACCACGAGGCTGCCGTTCTTCGGCCAGTCGAATACGTGCAGGTACAGCTTGCCGGGCTTCGACGTCACCGTACCCCAGCTCTGATCGTGGGCGAACGGCGTGCCCTGCGAGCCGTATACGGCGTCACCGTTCACCTTCATCCACTCTCCGACTTCGCGCAGGCGATCGATGCTGGGCTGCGGGATGATGCCTTCGGACGTCGGCCCGACGTTCAGCAGATAGTTGCCGTTGCGGCTCGCCACCTCGACGAGCTGCCGCAGCAGGACGTGGGTGGTCTTCCAGTTGTCGTCGTAGCTCTTGAAGCCCCAGGTGTCGTTCAAGGTGACCGGCGTCTCCCAGTCGCGATCGGTGTTGCCCACGCTGATCTGGTTGTCGCCCGCGGAGTCGTAGTCGCCCACGCCGTGGCCCACGCGCCCGCTCACCAGGCAGTCGGGCTGCAGCTTGTGCACGAAATCGACGAGGTCCTGGCTCTGCTCCTTCGTGATGAGCTTCGGGGTGTCGAACCAGATGAGGCCGATCGGACCGTAGCCCGTGAGCAGCTCGCGGAGCTGGCCCTTGACCTTGCCTTCGAAGTAGCCGCGGCCGAGGCTCTTCTTCCACTCGCGGTCGCTGGGGAAGTCCCACTCGTTGCCCGAGGCCTCGGACTCGTGCCAGTCCTGGTCCTGCGAGTAGTAGAACGCGAACTTGATGCCGGCCTTCTGGCAGGCGGCGGCGAGCTCCTTCAGCGGGTCGCGCTTCCACGGTGTGGCCTCGGCGATGTCGTAGCGCGAGGTGGCGGAGTCGAACATGGCGAAGCCATCGTGATGTTTGGACGTGATCACGAGGTACTTCATCCCCGCGTCCTTCGCGACCTTGACCCACGCGTCGGCGTCGAACTTCACGGGGTTGAAGTCCTTCGCCAGCAGCTCGTACTCGGAGATCGGGATCTTCGCGCGGTTCATGATCCACTCGCCGATGCCGTCGATCTTCTTGCCCTTCCACGTGCCCGCCGGTACGGCATAGAGGCCCCAGTGGATGAACATTCCGAAGCGGGCGTCACGGAACCACTTGAACCTGCGGTCGCGCTCCGAGTCGGCGGCGCTCTTCTTGGACACGGCGCCGGCCTCGGGATCCGGGGGCGCCGTCTGTGTCTGGGCGGCGACGCCCGGGACCACGGCAGCGGCCAGCAGCGCGGCAAACGTCCATCGGCGAAGGCGAAGGCTCATCGAACGCTCCTAGTGGAAGATCATCACCATGTGCAAGGTTGCTTTGTGATGCCCGGGATCCTAGTCGACCCACAGCACCGGCTGACGGATGAAGTAGTTGCGGATCACCTCGTCGACATCCGAGTCGGCGGGCAGCGTCTTCCATAGCTCGACGTACTCGGGTTTGTCGTAGGCGATGCCGGCGAAGAGCAGCGCGTGGTGCCGCATCGGCCAGTGCTCGAAGTACTGGACGTCGGCCATCATCGGCGGCCACTTCTTCTTGTCCTTGATGTACGGGTACATGAACGCGACCGCGCCCCGCAGCGTGCGAGGGTCGTCCTTGCGCTCGAATTTCCAGAGGTCGTCCTCGGGCGTGGAGGCGAGCTGGGCGACGGCGGTGAAGGCATCGAGGTTGAAGAGCGAGTAGCCGTACGGCTTGGTGCGCGTCAGCTCCTGCGGGAAGGCGCCGTTGCCGTTCATCTGCTGCGGGATGAAGACGTCCTTGAAGCGCTTGCGAATCTGTTCGAGCACCGTCTGGTTGCCGGTGACGCGCGCAAAGGCCGCGGCCTGCACGGCCCAGGTGGTGCCGTGGTTGTTGCTGGCGTCGCGCTCCTCGGTGCCGAGCTTGCTGGTCGTCATCCACTCGAGGTACTGCTCGAACCATTTCGTGACGCCGGCGAGGTCCACGTCCGCAATGCCTTTCGTCACCTTCAGCACTTCGATCGCGCGTGCGACCTCCACGAGGTGCAAGGTGTCGATGACGCCCGTGGCCCGGCCCGGGAAGCGGCCGTGGATGGCCTGGCTGTACTCGAGGTGCGGGGCCATCTTCGTCTCTTCGGTCACGTACCAGGCCTTCAGGTGCGTGACGGCATGGTCGGCGTACTTCTTCTCTTTAGTGATCTTCCAGGCGGCGACGAGCGCCGGCACCTGGACGCTCAGGCGGCGCATGGCCTGGCGGTGGCCGTCGAAGTTGCCGGGGTTCGACTGGCCATCCTTTCTTATGTAGGGGCCGCCCGGGTTCTGCGGGTCCGGCCACCAGTAGTCGCCTTCCGAGAAGTAGTCGTGTCGGCCGCCCTTGCTGCGCGGGCTGCTCGAGGCCGTGACCGTGATCGGCTTTTCCGTGAGGTAGGCGTTGGCCGCTTTCAGCACGCGGTCGCGGTCGAGGGCGATGACGTCGATCTTGACCGTCGCCGCGTGCAGGCCTGCGGCGGCGATCACGAATGCGGCGACGAACAGGGGCCGGGTCTTCATCGCGTCCTCGTGGGTTTATGGAAAGCGCGGGCTAGAAGTCGACTTCGCATTCTATGTCAGCGCTCCTCCAGGTTGTCCAACTGGTCGATGAGCCAGTCGTCGTTTTCCCCCACCAGGTGGCAAGTGATCGTCCCGCGCCGTTGTCCGCCCGCGGCATCGTGCGCGTCCCATCGGAACCGTGCCGTCGCCGCCGCCCCCTCGTCCGTGAGCGCGACGGTGAGGCCTTCGACTTGAATCTGCGTGCCGCTCGTTTTGCCGGGGACGATGTCCTCGATCTCCGCGCGGCCGTGCCGCAGGGCGCCGTCGCCGGTTCGGTAACGCGCGCCGGGCGTGAAGCACGACCCGAAGCCGGCGCGATCGCCGGTTTTCCAGGCGTTCACCAGGCGGCGGATGAGCCGCTTGACGTCGGCTATCGACCGGTGGCGCATCCGAGTGCTACCAGAAGGACGCAGGCCGCTGTCGTCAGCGCGGCCGCGGTGCCGCTGACCTTCTCGGCGCGTGGGCCGAGACCGAAGTGCCGCCCCTCGCGATGCCACAACCATAGACCTGCCGGCGTGGCAGCCACCGCAAAGAGCGCGAGCGGCCAGGACGCCGCACCATGGCGCGCGATCGTGCTGCTGTCGCCGATCGGGTCAAACACGCCCATACCGATGTAGACGCCGTTGGCCACGAGACAGAAGCCCGCGAAGAAGCGCGCCAGGTATGCGAGCGGCATGCCGAGCGCACGGATGGCGATCCACAGCGCGACGGGCAGCAACGCGCCGAGGACCGGGCCAGACCAGGCGACGACCAGAGGAGATGGGTTCTTCCCGAGATCCGTACGCGAGAGGCTCAGAGGGTGGAGGACGACTCTCTCGACAGCGGCGCCGGTGAGGACGGCACCGGCCACGTGGCCGACCTCGTGCACCGCCTGCATGCCGAGCCAGGAGGCCATCAGCGTTGTCACGATGTGGAGCGTTCTCACGCGTTCTTCAGTCTACTTCGTGCGCCGACAGCGACGTCACTCCGCCATGGATGCATCCCATCCATGCCACGAGGATCCCAACGATGACCAGGACGGAGAGGGGCCGAGTCACCGCGCCGCGGCGCGTCTGCGAAGCAATATATTGTAACTATTTCGATTACATAACTCGTTCTGGACCGAGTCGCTTGAAGTCTTACTTGAGGTTTGGAAGCGACTCGTCTACGCCGACGCGCCGCCGAACACGCGTTCGAGGACGGCCTTGAAGCGCGGGGTCTCGGGCAGGGGCCCCAGCATCGGATCGACCTTCAGCCACACGACCCAGGGATCGTGCGCCTCGGCCGCGCGTTCGAGAGACGAGAGCGCAGCGTCGAGATCGCCGAGGGCCACCTCGACGGCGACCCTCTGATAAGGAGACACCGCGCCCATCATCACGGTGTCACCCGCGGCGAGGGTGGCCCGCGCCTCATCGGCGAGGCCGGCGCGAGCCAGGCTCCAGGCCAGCGAGGCGCGCATCGCACCCAGGCCGCCCGACATCTCGAGGGCGCGTCGATGCTCGCGCACCGCCTCCTCGAAGCGGCCCTGGTTGGCGTAGGCCATCCCGAGGCTCCACCGCGGCAGGAACTGGTGCGGCTCCAGCTCGACGTTCTTCTCGCACTGCAAGAGCTCCGCGGCGTGGTCGCCCGACAGGTATCCCTGCAGCGCGAGCTGGGCGTGGACGACGATCGACAGGGGGTCGAGCTGCCGCGCCCGCTCGAGCTCGCGTTGCGCCTCGGTGAAGCGGCCGCGGATGTGCAGATACAGGGCGTACCACTGATGCGGGCCGGCGGTGCCGGCGTTCAAACCTACAGCGCGCTCGAGATGGCTCTCGGCGGCGGTCCAGTCCCACGACTGGAACAGCGCGATGGCGCCCAGGGCTACGTGCGCCTCGGCCAGCGACTCGTCGAGCTCCAAGGCGCGTTCGGCCTCCGCCTTGGCCCGCGCCCACGCCATGGCCGGCGGCAGGACGTTCAACGCCCCGACGGCGAGGAACGCCTCCGCGAGCCCGGCGTGGGGAAGGGCGAATGACGCGTCCCGCTTGATGGCCTCCTCGAAACACTCGAAGGCCTTCTGCACGTCGGCGGGGGAGAATCGGCTCCAGAAGTAGCGGCCCTTGACGAACGCCTGGTAGGCCTCGAAGTCCGCGCTCGGCCGACGCGTGGACTTGTCGCCGAGCCGGACCTCGAGCGCGCGCGCCACGCGCTCGGCCACGGCGTTCTGCAGGTCGAAGAGGCTCGTGCGCTCCGCCTCGAAGCTCTCCGCCCACGCCGGCGTCGCGCCGCGCACGGGGACCATCTGCACCGTCACGCGCACCCGCGTGCCTTCGACCTGGACGGTGCCGTCGAGGACGGCATCGACGTCGAGCTCCTGGCCCGCGCGCTGCGGGTCGACGCTGGCGTCGGCGTACTTCATGACCGCCCGCGTGGCGCGCACCGCGACCGGCGCCGAAGAGGCGAGGCGGGTGATGAGGGCGTCGGCCAGGCCCACGCCGAGATACGGACCGTCGGACGACTCCGCGCCCAGGGAGCGGAACGGAAGCACCGCGATCTGCATCCGTCCGAGCTTCTTGACCGGCGCCACGAAACGATAGCCGCGGCGCGACAGGGTCTCGATGTACGGCTGCCCCTCGGGACGATCGCCCAGCACCTTGCGGATGGTGGCGACGTTGACGCTGAGGTTCGCCTCCTCGACGAAGCTGTCGGGCCACACGCGGTCCATCAGCTCCTGCTTGCCGACGACCTCGCCCGCCTGCTCGACCAGCGCGAGCAGCAGGTCGACGGCCTTGGGCGCGAGGGCGACGAGATCGCCCTGTTTCCACAGCAGGTGCTTCACGGGGTCCAGACGGAACGGCCCGAACTCGAGTGCGCCCTGCTCCATGCGCCTAT
>Ga0114129_10014035_pt1 | contig 11412 bp, 12 predicted proteins | sample RhiMetdeltSRZDD1_FD_80071 | JGI IMG/M metagenome (GOLD analysis project Ga0114129, IMG submission 80071) | Populus rhizosphere microbial communities from Tennessee, USA - Rhizosphere MetaG P. deltoides SRZDD1 (version 2) (version 2) | ecosystem: Host-associated > Plants > Roots > Rhizosphere >... | reverse complement strand
AGGCATGCCGGATGCCGCCGAGCATGTCCTGACTCTTCCGGCCCGCCGCGGCGCGCCGGCCGGGATCGGCGGCCTTCGGGACATCGTCAGCAATCCCATGCATGCGACGGGCGTCGGTCTGCTGCTCCAGGCCCGCCGTCATACGGAGGACATGGCCGTTGCCGGTCTGCGGAACGGGAGGCCGCTCGGTCGGGTATTGGATCGGATGAAGTCGTGGATGTTTGAGTTCTTTTAACTCGCGTGCGATCGGCCGATCGTCACGCGGCTCTATCAAGGGAGGTGCGCTGATGTTCTCATTTCAAGAAGATGTCCTCGCCCCCGTCCGGATCAAAGTGATCGGTGTGGGAGGCGCCGGATGCAACGCCGTCAATACGATGATTGCATCGGGGTTGGCCCGCGTCGATTTCATCGCCGCGAACACCGACCTGCAGGCGCTGGACCGTTCCCGGGCGGGGTACAAGGTTCAGCTGGGACCGGAGCGCACCAGGGGACTCGGTGCGGGAGCGAAGCCGGAAATCGGCAAAGAGTCGGCATTGGAAAGCAAAGACCAGATCCGTGAATGTCTGGAGGGGGCGGACATGGTGTTCGTGACTGCCGGGATGGGCGGTGGAACCGGCACCGGCGCCGCGCCGATCGTCGCCAGCATCGCCAGAGAATTGGGGATCCTGACCGTCGGAGTCGTGACGAAACCATTCCAGTATGAGGGCCATCGCCGGATGCATCATGCCGACGAAGGCATCAGAGACTTGCGGCGCCATGTGGATACGCTGCTGATCATTCCGAATCAGCGCCTGCTTGGGATCGTCGACAAGGCGACGCCGTTACTCGAAGCCTTCAAGGTGGCTGACGATGTGTTGCGTCAAGCGATTCAAGGGATTGCCGATGTGATCACCACCACCGGTCATGTGAATGTGGACTTCGCCGACGTGCGGACGATCATGTCGCACACCGGCCGCGCAGTGATGGGGATGGGCGTGTCGCGCGGGACGAATCGGGCGATCGAAGCGGCGCAGAAGGCCATCTGCAGCCCGCTGCTGGAAGAAGGCAGCGTCGAAGGCGCGAGAGGCGTGCTGCTGAACATTACCGGAGGTCCCAACATGTCCCTGCACGAAATCGAAGAAGCCGCGTCGATCATTCAACAGACGGCCGATCCCGAGGCCAACATCATCGTCGGCCAAGTCATCAATCCGGACATGGGCGATGATTTGGTCGTGACGGTCATCGCCACCGGCTTTGAACGTGATGAACAAGCGGCGCCGGTTCCCGTGGCTGCAGCCAGGGCGCACAGAAGCGCTCAGCACGTGATGACCGGCATCGGAGCGGGAGTGTCTGAACGACCCCATAAGGATCTTGATCGTCCGACCTTCTTGCGCCGGATGGGAGAGCAGGGCCAAGCCATGGATCGCGTGGCGGTTGTCACCGACGACGAGTGGGACGTGCCGACGTTTCTTCGCAAACAAGCCGATTAAGAGGATGGTCACGAGACATGGGCGCCGCGGTGATCACCGTGCCGGCATTTGCCTCTTCGCGGGATGGAGTCAGGCATTTTTTCGGCACGCGGGCTCACGCCGATACACTGGCGCTCGATGTCGGTGTGCCGGCGCCGGCTATCAGCGGGAATGGAAGCGGCTGGTTCCTGTCAGTGAATCAAGTGCACGGCACCAACGCGCTGGTGGTGGATCGTCCTCTGACCGGGGCGGACCGATTTGACGGCGGCTGGGACGCGCTCGTGACCGATCAGCCCGACGTCACGGTGGCTGTTCGAACCGCTGATTGCGTGCCGGTGCTGGTCTATGATCGTCGTCGCCGGGCCGTAGCTGCCATCCATGCCGGCTGGCGCGGAGCCGTCGCTGGCATCGTGCCAAAAACGATCGAGATGATGCTCGCTCGTTTCGACGTCCATAAGACGGATCTCCGCATTGGTATCGGCCCTTCCGCCGGCCCCTGCTGTTATGAGGTCGATGAACCGGTGCTGACGCCGCTGAGACACGGGGTGGTGGAGTGGCAGTCTGTGGTTCAAGAAGATCGGGGCGGCACCGCGCGATTGGATCTCAAGCAACTCCTTCGCCGGCAAATGGAACGGATCGGCATCCGGCCGCAGCAGATGACGACGGTCAATCTGTGCACGATCTGTCATGGCGACCTGTTCTATTCCTACCGCCGCGAAGGACGCGTCAACGGGACGATGGTCAGCGGCATCACGTTGATGCCGCGCCGATAGCCTCTCGCTTGTTCATCGGATAAAATGGGCCCCTCACAGGACGGACCTGCTGAATCGATATGGATGGACAGGTGGATGGTTCAATCGGGGATCGTGTCAGATTTGTCCTTGATCGAATCCGTCGGACCGCTCAGGTCTCAGGTCGCGGATGGGAAAGTGTTCGTCTCGTGGCCGCGACGAAAACGGTTCCTGTCGAGCGTATTCGGGAAGCCATTGCAGCGGGACTGAGATTCGCCGGCGAGAACCGCGTGCAGGAGGCGCTCCCGAAGATCGAGGCCTTGCAAGGCGAGCAGATCCGGTGGCATTTTATCGGTCAGTTGCAACGTCGCAAGGTTCGCGATGTCGTCGGTGTTTTCGACTTAATCCATTCCGTCGATAGTCTCGAACTCGCCTCCGAGATCGACCGCCGGGCGGAGGCAGCCGGATGTCGACAAGACGTGTTATTGGAAGTGAATGTCGCAGGAGAAACGACGAAAGCGGGATTTCATCCTGACCGACTCAAAGAGATTCTGCCGCGGGTCTGCGGATTGAGGCATCTGGACGTCAAAGGTCTGATGACCATTCCACCGGCGGTCGATAAACCCGAGAGGGCCAGACCGTATTTTCGCCGCTTGCGAGAGTTGGCGCAGCAATTGTCCGGGCAGGGTCTCCAGACAGTCTCGTTCGGTGAGCTGTCGATGGGTATGTCGAACGATTACGTGGTGGCGATCGAAGAGGGGGCCACGATGGTTCGCCTCGGAACGGCCATATTCGGGACCCGTCATGCCTAGCTCCATGACGCAGACAATCGCCTTTATTGGAGGCGGTCAGATGGCGGAGGCGATCGCGGGCGGTCTTCTTGCCGGACGAGTCTGTCGGGCGGAAGCGATGTGGGCGACCGACCCAATCGCAGCGAGACGCGATCGGTTGAAGAGCGAGTTCGGCATCCGCGTCGGCGAAGACAATCGCGCGGCGGTGGCATGGGCCGAAGTGGTCGTGCTGGCAGTCAAACCTCAAACCTTGTCGGACGTCTTAAGGGAAATCGGCTCCGGCCTTGACGGCAAGCTGACGGTGTCTATAGTCGCAGGGGTCACCATCCGGGCGATCGCCGAGCAGTCGGGGGGTGGAAAGGGCATCGTCCGCGCGATGCCCAATCAGCCGGTACTGGTGCGCGAAGGCATGACGGCTCTTGCGGTCGGTCCCGGCGTCTCCGATGACAAAATTCAGATCGTCCGGACGATCTTTGAATCGGTCGGCCGAGTCGTGCTCATTGAAGAAAGGCTGATGGATGCAGTGACCGGGCTCAGCGGAAGCGGTCCGGCCTACGTGTTTCAGGCGATCGAGGCCTTGGCCGACGGCGGCGTCAAGATGGGCTTGCCGCGCCAGACTGCGGAACTCTTGGCTGTTCAGACGGTCTTGGGCGCCGCGCGGTTGGTACTCGAGTCCGGAGAACATCCGGCCAAACTGAAGGATCGGGTCGCCTCTCCCGGTGGAACGACCATCGCCGGGCTTCATCAGCTTGAACAGGGAGGCTTCCGTGCTACACTGATGGCGGCTGTGGAAGCGGCCACAACACGGTCGCAGGAGTTGGGGCGCTGATGTTTATTGGAGGTAATATTCTGCAGGCAGTCGCGACAATTCTCGATACCATGTTATGGCTCTATATGTGGGTCATCATTGCCCGTGCCCTGATCTCCTGGGTGAATCCCGATCCCTGGAATCCGATCGTCCAATTTCTCGAACGGGTGACCGAGCCGGTCTTGTCACCGATACGGCGGTGGGTTGGGTGGCGGATGGGCATCGACCTCTCGCCGATTATCGCCATTTTGGTGATTACCTTTTTACAAATCGCGCTCGTCCAAACGCTTCGCGACATTGCTGTCCGCATGAACTGAATGGAATAAGGGGGACGTCATGAAGATCACGCCGCTTGACATTCAACAGATGGTGTTCAAGACCAGCTTTCGCGGCTATGACAAGGAAGAGGTTAACCGCTTTCTCGAAGAATTGGCCGAAACCGTCGAACTGTTGAATCGGGACAATGCCATTCAACGGGAGAAGATTCTGTTTCTGGAGCAACAGCTCGTGGAGTTGAAGCGGACCGAAGCGACTCTGTCGAATACCTTGGTTTCGGCGCAATCGCTGGCCGAGGATGTGAAGCGCAGCGCGCAGCGCGAATCCGAGCTGGTCATCAAAGAGGCGGAGCTCAAGGCGGGGGAAATGATCCGCCAAGCCCGGGTTGAATTGAGCAACACGCAGCGGGATTTGACGGCACTTCAAAAACAACGGTTGCTCATGGTCGAGCGATTGCGCGCCACCTTGCATACGTTCGAGCGGATGTTGGAAGTGGAAGAGCAGGAAGCGTTCAACGAAGCCGCCTCGACCTCGGAAGACCACATCGAAGGACGATCGAGCCCGGCCTTATAAGACGAAGTTCACCAGGTGTTCGACTTCTCCCAGCCAGCCATTGTTTCCTTGTCCGCCTGAGATCATTTCATGATGGTTCCGCCTTCGATCCATGCAGCGATGCAATCGGCTGTCGATGAGGGGGTGTTTCCCGGTGCGGTGCTCGCTGTCCGATTGCGCAGCCGGCTGCAGTTCGTCTCGACCGCCGGCCGATTGTCTATTGACCAGGCGAGCCCCTTGGTTCAAGCCTCTACAATGTACGATCTCGCCTCTCTGACGAAACCCTTGGTGACGGTGACGTCCATGTTGTTGCTGGTGCAAAGCGGGAAGGTTCGACTCGATGACCCGGTGAAGGCCGTGTTGGCCGAACTGAGCGGAAGTGCAATCGGGAAGGCGACGACGGAAGATTTGTTGGCTCACAGTGCCGGACTTCCCGGATGGCGCCCGCTCTATGAGCGGCTGGAAGCGAAGGGACTGATGCCGGATCGCGCCAATTTGGGGTCTATCCACCAGGCATTGTTGCACCTCATTCGTGAGGAGCCACTGATTTATGAGAGGGGATCGAGGAGCCTGTATAGCGATCTTGGGTTCATTCTCCTCGGCCTGATGATCGAACGGGTCAGTGAACGGTCGCTCGACCGCTGGTATCAAGAAGCAGTGACCGGTCCTCTTCACACCAGTGACCTCATATTCTGTCCGGTCGGAGTTGGCGCCTCCCGCGGGACAATCGATCCGGCATCGATCGCCCCCACCGAGTATGACGGCAGGCGGAACAGAATGCTCCAGGGTGAAGTGCATGACGACAATGCCGCTGCGATGGGAGGAATCGCCGGTCATGCGGGACTCTTCGGAACGGCGGAAGCGGCTTTGGCGGTCGCCGGAATATGGCTCGACGCCTGCCACGGGAAACCGTCCATACTCGATTCCGGACTCGCGCGCCGGTTCACTGTGCGTCGGAAGGACGTGCCGCAGTCGAGCTGGGCGTTAGGGTGGGATACCCCTTCCGCTCCCTCGTCATCGGGAGCCTACTTCTCCGCCGAATCTTTCGGGCATCTCGGCTACACCGGCACGTCGCTATGGATCGATACGAACCAGGATCTGGAAGTGGTGCTGTTGTCGAACCGGGTGCATCCCAGTCGGAAGAACGAGAAGATCCGCGACTTCCGGCCGCGGATTCACGATCTGGTGGTTCAGGAATGCGTCCGGACGGGTTAGGAGAGACTAGGCGGGATCGCGGTACTCAATCCAGGTTTCTTTTTCTGCGAGATACTTCGTGCCTTTGAAGTTGGCTCTGGTTCTTAAGCGGCGAAAGCCCCAGCCGTGCAGTTTCTCGACGAGTTCCGTGACCGCGGCCGCAATCGTCGGATGGGACTGTCCTTCAACCGTCAAAGCTTCGTACATGACTTTGGCTGCATAGCCGGAGGGAGTTCTGTTGACGAGAATCGCGCGGTTGAAGTAGCGGTCGCTCGGGTCGACGCCTTCGAGCTGATGTTTTTCGACGAGCCCGTCTTTCTTGAACAGCGATGCCAGCGAACTCATACCGCCTCCATCACTCGTCGCCAGTATAGGGGAGGCCGCGTCAGGACTGCAAGACATTGACAAGCGAAGAGGGTCTTCCTATCATTTGCCGCCGATTGCCGAAGGAGACACTCGCCGGACCGGCATGAATATTCCCAACAGCTTGACCCTGCTTCGCATCCTCTTGATTCCCGTCTATATCGGGTTGCTGGTGTACCAACGATTCGATCAAGCGTTGATCGTATTGCTGGTTGCCGGCGTCACCGATGCGCTGGACGGGACGATCGCGCGGGTGGCCAATCAAAAAACGCGTCTGGGGGCTTTTCTGGATCCGCTGGCCGACAAGCTGCTGCTGACATCGGGGTTCGTCACCCTTTCGACGATTCATGTCATTCCCTCGTGGGTCACGATCGTCGTGGTTAGTCGAGATGTCATGTTGTTGCTGGGAACCGCTGTGGCGCAGCTCACGGAGATCGAAATCGATATCACGCCGACGATCGTCGGAAAGGGGACGACGTTTCTTCAACTGACCTACGTGGTGTTGGTCATCTTTCTCAGCTCACGCCACATAGAGCTTGCCTATCTTCATCCTCTTCTATTCAGCGTGGTAGCCTTCACGTTACTGTCAGGATTTCACTATCTGTACCGGGGCTATCGGCGTATGGGTACGGTCAGTTCTTGAAGCGTTTTCTCCGTGCACCTCGCGGGCATCGGCGCGCAGATAATGCATTTGTTTGACAGGTTTTCAGGCCGTCAGTAGACTCGCGTGGTAAGGATTTCTTTTCGCAGAACCTTTGCGTTGATCATGTAGCGGGTGGAGTGCATATGGCGACTTTTGCGTATGTGGGGCGCTCGCGATCGGGTGCTGTGAAGAAGGGCGAGTTGACGGCTAAAACCCGGGACGAGGCCGTCGATCAGCTGCGCAAGCAAAGCATCGTCGTCACCAGCCTCGATGAAAAAGCCGGCAAAGGGGGCTTCAAGTTCAGCTTGGGATCCGGCCTGACGGACAAAGACCTGGTCGTCTTCACGCGCCAATTTGGAACGATGATCAATGCGGGCCTGCCGCTGGTGCAGTGCCTCGAAATTCTCTCGACGCAATCGGAAAACAAAGTGCTGCGCGAAACGGTCTGTGAAGTGAAAGGCCAAGTGGAGGCCGGATCGACCTTTTCGGACGCATTACGGCGCCATCCAAAGGTGTTCGACGACTTGTACGTGAACATGGTGCATGCCGGTGAAGTCGGCGGCTTACTCGATACGATCTTGACGAGATTGGCAAAGCATATCGAAAAGGCGATGAAACTCAAGGGGCAGATCAAATCCGCCATGGTGTATCCCTCGGCAATTATGGGCGTTGCCATCATCGTCATCTCCGTCCTCATGATCTGGGTTATTCCGATTTTTGCCCAAATGTTCGCTGAAATGTCCGGAGGAAAGATAGGATTGCCGGGTCCCACCCAGCTGGTGATTCAAATCAGCAACTTTTTTCAAAGCGCGTGGTACATCGTTTTTGCGGGCATCGTCGCCACCATTTTTGGGATCAAGAAGTACTATGCAACTCCCAAGGGAAGGTTGGTGATCGATAAACTACTCTTGAAACTGCCCATCGTGGGCGACTTGATTCGAAAAGCCTCTGTGGCGAAGTTTACGCGCACGCTTGGGACGCTCCTTGCCAGCGGTGTGCCTTTGCTGGACGGGTTGACGATTTGCGCCAAAACTTCGGGGAACAAGGTTATCGAAGGTGCCTTGATGGATGCGCGTATCAGCATCAGCGGAGGAAAGACGATTGCTGAGCCGCTTGCCAAAAGCGAAACGTTTCCCAAGATGGTCACCCACATGATCGCAGTGGGCGAGTCCACTGGGGCGCTTGATGCGATGCTCGGGAAGATTGCAGACTTTTATGAAGACGAAGTCGATCAGGCTGTCGCCTCATTGACCTCCTTGCTCGAGCCGATGATGATGGTATTCCTCGGGGTAGTGATCGGCTTCATTGTGATCGCCATGTACCTCCCGATCTTCACAATGGCGTCGGCCATCGGATGATGAACATCCGCCGCACGTCTCGTCTTCCAGCGTGCATGACTGGTCAAGAGCGCTCCATGCATCCCTCGCTCAATAGCAGTTCATAGTCTTCTCGTTTTGGGTTATGGATGAACTGCGGATTAGACTCCGATGGTTGATGGCGTTCCGGGTGGCGATCGTCACCCTTTTGCTCGGGCTCTCGTTGATATTCCAAGCGACGAGAGGCGAGCAGGTTGAAACGTACTACGCTCTCGTCATCCTGACCTATGCGCTTACCATTCCCTCCGCTCTTCTGCTTCGCTCGCTGACCACTCATTCAACTCTTGCAGTGTTTTTTTGGGTCCAGGTCGGGATCGATTTCCTGCTGGAAACCGTACTGATTGCCCGGACCGGAGGAGTCGAAAGTCCCTTCGCCGTGCTCTATGTCATGACAGTGACGGTTGCCAGTTTCGTTCCTCGTAAGCGGGTCGGGCTTCTCGCCGCCTGTGGCGGCATTATCCTCTTCGCCGCGGTGACGAGCACTCAACTGTACGGCCCTGACGACGGCTGGGGATGGCTTCAGCGAAGCCACCTGAAGGCACCCGAAATATTACAAACGTTCGGCGTCTACGCGCTGGCCATCCTGGTGGTGGGACTTTTAAGCGGCACGTTGGCGGATCAACTCCAACAGGCGGACCAGTCCTTACGCGAAAAAGAACTGGGATTGACCCGGCTTCAGGCCTTTCACGAAAACATCGTACAGAGTATCAGCAGCGGCGTCTTCACGGCGGATGTGCAGGGCATGATCACGTCGTTCAATCCTGCGGCGCAAGAAGCCACAGGATACCGGCTCGACCGGGTGATCGGACGTTCGTGGCGGGAGGTGTTCAACTGGCACCCCGATCGCGCGGCCGACGAACAAAGCTCCGGATTGATGCTCTCGATGACCAGATTTGAGGTGGAGTGCAAGCGCGCCGATGGGAATCGGCTCGTCCTCGGCATGACGGTCTCTCCGCTGCAGGAGCAGGGTCAACCGGCAGGGTTGGTCGGTGTCTTCAAGGATCTGACCCAGATCAGGGACCTCGAAGAGGAAATGCGCCGCAAAGAGTGGCTGGCCAATCTGGGTGAGATGTCCGCCGGGATGGCGCACGAGATCCGGAACCCCCTGGGTGCGCTGGCCGGTGCGATGCAAATGCTCCGGAAGGAAGCGTCGGTCGATGAGACTGACCGGCGGCTCATGGATATCGCAATCAGGGAAGCCACGCGGTTGGATGCCATCATCACGGAATTTCTCCAGTACGCTCGCCCGCCGGCGTTGAATCTGTCCGAGCACGATATCAACAAAGTGCTTGCCGAGACGCTGGATCTGATCCAACATGAAGCTCGGTCACGCTCAAAAATCACCATCGTGACCAAACTGGCTTCCGGTTCTCTCGCAGCGCAGGTCGATCAGAATCAGATGCGTCAAGTGTTTTGGAATCTCGCGACGAATGCATTTCAGGCCATGCCGAAGGGCGGGCAGCTGACGATATCGACCGGCTGCCGTCAGATCGACTTGGGAGCACGGAAAGGCGAAGTGATTGAGATCGCATTTCAAGATCAGGGCGAAGGTATTCCTCCAGGCAACTTGGACAAGATCTTCCTCCCGTTCTTCACAACCAAAAACGAGGGATCTGGCTTGGGACTGGCCGCGGTTCACCGCATCGTCGATCTGCACGGAGGATGGATCAAGGTTGAAAGCAACCGGCAACAGGGTACGCGTTTTGTGGTCTGTATGCCTCGCTCCGCCCACGACGGAGTGCGGCTTTGGCATGAAGGACGAACGCCGTGGAAAAGATTCTAGTCGTTGACGACGAAAAAAGTCTCCGTGAAGTGATGAGCATCATGCTCAAACGGGCGGGGTATGCCGTCACAGAAGCGTCGGACGGCGAAGAGGCCATCGGACAGGTCAACAAGGATATTTTCGACCTGGTGATTACCGATCTTCGTATGCCAAAGGCCGACGGGATGGATGTGCTCAAGGCGGTGAAATCTTCTTCTCCCGACACGGTGGTGCTGGTGGTCACGGCTTTTGCCACCGCGGACTCCGCGGTGGAGGCGATGAAGCAGGGGGCCTACGACTATCTCACCAAGCCATTCCAAGTCGACGAAGTTCAACTGATCGTTCGCAATGTTCTGGAGAAGCGGCGGCTCTCGACCGAGAACATGCTGCTCAAGCGCGAGATGGCAAGCCAGTCGTCGTTCGCGCAGATCGTCGGTCGGAGCGAGGCGATGCAAAAGGTCTTCGACGTCGTTCGAAAAGTCGCCGATGCCAAGAGCAATGTGCTCATTTGCGGCGAAAGCGGAACTGGCAAGGAACTCGTCGCACGGGCGATCCACTATAATAGCGCCCGGAGTACGATGCCGTTCGTCGCCGTGAATTGCAGCGCCGTGCCCGAGACCCTGCTCGAAAGCGAGCTGTTCGGCCACATGAAAGGGTCATTCACCGGAGCCGTCGCCAATAAAGTCGGACTTTTCGAAGTGGCGAATGGCGGAACGATTTTTCTCGATGAAATCGGCGACACCACGCCGGCGATTCAAGTCAAATTGTTGCGGGTCATTCAGGAACGGGAGTTTCGACGGGTCGGCGGCAATCAGGACATCAAGGTGGACGTCCGCATCATTGCGGCCACCAATCGTGAACTGGAAAAGGCCGTGGCCGACGGCTCGTTTCGCGAAGATCTCTACTATCGTCTCGACGTGATTCCGATCCGATTGCCTCCCTTGCGGCTGCGCACAGGAGATATTCCGCTGCTCGTCGAACATTTTCTCGAAAAGTTCGCTCGGGACGGCGGAAAGGCGGCGCCTGTGCTGACTGCGGAAGCCATGCACGTCTTGCTGGGTCATGAATGGCGCGGCAACGTGCGAGAACTGGAAAACCTGATCGAACGGGTCGTGGCCTTCGCGTCAGAGGCTCCTGTGACCGGCGCCGACGTGCGAGGGTGGCTCCATCATGCGGTGGCCGTTCAGTCGCAGCAGGGCGTTCCGGCCGATCTTCCCGAAGATGGTCTCGATCTGGAAGGGCTCATCAACGGGATCGAGAAGGATCTGTTGATGAAGGCCCTGGAGAGGGCTAAATGGGTCAAAAAAAGAGCGGCGGGCTTACTAAAACTCAACACGCGATCCTTCCGCTACCGATTGGAAAAGTATGCTATAAAAGGAGGTCGTGACTGAGCGCGCCCCTGTACCGACACCCACTTCACGATCATCTTCCTCCACCGTCTTTGCCCCCGCAAAAATTAATCTCGCGT
>Ga0114129_10014033_pt1 | contig 11412 bp, 10 predicted proteins | sample RhiMetdeltSRZDD1_FD_80071 | JGI IMG/M metagenome (GOLD analysis project Ga0114129, IMG submission 80071) | Populus rhizosphere microbial communities from Tennessee, USA - Rhizosphere MetaG P. deltoides SRZDD1 (version 2) (version 2) | ecosystem: Host-associated > Plants > Roots > Rhizosphere >... | reverse complement strand
GCAGGGCCGACACCGCGGCCGCAGCCATCGTCGGCAGGATCTGGCAGACCGTGTGGGTCATGGCTTCTCTCGGTGGGAGGAGCGAAGCGTACATAAAACCTGGGGTGTCCGATCGCCGGTCATCTTACGCGCACCGAGCGCCTGGCGGCCACGGCTTGATCCGAGTAATCAATTAATATATTGATTACTTGATTATGGCGGACGCCTCGCATCGTCGGTTCAAGGACGCGCTGTACGGCCAGTTCGCGCACCTCGGAAAAGCGTTGGCCAGCCCGCTCCGTCTCGAGTTCCTCGAGCTGCTGGCGCAGGGCGAGCGGACGGTCGAATCGCTGGCCGGCGAAACCGGAGTATCGCTCGCCAACGCGTCGCAGCACCTCCAGACGCTCCTGCGTGCAGGTCTCGTGGAGAACCGCAAGGAGGGGTTGTTCGTGCGCTATCGACTGGCGGACCAGTCAGTCGTGGAATTGACCATCGCGCTCCGCACGGTCGCCGCGCGGCGGCGCGCCGAGCTCGACCGCCTGGTCCGCGAACACTTCGGCGAGCGCTCGGATGCCGAGGCGGTCGCGATGGCCGATTTGCTGAAGCGTTCCCGTTCGAGGGACGTCGTCATCCTGGACACGCGGCCGGCACACGAGTATGCGGCGGGGCACATCGCCGGCGCGATCTCGGTTCCTGTCGACGCGCTGCAACGTCGTCTCAGGCAGCTTCCAAAGAACAAGGAATACGTCGCGTACTGCCGGGGTCCGTATTGCGTCTACGCCGACCGCGCCGTCGAACTGCTGCGCGCGAGCGGGCGACGCGCGCAGCGCCTGCTCGAAGGGTTTCCGGAGTGGCGCCTCGCCGGGTTCCCGATTGAGTCGGGGCCTGCGGAAACGCGCCGCGCATGAACGCTCTTCAACACCAGGAGGCCCGATGATCTTCCGGCCCTTCTACTACTACGACCTCGGTTGCGCCGCGTATCTTCTCGGGTGCGGCACGCTGGGCGCCTGCGCTGTCGTCGATGCGCGGATCGATGACGTCGACACGTACGCCAGCTTCGCGAAGACCAAGAAGATGCGCATCACGCACATGATCGACACCCACGTGCACGCGGACCATCGGTCCGGCGGACGGGCGCTGGCAGCGCTCGCCGACGCGAATTACTGCCTGCACGAGTCAGCCGACGTCTCGTTTCCGTTCACGCCCCTTCGTCACGCACAGGAAGTCGAGCTGGGGAACACGCGCCTTCGCGTGCTCCACACGCCCGGACATTCACCCGAAAGCATCTGCCTGCTCGGCACGGACCTCAGGCGGGGCACCGATCCCTGGTTTCTGCTGACGGGGGACACGTTGTTCGTGGGAGCAGTCGGGCGCCCGGATCTGCCAGGGCGGGCGCGGGAGAATGCCGCACTGCTGTACGCGAGCGTCCACGACACGCTCCTTGCGTTGCCGGACGACATCGAGATCTATCCCGGTCACTTCGCCGGGTCGGTGTGCGGCGCCGGATTGAGCGGCAAGCCGACCAGCACCATCGGGTTCGAGCGGCGCTGGAATCCGATGCTCGCGATGGACCGGGACGCGTTCATCGACGCCCTGGCGGAGGTTCCACCAAAACCGGAGCAGATGGAGCAGACTCTCGCCTTCAACCGTAGGAACGCGCCGGCACGCGCGCCGGCGTGAACGCCGCCACGACCGGGGCCGCACCGGCCATCCGTCTCGGTCTCGCCGCAAATCTTCCCCAGTTCGCGCTGCTGATCCTCATCAACGCGTTCGTCGGGGCGATGGTCGGCCTCGAGCGCGCGATTCTGCCTGCGATCGCCGAACAGGAGTTCCACCTCGTCGCGCGTACGGCCGTGCTCTCGTTCATCGTCGTGTTTGGCCTGACGAAGGCGATTACCAATTACTTTGCCGGCCGGTGGTCTGACGCCTCCGGCCGGAAACGCGTGCTCGTCATCGGCTGGCTGATTGCGTTTCCGGTTCCATGGCTGCTGATGTGGGCGCCGTCATGGACGTGGGTGCTGGTGGCAAACGCGCTGCTCGGAATCAGTCAAGGCCTCACGTGGTCCATGACGGTGGTCATGAAGATCGATCTCGTCGGGCCGAAACAGCGTGGCCTCGCGATGGGTCTCAACGAGTTCGCCGGCTACGCCGCCGTGGGCGTGTCCGCGCTCATCACGGGTTACGTCGCGGCGCGATACGCGGTTCGCCCCCAGCCGTTTTACGCCGGAGTCGGCTACGCCGCCGGCGGTCTCGCGCTCTCGATGCTGTTCGCGCGCGACACCCGCGGACACGCTCGACACGAGGCGAAAGGGGCGAGCGATCGCGGCCTCGGAGACGCCCCGTCGTCTTCGCGCGAGATCTTCATGAGGACGTCTTTCACCGACAGAAATCTGTCGGCCGTCAGTCAGGCCGGCCTGGTCAATAACCTCAACGACGGGATGGCCTGGGGCCTCTTTCCAATCGTGTACGGTGCCGCGGGCCTCGGGTTGAGCCGCATCGGCGTTCTCGCGGCCATCTATCCGGCTGTGTGGAGCGTGGGGCAGGTCCTCACCGGCGCGCTGTCGGATCGCATCGGACGCAAGTGGCTGATCGCGGCCGGCATGTGGATCCAGGCTCTCGCCATCGCGATGACCGTGCTCGTTGATGACTTCTCTGCCTACGCGCTCTGCGCCGCGCTGCTGGGGATTGGCACGGCGATGGTGTATCCGACCCTCCTTGCGGCGATCGGCGACGTCGCGCGTCCGTCGTGGCGGGCATCCGCGGTAGGCGTGTACCGGCTCTGGCGCGATCTCGGATATGCAGTCGGTGCGGTGCTTGCGGGCGTCGTCGCCGATCTGCTCGGTGCGAATACCGCCATCGCAGCGGTTGCCGCGGTCACGTTCGCATCGGGTGTCGTCGTGGCGGTCCGATTCGATGAAGCGTCCCGGCGGCGGCAGAGAACCGAGACGCGCCGGCGCGCAGTAATCTGACCACGGAGCGTTGACGATCTATGGGCTGTTCGTGCAGTGAGTTCGAGGGCATGGCGGACCGGCAGTTCACGGCGGCCAAAGCCGCGAAAGAGCTGCAGGCCTATCGAAGGGGACGGCTGGGTGCGACCACCCGTCTCCTCCGCGACGCGATTGTTCAGACCGGCATGAATCACGGCACGCTGCTCGATATCGGCGGCGGCGTCGGAGCGCTGACCTTCGAGCTCCTGGACCGAGGGCTGACGGGCGCCGTCATCGCGGACGCATCGGCCGCGTACGTCACGGCAGCCAGGGAGGAAGCCGTCCGGCGCAATCGCGCACCGGTTGTCAAGGTGGTCCATGGCGACATCCTGCAGCTGCCCCTTGTTCGTGCGAGCGTCGTCACCCTCGATCGAGTCGTCTGCTGCTATCCATCGTACGAGCCACTGCTCGAACACGCCGTGCGGCGTGCCGAGGACGTCGTCGCCCTTTCATATCCTCACGATCGCTGGTATGTGCGCGGCGTCACGTGGATCGAAAACTCGAGCAGGGCACGAAAGAACGGCTTTCGCACATTCGTGCATCCGGCGGTTCGCATGCAGCAGATCGTTCAGAGGGCTGGATTCGAGCTCGCAACGCGTCGCTCGACCGTCGTGTGGTCGATCGACGTGTTCGTGCGACGCGGCGCGCTCCCCAACCGGCGAAGCTAACTTGACGTCATTTCGAGCGCGATTTCGGTCATTAGATCGAATCGAATGGACGTGTTTCGCAATCGACACGCTGCTCGGCAAAACCTGACGCGGCGCCGGTGAACATACATCGCGTGGTCCAGCGAAACGCGAGATCCCCTCTGGCACTCCTGTTGAACCACCCGCCCGCCGGTCTCAGCCGTGCTCCCCCTCATTGCTTCTCGGAACGAAGGAGAATCCCAATGACAAAGCTTCCCACGAATATCTTTGCCATCCTTGTGACGGCGGCGGTGATGGTTTGCGTGATGACCGTGCGCAACGCGCGAGCCGACGACGAGCTGCGCGCCATCCCCTTCGCCTTCATCGGAACGGCAGCCGAATGCGGCGTGGCGGGAAGCCACATCGTGACCGCCGCGTGGCTGGGTGGGATGGGATTGCCCGACAATGGTGGACTGAACACGACAGTCCTCGATCTCAACGTCAACCAGAACAAGAACGATCCGCATCGCGGCCTGCTGCTGTCGAAGAACGGTCCGACGCCTGATTGTTCCTCCGCCGGCGCGGTGATCGTCGGCTTCCCCCGGCCAACGACGCTGACCCAGCTCGGTTTCGACTATCGCAACGGCACCCATTGCGGCGCGGGCGCGCCGAGATTCAACATCACGTCAACACTGGGCTTCACGTACTTCGCAGGGTGCGCCGCGGGCACCAAGACGGTGACGCCCCAGGACCCGCTCGAATGGACGCGCGTGCGCATCACGACGGCTGCGCAGGTGTTCCCGGCGTCGCCGGCCGCGCCTCCCTTCGTCTTCGGCCCGGGAGGCACTGAGATCAACCGCCTTTCCATCGTCTACGACGAAGGGACCGACACATCAGGCGTGGAGGATCCGCGCGGCGTCGGCCTCTCGGTCATCGACAACATCGACGTGAACGGGCGTCTGATTCGGAGTGGCAGGGGCATCGAGGACGGCACGAACGTCGAGCCCGAGGAGGAGGACAACGATCGCGACGAGGACAATGACCACGACGACAACGACGATTAGCTAACGGCGTTGACGCGTCGCCCGGGCGCCGATGTGCTGACGCCGCGCGGCGGGCGTTCAGTTACGGCTGGCTGCCCGGGCTGGCCGTCTCTCTCGCCGTCGCTTCGTCCACGCGCGTCCTGGCGGTCGCCTCGAGCTCGGCGATCCACGCCCGGAACACATCGGGCGCGACGAACGGATGCGGGTCGCCGGGTTTACGGCTCGCCAGGCGATCGACGCGATTCCAGAACTCCGGATCCATCCACGCGTGCGTGACGATGCGCGCCTGCACGCCGTCCTGCATCTGCTCGATGCGGTTGACGCTGGCGAGGAACTGCTCGGCGGCCTGACGCCCCGGACCGGGTGCGGCGCCGCCGAACATGAAGGCACGGTACGGTCTTCCACCGTCGTACACGGTGAAATCGACGCCGAGCGTGGCCGGTGTGTGACCGCCGAGCACGTGGAGCCTGATCGTCGTCGACCCGAGGGTGATCGTGTCGCCGTCCTTCACCGCGATGTCGCGGCGTGGCAGCCGCTCGTTCTTCGGGTTCGGCGCCCGCGTCAGCGCGTCCCAATCCGCATCGCCCATGGCGAGGCGTGGCCCGTACGCCTCCTGGATGCGCGCCGCCCCCGCGGTGTGGTCGAGATGGTAGTGCGTGAGGATGACGTACTTGATGTCGCGCGGATCGAATCCGAGCTTCCGGATACTTTCGATCGGATGCTCCGTGTAGGCGCCTTCGAGCGTGTCGATGAGGATCAGCCCCTGGTTCGTCGTGATCAGCCACGACCCGACATATCCGACGCCGACGTAATACAGATTGTCGAAGACCTTGAACGGCGCCACGTTCTGCAAGGCGAGGTTGTCCGTCTCCCTCCGGAGACGCTCGGCACGGGAATCGAGTGCCTGACCCGCGGCGTCAATCCGTCCGGGACCTGTCCCCAGCAGGCCGGCGACAACAATAGCCAGCGTCCATGTCTTCGCGTGCATCGCTCCCTCCACAAATTGCGGTGCGCGGCGCAATGCTATATCAACCGGGCCGGCCGTTCGTGTACACGTGAAAGTCGTAGCCGCGAAGGCAGTACGCGTCGTGCCGAACGAACAGACCGGACGCCTCGAGAACCGCGGCGTGCAGGGGCACGCTGTAGATCAACCAGACCTGGCGGGGCTGCGCGTCGAGAGAGCGGCGGAGATTCTCGACGAACCGGCTGAGCACCACCGCGTCGAACGGATTGTAGAGGAAGAACACGTCTTCATCGCCGCGCAGCGGGTGCGCCGTCACGTCGCCTTCACAGACCTCTATCGGTGCCAGCGCGGGGACCTTCGCGCGAAAGATTTCGATATTCCTGCGCGCCTGTTCACAGAGCGAAGGCGAGAACTCGATCCCGACGACACGTTTGAACGGATGCCGCGCGGCCAGCAGCAGCACTCGTCCCTTGCCGGAGCCGACGTCCACGAACGTGCCGCCGGCGGGGAGATCCAACCGCCGGAGCAGATCCTGGAAGGGCCGCGCCTTGGTCGGCTGGTACGACACCGCGTGCCGTCGATTGACCAGGCTGGCTTCGAGTTCGTTGCCGTACACGACCCGACTCGTCTCGGTTCCGAAGCGCCAGTCGAAGAGCGGGTCTTCGACAATACTCGCCGCGATCGTGACGGTCCTCATGACGCCGCGACGCCGTGCGCTGTCGATGGCCCATGAGGTGACGCGTCGCACCCTACTGAGGATTGCGCCGATGGACGGCATGAGCGGACAACTATGGCCCGAGATCAGCCTGGAGCGTCAAGTCGCGTGCGTCGCGAACGTGGCAAAATACGCCGGTGCAGATGCGTCGGCGGTTGTTCCTCTCCTCGCTTGTGATCGTCGTGTTGGCCATGAACGTCGCGGCGCTGGCGCATCATTCGACCGCGGCGTACCAGACCAAGACCACGACGGTGAAGAGCGCGGTCGTGAAGAAGTTCGCCTGGCAGAATCCGCACTGCATCCTGTCGTTCGACGCGAAGGACGCTCGAGGACGGGTGATGACGTGGAGCGTGGAAACCGGCAGTCCCTCAGCGATGTCCCGCATCGGCTGGAATCGCAATTCAGTGAGACCGGGAGACACGATCACGGTGGAGCTCTTTCCCGCAAAGAACGGCGCACCGGTTGGTCGCCTGGCCAGGATCACGCAGGCCGATGGTCGCGAGCTGCTGGACAGCCTCTACAAGGATTCGCCGTTTGACACGATTCAGAGGAAGTAGGCGTTCGCTGGCCGCTGCCGCGCTGACGGTGCTCGTCTGTACCGCATGCGGCCGTCCGTCGCCTCCACCTGCCTCGTCTTCCAGCCAGGAGAACGCGGCCACACCTCGCCACGACATCAGCGGCGTCTGGGCCGGTCCGGCACTGCCAACCCTCCAGGAGGCGGCGCCGTTCACGTCCGCCGGGCAGAAGCGTTACCAGGCGAACAAGGCGACGTGGGGGCCGAACGCCGTGGGCCTGGCGGAATCCAATGATCCGCTCGTCACCTGCGACCCGCTCGGGTTCCCGCGCAGCGCGCTCTACGAAACGCGCGGCTTCGAGTTCGTGCACACACCCGCGAAGACGATCGAGCTGATGCAGTACCAGCGCGTCTGGCGCGAGATCTGGACCGACGGCCGCGCGCTGCCCTCCGACGTCGGTGGCACGAGTCCCTCGTCACTCGATCCGCGCTGGTACGGCTACTCCATCGGCCGGTGGGCCGACGACTACACATTCGTGGTGGAGACGATCGGCACGGACGAGAGATCGTGGCTCGATTACGTCGGTCATCCCCACAGCGGCAGCGCGCATTTCGAGGAACGGTATCGTCGCGTCGATGGCAAGACACTCGAAGTCACGGTGACGATTACGGACCCGGAGACGTACGCGCGTCCGTGGATCGCGTTGAAACAGAATTTTGTCCGTGCGGACACCCAGGAGCTCGAAGAGCAGCTCTGCGTCCCTTCGGAAGCCATCGACTACTTCAAGACGATCGCCGAGCCGGCCGCGGCGAAAGCGAAGTAGCGCCCCTCCGCGTTTCAAAAGCTCAGGGTGCCGCTCAACTGCACCAAACGGCCGTCCAGAATAGACTGCGGGCGCCGCCACTGCTCTCCGAACGTGCTGTTGATGGTCAGAATCGTGTTCGCATTCAGCGCGTTGTAGAGATCGAGATTTGCCTGCAGGCGGGTCCGATTGAGCCTGAAGATCTTCGCCAGCCGCAGGTCGAGCTGCGTGAGCCGCGCCTCGTACTGCGTTTCAGGTGCAATCAGCGGCACGATTGCGGTGCGGCGGCTGCCTGCCAGCGGCCGGCCGAGCGACGGTGCGATCTCGGCGTTCGTCGCCGAGTAGTTCGCGCCGACCGAGATTCCCGGATTGTCCTGCAGCACACCGCTCACGACGAAATCCCCAGGCAACGGGTAGCTCCCGCTGAACTTGACCTGCAGATTCTGCAGCCAAGGAGTCACGACACGGCAGTACAAGAGTTCCTGCGGAGAATCGACCACAAAGCACCGCTCCGTTACCGTGTTCCCGGTGTCGACGCCGCCGCTCCACTGGCCGCCCGAGCCGAATCGCATGTTCACGTTGGCGTACAAAAAGTTCGAGACTCGCGTCTGCGTCCCGTACTGCGACGCTCGCGCGACGAGGTTGAGGACCTGCCCGAACTTGTCGGGATTGATGTCGAAGAGGTCGCACACCTGGTAACGGCCGCCGTTCGGCAGTGCCGCGTGGGCAGGCGCGGCGATGCAGTATGGGCTGTAGTCAGCGGGACTCACCGCCACGTTGTCGGTCACGAGGAAATTGTCGTCCCAGTTCCGGGAATAGCCGCCGGTCAGAGACGCGCCGCCGCCGAGCTGATGCTGTACTTCGGTCACGAAATCCCACGTCGATCCTCGAATGCCCCAGCCGCGAAGCACGTCGTCGGCGTATCGATTCGCATTGGGATTGGCTTGCCCGAAGTTGCGGTTTTCGATCGGCCCGCACTCGCCGTTGGTGGCGAAGTTGCGCAGGTCACAGTCTGGAACGTAGTTGCCGTTCGTGTCGGTCCATGGGCGGTCGGCAAGGCTCACTTCGGCGTTCACCGGGTTGTTCGCCGCGGCGATGTCCTTGCCGATCGGCTGCAGATATTTGCCGACCGACACCTTGAGAGCGGTCCGTCCGTTTCCGAAGAGGTCGTGCGCGACGCCGAATCTCGGGACGATGTCTTTCCACTCGGGCACCTTGCCCACGGCCGCAAAATCGCGAGCGGGAACGAACGGTCCAGCGTCGAGATGCTGCGCGGGCACGTACCAATTGATGTACGCGAACCGCACGCCGGCATTGAGAGTCCAGCGGTGAATGGCCCATTGATCCTGGACGTAGATCCCGTTGTCGGCCTTCATGATCTCGTGCTCTCGCCACGGATATGTGCGAAGCCGCAGGGCCACCGGCGCGCCTCGCAGGTAAATGTGCGATACGCCGTCGTTGTTCAGCATGCTCTCGTGAATGTTGTAGTCGACGACGCCCTGTTCCGCTTGAAGTCCGGCCTTGAACGTGTGGGATCCAGTGACATACGAGACGCCGAAACGCTGGTTCCACCGCAGAAGCTTATTGGGGCTCCTGTGGCCGGCCCCGGTTGCCGTGAATGGTGGCGCGTTGTACCAGAAGTTCGTCGACTGTTCCAGCGTCGGGATGGATTGACGCGTGACTCCCGGCTGCTGGGATTCTGGAAAATAGAACGGCGAAAACTGCCCGCCCGCTTCGAGCAGGAGCCTGCTGGTCAGCGGCGAGCTCCAGGTACCTTGCACGATGCCATCCGGCCAGAGATTCAACCAGGACGCGGATTCGATGGCCCGTCCCGACCACTGATAGACACACAGGCAGTCTTGCTGCACGTCGACGAAGAGGGCGGCTTTGTTCCGCGGCGATGCCTGCCAGGTCAGACGTGTCGCATAAGACCGGAACCACTCGAATCGATGGGCGGGCCGCCCGACGTCCGGGGTATAGAAGGGCGTATTCTGTCCCGCGTTCCAGAACACGCCGGTGATCTGATTCCTGTTGCCCCAACGCCGAAGCGCGCCGAAGAACCACAGCCGATCCTGCTTGATCGGACCACCCAGGGTCACGCCGACGTCATACATCCTGGCGATGTGATCGACCGTCGTTAGACCACGAGCGCGTAGCGCGTCAGTCAGGTTGCCACTTTGCAGGCCGCTATTCGTGTACATGCCTGTGAACGTGCCCCTGAACAGATTGCTGCCCTCTTTCGGGATCAGGTTCATGACGACCACGGCGTCCGACGCTTCGGCCGAGAGGCCGCCGGTGTCGACGGTCATCTCTTCGACGGTCTGAATGTTGAAGAAGTAGCCGGGATTCGACGTTCCGACGTTCTGCGTCCGCATGCCGTCGTACATCGATTTCGCGCCACGCTTGCCGTGGTACGTGACGTTGGCGACGCCATGTGTCTCCCACGCGCCCTTCGCGCCGCCGACATCGGCGCCGCTGCCTCTGTCCAGGAGTCCGGGCGTGACGGCCGTCATCGTCGTCCAGCTGATCTGACCCGTCGGCAGCGCCACGAGTTCGCTGTTCGACAGCACGTTGTGCTGCCGGACGTTCGACGCATCGACCAGCGGCGCTGCGCCGGTGACGGTAACCGTCTCTTCCAAGGAGCCGACCCGCAGATCCGCATTGACGGTCGCCGTGAACCCTGCCGTCAGTTCAATCCCTTCGCGTCGGAACGTGCTGAAGCCTGGCAGCGTGAACGTCACTGTGTAGGTACCAGGCCGCAGATCGATGACGTTGTACCGTCCGTCCCCATCGGTGACGACAGTACGGACCCTTTCAATCAGCACCGGGCTCGCGGCTTCGACGGTGACGCCGGGCAGAACGCCTCCGGAGGTATCTCTCACGACGCCGGCGATGCCGCTTGGAGACTGCTGAGCCCCAGCCGGAACGGAAAGCAGCAGCGCAGCGATGACCGCGGCGACCATCTTCCCGAAAGCACGCGCCCCCACGTTGGATAGTGTGGTTTGCATGACTCAGCGCCTCCTTCACGGTTCCTCGCAGTCAGTTGCCTTGGATCGGTAGGCGGAGTGGATGTCGATGATGATGGCGTCGACCAGTCTCGGAGCGGGGCGACCCCCTTTTCGCGGATGACCCAGTTGCCAGCGCAGATGGTGGGCCACAGGCAACCGGGACGTCAAGAGGCCTGTCGCTAGAACCGGAACGTGTGTCCGAGACGGATGGTCGCCTGCGCCACCTGCTCGATGAAGCCGCGGCTGGAGATCAGCGCGCTCTGTCCCACGCCGACGAACAGCTCGGTCCCGGGGCGGTATTCCCAGCGATAGCGCCCGGAGAAGGCGAAGTTCTCGCTGATGTTGTCGTACTGCGCCTGAAGGGCGATCTGCATGACCGGCGTGAAATTGACCACGGCGTCCGCGGTGGCGAGGCGGATATCGACGCTGCCGGTCGGCAGATCGATCGCGTTGGCCTCATGGCCCACGTTGATCTCGAAATGCGTGCTGGGCCGGACGATCACGTTCACCCGCGAGGCGACCGCGTCGCCATCATAGAAGTGGCAGCACGTCACGTCGGCTTGCAGCGTGAGCAGCCGTCCGTTGAACGTGCGCAACCCCACGGTGACGTTGGTCCAGTCGTACTGCCTCGCGGGCACCAGCACGTCCCTCGGCAGGGAGAAAGGCGCCGGCACGCTCTCGAACGAATTGAAGAGTCTCAGAGCGAGCTGGTCGCCGGCCCTGGACCTGGCGCGCATCACCACGTCGTTGGCGCGCGATTCCAGCCCGTTGCG
>Ga0114129_10014031_pt1 | contig 11412 bp, 7 predicted proteins | sample RhiMetdeltSRZDD1_FD_80071 | JGI IMG/M metagenome (GOLD analysis project Ga0114129, IMG submission 80071) | Populus rhizosphere microbial communities from Tennessee, USA - Rhizosphere MetaG P. deltoides SRZDD1 (version 2) (version 2) | ecosystem: Host-associated > Plants > Roots > Rhizosphere >... | reverse complement strand
TGATGCGTGGGCAGCGCGGTGCTGGCCGGCGGCGTGCTCTTGTGATCGTTCCCCTTGCCCTTGCCATTGTTGGCGGCGGCGGCTGGAGCGGCGAGAACCGCGAGCGCCGCAACGGCGGCGCCCGCGGCTTTGAATGCGCGGGTCATTTGCTCGAGAGGTCGGTCGTCGTCTGCTTCTTCGCCTTCTTGACTTCCGTCCCGGCGTTGGCGGTCCTGTTGAACGTCTGAATCGCCTGACCCAGGCTCTTGTTGTTCGGCGCCATCATCTGCGCCTTGAGATCCTTGAAGGGGATGCCGAGGTTCTGCGAGACGTGCAGCGCCGCGATGAACTGGCCCTGGTTGCGGAATCCCGTGGCCGCCTTGTCGAGCGTCAAGCCTGTTCCCGCGAGCAGCGGCTCCAGACGCGAGGCGAGCTGCGGCTTGCTCTGAATCTTCGCCGCGATCGGACTGACCGTGGTTGTCGGCGTGGCGGTCGCCGGCGTCGGAGCGGTTGTCTTTGGAGGCTTCGTTGATGTCGTCTTTACGGGCTTCGCCGCCGGGCCCTTTCCATTGCCGCGCTGCGCGTACACCGGTGTCACCGCGACACACGCAAAGGTCGCCAGGACGACGATTCTGTGCCGAAAACGCATGGAAAACACCTCCACAACGGTGGAGGCGCAATCGCGATGCCAGAGGGGCCAGCTTTCAGGCGCCGCGTTCGCCGTACGCACGAAGGGCGGCGAATCGATCGCCGCCCTTCGCCGCAATCATTGAACCCTGATGGCGGCGCGCATCCACGGATGGATGCAGCACTGGAACTTGTGTATGCCGGGCGCGACATTGTGAAGCGCGAGGTTGGAGCCCGGCGCGACCGTCGTCGGGCCCGTGGCCGCCGGGTTCAGGCACTCCGGCGCGGGGAAGAGGCCGATGTTGAGCGGCGGCACGAAGCCCCCACCGTAGTTCGCGACCTCGGTGAAGGTGTGCGTGCGGCCACCGGCGTTGCGCACCTCGATGTTGTTGCCGTTTTCGAGGCTGAGATAGCCCGGGTTGAATCGCCACGACGGGTGGCCGATCACGGCAGCGGACAGCGGGGAGACGAGAAACGCGTTGAATTCGGCGCGCGTCACGTCTCCATGCGGGTTCGCGCATCCTTGTGGAGCCCAAGCCGGATCGTTCGGATCGCAGTCATCGTGCAGGGTCATCCGGTGACCTTCGGCGGCGATGAGCCGCCCGCCCGTGGGCATCCACATCGCTGCCACGCCCACGAACATCACTAATACCAAGCCGATCTGCCGCATGTACACCTCCGCGAAAGTGGTGAACCAGTCAAGGAAGGCCAACAACGCTATCCCATACGGAGGCGGACGGGCAAGGGTTCAGCGGTGATCGAGGGAACGGAGGTTACGGAGGGAACGGAATAACAAGAGAAGCAGAGAAACGGAGTTCTCTAATCTTCGTTGCTCCGCTTCTCCTGTGAATTTCCGTTCGTCGCGAAACCGACCGAGAGCCCGCTGGTGTTGGACGGCCGTCACGTGGCGGCGGCCGGCACCCGCACGAACCTCCTGCGGATGCCGGCCGGGAGCCTCACTTGATTGGGCCAATCGGATTGATCTGTGCGGGCGTCAGCTGACTCTTCCACGATTGCGGAAGCTGCTGAACCCATCCGTTGTAAGGAACCGGAATGGCCAGCACGCCCTGGCCACCCATGCCTGCAAACCCGACAACCTGGTCGTCGCTGGCCGTCGCCGCGCCGGCGGTCATCAACACGCGGCCGGCGATCATCGCGTCGCTGAAATCTCCATCGCCGTTCGGATCGGCGTCGACGATCGTGAGCGTGTTCGCAAATTTGTTCGCGACGTACGCATAGTAGCCGCCGCCTTTCTTCGCGCCGAACTGGACCCCGTGCGTCCCGGCCTCGCCGGGGAGCATCTTGACCATCTTGTCGGTGCTCGTGTCTGTGATGACGATCGTTGACGTGAGCGTGTTCGCGGTCACCATGTATCGTCCGTCGGGGCTGACCGGCGTCTGGATCGGCAGTCCGCCGACCGGCCCGGTGATGGCGCCCGTCACCGGATTGTAGTTCTCGATCAGGTTGATGGTGCCGAAGTGGTTGCCGGTCGCCGTCTGGATGATGGTGATCGTGCTGTCCAGGAAATTCGCCACGTAGTACTTGCTCGCGTCGGGCATCATGCCGGTGGCGATGGGCAGCGCGCCGGTGGGGATCACCCCGGTCGTGTGGTTCACCGGGAAACTGAAGATCGAGCTGTCGCCCGAGAACGCGTTCGGCGTCACCATCGTCTTCCCGTCGTGACTCATCCAGTGCGCGTGCGGGTGCCCGCGGTTGATGTCGATCTTGCGCTCGACCGAGGTCGCACCGGGAGAGAGCTCGACGACCGACTGCGGGCCCTCCTCGCCGTTCACCGCCACGTGCACCTCGTCGGTGTCGGTGCGCGTCATGACGTGAGAAGGCGCTTCGCCGACCGAGATCTGCCGCAGGAAGCGACCGGTCTCGCGCTCGAACACCGTCAGCTTGCTGTCGAACCATTCGGTCTGATAGATGAGCCCCTGGTTGCGATCGGTCCACATGTTGTGCGGATTGTTCATGTTGATCGACGGCAGCGCCACCTTCCGAATCACCTTCCACGTCGTGGCGTTCACGCGCGATGCCGTGCCGGGTTTCTCCTTGCCGGCGGTCCGCTCGAACTGCGTGTCGACCCAGACTTCGCCCACGCCCGGAGTCGCCGGGTTGAAGAGCGGTGGCAGCGCAAGGTCGTTGCCGTACCGTTGACTGAGCACGGCCGCCAGGTTCACCACCGCTCCACCGGTGATGCGCACCGCCACGCTCGGATAGGTGATGTGCCACGGCGCAGCCGATGCAAAGTTCTGCCAGTTGCTCGGATTGGTGGCGATGAAGAACGTCTTCAGCAGACGCGTCGCCAGATCGCTGCTCGTCGGCACCGTAATGCCGTTGACGAGCGTGATGCTCTCGCCAAGGTCGAGTCCCGCCGTGTTCGGATCGTCGACGATGACGGCGCCGAGCATGTACGGGTGAATCTTGCACACGAACACGTACAGTCCCGGCGTTTGCAGCACGACGGAGGCGCTGCCCTTTTGCGCATTGGTGTCGAACGGCATGTTCGCGGCGCCGGTTGGAAAGAGCAGGCTCGTCATCGTGTGAACGGTGTGTGACCGTCCGCTGAACTGCACTTCCACGCCGGGCGTCGCCACGGCCAGCGAGTTCGAGCCTGCGATCGGGCCGGCCGTGCTCCGATACCACGCGCCGGGCACGTCGGTGAGCTCGAACTCGACGCGGCTCCCATCCGAACCGTGAACGGTCGCGGCGTAACCGGCGATGAACGAACCGAGCACGAACAGAAGACCGATCGATCGTGCCGCGAACCGCTTTTGAACTGGGCCTCCGATGACTCGAACCACTTGCTCTCGCATGACTCGCTCCCTCCACGTGCTGCCGCGATCGCCGTGAATCGCGCGAACCGGCTGCGCGTTTGACCCGCGAAGTGTGAAGGACCGGGGCGGCGTCGCGCCCCGCGCGCGCAAGTAGTTTCGTGAGGCGGCAGGCGGCGCCGCGCTACATATTCATGTGGTGTTCACGCTGTAACCGCGCATCTTCGCGAGCCCGGGCGTGCGCTTGACTCCGACCGCAGCGGCGCGTAGCCTGCGCCATTCACATGCGTGGCGTCCGTCGCGGACACGAACGTGGAGCTCCCGTCGCAGTGATTGCGATGATGCTGCTCGCCACGGCGGCGATCGACGCCGCAGCCGAGCAGCTGCCCGTCAAGGCCTACACGGTCGAGAACGGTCTCGCCCACAATCGCGTCAAGCGCATCGTCCAGGACTCGCGCGGGTTTCTCTGGTTCTGCACCGCCGACGGCTTGAGCCGCTTCGACGGCAGTCAATTCACCAACTATCGGATGGAAGACGGACTGCTGGCGCCCTCGATCAACCACATCGCGGAGACGAACGACGGCGTGTACTGGGTCGCGACGAACAGCGATGGTGTGTTCCGGCTCGACCTGCGCGCCCGCGAGACGGCAGCCGGCCGCGGAGGGGTTCGGCCGCAGTTCACCCGATACGCCGTCGGCAGCGATCCGGTCACCAATCGCGTGAATGTGCTCCACCGCGATCCCGCAGGGATTCTCTGGGCGGGCACCGACGGTGGGCTGTTCGCGCTGAACGAAGCTCGGGGAGAGTTGGTGTTTGCTCCGGTCGCGCTTCGCATCCCCCGGCATCCGGATACTCAGGTGCAGGTGTGGGCGCTCGTCACGGACGGCGCAGGCAGCTTGTGGATCGGCACGAAGTACGGTCTCGTCAAACGCCTGCGTGACGGCGGCATGGCGCACCTGCAGATTCAGTCCTCATCCGTGGACGACGACGTCTCGGCGTTGACGATGGCCAACGACGGCAGGCTCTGGGTGGCCCACCGGGCTGCCGGACTGATCGCGTTGAACCCGGAATCTGTCAATCGCCGACCGGACGGCCTCGATGTCTCGCAGCCGCTCCCCGTCGCCGCCCGTCGGTACACGACGAAGGACGGACTGGACAGCAACGTCGTACTGGACGTGCATCAATCCGGCGATGGACGGATCTGGATACGCACGTTCGGGCCCGGGTTGACCGAGTTCGATGGAGAAGTCTTCCGGACCTATGGGATCGGCCCGCGCGCCACGGTCGACACGCTGACCGGGGACCGCGAGGGCAATCTCTGGCTGGGGACGAATTCCGCCGGCGCCCTCAAGATCACGAAGCATGGCTGGACGACGTACGGCGAGCCCGAGGGCCTGGGTGCGTCGGTGACGTCGATCTTCGAGACGCAGACGGGCGAGCTGTACGCGATCAGCAGCGCATGGCTCGTCAGCCGGTTCCGTGGCGGAAGGTTCACAACCGTGAGGCCCGGCTTGCCGAAGACGATCACGGATGCGAGCTGGCGCGACGTCAACAACATGATCCTGGATCACGCCGGCGAGTGGTGGATCGGGACGCGCACCGGCCTGTACCGCTTCGGCACGACCGGCCGCTTCGAGGATCTCGCTCGCACGCGTCCGACCGCGGTGTACACCACGCGCGACGGGCTGGCGAACGACGACGTCACGCGCCTGTTCGAAGATTCACGCGGGGATGTCTGGGTTGGCTCGTGGCTTCCCGCACGCGAGGCGGTGGTCCGCTGGGAGCGCGCCACCGGGACGTTCCATCGCTACTCGGACCGGCATGGCCTGCGACCATTCAGCAGCGCCGTCTCCTTCGGTGAAGATTCGGCCGGCAATGTGTGGATCGGCCTTCGAGAGGGCGGCCTCGCCCGCTATCGCGGCAACGGCTTTACGATGCTGGCGCGCGACGACGGTCTGCCGGTTGGCTCCGTCAACGGGATCTATCGCGACTCGTCCGGGCGCATGTGGGCGGCCGTCAGCCGCGGCGGGCTGTACCGCATCGACAATCCCGACGCGGATCGCCCGCGCATCGTCGTCTACACCACCGTTGACGGGCTGGCGGCCGACGTGGCCGCGGCCGTCACGGGAGATGCCGCCGGACGCATCTACGTCGGCACGCCGCGAGGTGTCGATCGGCTCGACTCGCAGACGGGACAGGTCAAGCACTATTCCACCGCGAACGGCCTGACCGGCGGCGAGTTCAAGGCCGCCCTCCGCGATCGAAGCGGCGCGCTCTGGTTCGGCACGACGACCGGGCTCTCGCGCTTCGTGCCCGAGCACGATGAGCGCGTGTCGCCGCCGCCGGTCATGATCGGCGCACTGCGCATCGCCGGTGTCCCGCGCGCCCTCTCCGCGTTGGGAGAGACCTCCGTCTCCGCCCGCGCGTTGCCGCCCGACCAGAACAATATTCAGATCGATTTCTTCGGCATTGGCTTCCGGACGGGCGAGGTGCTTCGCTTTCAGTACAAGCTCGAAGGCACGCGGGACGATTGGAGCGCTCCCTCGTCCCAGCGCACCGTCAATTACGCGAGCCTCGCGCCGGGCGCGTACCGGTTTCTCGTGCGAGCCGTCGGCACGGACGGCATCCAGAGCCAGTCGCCGGCCGTCGTGTCGTTCGACATCCTGCCGCCGGTCTGGCGGCGGTGGTGGTTCATTGCGATTGCGGCGGCGATCGTCGCGTCGGCTGCCACGGCGCTGGCCCGTTTGCGATACGAGCGGGTGCGGGCGCTGCGTGAAAGCGAGAATCGATTCCGCACGCTGGCCGAAACGGCGTCGGACGCCATCATCACGATCGACGAACGCAGCCGGATTGTTCTCGTCAATCAGGCGGCGGAGAAAATCTTCGGCTACACGCGGCAGGAAATGATCGGCGCCGAGCTGACGATGCTGATGCCGGAATCGCTGCGGCATCGCCACCGCACGGGGTTCACCCGCTACCTGACGACGGGCGGACGGAGCATGTCCTGGGAAGCGATCGAACTGCCTGGTCGCCACAAGGGCGGCCATGAGGTGCCGCTCGAGATCTCTTTCGGCGAGTTCACACGGAAAGGGCAGCGCTTCTTCACCGGCATCGCGCGCGACATCACCGAGCGGAGGCGCGCCGCGGACGCGTTGCGGCAAAGCCGCGAAGAACGGTTGGCGGAGCTCGAGCGCGTGCGGAAGCACATCGCCACCGATCTGCACGACGACATCGGATCGAGCCTGACGCGGATCTCGCTGCTCGGCGAAGTCGTCACGCGACGCGCAGGCGGCGAGGACCGGTCGCTGACGGAACCGCTGGCGTCGATCGCCGATCTGTCACGCGAGCTCGTGGACTCCATGAGCGATATCGTCTGGGCGATCAATCCCGACAAGGATCATCTGAGCGACCTCTCGCAGCGCATGCGGCGTTTCGCGAGCGACGTCTTCACCGCCCGCCAGATAGAGTTCGGGTTTCGCACCCCCGATCCCGAGTGTGATATCCGCGTGGGCGCGAGCATCCGCCGCGAGCTGTTCCTGGTCTTCAAGGAGGCCGTCAACAACGTGGTGCGTCATTCCGGCTGTACGGAGGCCGACCTCGAATTCCGGGCCGACTCGGACGGCCTCGTCCTCGTGGTGAGCGACAACGGGCTGGGATTCGACGCGACGAACGCCGGCGACGGCCATGGCCTTCCCAGCATGCGCGAGCGCACGGAACGACTGGGCGGCCAGCTTCAGGTCGTCTCTCAGCCGGGCCGGGGAACGCTGCTCACGTTCACCATTCCGCTCGCCGAGCAGCCACCGTCTGCGTCGAAAGGTGCGCCCGCAGGCCGCGGCCAGCTCCCCGCATGATTATGCGGTGACGAACACCCGCTCCCGGACGTAACGTAGGACGCGAGACGACAGATGGCACACGACGGATCGGCGCGGACTCCGATCACAGTGGCGATTATCGAAGACGAACGGGAGATCCGCGAGTGTCTGACCCTGCTGGTGAACGGGTCGGAAGGGTATACGTGCGCCGGCAGCTATCGCAGCATGGAAGAAGCGCTCGACCGGATATCTCGACAGGTGCCGGATGTCGTGCTCTCCGACATCGGACTGCCTGGAATGAGCGGGATCGAGGGCATCAGGCGCCTCAAGGAACGCTATCCTGCGCTGCTCGTGCTGATGCTGACGGTCTACGACGATGACGAGCGCATCTTCGACGCGATGTGCGCCGGGGCGTGCGGGTATTTGCTGAAGAAGACGCCGCCGGCGCGGCTGCTGGAAAGTATCAGGGAAGTGGTGGCTGGTGGGGCGCCGATGTCGCCCGAGGTGGCCCGCCGCGTGATCGCGTTGTTCCGCGAGATTCGGCCGCCCGAACGGGCCGATTATCATCTCACCCCGCACGAAACGCGGCTCCTCAAGCTGTTCGTCGAAGGCCACAATTACAAGACGGCGGCCGCGGAACTTCGCGTATCGATCAATACCGTCAACTTCCACGTGCGCAGCATTTATGACAAGCTGCAGGTCCATTCGCGGTCCGAAGCGGTCGTCAAAGCTTTGCTCAATCGGCTGGTCTAGGACATCCTCCGCTGTATCGGAGTTGCGGGCGAGAGTGTAGCATGTGCCCTGATGGGCCGGCGCGAGTTGCTTCTCGCTGCGTTGCTCGCGTGGTTTCTCCCGCAGGCCGGCGCGCCTCCGCTCGCTCGCGTTGAAGGCGAGCTTCCGCGCGGTTCCAGCGAGTGGCTGACGTGGGGCTACGATCAGGAGCGCTCCGGCTGGAACAGAGCGGAAACCACGCTCTCGAAAGACAACGTGTCGCGACTCGCGTTGCAGTGGAGCGTCCAGCTGCCCGTTCCACCGCGAGCGATCGCGTTGTCGACTCTCACCGCGCCGCTGGTGGTCGACGATGTCGCCACTTCACAGGGCAGGCGGACGCTGGTCGTGACCGTCGGCAGCGACGACACCGTCTTCGCGATCGATGCGCACACGGGAAAAGTCGTCTGGCAGAAAGCGTTCCCGAACGCCCTCACGCCCCCACAGCCTGCCACGTGGCTCTGTTCCAATGCTCAAAATGCCACGCCTGTCATCGACAAGCCGAAAGGGATCATTTATCTGAGCACGAGCGACGGCAAACTGCGCGGCCTGAATCTCGGCACCGGGGACGAGCGCATGACGCCCGCAGATTTCGTCGCGCCGTTCGCGAGAAACTGGAGCCTGAATCTGATCGACGACGTGATCTATTCACCGAGCGCGCGCGGCTGCGCCGGGGCGATCGCGAACGTCGCCGCCATGGATGTGAGCGATCCCGCGCATCCGCACCTGTCGCGCCTCTACACGAGCGGCGGGCGATCGGCGGGCGGCTGGGGGCGCGGCGGCGTCGTCCGGGGCCCGAAGGGCGTCATCCTCCAGACCGCCGATGGTCTGTACGACCCGGCGGCGGGGAGCTTCGGCCAGACGGTGATGACGATCGCTCTGAAAGAGTTGAGAATCGTCGATTCGTTCACGCCGCCGAATTGGCGGTATCTCAACGGCAGAGATCTGGATTTCGGATCCGCAGGTCCGGTCGTGTTTCCGTTCCAGGGACGAACGCTCGTCGCCGCGATCGGCAAGGAGGCCGTGCTGTACCTGCTCGACGCCAACGCGCTCGGGGGACTCGACCACGGGACGCCGCTCTACCGATCGCCGCGGCTCGGCAACGATGAGCTGATGATGGGCGGCAGGGGCGTCTGGGGATCGCTTGCGACCGCTGCGGATCCCGAAGGTCGGCGATTCCTGTACGTGCCGATGTGGGGCCCCCCGTCGACGAGCGCGCCGTCGTTCACATACAGCTACGGCGACGCGCCACGGGGAAGCCTCATGGCGTTCCAGGTGTCCGGCGACGGCGACAGGTTGTCGCTGATTCCCGCGTGGATCTCACGCGACATGCATGTGCCGGATCCGCCGGTCGTGGCGAACGGCGTGGTGTACGCGATACAGACGGGTGAGAACACAGCGCAGAACCCGCGTCCGGGCGGAGACGTGCGGACGAACTACGACGTGAACGATCCCGCTCGACGTGGCCAGACTGACATGTCACCGCAGGCCGCAGCCACGTTGCGCGCGACGCCGGTGAGCCATGCCGTGCTCTACGCGTTCGACGCCGGGACGGGCAAACAGCTGTACTCGAGCGAAACGATCATCCCCGGGTGGGTGCATTACAGCGAGCCGGTCGTCGCCGCCGGCAAGGTCTTCGTCGTGACCTGGGATGCCCGCGTCTACGCATTCGGACTCGATCGATAGCCGCGCTCTCTTCGCGCCTCGCGCGCTCGGGAGGCTGCCATGTTGAATCGCCGTGAGTTCGTCGGGGCCGCTCTTGGCGCCGCAGCGGTGGCCGCCTCGCGCGTCGGATCATCGAAGGTCTCCGGCGCGGTTGTTCATCGTCCGCTCGATCCGGTCAACCCGGACATGCTGTTCGGGATCACGAGCTCGCTCTGGAGCCAGCAGCACGACATCGAGTGGGCGATCAAACGGATCGCCGCGCTGGGACTCCAGGGCATCGAGCCGTACGCGCCGCAAATCGAGAAGTATCGGATCGATCCGCGGCCGCTCAAGAAGCTGTTCGACGAGGCGGGCCTCACGCTGATCGACGTGTCGAACGGCGCGAGGGGACAGTCGACGAACTTCATCGATTCCGATCGGATCCCGAAGACGATCGCCGATCACGTGGCGTTCGCGCGCGATTTTCTCCAGCCGTGCGGCTGCACGGTCTGGAAGTGCAACATGGGCGCGCGGCCGCCGGGCGGGCCGAGCGACGATCAGCTCGAGCGTCTCGCCGACACGCTCAACGAGATCGGCAGGCAGACGATCGCGATGGGGATCCGGCTGGCTCCGCATCCGCATATCTGGGGGCCGATGGAGCGCGAGCGCGATGTCCGTCGCGTGATGGAGCTCACCGATCCGAAGTACGTGTGGCTCACCACGGACACCGGGCATCTGACGCTCGGCGGCATGGATGCCGTGCAGATCATGAGCGAGTATTTCGCGCGCATCGCCGAAGTGCATCTCAAGGACACCTACGCAAAATATCGCGGCAACACCTCCACCCCGACGCAGGAGCAGCACCGCGAGGCGAGCGTCTATCACAATCTCGGCGGAGGCGGCGTCGACTTTCCAGGCGTCTTCAAACTACTGCGCGACCGAAAGTACAAGGGCTGGGCCGTCCTGGATCTGGATGGACCGAGAAAGGGCGACGACGGCTTCGACGCCATCGGGGGCAACATGAACCTGGCGGTCGACGACTATATCGGGCACAACATCAATTACCTGAGGAACGTCCTCGGCGTCAGGTTGCCGCCTCTCGATTGAAGGTTCGTTTCAGTGGACATCGCCATGTCGAACGCGTCGGACCGACGCTCGACCGCCATTTTCCTGCAGGCCGCGCTGAACGGCGACCGGATTCACCCCGCCGCGCCGCGCAATCCGGCGGCGATCGCGGAAGCGGCCCGCGCGGCCGTGGACGCCGGCGCTCGCTCGGTGCACGTGCACGCGTTCGACGATGCAGGTCGGGAGACGCTCGAGGGCGCCGCGTGCGCCAGGGTTCTGCGCGCAATCCGGGCGCGCTGCGCTGAAACGCCGATTTCCTTGACCACGTCAGCCGCGATTGTGGCGGATCCAGCAGCGCGCTTCAGGATCGTCGAGGCATGGGAGGACATGCCTGACCTTGTCACGGCGAATCAGGGCGAACCGGGCATCGTGGAGCTTTGTGAGTTCCTGCTGTTCCGGGGCGTGGGGATCGAGGCTGGATTGCTGAGCACCGAAGATGCGCGGGCGTTCGTGCGATCCGGCCTGGCGGACCGGTGTCGCCGCGTCCTCATCGAGCCGCTTGACGCCGATCCTCAGGCTGCGGTTCAGCACGCGGCCAGGATGGAAGACGTCGTCGCGTCCGCGGGCATCACGCTGGAGCAGGTCCACCACGGTGAGGGCATCGCGTGTTGGGCCGTCAATCGGCGTGGACTCGAGAGAGGGCACGCGATCCGTACGGGGTTGGAAGACGTCACGCTGCT
>Ga0114129_10014029_pt1 | contig 11412 bp, 7 predicted proteins | sample RhiMetdeltSRZDD1_FD_80071 | JGI IMG/M metagenome (GOLD analysis project Ga0114129, IMG submission 80071) | Populus rhizosphere microbial communities from Tennessee, USA - Rhizosphere MetaG P. deltoides SRZDD1 (version 2) (version 2) | ecosystem: Host-associated > Plants > Roots > Rhizosphere >... | reverse complement strand
GCGATCGTAGCCGACCACTTCGCCCCCGTAGCCGATCGTCGCCGCGCGCTTCACGGCCGGCGCGTCTGTCGGCATGACGATCACCCGCGGGATGCCGAGCAGCTGTCCCGCGAGCGCAATGGCCTGCGCGTGATTGCCCGATGAAAATGTCACCACGCCGCGCCGGCGCTCCTCAGGTCCGAGGCGCGACAGCGCGTTGTATGCGCCGCGGAACTTGAACGCTCCCGCGCGCTGCAGGTTTTCGCATTTGAAGAATACCGTCGCGCCCGTCCGCCGATCGATCGTTCGTGAGGTGACGACGGGGGTGCGATGCGCGGCGCCGGCAATCTGCCGCGCGGCGCTCACGATGTCTGGGTAGGTTGGTAAAGGCGTGGAGCGCGTTTCAATCATCTGTAGTGCAGGCCTTCAGGCCTGCTTGCCGCACGGGCGGACCTGAAAGTCCGCACTACATCGAAACGCTCCCGCCCTGCATTAGTTGCGCTTCGTAAACATCACCGCGGCGCCGCCGGTGGCCGGCGCGACGCCGACGTCGAATTTCATCCGGTTCGACCCGATGGTGACGGCGCGCCCGGCGCTCATACCGATTGCGGCGCCCGCCAGCACGTCGCTGAGGTAGTGCTTGTTGGATCCCATGCGCGACGCCGCGACCCAGGCGCCGACGGCATACGCTGGAATGCCGACCTTCCATCCGAAGTCGCGCTGCAGCACGGTGGCGGTGGCAAACGCGCTGGCGGTGTGGCCGGACGGGAACGAGAAGTGGTCGGTCGAGTCGGGACGCGAGCGCTCCGCGGCAAACTTCAACGTCTGCACGACGATCTGCGATGACACCTGCGCGCGAATCAGGTGCGAGCCGAGCGTCGTCACGCGCGAGCTGTGCGTCACTTTTCCGATCGCAAAGGTGGCAAACGCCCCGCCCAACTGCGTCACCAGCGCACCTGTCGGGTTGCCTGCCGACACAAGACCAGACGGGAGCTCGCGTGCTTCACCGACTGCCACGCGATCCCAGCGCGTCGCGAAGAGCGCCGCAGTCCCGAACATCGTCAGGACGCCGGCGTTGTCGCGCGCAAACATGTGCCGCAAGTCGCCGCCCACGGAGGTGAAGGTGGCGCCCAGACTCGGATTGGCGAACGAGGACGACCCACGGGCCGGATCCGATTGAATCGCGCTGGCGGGGGTGGAGGAGTCTGGCGCGATGACTTGAGACATCGCGACTCCAGGCCCGGCCAGCACAAAACCGGCCAGAAGGAGGGAAATCGTAGCTTTGGTCATTTGGTGTTTGGACGCCGCTAATAAATGGTTAGCCTTAACAGTATCAAGCCAGCCCGATCCCTGTCCCTCAGTTTTTAGGGCACACGCTCAAACGCCAAGCGCCGGCTCTCAGCGGAAACAGACCGAAACCAGTGTCTCCGAAGCCTTTATCGGACTCCCCGATGGCCGGCAGCTCCACTTTCAAGAACGCCGTCTCCGGCGGGCAAGGCTGCTGGCAGGCAGCCTGCCGAGCTGTCGCGCCAATCGGGGGTCCCATTTCTGCTTCTAGCGTCCAAGGAGAGCGAACATCCTTTCGACGCCTCGAGGCGCCCGGGCGATCCCAGGCTGTGCGGGTCAGTCGCTTCCATTGTGCGAATTCGATCGTCGGAGACCGCCATCACACCGTGCGCCGCCAGGATGAGCGGCGATACTTGATAAGATCCCATCAATCATCGGCTTGGACCCGCTTCGGTCGCCGGATGCCGTCGTGACTCGGATGCCGTCGTGCCCGTTCATTCATCTCCGGCAAGGCCAGCTTCGGAAAGTAGTTGCCCCATGCGTGCCAATGGAGTCTGGAAGTTGTTTGCAGCCGTGGTCCTGGCGTCGGCTTTTCCGGCGTCTGTGGCCGGACAAGAGCCTCAGGTACCGACGACGCGTGAAGCGGCCATCGAGGGGGAGCAGGCGGAAAAAGCCAAAACTCTTCATCCCTACGTTCCGGGCAAGTTTGAGGGGCTGGCGAACCGAGCCGAGGACATTCTCGTCAACGGCGTGCCTCGCGTGCACCCGTTCTTCGAGAGTGCGTATTACGGCGGTGGGTTCACGCTCGGCGCCGGCTACGCGCATCACGTGAGCGCGTACAACTTGCTTGACGTGCGGGGCACCTATACGGTCCTTGGCTACAAGCTCGTCGAAGCCGAACTCACAGCCCCTCGGTTGTTCCATCGTCGCGGGTCTTTGTCCGTCATCGGTGGCTGGCGCGAGGCGACGCAGGCGGCGTTCTATGGCTTTGGGCTCGGCACATCGCAGCAGGATCGCGCCGATTTCGATTTTCAGCGGCCGTACGCGTCGGGCACCTTTACGTTCTGGCCGGCACGACGCCTGTTGATGATGCGCGGTGGTCTCGAGCTCACCCGGTGGTCACAACGCCCTGCTGAAGGGGGATCGTTTCCGTCGGTCGAGACCATCTACAGACCTTCTTCGCTGCCGGGCCTGGGAACGAAAACCACGTATCTCCACTCGCAGGGCACCGTCGGGTTCGACTGGCGCACGTCGCCGGGCTATTCACGGCGTGGCGGCTTCTACGGCGTCACACTGCACGATTACGCCGACAAGGACGAGCGGTTCGGCTTCCGGCAGGTCGACTACGAAGCGATCCAGCACGTGCCGATCCTGCGCGAAGCCTGGGTCCTCTCATTCCGTAGCGTCGCGCGGACCACGTATGCTGCAAGCGGTCAGCAGGTGCCTTTCTTCCTGCTGCCGTACGTCGGCAGCGGCCATACGCTGCGCGGATACATCAGCCACCGCTTTCGCGACCAGAACACGCTGCTGTTGCAAGCGGAATGGCGCATCATGGTCAACCGTTTCATGGAGACGGCGTTCTTCTACGACGCCGGAACCGTCGCCGCGCGCCGCGCGGATCTCAGTCTCGACGGAATGAAGAGCGACTACGGCTTCGGGTTCCGGCTCCACGGACCCTTTGCCACGCCGCTGCGCTTTGACCTCGCGAGGGGTTCCGAGGGGACGAGGCTGGTCGTTTCCACCACACCGATTTTCTGAGGCCCGGTCATGTCCACATCAACGTTCGCCTCATCGGCTCGTCGCGCCCTCTTGCTCGTGGCCACCGTACTTGGGTTGGCCGTCCGCGTCGTCTCGACCGAGCGGCCTCACTTCTATCCGGACGATCCGATTGCGCGTGAACCGGAATCCCAGGACGCATCGAAGGCGCAGCCGTACAGCTGGAGCTCCTTGTACGAGATGACGACGAACCTGTTCGTCACTGCCGGGCACGAGCCGTCGGGCCTGCGCGCGCAGAACATCAACACCATCGATGAGGTTCCGGACTCGAGCTGGTTCACGAACCGGGTTGGGTCGACCCGGATCGCTGTCGAGGATCTCGTGCGCGGGCCCAATCACGGCACGCCGCCCGATCCATCGCGCTGGACACTCACGAGAGAAAAGACGTCCGGCTCGCACCCGGGCTTCACGGCGAGGGATGGGAAAGGCGAGACCTGGTTCCTCGAGTTCGACCCTCCGTATTTCCCGGAAGGGGCGACCGGGGCAGTCGAAGTCGCGACGAAGATTTTCTGGGCGCTCGGATACAACCAGGTGGAGTCGTTCCTGACCACGTTCGATCCGAAGCGCGTCGAGTTCGATCCGAAAGCGACGATTCGGCGTCCGTCAGGCGCGAGGACCAGGTTCACGCACGATGATATGAATTCGATCCTCGAGCGCGTCGCGAGAAAAGCCGACGGGACGTATCGGATCGTCGCCGGCCGTCTCCTTCCCGGCAGGGTCCTCGGCGGATTCCAGTACGACGGCACGCGGCCCGACGATCCCAACGATGTCGTCGCGCACGAGCATCGTCGCGAGCTGCGCGCGCTGCGCGTTTTTGGGGCGTGGACGAACCTCACGGATCTCAAGGCGTCGAATACGATCGACACGATCGTGACGGAGAACGGACGCTCCATCGTCAAGCACTATCTGCAGGATGTGGGCTCGACGTTCGGCATGTGCAACGATCTGCACGAGTGGGACCTCAGCTACGAGCACTTTTACCAGGGCGACACCTCGCTGCGCCGACTGTTTTCTTTCGGATTCGCGTTCAGTCCGTGGCAGACGATCGAATACGTCGAGTACCCGTCGATTGGCAAGTTCGAAGGGGACCGGTTCGATCCGAGAGCATGGCGGCCGCAGACGCCGACGCGGGCGTATCAGGAAATGCGCGACGATGACGCGTTCTGGGCGGCACGACGGGTCGCGGCATTCACCGACGAGATGATCAGAGCGGTGGTGCACACCGGAGAGTACAGCGATCCGGCGGCGGAGAAATACCTGGCCGACGTGCTGATCAAGCGCCGCGACAAGGTCACCAGCGCGTACCTGACCGCTGTGAACCCGATTGTCAGCCCGCGCCTCGACGCCGACGGCCGGTTGACGTTTGAAAACGCGGCCATCGCGGCCGGCGCGGCGAGCGGGCCGGCAGCCTACCGTGCCTCGTGGTTCCGTTTCGACAACGCAACCGGCGAGACCCAACTGATTTCAGAAACGCAGAGCGGGACGACCTCGATTCAGGCGCCGAGCAGCCTGCCGACAGCGTCCGGCAGTTTTGTCGCGGCGGACATCTCGGTGGAAGCGAACGGCCATCCGTCATGGCGGCGGCCGGTTCGCGCCTTCCTTCGCAAAGCAGGCGAAGGCTGGACTCTCGTGGGGTTCGAACGGCTGCCCGAGCGCCTCTCGAACGAGCGATCGGCGCGATAGGCAAACGCGCCGATTTGAGGTGCGATGAGGACGGATCGTCGCAGCGTGTGGATGGACGCTCGTGACACGAGCGGTCGCTAACGCGCGACGAACGTCTGCCGGCCGCTTCGCAGATCGCGTTCGCCGAGCGTCAGCGGTCCAGTCAGGTCGGGCAGGTGCGTTTGCCACCAGCGCTTGGCCTGCGGCTGGCCCCATGCGTCGCACGAGCAGCCGCACGCTGCCAGGAGCAGCTCCTCAGCGTGCTGCGGCCGCTTGTCGGGGTCTTTCTCCAGGCACGCCAGGACGAGCGCATCGATCTCGGGCGGAATCGTCAGCTCGCTGCGTGCCGATGGCGGCACGGGCGGCGCCTGCACGTGCTGCAGGAGCATCTTCATCGGCGTCTCGGCTTCGAATACGAGCCGGCCCGTCAGCAGATAGTAGGCCACGCAGCCGAAGGAGTAGACGTCGGCGCGGCGATCGACCTCTTCGCCGAGAATCACTTCGGGCGCCATGTACGCCGGCGTACCTGTCGTCATCTGGGGCGACGTCAGCGTCGTTTCCCCGATCTCTTTGCGTGTCGACGACTTGACGAGTCCGAAGTCGAGCACCTTGACGAAGTCGTACTCGAGTCCCATCCGACACAGATAGATGTTGGCCGGCTTGATGTCGCGGTGCACGAGCCCGCGGGCGTGCGCGTCCGCGAGCGAATGGCATACCTGGCGCAGAAGATAGATCGCGCGATCGGCGGGCACAGGGCCGAACTCCCGGATGAGCGATTCCATGTCGCGGCCGAGCAGCAGCTCCATCACGTAGTAAAAAGTCCCCTCCTCGGTCACGCCGAAGTCGAACAGGTTGATGGTGTGCGGCGAGCTCAACGCGGCGGTTGCCTGAGCCTCGCGCTCGAAGCGTGCCAGCACCGTCCGCGCTTCGTGCTCGTTCGACATGCCGAGCACCTCGGGTCGTACGAGCTTCACGGCAGCGCTCCGCGCAAGCAGATTGTGTTCGGCGCGCCAGACTTCACCCATGCCGCCAGCGCCCAGCCGCTCGATGAGCTGGTAGCTGCCGAGCTCCTGCGCTTCACGCAGCTTGCGGCCCACGCGATGCAGCACGCGCGACGGCAGCGTCGCGATGATCGCGCAGATGTAATTGGGGATGTACATCACCAATACGAAAGCGACCGATGGGACCTCGAAGCCGCGCAGGTGCGCCACCCAGACGGCGAGCGGGTCCATCGCGGCGGCTGCCAGCGAGGCAATGAGCATCTTCCGGGGATTGGCTGGTGCCACCATGCCGAAGACGAGAATGAGGATCGAAATCCAGGAGAGCGCCATCATGTGACCCGTCGGCGGCGAGTCCCATGTGTTGAGCAGCGCGATGCCAAGCGCGTTGGCCAGCATGAAGCCGAGGCCGACGTCCCCCTTGGTTTTTGGTGAGTGCTTCGAGTAGCACGCGTACAAAAACATCGCGGCAGATATCGCGATTGCGGCGATCTCGATCACCAGGTCCGAAGTCGCCGACCGGTACTGGCCAACTACCACGAGCGGGATGAGCACTCTGTCGAGCAGCACGCCGTTGGTCCAGAGGCCACCGGCGATTGCGCTCGCCAGCGCGAGCCGCCTGACCTGATCCGACATCATCACGTCGGGCAGGGTCGAGGGGCGGCGACTGTCGTGAGCGCCGGCCGCGTCGCGCGGCTGCGCGCGCGGCGCGAGCATTTTGCGAGGTTCGGCCGTCATGTCGTCGAGAGCCTCCCGCGCTTCTTCAATTCCTCGAGGTTGATCATGATCGATTGGTTCGACCGCAGGAGCTCGGCCAGCGCTTCCTCGCGCGGCCGTACGGATTTTGCCGGCGCGCGGCGATTCTCGACGAACGGCCAGAGGCTATCGCGGATTTCAGCCGGCAGCACGCTCTCGAGATACTCGAGCGCCGTGCCGCGCAGACCCTGATCGTCGGTGTGCAGTCCGCGAAACGCGATGCGCAGCGGCTCGGTCGGCAGGACCAGCGCCAGCAGCGTGAAGACGTGCGCCAGACTCTGGTTCGCGCGATCCTTCACCAGTTCCTCGAGGAACGATTGCCGATCGCCTTCGTCCGGTCCGTCGAGGAGCTTGCGGCCCTCCCACACCGACTGGCTCACGGCGACTTCCTGCATGACGAACGAGAACACGCGGTCCTTGTCGATCCGGACACGCGGGTTCTTCTCGATGATCGCCAGCAGCGATCGCCCGCACTGGAATCGTACTTCGAAACGCAAATCCTCGAGGCCGAGCAGCAGACCGTCGGTCGCGCGCTGCGAGACGCAGACCGTGAAGACCCGCGCCAGCCGCCGGCGGACCGCGAACGGTTGATTCGGGTCGAGCAGCGCGTCAATCAACTCGCCGACGCGTTCTTCCGCCACGCCGCGCAGCGCGCGCACGCACTCGTGCCCCACTTCATCCCACGCAAGCAGCGGGATGACGTGCGGGACGAGCGTCGGCCCGAGGCCTTTCTCGTCGCGCAGCACCTGCAGGATGGCCTGGCGGTCGCGCGAGCGCAGGATCATGATCTGCTGAATCGCCGGATCGGTGATGGGCGGCACGACCGCCTCTTTGCGTGCGGAGAGCCCGGCCTCGGCGCGGACCGCGGCTGACGACAGCATCGGCTGCGTCATGCTCAGCGTCCGCAGCATCGTCGTTCGCGTCGTGAGATCTTCGACCTCCGAGAGGTCGAGCTCGACGGCGCGGTTCAGCAGGCTCTTTTCGAGCGTCTGGGTATAGCCACGCTTCAGGCGGCTCCCGATCAGCACGGCGACGGCCGAACACCCCATCCCGACCGACATCAGCAGGGTGATTCCGGGGCGCGGTAAAAGCGCAAGCACCGTGTTGCCGACGATGTCGGCGGATCGATCGACGCCGACGTCGATGATCGATTTCACCGCGCGCTTCTCTTTTGGCGGAATCGGCGTGTAGAAGAGCTCGTACCCGGCGCGATACACCGAGGCGCGCAGCACAGCTTCGGTCCAGCGCGTCGTCACGACGCTCCAGAATCCCGGGAAGAGCAGCGTCGTCGCGCCGCCGACGAGAAAGGTCGTTCCTGGTGTGGCGGCCGCAACCGCCAGACCGAGGCGTTCGAGCGCGATCCGGCTGGCGGTCGTTTGCACGAGAAATGTGATGAGGCTGAGTGCCGCGTTATAGCGGCTGAAGAATTTTCCCAGCTCGGGACCCTTGCCGAACGTGGCCTTCACTTGAGTGACGAACGCGAGGTCGACGAAAGCGGCGGCAATCGCACCCAGAAACACCAGCGCCGCGAGCGCGCGCAGATAGGGCGCCCCGGCCAGCACACGCAGTCCTGATGGCGCGGATTCCGTTTCGGCGGCAGTCGGTTCGTGGCCGGTCACGCGAGACGATTTCGCCAGTCGCCGAATCTGCCATGCGCAGACGGCGTTGGCCGCTCCGAGAGCCGGAAGCAGCGAGATTGTGCCGTACGGCGTGCCGCCCGCCTGATCCCAGGATGCGAGGCCGTATCCGACGAGCGCGGCGCTGAAACCGGCGAGCGTTCCAGCGCCGGCAATCTGGCCGAAGTGTTTCTTTGCCGTGTAGGGATCGAACGATTCGCTCGTGATCAGCCAGAATCCGGAACCGAGAAGGGGCCCGAGGCTCGAGATGTGTAGATAAAGGATGCTGACGCCCGGTCGTGGCGCCGTTCTCGCAAGCACGAATTCCACGACAAACAGGATCGCGCTGATAACGAACGCGATCGGCACCCACGTCGCCGGCGCGACGCGCTTCAGGACCCTCGTGCTCAGGATGACGAGGACAATCGAGAAGACGGCCATCGCGACCTTGATTCTGGGTACTGATGAGGCCTCGAAATACGTCAGGAACAGCGTGTCACGCGCCGCTTTGCCGGCAATGTACTGCGCGCCGACGATGGCCGAGCCGACCATGGCGGTGATGACGAGGGGATCGAGCTTCCAGCGGGAGGTGTCCATGGTGAACGAACCACCAATGCTATCACCCGCGCCTTGGTACGTAGTGTCCGCCTTTAGGCGGACTCTGACCTGCGCCTTTAGGTCGGGCGTGTCGTGCCGCAGAAGGTTAGGATTGATCCGTGCGCCGGATGTGTTTCGCGATCGCTGGACTGCTCGCGTGTCTCGCGCTGACGGTCTACGCCGCCGACCTGCAGCCGCGGACCGTCGCCGCCTTCGATCGTTACGTGCGCGCAGCCGAAGCGCAAATGGTCCCCAATCCGTTTCTTCGCGTCGACGCGCTACCCGATGCCGAGCGCCGCGCGGGGATGGCGGAGCTCAACCGAGGCCAGTTATATGTCGAGCGCCTCCAGACCCGAGAGGCGAGCAAAGAGATCGAAGTACCAGGCGGGCTTCTTCATCATTGGCTCGGCGCGGCGTTCGTACCGGGCGCAACGGTCGATCAGGCTGTCAGCCTGATGCAGGACTACGACCACCACGCGGAAATTTTCCGGCCTGCGATCGCACGCTCGAAGCTGCTCTCGCGCGACGGCGACGTGTTCCGCGTCGATCTGCGCTTCACCATGAAGAAGGTGATCACCGTCGTCGTGAACACGGAGAATGAGGCGCGTTTCACGCGACTTGCTCCCGATCGCGTGCAGTCGCGGATCTACAGCCTGCGCGTGGCAGAAGTAGAGAACGCCGGCACGCCGCAGGAAAAGGAACTTCCGGTCGGCCACGACGGCGGATACCTGTGGCGGCTTTACACCTACTGGAGATTTCTCGAGCGCGATGGCGGGACCTACATCCAGTGTGAAGCGATTTCGCTGACTCGCGGCATCCCGCTCGGTTTCGGCTGGCTCATCGGTCCGTTTGTCACGAGCATCCCGCGCGAATCGCTCGCGTTCACGCTCGAAACCGCGCGCAAGACACTCGCCACGCGCCCTCGTACGTAGACTCGGCGTCTTCGCGGTGTACGTAGGCCCGAGCTTTAGCTCGGGCGTCAACGAGGAGTAGGCCCGACCTTCCGTCTTTGCTCACGGTTGTAGTAGGCCCGAGCTTTAGCTCGGGCGTCAACGAGAGCCAACGTCGGTCGGGCGTGTCATTGACCGAAGGCTGCGCGCTCCGTCGCAGGCTCGATCACCAGGGCTGCGACGACGATCGCCATCGCGACCGTGACAAACAGCATCGCGAACTCCGGATGACCCTGGCCGATGCTGAGCGCGCCGATGATCTGCGATGCCGCGAAGGCGACGTCGCAGTAGCGCGTCAACTTCCTGCTCTGCGCGCGCTGCGCCTCGAGTTCGTCGGGCGAGTTCCTGGCGATGAAGCTGAGGTGAAGGCGCAGGCTGGTTCCGGCGGCTGCCGGTGCGAGCACGGCGAGCAGGAACAGCATGCCCCACGGTTGTGTCAGGAAGCGCTGAACGTGCCAGGCCGGGTAGATCATCAGGATGTAGATCGTCGAGACGATCAGCTGATGCAATTCCCACCACGACTGAGTAGTGGTCTTCGTTCTGTGCGCAGCGGAGGCCTTCTGTCCGCTTCGATCCGACGAGCGGAGGCGAACGACCCCCATCTCGGCTTCCAGCTGCTCGAAATCAGCGACCAGCTCCTGCGTGGACGCGTAACGCTCGGCCGGATCTTTTCGCAGGCAGGTGGCGACGATGCGATCGAGCTCGGGCACGCTGTCGGGCCGGACGGCCGAGAGGAGCGGTGGCTCTTCCTCGACGATTCGCGCGATCGTCGCCGTGACCGTTTTCGCGATGAACGGATTCACGCCCGCGGCGAGCTCGTAAAGCAGCAGACCGAGCGCGAAGAGATCCGTCCTTGAATCGACATGCTGTCCGAGCGCCTGCTCGGGCGCCATGTAGGCCGGCGTCCCCATGATCACGCCGGTCTGCGTCAGACGCGAGTGCGTGGCGTTCTCCATCCGCGCGAGGCCGAAGTCCAGAACCTTGACCGCGCCGCTGGGTGTCTTGACGACGTTTTCAGGCTTGATGTCGCGATGGACCACGCCAAGTGTGTGTGCGGCCGCCAGGGCGCGCGCGAGCTGCGCGCCGATCGTGACGACCTGCGGAATGGGCAGCGGTCCCGACGCGAGGATCGCCCGCAGCGGATCGCCGGGCACGTACTCGCACGCCAGGTACAGCTCGTTGCCGATCTCTTCCAGGGCGTAGACCGTCGCAATGCCCGGGTGCGAGAGTCCCGCGGCGGCGCGCGCCTCGTGCCGCAGCCGTTCGCGTCCTCCCGGCTCCTGTCCGAGGCCGGGCGTGATCGCCTTGAGCGCCACGCGCCGCGCGAGACGCGTGTCGTCGGCGAGATAGACGACACCCATACCGCCGCGGCCGAGCTCGCGGCGCACGATATACGGGCCGATGATTGTGCCTTCGATGTCTTCGGGACGATCGACCATCTGTGGCGGGGGTGGCGCGAGGTCCACCTCGAGAAAATCCTGTGAATGGGCCTTGAGGAGCGCGGCGACCTTGGCTTTCAGCTGTGGCTCGTCTGCGCACGCCTTGTCGAGGTATTCGTCGCGTTCCTCGGGATCGCGCCGGAGCGCGTCCGCGTAGACGGCGCGCAGACGTCTGGATTCTTCGCTCGGCATGATGCGCGCATCATGCTAACATTGGGGTTCCTTCAGGGACGCGGGGTGGAGCAGTCCGGTAGCTCGTTGGGCTCATAACCCAAAGGTCGCGGGTTCAAATCCCGCCCCCGCAACCAACATTATCTGCACGAGGTCGTCATCGTCTGGCGACCTCGCATCT
>Ga0114129_10014028_pt1 | contig 11413 bp, 11 predicted proteins | sample RhiMetdeltSRZDD1_FD_80071 | JGI IMG/M metagenome (GOLD analysis project Ga0114129, IMG submission 80071) | Populus rhizosphere microbial communities from Tennessee, USA - Rhizosphere MetaG P. deltoides SRZDD1 (version 2) (version 2) | ecosystem: Host-associated > Plants > Roots > Rhizosphere >... | reverse complement strand
GACGAACTGCCGCGCCAGCGCCTCGCCGCCGGGCAGGTTCGTGTCGGACTCGACCCACATCCCGCCGACCGGCACGAACTGGCCACCCGCGGCCTTGTCGCGCACCCGCCGGTACACCGCCGGGTGGTGGTCGCGGATCCAGGCGAGTTGCTGGGCCTGCGACATGGCGAACACGAACTCCGGCGCGTCGTCCATGAGCGCGGTCACGTTCGACGCGGTCCGGGCCACCTTGCGCACGGTCTCGCGGAGCGGCCAGAGCCAGGCCGAGTCGATGTGCGCATGACCGACCGCGGACAGCCGATGGGCGCTGGCGTGGGCCGGCTGCGCCAGAACCCCAGCCAGAACCGCTCGCGCGGCAGCGGCCGATTCGCCGATATCGGTCAGGCGGAGCGCGTCGAGGGAGCCGGCGATCGCGCGGAGGATCGCGTACCGGCGCGGGTCGGCCACGTCCAGCTCGCGCATCAGCTGGCCCAGCACCTCCAGGTCGTTGACCAGCTCCCACACGGTCTTGTCGAACACCGCGAGGTCGATGCGGCCCAGCCGGTACAGGGGCTCGGCGCCGGCCGTGTCGAGGTCACCGAGCGGCGTGACGGGGCCGCTGATCACGGGGTTGGCGGCGGCCTCGACGTACAGCTCGACCGGCTCACCGCCCGCGGCGGGAGCCGCGACGCGTACCCACTGTTGGTAGGGGTGCAGGCCACGCACGGCGGTGCCGTCGGCCCGGTAGACCAGGCCCTCGGCGGAGAAGCCGGGCTGGGTGGTGCCGAAGCCCAGGTCGATCACGGCCTCGACGATCCGCCCGGCCCATCCGGCCGGCACCTCGCCGGTGAGCCGCAGCCACGTCGTGCCCCACGGCCGCCCCCACGGTGTGCCGCTCGCGAGCGGCGCGAAGTCCGCGGCCAGGGCGTCCGCGACCGGCACCGGCTCGCCGGGCACGGTCCACCCCGACACCTCCAGGGGTACGCGCCGTGGGTAGACAGCCGGGCGCAGGCGTTCCCGCAGCACCCGGTCGAGCCGGGCCTCGACAAGCGCGCGGTCGTCATGCATGCCGGTCATCCAACCATCCAGTAGCCTCACGTAAGCCGACGTGAGGGAGGAAACGTGCGGTTCGAGGTGAGCCGGGTCATGGACACCATCGAGCGGCGGCTGACGACCGACGTCACGCTCGCGCAAGCCGTGGTGGACATAGGGGAGATCGCCCGGTATGTCGAGTTGGATGGGGGCCGCCCGGTCAACCTGATCCGTATCGGCATGGCCGTCGATGCGCTGAGCCGGTACCTCGTGGACGCCGGCGCGATGCTCTACCCGGTGGCGGGGCGCGAGCTGCTCTCCGAGGCCGCGTTCACCTCGAAGGAACGCATGGTGCTCGGGCGGTGGACCGACGACGGGCTCATCGAGGCCACCCCGGGCGTGGCGGACCGGGTCATCGAGATCGCCGACTTCACCGGGCTGCCCGTGATCGCGCTCCGCCCGTACCACGAATATGTCGAGCGGTTCCCGTGGTTGCGGGACAGCCCGGAGCGGCTGTTGAAGCTGACCCCGCGCGACGGCCGGGCCACCCTGAGCCCGGCGGACGCGGCGGAGGTCGACCCCGAGCTGGCCCGGGCGGTGGCGATCGGGAAGGCGACCGTACCGTCCACAGAGGACACCGACACCGACAGCACCGGCACGGGGGACATCTTCGCCGCCCGCGGCGCCGAACGGCTCTCCCACACGCTGCTCGTACGCCTGCGGTTCACCCGCGCGACGCCGAGCAGCCTCGGCGCGTCGCTGATGGCCCGGCAGTGGCGGTGCCCGGAGCCCGAGTGCCCCTCGTTCAGCGACTTCCGCCGTATCGGGCAGCCGGTGCCACGCCTGCGGCAGGGTGTGCCCGCCTGCCCGCGGCACGGCGTCCCGCTGGAGGACATCGGGCCGCGGCCGGCGGCGTACGCGGTGAGTGTGGTCGTCGACGACCTCGCCCGGCAGCGGTTCGTGGTGACCGAGGGTGCGCCGGTCGTGGTGGGCTGCGAGCAGCCCGAGCCGGACGACCGGAGCCGGATCTCGGTGGCGGAGTGGACCCATGAGGCGTCGGCGGCGTGGATCGGCCCGACGCACGTCCGGCTGGAGGTGGCGGACGGCCACCTGACCGTGACCGACGTGAGCCCCAACGGGACGGTGATCTGGCGCCGGTCCAGCGCGGACGCGGCCGGGGAGACGACGAGCCTCTACGGCGGCTCGTACACGCTGGGCGAGTGGGACTCGGTCGAGCTGTACACGGGCATCGAGCTGGTACGCGCCGGCAACCGGCACCCGACGACGATCGGGCGGGCGGAGCCGGGCTCGGTGCTGGTGGACGCGCCGACGGCCGCCCTGCGCCAGCTCGGCGTGGGATGATCGTCGGCATGGCCAACCCGATGGCGGTGCTCGTCGAGAAGGGCAGCAAGAAGGTCTTCGTCAGTGTCGTCGACTGGCCCGGCTGGTGCCGGGCGGGCAAGGACGAGGAGGCCGCTCTCGCGGCCCTCGCGGAGTACGCCGCGCGCTACCGGCCCGTCGCGGAGGCGGCCGGGGTGCGCTTCCCGAAGACGGCCGGCGACGCGTTCGCCGTCGCCGAGACGTTGCCGGGCAACGCGACCACGGACTTCGGGGCGCCCGGGGCGATCGCGAAGCTCGACCGCGAGAAGCTGACCCGCGCGGGGGCCACCCGGCAGGCCGCGCTCGTCGAGGCCGCCTGGTCGGTGTTCGACGCGATCTACGCGAAGTCCCCGGCCTCGCTGCGCAAGGGTCCCCGGGGTGGCGGCCGCGACCGCGACAAGATGGCCGACCACGTGCTGTCCGCCGAGGCCGGGTACGCGCGCACGCTCGACGTCAAGCACCAACCACCGGCGGTCGGCAACGACGAGGCGATCGCGGCGCTGCGGGCCGCGATCATCGAGGTGCTCGGCGCCCCGTCCGACGGCACGCCGCGCAAGGAGAAGGGCTGGCCGGTGCGGTACGCCGCCCGGCGCATCGCCTGGCACGTGCTCGACCACGCGTGGGAGATGGAGGACCGCAGCTGACGGTCCGGCCGATCTCGATGGCGGCGCTGGTGGAGGAGCTCGCCTCGCGCATCGCCGCGCGACCGGGCCGGGTGCGCGTGGCTCTCGACGGCTCGCCCGCCGCCGATCCGCACGGGCTCGCGGTCCGGCTGGAAGACCCTCTGCGGGTACGGGGGCGGCCGGTGCTGCGGGTGTCCACATCGGACTTCCTGCGCCCGGCCTCCGTACGGCTCGAGTCGGGGCGTACCAATCCCGACGCGTTCTACCTCGGCTGGTTCGACGAGGCCGGACTGCGTCGCGAGGTGCTCGACCCGCTCGCCCCGGACGGTACGGGCCGGATCCTGCCGTCGCTGTGGGACGCCGCCGCCGACCGGGCGACGCGGGCGGCGTACACGGTCGTGCCGCCCGACGGCGTCGTACTCGTCAGCGGCCCGCTGCTGTTGGGCGGCGGGCTGCCGTTCGACGTGACCGTGCACCTGTCGCTCACGCCGGCCGCCCTGTCGCGCCGTACCCCGGTCGACGAGCAGTGGACGCTGCCCGCGTACCAGCGCTACGCCGACGAGGTCGCGCCGGACACGTTCGCCGACGTGGTCGTACGCCTCGACGACCCGCGCCACCCGGCCGTGGTGGAATGACCGCGTGCCAGGACCTCTCGCGCTCGTCGGCTCGGGCGAGTACACCGCTGCCATGCTCGACGTCGACCGGGCGCTGCTCGACGGGCGGCCGCCGCGGTACGTCCAGATCCCGACCGCGGCCGCGCCCGAGGGTGAGCGGCGGCTCGGGTACTGGATCGGCCTCGGTCGCCGGCACGCCGAGGCGTTGGGGGTGACGCCCGTACCGCTCGTGGTGCGCGACCGGGCGGAAGCCGACGATCCCGCGGTCGCGGCACAGGTCGAGGGCGCCGGGCTGGTGTACCTGTCGGGCGGCGATCCAGGCTTCCTCGCCGACACGCTGCGCGGCACCGCGCTGTGGGCCGCGATCGTGGACGCCTGGCGGGCCGGTGTCGCGCTGGCCGGCTGCAGCGCGGGCGCGATGGCGATGGCCGCCTGGGTACCCGACGTTCGGCATCCGACGCGCCCGGGTACGCAGGGCCTCGGCCTCCTGCCGCAGCTACGGGTGATCCCGCACTTCGACCGGGTGCTGGGACGCATGCCGGACCTGCTCGTACGCGCGTTCCTCCGCCCGATCGAGGGCGTGACCACGATCGGCGTGGACGAGGACACGGCGCTCGTCGGCGGCCCGGAGCGGTTCACCGTCCGCGGGCGGCAGTCGGCCTGGCTGCTCGGCAACGGCAAGCGGCAGGAGCTGGCGACGGGTACGACGGTGGACTTCCCGCTGCCCTAGGGCACGTTGTTCCGGCGTGTCGCGTCTACCCGCTCGACGGGTGCGGTCTTGATCGCCGTCCGCGGTGCCACCGCGCAGGGTTGGCGTGCCCGTTCCGGCGTGTCGCGTCTACCGCATAGACGGCCGCGGCCTTGATCGCCGTCCGCGGTACCACCGTGCAGTCGAACTGCGTTTTGCGCGCCGAAACAGTGATCTTCTAGCGGGTAGACGAGCCTTGCTCTGCTTACCGATAGGCGACACGTGCCCGCCACCCGCTGCACTCCCGCGACGACAGCGGGCACGCGGTCGGCAACCGTACGCGACGAGCCGGGTGTTGCGTCATGGTAAGCAGAGCAAGCGGCGGCGCGTGCGCCCCCACCCGCCGCCAGTTCTCGCGGCGCCCGTACGGCGCCTGGGGATCAGCCGGCGGCCGGCAGTTCGATCGGCCCCGCGCCGGACACGGGCTCCAACCCGTGCGACTCGAACGTCGACGGCCGACCCGGCCCCGCGGCATGCCGCGGACCGGTGTCACGCGGCCCGCCGTCCCGCGGCCGCCCGGCATCCCGCGGACCCGCATCCCGCAGCCCGCCGTCCCGGCGCCCGTCGAAGTCCCAGGGCTCGACGGCATCCGGCCCGGCGACCATCGGCGGTCCGCTCACGACGGGTGGCCCGAGGACCTCCCACCCGTCCGTGGTCTCGCGTAGGCCGAGGCCGTCGCCGTCGGCGCGCGGGAACGGCGTACGCGGTGTGATCGTGGGCAGCATCTGGGTCGGCTCGTGGGCCAGCCGGCCGGCTTCGGCCTCGGCGGCGGCGAGGGCGGCCGCGCTCTCGGCCTCGGCCAGGCGCTCGGTCAGCTCGGTCGTGAGCTTGCGGGTGACCGCGTTGCGCAGCCGCTGCGGCACCTCGCCGTCGACGTCGGTGGCGAGCCGCTGGGCGCGCTCCTCCGTCGCCGAGTGGCCCCACAGCCCGGCCGCGGCGGCGATCACCACGATCGGCGAGACGGCCAGCCGGCGGGCGAGCTTGTCCTCCAGGTCGCCCGCGCCCGCCTCGGCCCGGGCGAGGGCGCGCGAGTCGAGGTCGCCGAGGCCGGCGCGGCTGATCTCGCGCATCTTCTCGGCCGCGCGCGACACCGCGTTCGCGGCCGGCTGGCCGGACAGCGGCGAGTCGGGACCGGAGAACACCCGGCGGTACGGCGTGGCCGTCAGCGTCTCGCGGATGCGCCCCGCGGCCAGCTGCGACCGCGAGTGCGGGTCCTTGCCCAGGTGTACGGGTTCGTCCCCGGCGAACAGGTCGACGAGGCCCACCTTGTACCCCAGCGCGTCGCTCAGCACCAGCGGCAGCGCGATCAGCTGCTCGGCGCTGACCGGCTTCTGGCCACGCTCGACGCCGGTGAGCCAGGCGAGAGTCCATTGCAGGTCGTACGCGCGGGCGGCGCGGGCGATGTCGTCGGGCCGGATGCCCGCGTCCGTACGCATTCGCAGCAGGTTGCGCCCGATCAGCTCCCGGACGCTGAGCGACTCGGGTGGCGCAGAGTCGGCCGGTTGAGCATCGGCGAGCGGATCGTCATCCGGATGGCCGTGTGCTGTCACAGTTCATGACGCTAACGCTTGTTTTGTATGCGGGCAATGTCATATCGCCGACCGGTCCCGGTTTGCCAGCTGAACGGCCGGGTACAGGCACCCGGGCAGGCATCGGACCGAGGTGAAACGGTGATCGTCGTCGGCACGTCCGGTTGGCAGTACCGCGACTGGCGCGGGCGACTCTACCCGTCCGGCACGCCCCAACGGCAATGGCTCGCCGTGTACGCCGAACGGTTCTGCGCGGTCGAGATCAACAACGCGTTCTACCGGCTGCCCGAGCGCTCGACGTTCGCGCGGTGGGCGGGCGAGGTGCCCGACGGTTTCCGCTTCGCCGTCAAGGTGAGCCGGTACCTGACCCACGTGAAGCGGCTCGCCGACCCGGCCGAGCCGGTGGCGCGGTTCGTCGACCGGGCCCGCGGGCTCGGCCCGAAGCTGGGGCCGGTGCTCCTCCAGCTGCCGCCCACGCTGCGGGCCGACGAGGGCCTGCTCGACGGGGTACTCGCGGAGTTCCCGCGCGATGTCCGGGTCGCGGTGGAGCCGCGCCACGAGTCGTGGTGGACGGCCGGCATCCGGCGCGTCCTGGAGCGCCACCACGCCGCCCTCGCCTGGGCCGACCGGCTGGGCCGGCCGGTCACGCCGTTGTGGCGTACCGCCGACTTCGGCTACCTGCGGCTGCACGAGGGCCGGGCGAACCCCTGGCCCCGCTATGGCCGCCGCGCTCTGACGACCTGGGTCGACCGCGTCGGCAGTGCGTACCCGGGAGAGGAGGTCTTCGTCTTTTTCAACAACGACCCGGGCGGGGCCGCGGTCGAGGACGCGGCCGCCCTGGAGCGGCTCAGCGGGCGCGGTCGCGCAGCGCGTCGAGGTCGAGCACGGTGACGGACATCCGGCCGGTCTGCACGAGCCCGGCCGCGCGCAGCACGCCGAGGGCCTTGCTGACCGCCTCGCGGGACGCGCCGGTCCAGCCGGCGATCTCGTCCTGCGACAGCGGCAGCGCGATGCGTACGCCCTGCGCGCTCGGCCGGCCGAACCGCTCGGCCATCTCCACCAGCCGCGCGGCGACCCGGCCGGTCGTGTCGTACGCGCCGAACTCGATGCGCTTGCGGTCGGCGTCGCGCAGCTTGGCCGCGAGGATGCGCATCAGCAGGTAGGTGACCCGGGCGTGGGTCTGCAGGTACGCCTCGAACTCCTGGAACGGCGTCGCCAGGCCGGTCACCGGTTCGAGCGCCTGCACGGTCGCCGAGCGCGGCTCGCGGTCGATCGCCGACAGCTCGCCGAGCAGCGCGCCGGGACCGCGGATGGCGAGCACCACCTCCCCGCCCCCGGCGGTGTGGCAGAAGATCTTCACCCGGCCCGTCCGCAGCACGATGACCGAGTCGGTCGTCTCCTCCTCGCGGAAGATCACCGCGCCGCGCCGCCACTGCTGCCGGCGGCTGCGCCGCTCCAGCTCCGCCGCCTCGTCCGCGTTCAACAGGTCCCAGAACTCGCGCTCGACCTCCGGCTCGGTCACAACCCCTCCACCACGAACGCCCGCACCGTCTGCCGCCGCCCCTTGACAGTGAGGTCGCCGAGCGGGCGGACGCGCAGGCTCGGGCCGACCTGCGCGTAGGTCGCGTCGCCGATGACGATCTGCCCCGGCTCGGCGAGGGTCTGCAGCCGGGACGCGACGTTGACCGCGTCCCCCATCGCGTTGAAGCCGCGCAGCGTCTCGCTGCCGATGTTGCCGACGAGGGCAGGCCCGGTGTTCGCGCCGATCCGGAACCGGGGCCACTGCGGATGGTCGCCGGCGATCGCCTCGACCGCGTCCTGCATGGCCAGGGCGGCGCGTACGGCCCGCGTTGCGTGGTCGGCCTGTCGGGCCGGTGCGTTGAACAGGGCCAGCAGGGCGTCGCCGACGAACTGGACGATCGTGCCGCCGTTGCCGAGGATGCACGGCACGGCGGCGCCGTGGTAGCGGTTCAGCATCGCGACGATCTCACCCGGCTCGACGGCCTCGGAGAACGTCGTGAACCCCCGCAGGTCCGCGAACAGCGCGGTCACCTCGACGACCGAGCCGCCCAGCGCGGCCTGGTCGGGATCGGCCAGCAGCGCCGTGGCCACGTCCGGCGACAGGTACTGCCGGAACAGCGTGCCGAGCTCCCGGTAGAGCCGCGAGTTCTCCAGCGAGATCGACAGCTGGTTGGCGAGGGTGGCGTACAGGGCCGCGTCCCGGCCGGGCGCCACCGGCACCTCGAGCACCCCGGCCACCAGACCTTTCACGGTCAGCGGGAGTACCCGGATGCCGTCGGTGTCGTACGGGCCCCGGGCCGCGAGGTCGGCGGGGTCGTACGGACGACCGTCCACAGTCAACTGTCCACCTGAGACAAGTCCGATGTGGACATCCCCGTACGCGGGCCGCAGCCGCTCGACGGCGTCCCGGACGAGGTCGTCCTCGTCCTCGCCGATACGGGCCCGTTCGCCGACCGCGACGAGCGCCCCGAGGCGTCGCGACGTGTCCCGCTCGGCGGACAGCGCGACGCCGGCCCGGTCGAGGACGGCCGCCTGGCCCTCGGTCAACCCGAACCGGTCGGCCACCTTCGCGGCCAGCGGCGCGGTACGCCCCGTGCGCTCGCGGTCGGCCAGGTCGGCGACGAGCTGCTCGAGGGCGGCGCCGTACTCGGCCCGGATCGTCCTGGTCGTCGCCTCGAGCGTGATCGCGTCGAAGACGCCGGCGGCCGAACCCTCGCGCCGGTACTGGACGTACGCGCTGTACGCGACGAACCCGAACGCGAACGTCAGCAGGATGTGCCACTCCCACCAGGACAGGTGCCACTTGTGCGCGAAGGTGACCGCGATCATCGCCTCGGCCAGCAGGACGAAGGCGGTCACGACGCTGATGAGCATGGCGGCGGGCGTACGCCGGTGCAGCAGGTAGTAGCGCACGGCCGCCACTGCGTACAGCGCGACGACGACGAGCGCGACCGGCGTCAGGCCCTCGACGTCGCGGGTCGCCGGCACCGCGTCGAGCGGCGGCAGGTCGAGCAGCGACACCGCCGCCCAGGCGCCGAAGAGTACGGCGAGCGCGGCGCGCAGCAGGACCTGGTGGCGCAGGACGGCCCCGGCGCCGGCCGGCCGCAGCGGCAGCGAGGACGCGACGGCGAGCACCGCGGCGACCGCGAGCCCGACGGGCTGGGCGAGGTCGAAACCGGTGTTCGGGTGGTCGACGAGCACACCCGGCGTCGCCAACCCGTGCAGCAGCAGGAAGCCCGCGCTCGCGAGGAACGCCAGCGACACCAGGAAGAGCCGCGCGTCACCGCGCCGGCGGGAGGCCTCGCTCATCTGGGTACCCACGACGAGGTTGATGGCGCCGACCACCACGACGAGCCAGAAGTGGCTCGGGTTGTCCTGCCACACGAGATCGGTCTGGGGCTCGGCGAGCAGCAGCCAGAGCCCCGCCAGCGGCAGCGCCAGGTGGGTCACCCACACCAGGACGCGCACAGCTCGACCCTCCCCTGCATCGGGTTCCGGACAGTACGGGTGATCCGCGTGTGCGTAGAAGTACGCAGACACCGTACAGCGGAATGGGTTCCATCACTCACGACCACGGCATCCGGGAGATGGCATGAAGCACAAGGGACCCTTGATCACTCTGTTGGCCGGCCTCGCGGTCGCCGCGGTGCTGCTGGTGCTGAGCATGAACGCGACCAACAGTTCGAAGACGAACACCGCCGGTAACGCCGCGCCCGACGGGGCCGTCACGGTCACGCTGTCCGCGGCTCCGCTCGTGAGCAGCCCGCCGAAGACCGCCGCCCCGACCACCGCCACGGCGGCGGCGCAGGCGACGTACGCGGGGAGCACCAACGGTGGCGCGGCCTCGATCGCGATCGCGGTGCGCGACGGCAAGGCGGTCGCGTACCTGTGCGACGGCAACCGCACCGAGGCCTGGCTGCAGGGCACGGCGACCGGTGGGCAGCTGAACCTGACCGGTGCGCGGGAGGCCCGGCTCACCGGTACGTACGACGCCGCGGCCGCGAAGGGCACCGTCGTCGCGGGCGGCCGGACGTGGACGTTCTCGGTCGTGCAGGTGAAGGCGCCGTCGGGGCTGTACCGGGCCAGCGCCACCGTCCGCGGCGCCCAGGTCGTCGGCGGCTGGATCGTCGTGAACGGCAAGACGGTCGGCATCACGACAGTCGACGGCGAACCCGGCCCGGCCTCGGCCATTGACACGTCCACCGGGCAGACGACCCTGGCGGGTGAGCCGGTCACCGCCACGCCCGTCGACGGCTCCGGCCTCTGACCGTCCACAAAGGAGACAGTGATGACCGTCGACCCTCCTACCGTACCCACGATCGACCGCAGCGCGGCCAAGCTACTCGTCCCGGTCGCCGTCGGCTGCGCGGTGTCGCTCGCGATCGGCGTGTACGCCAAGGTGCACACGCCGACCGGGATCGCGGTGAACGTGGCCGGCTTCTCCAGCCCGCAGACGGTGAAGGTCTGGCTCGCCACCGGCGCGTTCCTGTTCGCGATCGCCCAGCTCGTCTCGGCCCTCGTCATGTACGGCAAGTGGCCGGGCGTACGGGCGCCGAGCTGGATCGGCATGTTCCACCGGTGGTCGGGGCGGATCGCGTTCCTGCTCGCCGTACCCGTCGCGATGCACTGCCTGTACGCGTTGGGCTTCTCGTCGTACGACACCCGTACGCTCGCCCACTCGCTGCTCGGCTGCGCGTTCTTCGGCGCGTTCACGGTGAAGATGCTGTCGCTGCGCAAGTCCGGCCTGCCCGGCTGGGCGCTGCCGCTGCTGGGCGGGCTCGTGTTCGCCGGGCTGACGGGGCTGTGGCTCACCTCCTCGCTGTGGTTCTTCACCACGTCCGGCATCACGTTCTAAGGGAGATACGTCAGATGGACAGCACAGGCTCCGGCCGTACCCGTCGCGCCGTCGTCCTCGGCGCCGGGTGCGCCGGGCTGGCGGTGTGCCTGACCGGGTGCGCGACCTACGGCGGCGAGAGCACGCCGGCCCCGGCACCCGCGGCCAACGGCGGTGGTGGCAACGCCGGCGGTGGCGGCAACGGCGGTGGCAATGCCGGCACGGCGCCGATCGCGCAGGTCTCCGACATCCCGGTCGGGGGCGGCAAGGTGTTCGCGGACCGCAAGGTCGTCATCACCCAGCCCACGCAGGGCGAGATCAAGGCCTTCTCCGCCGTGTGTACGCACGCCGGCTGCACGGTCGACAGCGTCTCCGGCGGCACGATCAACTGCCCGTGCCACGGCAGCCAGTACCGCGTGGCGGACGGTTCGGTGGCGGGCGGGCCGGCGCCGCGGGCCCTGCCGGCGGTGGCCGTCACGGTGACCGGGACGGCGATCACGCTCGCCTGACCGCCTGAGCGCAGCCGGAGCCGGGTTTTGGCGGAGGCGAGCACAGGCAGACGGTGACCGCCTGAGCGCAGCCGGAGCCGGGTTTTGGCGGAGGCGAGCACAGGCAGACGGTGACCGCCTGAGCGCAGCCGGAGCCGGGTTTTG
>Ga0114129_10014027_pt1 | contig 11414 bp, 7 predicted proteins | sample RhiMetdeltSRZDD1_FD_80071 | JGI IMG/M metagenome (GOLD analysis project Ga0114129, IMG submission 80071) | Populus rhizosphere microbial communities from Tennessee, USA - Rhizosphere MetaG P. deltoides SRZDD1 (version 2) (version 2) | ecosystem: Host-associated > Plants > Roots > Rhizosphere >... | reverse complement strand
GGGACCGCTCCCGATCGTCGACGCCGCCGGCTCCGAAGCCGCGGTCCGGCTCTTCAACCAGCAGTACTGGCAGATTGAGAAGCTCGAAGCGCTGGGAGGCAACCCCTTCGGCATTCACGTGTCCGGCGACGAGGGCGTCTTGCGCCACTTCCACATCCGCAACGTCGTCGTCCACGGCGTCACCGGCGAGGTGAAGAAGAAGGCGTCCGGCCTCGTCGTCGTGGACGCGGGCGGAAGCGACCAGACGTTCGAGGACGTCGTGATCGACGGAGTGACGGCCTACGACACGACCCAGTGGGCGGGCATCATCGTCAACGGCTCCGCGACGGCCGACAAGCGGGTGCGGGCCCGGAACGTGACGATCCGCAACTCGATCGTGCACGACGTGTACGGAGACGGGATCGTGCTGTTCCAGGTGGAGGACGGGCTGATCGAGAAAAGCGCGGCCTGGCGCACGGGGCTACAGCCGCAGGAAACCATCGGTACCCCGAACGGAATCTGGACCTGGCGCTGCAAGCGCTGCACTGTGCAGTGGACCGAAGGCTTCTTCATCGACTCGCCGGGAGTGGACGGCGGGGTCTACGACATCGACTGGGGCTGCGACGACGGCGTCGTCCAGCACAACTACGGCCACGACGCGATGGGCTACTGTGCGTCGGTCTTCGCCGCCAGCCGCGAGACCACCAGCAACAGCGTCGTGCGCTACAACGTTTGCGTCAACAACGGCCGCAGCCCCAAGCTCGCCCGGCGCCAGGGCGACTTGTTCATCTCGACCTGGGACGGCGGCACGCTCGACGGCGTGCACATCTACAACAACACCTTCTATTGGAACCCGCAGATCGACGCGCCCGCGGTGCAGATGGACCATGCTGACTTCACGGGGCGCCGTCCGAACCTGTTCCAGAACAACCTGATCCACTCCAGCGTGCCCCGCATGATCCGAACGAGCGGCGATCTCCGCTTCGACAACAACCTCTACTGGTACACAGGGAAACGCGAGCCGGAGTGGAGCTACGCCGGTCGCGAGCACGTGGGCTTCGCGGCTTACCGCCGCGAGAGCCGTCAAGACGCCGCGGGTCTCTTCGTCGACCCGAAGCTGCTCGCCACCATGCGCCTCGGCGTCGGATCGCCCGCGATCGACGCTGCGCGGATCGCTTCGCCGGACCGCGACGCGTTCGGGCAGGCTGTGCCGGTCGGCTCGGCGGCCGAAATCGGCGCCGTCGAGCACGTGCCGACTCCGGCGGAATCGCGAGCGGGCGTCGAGCCGTCCTCGGGGCGGTGGACGCTCGTCAGCGAGCTCGGAACCGACGACGTCTCCCGCGGCCAGGTCGTGTTCCTGCAGAGCGCCCTCGAGCAGTATACGGACAAAGGACTGGAGGTCGCGGTCGCGTTCGCCGGTGGTACCCCGCAGGAGATCGCGTACGACTGGAACCTCGGTCGGATCCGCCTGAACGCCTCTCCAGCCGGCGACACCGTGCCGACCACCTCCCTGATCGCGACCGACGGCCGTGTGGTTCGGCGCTGGACGGGCTTTGCTCCACCCGCGGAGCTGGGGATGCTGCTTCGCGCCCTGCTCGGGCCGCCGGCCGGATCCCCGGCCGTCGAGCTGCCTCTGCAATAGCGACATTCTCCATGCGGGATCGCGCCCGACGGGACTCTCAATTGCGGACGCTGGACAAGCGGAATCCCCGTCACTAATGTCACGGCCGGACGGGTGGGCCGAAGCGAAAGGTCGCCTCTCGCCCACCACCTGGAGGCTCCGATGCCGGGTAGCGGGAAAGTCAAGGTCGCCATCATCGGATCGCAGTTCGAGGCGGACATCCACGCCGCGTCGTTCCAGATCATGCCCGAGGAAGCCGAGGTGGTGGCCGTCTGCTCGCCGACGCCGGGGCACCCGGAGGCGCTCGCGGCGCGGTACAAGATCCCGAAGGTCCTCCACGACTACCGCGAGATCCTGAAGGACCGGGACATCGAGATGGTGACGATCGCGGCGCCCAACCAGCTCCACGCGCGTATGACGACGGACCTGGCGAGAGCGGGCAAGCACGTCGTATGCGAGAAACCGCTCTGCATGACGCTCGCGGAGGCAGACGAGATGGTGGACGTCTGCCGCAAGGAGGGCGTCCTCTTGATGTACGCCGAGGAGCTTTTCTTTACACCGAAGTACGTCAAGGCCAAGGAGATGGCCGACCAGGGCGCCTTCGGAAAGGTCTACCTCGTCAGGCAGAGCGAGAAACACTTCGGTCCCCACGCCGACTGGTTCTGGGACATAGAGCGCTCCGGGGGCGGCGCCTTCATGGACCTGGGCTGCCACGGGATCGCCTTCTGCCAGTGGTTCTACGACCGCTCCCCGATCAGGAGCGTCCAGTGCCAGATGGGCACATACGTGCACCGAGACAAGACCAAAGGGGAGGACAACAGCATCTGCATCCTCGAGTTCGAGAACGGATCGATCGGTTTGGTCGAGGACAGCTGGGCGCGCCGCGGGGGCATGGACGACTGCATCGAGGTCTACGGTGAGGCCGGGGTGACCTACGCCGACCTGCACATGGGCAACGCGCTGCCGACTTTCAGCGAGCGCGGCTACGGATACGCGGTCGAGAAGGCGCCGACGACGAGCGGCTGGAGCTGGCCAGTCTTCGAGGAGCTGTGGAACTACGGCTTCCCCCAGGAGATGCGCCACTTCGCTCGTTGCGTTCGAGCAAAGGAGCAACCTCAGGCCACCGGCGAAGACGGCCGCCGGGTGATGCAGGCCCTCTACGCCGGGTACGCGTCGGCAGGCTCAGGACGGAAGATCAACCTGCCCTACGAGCCGCCCGTCGGCACCAAACGGCCGATCGACCTCTGGCTCGAACCTGCATCAGGCCAGCACGCCGAAAGCCGATGAGAACGGGCGCGACTCTCCCGCCCGACAGCTTTGCTCCCCCTGCCGACCTCGGGCTCACGCTCCGCCTGATCGGACCACCCTTGGGATCGCCCGCGGTCGAGCTGCCCCGCGATCCACCGAGCGATCGATAAAGCTCACCCGAGCGGGATCTTGTCCTTGTTGGCTCCGAGCCACTGCGCGAAGGTCTGCAGCTTCGGATTCAGCGAGCGGGAGAAGCCGAGGTCGCGGGCGCCGCAGAAGTCCGTCTCGAAATCGGCTTTGTACTGGAACATGTTGCCGAGGTCCTCGGCGCCCGGGAAGCCGAAGCCGCGGAAGACCTCGGGCGGCACGGCGTTGTATGCGACCGGCTGGCCAAGGGCCCGCGTGAGCTCGGCGGCCATCTGGGCGCCGGTCAGGTGCTCGCCCGCGATGCCCACCCTCTTGCCGATGAGCTCGGGTCCGCGCTTGAAGATCCCGTAGGCGCAGCGGCCGATATCCTCGGCCGCGATCCCCGGCAGCTTCTTGTCTCCCATCGGCAGCGTGAACGCGAGCTTGCCGTCGGGCCCTTTCTTCGGGCCCATCCCGAAGTGGACCAGGTTGTCCCAGTAGAAACTCGTGAGCAGGAACGTCGTCGGCACGCCCAGGTCGGCGAAGAAGCGGTCGGACTCGCCCTTGGCGTCGAAGTGCGGCACCTTGTACTTGCCCATCAGCGTGGGCATGCGGGAGTCGCTGAGCGGCACGAGCAGCCGCGTGTCCTCGAGCGTCGACCAGATCGCGTGCTTCAAGCCAGCGTCCTTCGCCGCCTGGGCCATGGCGCGCGCCTGCGCCTGCTCCTTCTCGGGGGAGAAGTGGTCCCAGAAGAAGGTGACGCAGAAGGATCCGTGGGCTCCCGCGAACGCGCGGCGAAGGCTCTCTTCGTCATCGACGTCGGCGGCCACGACTTCGGCGCCCTGCGCCGCGAGCGCCGTCCCCTTGTCGCTCGCGGGGTTGCGCGTCAGCGCGCGCGCCGCGAACTCCCTCGCCGGGTCCTCCAGGATCGCGCGCACCAGTCCGCCCCCCTGCGCGCCGGTCGCGCCCACGACGGCGATCGTTTTCTTGGCCATTGGGTCACCTCGCTTCGATCCTAGCGGAGGGCTCGGCGACGCGACAATCCGCAGTGGCGCGCGCGGTGCGGAGTAGAATCCGGCGCGTGAGCGAGGACGTGGCCCTCCCCGAGCCGGTGCGTTCGGCGTCCGGCCTGACAGGACAGCGGCAGTCGCGTTTGCTCAATTCTTTGCTGTGCCTGCTCTTCGTGGTCTTCGGCGTGGTGGACGTCGTCAGCGTCCTGTCGCGACCCGATTACGTGCCGCCGTGGTACGGCTACCTGTGCCTGCTCGCGGCCTGGCTGCTGAATCGCAACGGTTTTTACACCGCCGCCGCCATGTTGACCCTGCTGATGTTTCCGGGCGTGATCCTGGGCCTGATCATGAGCGGCGGGACCGACCGGTCCGCCGCGGCCACGCTGAGCTACTTGGCGCTGGGCATCCAGCTTGCGGGTATCCTGCTGCCCGCCCGCGGTACGGCACTGTTCGCGGCGCTCATGGCGCTCACCGTCTTGGCCGCGCCGATCCTGGCGCCCGAGGCGATTCCGAGCCTCCGTGCATTGCAGATTCCGCTCGCCATGGTCACGATCTCCGCGGGCCTGGCGGTGGTCGCGATCCTGCATCGCGACCGCCTGGAGCGGGACCGCCAGAACGAGCGCGAAGCACTGATCCGCGAGCTCGAAAGCAAGAACGCGGAGCTCGAACGCTTCAGCTACACCGTGTCGCACGATCTCAAGAGCCCGCTGATCACGATTCGCGGGTTTCTCAGGATGCTGGCGCAGGACCTCGCGGCGGGTCGCAGCGACCGCCTGAACGGCGACATCGAGCGGATGGCGACTGCGGCCGACTCGATGGAGCGCTTGCTGCACGAGCTTCTGCGGTTGTCGCGCATCGGCAGGGCGATGAACCCCTCGGAGCGCGTGGCGTTCGGTCTCGTCGTGCAGGACGCAGTCGAGCTCTTGCGACCACGGCTCGAGGAGCGCGGGATCCGCGTCGAAGTCGACAACCCCTTGCCGGAGATCTTCGGCGACCGGATCCGGCTCGTCGAGGTGGTCCAGAACCTCGTCGAAAACGCATCGAAGTTCCACGCCGAGCAGGGAGAGCGCTTGATCCGAGTGGGCGCCCGCCCGTCCCTGGACGCTGCCGGCCCGGTGTTCTTCGTCGCGGACAATGGCATCGGCATCGAGCCGCGCTACCAGCAGAAGGTGTTCGACCTTTTCTACCAGCTCGACCCCAAGGCCGAGGGCACGGGCGTCGGCCTGGCGCTCGTGCGCCGGATCGTCGAGGTGCACGGCGGCCGCGTCTGGATCGAATCCGAGGGCCGCGATCGGGGGACGACCGTGTGCTTCGCGCTGCCCGAGCCGCCGCCTGCTTGAGCGTCGATTGAATTCAAGGCTCGGGATTCGCACGCGCTCGTTCCACCCTCGCCTCCATCTTCAACAGCCCTTGCACCGCCTCGCTCGCCACCACGTCCTCAATCACGTCGTACCCGTTGTCGCCGTTGGTGACGATGACGAGTCCGGAATGCTGGCTGGGTGATGCCGCCACCAGCGACTGGAATCCCGGGTTGCTGCCCCCGTGGAGGATCAGCACGCCCTCGGGGCGGCGTTGAATCCCCCATCCTAGGCCCCGCGCGTGTTCGCGAGGGTCGTTCGGCACTTCGACCTGGGGCCGCAGCATTTCTCGGAGGCTGGCCTGAGTCAGCCGGAAGGCGTCGGCCGGCTTCGGGGTGAGGACTTCCAGGACGAACCTCGCGTAGTCGGACGGCGTGGTGAGCAAACCCCCGGCGGCGCCGTATCGCGCGACGGTGGGCGGGCTTGGCCGCCCCCGGTCAAGGGGCGTTCCCTTTACGTCATGGGCGTGCGCGACGCGCGCCGCCCATCGGCCGTTCCAGAGATAGCCGCTGGAGGTCATGCCGAAGGGCTGCAGCAGGTTCACCTGCATGTACCGATCGAAATCGGTCCCGCAGACTCTTAGGCTCAATTCGAACGTGCCGCAATCGTTGGGTTCGACGCGTCCGGTCAAGCGAGTGACTACAGATTGCAGGTAGCTATAGCCTTCCCCCGAGTAGGAGTATTGGGTGCCTGGTGTGAAGTGGAGGTGGAGCGGATCGTCCGACGAGCGCCAGTTGGGCAAGCCTGTGGTGTGCGACAGCACGTGACGGGCGGTGATGAGATCCAATCGGGGATCATCCGGGAGCAAGCGCTCCGGCGTGTATTGCGTGAGTGGCGCATCGAGGCTGAGCACGCCCTTCTCGCATAGCTTCATCACGACATACGCAAAGACTGTCTTGCTCACCGAGCCGACCTCGAACACGGTCTCGACGTCGACCGGCTCCCGGGTCCGCGCGTCCTTGACGCCGAACCCGCGGCGCCAGCGAAGGGCGCCGTCGTGGATCAGCGCGAGCGAGAGCCCCGGAACCGCCGCCCGCTCCAGCAGCGGCGGAATACGCCGTTCCAGGTCTGCGAGCCGACTAGACCAGCCCGGGTCGTCCTCGAGTGTGGAGGCCCCGCGCTCTGTGCGTGAACAAGCCGCCAAATCGAGCAGGGAGGCTCCGAGCACCGTCCGGCCGCTCTCGATCAGGAAATCCCGTCGTTGCATCACCAACTCTAACGCTGCGCGCGATCGGCTTAGCCTGAGGCGCCGTGGGGCGCCTGGCAGGTGATGTGGGCCCCGCGAGTGGGGTGTCGCCGGGGCTCGTGCCCCCAGGCTAGCGGTACAGGCGATGCAGAACGGGCGCCAGCAGGATGCCGCCAAGAACGGCCGCGGCCGTGACCGGCAGGAGCTGCGGGAAGGCCACCAGGAAAATGGCGGCTGTGCCGATCGCGAAGATCAGGCCTCCACCCTCCTCCGCGGGGATGTTGTGGATTCGGATTCCGGCATGCGGGTACTTCATTGGATTACCACTCTCTCTCTATTAGTTCCCTATAAGAGGACTACGTGGCGAGTGAGCGGGGGGTTCCAGGCAGGGGCAGCCCGGGGTGTCGGGGCTCACAGTCCCAACTGCCGGACCTACGCCCGGGCGATCGGGTCCATGAACGCTTCGTATGGGCCCATCCGCGGGTCGGAATATACTGCGTCTCGAGCCTGACCAGGCGGGAGGATTCGGTGGGCAAGGGGCTGTACATCGGCAAGCAGGTGGATCCGACAAAGGGCACCCTGGCTGCCGAGCTCGAGCTCGATCCCTCCGACCTCCTGACCCACGGCCTGATCGTGGGCATGACCGGCTCGGGCAAGACCGGCCTCGCGATCGTGCTGCTCGAGGAGCTGCTGCGCCAGGGCGTGCCGGTGATCGCCGTCGACCCCAAGGGCGACGTCTCCAACCTGCTGCTGCTCTTCGAGAGCCAGGAAGCCTCCGAGTTCGAGCCCTGGATCGACGCCGGCGCGGCGCGGCGTGAGGGCAAGGACGTCAAGCAAGCGGCGGCCGACGCGGCCGCCGCGTGGAAGAAGGGGCTCGCCGAGTGGGGCCTGGGCAAGGCCGAGATCGCGGCGCTCAAGCGGAGCCACGAGGCCGTGGTCTACACGCCCGGTTCGAGCGCGGGCGTGCCACTCAACGTGCTGCAGTCGCTCGAGGCGCCCAAGGAGTCCTTCGCCGACGCCGAGGAGGACCTGCGCGACGAGATCCAGTCGATCGTCACGGGACTGCTCACGCTCGTGGGCATCGAGGCGGATCCGCTGCAGTCGCCGGCCGCCGTCTTTCTCGCGAGTCTCGTCGAGCACGGTTGGCGGGCGGGCAAGGGCTTCAGTCTCGAGACCTTGATCGGCGCGGTCGCCGACCCGCCCTTCGAGAGGATCGGCGCGCTGTCGCTGGAGACGGCGTTCCCGCGCAGGGAGCGGCAGAAGCTGATGACGTCGCTCAACACCTTGCTCGCCTCGCCGTCCTTCGAGGCGTGGCGCAAGGGCGAGCCACTCGACATCGCGCACATGCTCGGCTCGCCTTCACGTCCACGCTTGTCGATCGTGTCGACCGCGCATCTCGCGGACGCCGAGCGGCTGTTCGTGACGGCGCTCTTGCTCGACAAGATCAAGACCTGGATGCGCCGCCAGGCCGGCACGACCGCGCTGCGGGCGCTCGTCTACATGGACGAGGTGTTCGGCTACTTCCCGCCTCATCCTGCGAACCCGCCGCCCAAGCGCCCGCTGCTCACCTTGCTGAAGCAGGCGCGTTCGCAAGGTGTGGGCGTCGTGCTCGCCACCCAGAACCCCGTCGACCTCGACTACAAGGGTCTCGCCAACATGGGGATCTGGCTGGTCGGGACGCTGCAGACGCAGCAGGACCGGGAGCGGCTGCTGAACGGCCTCGGCGGCGCGGGCCTCGAAGCCGGCACGGCTCGAAAGCTGCTCGATTCCACGAAGAAGCGGGTGTTCCTGCTCCACGACGTCCACCGCAAGCGGCCGGAGCTGGTACAGTCACGCTGGGCGATGTCCTATCTGCGCGGGCCGCTCACGCGCGAGGAGATCGCGCGGTTGATGAAGGACCGAGCACGCGGCACTTCGGGATCCGCCTCTCCTCGCAAGCCGGAAGCGCAGGACGCGCCCGTGCTGCCGCCGCCGTTTCGGCCCTACTACCTCGCCCGCCACGCCGGCCAACGAGCCGAGCTCTACGTCCTCGCCAAGTACGCCGTGCGCTACAAGGGCAGCGACGAGGCGACGGGCGTGCGTGCGTGGCCACTCGAGGGTGCGAGCGCGCTCGAAGCGCTCGAGGCCGACCCGCTCACGGTCGACGAGAAGGCGCTCACCCTTGAAGCGCCGGCCGGGATCCGCTACGGCGCGCTGCCAGCGTGGCTCGGCGACGACGCAGAACGCGAGCTCGAGCGGGCGCTCAAGGATCGGCTGCCGGACAAGCTGACGCTCGCCGTGTTTAGCGACCCGCTGATGGGTGAGACGTCCCGGCCCGGCGAGACGCGCGAGGCGTTCGCGGCGCGGCTGCAGGCCAAAAGCGGCGGTGAGAAGGCCCGAGCGCTCGCCCAGAAGCTCGAGAAGAAGCGCCACGAGCTCGCGATGCGCGAGCAGGAAGTCACGGGACGGCGCCAGGAGAAGTGGGTGGCGGTGGGATCCGCGGTCTTGAGGAACATCGGCTTGATACTCGGCAAGAAGCGCAGCGTCACCGGCGTCGAATCCGTCTTCACCAAGAACCGCATGGAGGAGACCGCCGAGGCGAGGCTCGAGGCGCTGCGCTCCGAAGTGTCGGCGCTCGAAGAGCAGGCCCGGGCCGCCGCCCTCGTCGATCCGGTGCGCTTCGAGGAGTTCGCCGCGACGCCGGTGCGCGGCGGCGTAACGCTCCTGCGCCAGGAACTCGTGTGGGTGTACTGACCATGTCTCAGCAGTTCCTGCTGCACCTGCCCGACGGGACGCAGTATGGCCCGATCGACCTGGCAACGCTCGAGACCTGGCAACAAGAGGGCCGGCTCCCCGAGGACACGCTCGTCTGGCCCGAGGGCGCGCCGGCGTGGGTCAGCCTTCCGCAGGTGCTCGAGTCGACGGCGGCATTGCCGGTGGGGACCGGAGCGGGTCCTGCACCTGCACCCTCACCTGCACCGGTAGCCGCGCCGGTAGCCGCACCAGCACCCGTTCCCGTTCCCGCCTCCGCACCCGCCCCGAAGAAGCTTCCGTCTCCGGCGCGCGCGACCGCGGCGCCTGTCCCGCTCGCGACGCCTGCGGACCCGAAGCCTAAGCCAAAGGCCGCGGCCACTGCGAGACCGGCGCGCCCGTTGGCGCCCACCGCTCCCGCTCAGCTCGACGACGCGCAGACGCTCCCGAACCGCATACCCGTCTTCGACACGAACGCTCCCAGTGCGGCTGTCGAGGTCGAGGCCGAGGACCGACCGCGCGGGCTGTCGGCGGGGGACCGGCGCCGCCTGATGCTTGCGGGAGTGGGAATAGCGCTCGTGGCGCTGCTGGTCGCCGGCATGCTCGCGGTGATGCGCCCATTCCTCGCGAGGCGCCAAGCGGTCGCCGAGGTGCGGCGCTACGCGCTTGCCGAACGACGCGTGGAGGATCCCGGCTCGGGTCTCGTGGTGGAGCTGCCGGCCGGCTGGTGGGCGCTGCGCGGCGAGAACCCGTACGTCGTGCGCCCAGCCGCGCGGCTGGCCCTCACGCAGCCGGCAAAGGGCGTCTTCGGCGCCATCTCGGTGGTCGTGCGGCCCGGCATGATCGACGACCTCGACGCACATCTCGCCGAGCTCTTGCAGCAGCGGCTGCCGCGCCAGCCGTCGCAGCGCGAGAGCGCGCGCGGCGAGCTGCAGCTCGGCCGTGGACGCGGCCGACTCGTCCGCACCACCTGGGAAGAGGAGCTCGTGCCGATGCAGGGCGCGACCGTCGCCTGGGCGGACGGCTACAACATCTTCTCGCTCGAGGCCTGGGCGCCCGCGGCCCTGGGCGACAGCTTCGCGACGGAGCTCGAGACGCTCTGCAAGGGGCTTTTGCCTGCGGGGCAGCTGGCCGCCCGGGTGGACGAGGCCGTCGAGCGCCTGGCGATGGACGTACCGGAACTTTCCAGGGATGCGCTGCGTCTCCTGGTAGCGGAGCGAATGAGCCAGGACCGCGGGCTGGAGGACGTACCGTCGAGCGCCATGCGCGCGGTGAGCCGCGGCGTCGATGCCCTCGGCGCCACCGAGGCCAACGAGATGCGCGGCATCTACCAGCAGATCTGGGCGCCCGTTCCCGAAGAGCAGCGCGTGAAGCTCGCCGGGCTGCTGAATGAAGTCAAGGCCGGCCGCGCGATACCGCCGAGCGACGGCCAGGCGCTGCGCGACGCGATTCGTGCCGGCGTGCTCGCTTTGCCCGAGGCCGAGCGCTCGCGGCTGCAGGAGCTCTCGGGCCGCGCGCTGCGCAAGTCGCTGCTCTTGCCATGAGCCGCCCGGCGCTCTCGGATCTGCCGCCCGCCGGCAGCTCGCGCGAGCGCTTCGAGAAGCTGGCCGCCCGCATCGAGTCGCGCGGGCGCCCGGCGGCTGGCCCGGCGCTCCGCGAAGAATACTGGCGCTCGCTGCACGAGCTTTTCACCCGTGACGTGACGCACGCCGACCTCAGCCGACTGCTCCAGCACGAGCTGCGCGAGACCTTCTCGTTCCTGACGCGCGAGGTGGACACCAGCGACCTCCACGGCCTGTCCTGGTGGCGTCGCAACCCGCGGGCGCTGCTGCGCTTCTTCCTCGCGGTCGCGTACCGGCTCAGCCCGTGGCGGCGCGTGCTGTTCGCGGCCTCGATGATCGCGCTCGTGATCGCGTGGCTCGGCCTGACCCTCACCCTCGTCGCAAATGGGCCGTTCTCGTTCGAGCCGCTGTTCGAGGGACACAGCTGGCTGCTGCTGGCCGCGACCTTGCTCGCGTTCCTGCTTGTGCTCGAGCTCCGCGACAAACTGTCGCTCAAGGGTGATCTCGAGATCGCGCGCCAGATCCAGTTCGGGCTGCTGCCGTTCGAGCCATGGGACCGGGACGGCGTTCACATCGAGAGCGCGATGCGGCCGG
>Ga0114129_10014026_pt1 | contig 11414 bp, 12 predicted proteins | sample RhiMetdeltSRZDD1_FD_80071 | JGI IMG/M metagenome (GOLD analysis project Ga0114129, IMG submission 80071) | Populus rhizosphere microbial communities from Tennessee, USA - Rhizosphere MetaG P. deltoides SRZDD1 (version 2) (version 2) | ecosystem: Host-associated > Plants > Roots > Rhizosphere >... | reverse complement strand
CGCAACTCGCGTCGCGCGTCGCCGCTTTGCTGATAGAGCAGGAAGATTTTCCGCAGGCGATTGATGTGTTGAAAGACGCAATCAAAGCGAATCCGAAAGATGCCGATCCGTATCAGCAGCTCGCGTACATTTATGCGAAGTATCTCAAGAAAACCGATCAGGCGATCGATTATGCAAACCGGGGCATCACCCTGAATCCCGGGGACATCGAAGCTTATCAGCGCCTGGTGGAAATCGAACTTGCAGCCGGCCAGGAGAAAAAGGCGCTGGAGGTCCTGGATCGCGCCACAAAGGTTTCCAGCAACGACGCCAACTTTTGGATGCGTCTCGGCAAACTTTACGTGGCCATTCTTTTCAAGAACGATTCACAGCCGAAGCCCGAGGAGCTCAAGAGGACCAACGAAATTTTCAAAAAGGCAGCCGAACGCGCCGGCGATGACCCTTCGATTCTGAAGGATGTCGCCGACTACTATGCGGCTTCCGAGCAATTGAAAGAGGCAATACCGCTTTATCTGCGCGTTCTCGAGCTGCAACCGGACGACGCAAACGCTCGAGAGAAACTTGCGACGGGTTTTATCCTGACAAATCAGCGCGGTAAAGCAGTTGAGATGCTCGAGCAAATCATCAAGGAACATCCCGAGAAGTATCAACCCTACGACTTACTAGCCCAGGTGCTGGATGATGAAGCGCGATCACTCCAACGCTCAAAGAAAGTCAACGAAGCAAAAGCTACCTTTGCGAAAGCAGCCGCTAATTATGAGCAAAGCCTTCTGATCAATCCAAATCACGTCGGCACCTATTTGCATCTGGCAGAACTGCTACTCGGGCCTTTGAAGGATGCAGACCGCGCGGTCAGACTGTTGATGGAAACCCGGCGGCGGTTTCCCGGCGCGCCGGAGATTGTTTACTATCTGGCCATCGCCCAAAGCGAAGCGAAACAGACCCAGCAGGCCGTGGCAACTTTTGAGGAGGCATTGCACGAAGCGCAGCTCGACCCGGACAGTGACATCGTAAACGCAAAATTCTATTTCAATTATGGCGCAACGGCAGAGCAGGCCGGTCTGTACGAAAAAGCAGCCGATCTCCTTCGCAAATCAATCGCGCTTGATCCGGCAAACTCGGCGGAAGCTTGCAATTATCTCGGTTACATGTGGGCCGATCACAACATGAACCTGGACGAAGCCGAAGCGATGATTAAACGCGCGCTTGAGCTGGAACCAAATAACGCGTCCTACCTCGATAGCCTCGGTTGGGCACAATTCCGAAAAGGCGAGTTCGACCAGGCTTTAGGCAACCTGCTTCTTGCTGCAAAAACCGCAGACCACGACGATCCCGTGATCTTCGAGCACATTGGCGACACTTATTTCAAATTGAATCGCGTCTCTGAAGCGCTGGAATCCTGGCAAAAGGCGCTGGCGCTCGATCCAAAAAATAAGAACCTGGCGAACAAGATCGAAAGAACGAAGGCGCCAATGGGGAACAGCCCACCAACAAAGACAAATCCAACTCAGTGATCCGCGGCGTTCCATCGAACATGAGCGACTATCCCACCCCCTGGCAGCGCAAGATGATTTGGGCGGCGCTCACGGCCTTCTGCGTGGTTCTTCTCATCGTGATCATCGGCACTGTGATCTGGGCCAGCGCCAATGTTATTAGTTTTCTCCAACCGATTCTGATCCCAGTCGCCATCGCGGTGATCCTGACGTATCTGCTGGACCCGCTGGTGACGAAAATGTCGCGTGGGACACTCAGTCGCACGAAGGCGGTGGCTCTGCTTTTCGCCATCGCCTTTTTTTCTCTCGGTGGGTTGGCTGCGTGGCTGGTCCCGACTATCTCGATACAGAGCGCGAATTTTGCGAGACAAGTCCCTGCTTATACAGAGCGAGCCCGCGACTATACCGTGGATCTAATCTATCGATTCGATCAAACGTTTGGCTTCCTTGGCGGCGGCCGGGGAAAATCCGCATCGACGAGTTTTACAAACTGGCTCATCGGACCGGCGCCATCTGCTTCTCCTCGTGCACAACCGAGCGCTTCTCCTACCCCAAAAGCTTTCGAGACTTCGCCTGCTGGTGAAATCATCGCGCCCAGCGCGCCAAAGCTGACCACGGCCGAACGCCAGCGCATTCAGGCGTATGTGGAAAAACAAATGCCTAATTTGCAGCAGGCGTTTCCGACGCTGATGGAAAAATTCTGGGATATCCTCAAGACGAGTATCGGCGGCTTTCTCGGCGTAACAGGTTTTTTGCTTAGTCTCATCCTGGTGCCGATCTATTTGTTCTTTCTCCTAAACGAAAAGCCGCGCATCGAAGCGCACTGGAGGGAGTATTTACCTTTGCGCGAATCGCCTTTCAGGGACGAAGTGGCGGAGCTCTTGTCGGAAATCAATAGCTATGTCACCGCTTATTTTCGAGGGCAACTCTTGGTATGCCTGGTTGATGGCATCCTCATCGGCACGGCCTTGGCGATTGTTGGCCTTAATTTTGCGGCCGTTATTGGCGCGCTCGTCGTTGTCCTGACCATGGTTCCATACATTGGAATCATCATTTGCTGGATACCAGCCGTTCTGATTGCTGCCTTTCAATGGGGCGACTGGACTCATCCTCTGATCGTCACGGCGATTTTCATCGCGATACAAAACCTGGAAGGCATATTTTATGCCCCACGAATTGTTGGGAATTACGTGGGGCTGCATCCAATGACGGTGATCGTATCGATCTTTGTCTGGGGTTTGATCATAGGCGGGGTGATCGGTCCTCTCCTTGCCGTACCGCTTACAGCGACAATAAAGGTGTTGCTGGGACGATATGTTTGGGGTCCGCGCTTGAGGGAGAAGATTGAGGACTCGGTTAAGTCAATTCCTGTGGTTGAAGAGCCGGAGGTAGCTACTCACTCTTAGCGTTCGGTAGTCCGTATGGGTGTGATGGGAAAGAATAGGCGGATCGTCGCGCCTCTAGAAACAAGATGAAAATCGCGGAACGAACCGAAGAGACAGGACATAGAAAGAGCCGACCATCACGCTCTGGTCTGGAGTCTTTCTTCCAACGACAGCTGTGGCCACTGCGTCTCGCTCTTCTCGGCGCGGGACTGGCAATTGTTATTTCGCTGGGCGCTCTCTTGATCGGTTACGGCTTAAAACTATACGCGGGCTGGCACCAAACCCACTTATTACGTGAGGCCGCTTCGATGCTGCAGCAGGGAAGATTCAGCAAAGCGACTCAAACCGCACGAGAACTCCTGGCACAACATCCCGATTCTTTGCCGGCTCTTTCCATCCTGGCGGAAGCAGCGGAGAAGCAGAATCTCGAAGAGGCGATTTCATGGCGCGAACAAATTGCGCGCCTCCGGCCAAAAGATCCGGAGAGTCAGCTTAACCTTGTTTCCGCGGCGCTGCGCTTTGGAAATCTCGATCTTGCGCGAAAAGCGCTCGATCGGGTTCCTGCCAACGATCGTGACAGGGCCGCCTTTCATGTCGTTGCAGGCTGGCTGGCTTCGGCGGAAGGAAACTTCGCCGAACAAGAGGAACAATTCGCTGCCGCCGTGAAAAAAGAGCCCAAGAATGATCTCTACCAGTTCAATCTCGCAGCGCTGCAAATCCACGATGCGCAAAAGAGCGCCCAAGCTCGCGAGAATCTGGAGCGGCTCAGCAAGGTCGCTCCCTATCGGACCGGCGCGCTCCGCGCATTGCTTAATGACGCTGTTGCACGCGACGATCTCTCAGCCGCGGATAACTTCGCGCAACAACTCCAGATGTCGCAGGAGGTAACTTTCGGCGATTATCTCCTCTGCCTGAATTTTTATCGGAAGCTGGATGAAAAAAAATTCCGGCCGTTGCTCGAGCGAGTAAAACCCTTTGCTGCAAAAAATCCATCCGATCTGGCATCGCTCATGGATTGGATGAATCGAAACGGACTTACCGCGGACGTCGTTAAGTGGATCGAAAAGCTTCCTTCAGAGAAACTGACTTCGCCACCCGCTTCCATCGTGGTAGCCGACACGTACGCAAACGCAAAAAATTGGACGCGTTTGAAACGATGGACCCACAAAGGAATGTGGGGCGAATCTGATTACCTGCGGCTCGCGTATCAGGCGATTGCCACACGGCAATCACGAGAAAACACTGCGGAGGCTGAGTTCGACAAGCTCTGGCGCGCCGCGGGTGAATCTGCGAACGATCAGCCCCAGCGCGAACTGGTCCTCGCGCGTCTCGCTTCGAAATGGGAGCTGAAAAAAGAATCCGAACAACTGTGGCTGCGCGTTGCGGAGAACCCGCCCCTGCGACGCGAAGCGCTGGATGTGCTTCGCCGGCTCTATCGTGGAGAGAACAACACTGAAAAGCTCTATGATATTCTCCAACGTCTGCACGAAACCTCCCCCAATGAGGCGCCAATCACGGCGGATCTCGCGCGACTCGGCCTGAATCTCGAGCGGAACATCGAACGTTCGCATGATCTGGCCAAAGAGGCGTATGACCGCGCGCCTAACGAGGTTAATTGTGCCGTGACTTACGCCTTCTCCCTCTACCGTATTGGCCAAAATGCAGAGGCCTTTGCGATCATTCGAGGATTACCAACGGACCAATTACACGATCCACACGCAGCGGTTTACGCCGCGTTACTGCTGGCCCAGGCAAGCCAAATCGACGCAGCAATGGATTACATGAGCATGGCCGATGACGGAACTTATCCCGAGGAAAGAAAAGTGCTCGATGAAGCAAAAACTAAAATCGCCAGCGCGTTTGCAGTTTCATCGCCAGCATTTTCACCCGTTCCTGCCCAACCGAGTCCAACGCCGTAGCACGCGAGAGCGAGTAGAGAGAGGCGGCTACAGGCGCTCCGCTTGTCTGGCTTCTTCTTCCTTTGCGATAGCTTTCGTCCAACGGGCGATGTCATCCTTATTCATATGCACCCGTCTATCCAGACGAGCATCGTGAAATCCCCGTTGTTGCACGTCCAGGAGATATTGCTGTCGCGAAAGAAGAGTTCCACGGCAGAGTCGTTCGGGTGAAGTGGCGCGTACTTCCTTTCGCAATCGCGTCATGAGATCATCCATAACAGCTGGAGGAATCCGCAGGCATTCGCTCGGATAAATGTAACCAAACAAAACCAAGTGACTGAGCAGCACACGCCAGTCCGGGCCAAATCGAGACAGAAGATGGGGCCAATCGAGTTTCTCTGCGCAGCTTTGAAGGATGTGCGCAATGTCAGCGCCGTCGAACCGTTCGCGTTCCATAATGAACGCCTTCATCCAAATCATCTCCTCGGGCGCGCAAAGCTTGACATGCAAGTCGAGGAGCTTGTCGTCATGGGCCCGCTCGAACCATGAATCATCCACTTCGCATAGGCCGTTGCCCGCGCGAAAAATCAGATCGATGCAATCCCGGCCACGTTCGGCTTTGGCGAGCCAATGCGGAAACGCCTTCTCTATCTCGTATCCTGCATGCTTGAGTGCATCGAGAGCCAAATCGACGTGTTGCGGCCGCACATATAGATCGAAGTCTTTCGTCTGACGCGAGACGCCTGCGTAAATCTCCACCACATAGGCTCCGCCAATCAAAAACGGAACATTCGCATCCTGCAATGCGACGACCGATCTGCGATGGAGACGATCGCTCTTGTCTTTATTTTTTCTGGCCGCTGTCCGTTTCGTAGTCATCACCTTCATAACGCAAACAGAGCCGATGTTGAGTGCATACGCATAACGCCTCGACTGACTTGCCAAAAACGTCCGCTGACGCCGGCGATTACGTTTCTCAAGAGAATGGCTAAGCCTGCGCTCCGGATCGCCGCGACTGCGGACCTTCATTACGGCAAGCACTCGCGCGGCACCTTGCATGAGGCGTTTGCCGACATTTCAAGCCATGCTGACGTCCTCCTACTTTGTGGCGATCTCACAGATTACGGACTTCCTGAGGAAGCCGAGGCACTCGTCGCTGATATCCGCGCCGCTGTGAAAATCCCGATTCTTGCAGTGCTGGGCAATCACGACTTCGAATCGGGGCAGCCGGAGTTGATCTGTAAGGTTCTCGATGATGCAGGGGTCAACGTGCTCGACGGCGAAGCAATTGAAGTCGCAGGCGTCGGCTTTGCAGGCATCGCGGGTTTCGGCGGTGGCTTCGGACGACGGATGTTAAACGCATGGGGCGAACCGCTCATTAAACAATTCGTGCAAGAATCAATCAGTCACGCCGTCCGGTTAGAACAGGCGCTCGCCAAACTGCAAACAGAACAGAAGATCGTAGTCCTACATTACTCTCCTATCCGGGATACGCTGAAAGGGGAAGATCCCGAAATTTTTGCCTTCCTTGGTTCAAGCCGGCTCGAAGAACCGATCAACCGGTTTCGGGTCGATGCCGTGTTTCACGGACACGCTCACAACGGCATTCTGGATGGAAAGACTTCAACCGGTATTCCCGTTTACAACGTTTCTGCTCCAGCCCTTCGCAAAACAGCAAAACCTTATCGAATTGTCGAACTGTAGGGCGTCCGCCGCGGCGGATGCCAATCGATTACAAATTTTTCTCAGCTACAACCCGCCATTCTTCAACATCAGCGCGGCTTTGTGTCGGCGAAATGCATCGAACAGCTTTCAGCGAGTCAAAGATCACTTCAGAAAACGGAATCTCAATCGAATGCGTTAACAGTCGTCGATCCTGCATCGAGATAGTCTTATACAGGAGGCTCAAGTGCGGATTGAGGGCGTAGTCAGACGAATCTTGCGCCGCGTCCCGGATGCGTTGATTCAGCTGCTGCAATTGTTTGTTCGCAGCGACCTGCAGGAAAAGAGTTTTGATAAACTCATTGGAGTGATCGATCTCAAGCGCTTCAAGCTTGATTGGTTTGCAACCGCTCGCGGCTTTCGGAAGTGCCCTTTCGGCCTTAACCGGGCTATTCGCGCCGACGTGAACAGTCAGATGGGGCTCGAAAACGGGCGCGTCATAACGCTGAGCAAGATCGTTGACGATGCGTCGGAAAAAACTGTGCATCGGCTCGGCTGGAATAAGCCAATACGCAATCACAATTCTTTTCATGCTTGAAGAATGGACTCGATTTCTGCGCGAGTTTTCAACATTTAACAAAGTTAATCTCCAATGTTAAGATCGCGCCGTGCCCACTAACGTACTCGGAACAGAACTGAAATGTTGCTGTCGCGATCCAATGACCGGATTCTATCGCGATGGATTTTGCCGCACCGGACCTGAGGATGTCGGGCTTCATACGGTCTGCGTGAAAGTCACGCAGGAATTTCTCGATTTCTCTGTGCTCGATGGAAATGACCTTGTCACACCGCATCCGGAGTGGGGCTTCCCCGGATTAAACCCGGGCGATAAATGGTGCGTCTGCGTGACACGCTGGAAAAGTGCGCTGGATCACAACCGCGCGGCTCCTGTTGATCTCGAAGCCACGCACGCCTCCGCGCTCGAATTTGTCACGTTGGAGGAACTGAAAGCATACGCACTCTCCAAGTAGGCGTGCGGTTGAATTCGGTTGAGTTTGCAGCCACGCTAACCCTGAATTGAAGCTTCCGTTTAGTCTTTTCCTGGCGCTGCGGTACTTGAAACCGAAGCGCACGTTTCTCTCGATCATCACGCTGATTTCCATCCTCGGCGTGATGCTCGGTGTGACGGTATTGATCCTGGTCATTTCTGTCATGACCGGGTTCGACCGCGAACTGCGTCAGAAAGTGATCGATTTCGATGCGCACATCCTGGTGAGTTCGGAGGATGTTTTGCGCGACTGGCGAACGCTCAAAACAAAAATCGACGGCGTACCGGGCGTGGTCGCGACGGCTCCCTACATCCAGGGACCGGTGATCGTCGAATTTCAAAACAAGCGAGTCGCGCCGCTGATCCGCGGCGTCGATCCCGTGGAAGAAGAAAAGGTCATACCGCTGCGAAAGTTCATCAAATACGGCAAACTTGATCTGGATGGCGAATCGACCGTCCTCGGGATTGAGCTTGCGCGGAAACTTCAGGCAAGTGTCGGCGACAAGATCACCGTCTATTCGCCGGGCAACCTTGGACAGATTCTTGATGGCATCAAAAAACTGGAGAATGCCAAGGGTGACGAAGAAAAGAAAGCGATCGATCAATTGCGCGATGTCATCCTGCCGAAGGAGCTGACGGTTACCGGGATTTTTGAGACCGGTCATTACCTGCACGATTCCGAGTTTCTGCTAGTGCCGGTCTATGTCGGACAGGAGTTGTACGGACTGGGCGACGCGTTACACGGGATTACCGTCAGGACCGACAACCCCTACAGCGCCGAGCGCGTGAAAGGGACAATCGAACAATTTCTTGATCCACCGCAATACGCGCAGACCTGGATCGACATGAACAGCCAGTTTTTCGAAGCCGTGCGGCTCGAGCGCACGGTGATGTTTTTCCTGTTGTTCTTCATCGTGGTCGTTGCCGCATTCGGAATCATGAGCACGCTTATTACGGTAACCGTGCAAAAGCGGCGGGAGATCGGAATCGTAAAAGCGCTCGGGGCAAACATTGCCCAAATCATCTGGGTCTTTCTTGGCCAGGGAACCGTTGTTGGGCTCTTCGGAACTCTGACAGGATTAGGCCTCGGAATGACGTTGATCCGTTACCGCAACGAATTCAGCCACTGGCTCGCATCCACATTTCATATCGAGGTGTTCCCGCGCGAAGTCTATCAATTTTCGTCGATCCCCGCGGAAGTCATCCCGCGAGATGTCGCCATCATTTGTATTACCGCATTTTTCATCTGCTCGATTGCGGCGCTCATTCCGGCGTACTTCGCCGCGCGACTCGATCCGGTTAAAGCGCTGCGCTACGAGTGATTTTATCTCTTGCTCGTGCTCTTACTCTTAATCGAGTTCAGGAATTCATCCAGCGCGCGAAACGCGTAATCGTATCCGTCCGCCCATTCACTCTGACGTGGTCCAGCCACGTTCAAAATGTCGATCTTGTTCTTGCGAACAAAATCGGAAATCGCCTGCGCGGCTTCTTCCACTGACATCGTCGACGCGTCGATCAGCTTGTGGGGCCGTTGTTCTTGAGCGCAGAAACGGACTGTTTGCTCGGTACCGCCATCAAGTTTACCAGGGTAAATGATAACAGTTCCCTCTGAATCTTTGACGTTATGCAGCGTTCTCTCAGTGAATCCACCACTGTCCAACTCCTTAAGTGGATAACGATCCGGAATTCTTCCGAATTCATCGAGACGCCCAGTTGGACACCAACCGCCGGATTCGATTCCGTGCTCTAGCGCAACATCAAGTGCTGCGCGATCCACGCCTGTTTGTCCGCCGGAAATGATTTTCACGTATCAGTCTGTGGCGGCAGACGCGTCGCTTGCATCATTGAAACGCTTAGTCGCCGGTAGGAATAATGTCCGCACGCTCCACCATTAAGATCACGGTGCGTTCTGGCGCCCGTGTGCGATGGCGTACACCTTTTGGCACGACGAAACCCTGTTTGGGCGCCAGATCGACAACCCGGCCTTCTAGATCGATAAGAAAATGTCCGTCGAGAACGAAAAAGAATTCATCGATGTCTTTGTGCTCATGCCAATGATATTCGCCCTGGATCACAGCCAGCCTGACCACCGAGTCGTTCACCCTGCAAAGCGTCTGGTTGTACCATTTGTCGGTGCACGCATCGGCTAAGTTCTGCACATCGATAAGCTCAAGCGGACCGTGCAGAATGTTAAGGTAAGTTTTGTACGGGAAATCCTGCGGCGATTTGTTGGAATCCATCCTATGACCTTAGACGCAGAGGGCGCGCGAGTCGCAGAATAACTGTAGTGGCAGACGTGTCGCCTGCCTTCGCGTATGAAGGCGCAGCCGACACGGCTGTCGCTACAGAAAAGATTATTCTTCTCCGTCAGAATAGTCCGTTTCGTGGCCCTTAATGTAAACCCGATCCGCTGCGGACGACCTGTTTACCTTCCACTTCCCACTGTCCGGATAGTAGTTCGATTCGCCGATCGGATTGTCTGCAATCACGTAATAGATCAAGTCTTCCTGACCTGCGTTTCTAAGTTGATGCGGTTCGTCAGGCCCGAAGATGAATGCGTCTCCAGGCACGACTTCGGTAGTGCCATCCTTGCGACGAACAGTTCCTTTTCCAGAGATCACCAAATAAAGCTCCCACTGTGCCGAATGTGCGTGATATGGGAAATTTGCCTTCCCAGGAGGCACTCGATTCCATTCCAAATCAAATGGGTGACGTTTGGACAAATCAAGCGAACTGGGTTCGCGCCCAAGCGCTTCGGAAATTCCCTTGAATGACACGGCGTATTTCCCGCGTGTCGACTGCCATGGTTCTTCCTTGATTTCGTTTAGATTTACTTTGCGCATAATTACCCGAACCGGCATCGGTTCATTCTTCGCCGTCGAAATAATCAGTCTCCGTCCCTTTCACAACGACCTCTCCTCGCGCGTCTGTGGTCACCGCCCATTTTTTGCTATCGGGGTAATAACAAGAGTCACCGGTGGTGCCGCCACTCCGCGGGTTGTCAGCGATCACGTAATAAACAAAATCTTCATCATGCTCGTTCCAAAGCTGATGCGCCTCACCCGGCTGAAAGAGAAATGCGTCGCCGGGTCCAACCTCTGTTATACCATCCTTGTCACGCACACTTCCACGGCCAGACACGACGAGGTAGAGCTCCGATTCGGCTGCATGCGCATGATAAGGACAAAGAAATTTCCCTTTTGGAATTCGCACCAAGGTTAGATCAAACGGGTGACGCTTCGACAGATCGAGAGACTCCGGCTCGCGCCCAAGCGCAACGGAAACATGTTTCATAAAGCGCCCAAACTTTCCCTTCGGCGATTTGCGTTCCTGCTCTGGAATGTCTTTCAGATTCGCTTTGCGCATATGCAAGAATTTCAATTTACTGAGACGAGGTTCGTCTTCTAGTCGTGATGGAGAGAACGGCTATCCCGGCCCAAATCACGTTCACAAAAGACGAAGGATATGCCCGATAAAAGATCGTGTTAACAACAAGGAAAAGACTGCCGATGATGTTGAGGAATTGGTAGGCGTTTGAATCTGCCTCCAATTTTTTAGAGGAGATCATAGCGTAAGCCACCAGGAGAAAGGCTGCTCCCGCCCATCCAATCGCATCGAACCATATGTGATTGCTCATGCTCAATAATTGTTTCTTGTGTGAATCCTAGGTCTTCCACTTCTTCGGCAGTTTTTGCTTCAGTTTCTCGACAGACTCAAAGAGGTCCCCATGTTTTTCGACGCGCCTGAGAACCTCATCTGAACGAAATTTCAAGACCTCGGCTTTTTTCTTTTTCAGACAGGTTTCAACTTCTTTCCATGTGACCGGAGTCGAGACAGTCGGTTCATCTCTGGCCCGTAACGAATAAACGCAAATGGTGGTCTTGTGTTCGTCATTCTGGCTCCAGTCGACGAACACTTTGCCTTTGCG
>Ga0114129_10014025_pt1 | contig 11415 bp, 7 predicted proteins | sample RhiMetdeltSRZDD1_FD_80071 | JGI IMG/M metagenome (GOLD analysis project Ga0114129, IMG submission 80071) | Populus rhizosphere microbial communities from Tennessee, USA - Rhizosphere MetaG P. deltoides SRZDD1 (version 2) (version 2) | ecosystem: Host-associated > Plants > Roots > Rhizosphere >... | reverse complement strand
GTACCAAAGAAATTATGACCTGAAGGGCCCTCCTGCACATGATCATAGTCCACGGCCGATGGACTATAACGCTGCACGGTGCCCGAGATGTTGCCGGCAATCGCCACCACTATGATGGCCGAAAGGACGATTAGAGCGACCATCGCCAGCCGGTTGCGAATCAGCCGGCGGAAGGCATCGCTCCAAAGGCCTCGCTCCAGGCCCCTCGGTTCCCCACCGAGCAGCCATTCTCGTTCAACGGCTTCTTGCGCCTGCATGCTAGCCCCGCATTATCGGTAGCGAATTCGTGGATCTACACCCGCATATGCCAGGTCAACAATCAGGTTGGCGACGGCTACAACTGCTGCGTAGAAGAGTGTTGTCCCCATGATCAAGCCGTAGTCCCGTTCGGAGACGGCTGTGACGAAACGCCGCCCGACGCCGTTTATTTGAAAGATCGTCTCCGTGATAAAAGACCCGGTTACGAGAAACGCGAAAATCGGCCCGATCACCGTGAGCACGGGGACCATTGCGTTCTTTACCGTGTGCCGGAGGACAACGACCCATTCGGCCAGGCCCTTCGCGCGCGCGGTGCGAATGTAGTCCTGGTTTAGGATCTCCAGCATGCTTGCCCGGGTGATACGCGCGATGTACGCCGCGGGGAGCACGCCCAGCGTCAGGACCGGGAGCACCATCTTTTTATAGTTGCCGAACTCCCAACCGAGGACGTCAAACCAGCCGAGCTTTACCGAGAAGATGATTACAAGAAAGCTACCGATGACGAAGCTCGGCATCGCGGTGCCTGCGGTGGCGAAGAACACGCCTAAGTAATCCGGCAGCTTATTGTGGTTCAACGCGGAGACCACACCCATAGACATGCCGAATACCACAGCAAACAGAAAGGTAGTCAAGCCCAGTTGAGCCGTCGTCGGCCAACCATCCTTGATCAGATCAAGTACAGGCTGCTGACTGCGAAAGGAAATGCCTAGATCGCCGTGGCCGAGGTCCCAAAAGAAGAGACCGTACTGTTCAATTAGCGGCTTATCCAGGTTGTACTTGGCATTCAGATTAGCGAGCACCGCCGGCGGTACCTGCTTCTCCTGATCGAAAGGGCCACCGGGGACAGCGTGCATGAGCAAAAACGTAATGGTTGCGACTGCCCACAAGACCGGAATGATCCAGAGCACTCGGCGGACGATGTACCCAGTCATTGTAGTCGCATTATCAGACTATCCAGCCCAATAGGAAATACGGGAGCCCAAAATGGGCTCCCGTAAGCATCCGTTCACCGGTCGGCTCTTAATACTTATTACTTTGACCGGCCCCAGGCCTCCGCGTCCCAGTCACCCGGCGGGTAAGCGTCCTGCCCCGTTGAGGTCTCGCGCATTCCGACGACGTAGGGCTTTATCAGCCAGTTGTTCGAACCGTGGTAGTAGACCGCGTAGCCGCAGACCCTGGTGGAGACAAGTTCGTTGATCTTCGTGTACTGGCTGAGTCTCTCCGCCTCGTTGGTGTTGAACTCGGCCTTCTTGCTAAGGTCATCGACCTCGGGGTCACTGCATTGCGCAGTGTTGTTGGGGGCGCCGGTCTGGAAGATGCCAGCCGCCGAGCCCACCCAGTCTTCCGGGTCGGGGTAGTCCTGGCTCCAGCCGCTCGCCGGGGCCAGTTCAAAGTCGTGGCTGTTCAATCGCTTGGAGCGCGTGGGAGAGTCCGCCAGCTGGATCTCCGTGTCGAGACCCAGAATAGTCTTGAAGCTATTTTGCAGAAACTCGGCCTGGGCCTTGCGCTCCGGCGTGTCGCGGACAAGAACGCTAAGCTTCGGGAAGTCCTTGCCGTACTTGGTGCGCGCCGTGGCGAGGTTCTGTTTCGCTTTGTCCGGGTTGTAGCCAACCTGGTCTTGGAAGGCATCCGGAGGGGGGCCACCCACCACCTCTGGAAGCCAGGTTGTGGTCGGTATCGTCGCGCCGCCGGATGCCACTTCGTTGATCTTGTCACGGTCGATCGCCTGCGACAATGCCAGCCGGAACTCCAGAATATCCAGAGGCGGCTTCCCAACGTTGATCTCCAGCCCCCTCGTTTCCGGAGTGGGAATTCTAATGTACTCGTTGCCAAATTCTGTCTTGATCGCGCCGAGGTTGCCGACGTCGGCGAAGGCCGCGTCCAATTCGCCCGTGCGGTATGCGTTGTCAGCGACGTCGTTCTTCTCGATGTACCTGATGATTAGCTTGTCGAGAGTGGGCTTGACACCGGCGGGCGCCGCCCAGTTAGGGTTCGGCACAAGCGTAATGCTGTCCTGAGGCTTGTAATCCTGAACCATGTAAGGGCCGTTGTAAGCCAGTTGTGCACTCGGCGGTGTGGGCCACTTCTCGCCCGGGTCCGGCAGCAGCTGGGAGGGTACGGGGAAGTAGGTCCACATGGCGAGTAAGATAATGAAAGTGGGTTGAGCACTGTTGAGCGTGTACTCCACCGTCTTATCGTCTACCGCCTTTACCCCCACCGCGCTTTTCAAAGCCTCCAGCTCCTCAGGGGTAGGTGTCTTGGGCGCGGCTGCCGTCCCCTTGGCGCCGTAGTAGTCATCGCACCCGACGATATTGGCGGCGAAGGACTCGTATTGGCCGGCGTTATCCGGGTTGCACGTCCGCAGCACTGCTAGCGCGAAGTCCTTGGCTACCAGCGGCTTGCCGTCCGACCATTTGAGGCCCGATTTGAGAGTGACCGTATACGTCTTGCCATCAGTAGAGATCTTCGGCATACCGTCAGCCATCGCCGGCTGCGGCTTGTTATCCTTGTCTAGACTGTAAGGCCCGCGCCAAAGCATACGCTCCAGCGAGATATCCTGAACGAAGTTGGAGTAGTGCGGGTCGGAGGACTGGAACTCCAGGTTCTGGACGGTCAGCGTGCCGCCCTGGATACGCTCTGCTGCCCCGGTGCCGCCGCCCGGTGACTTTTCGGTGCCATTGTCGTCGCCGCCGCCACAAGCGGCGAAGGCGAGGACAGTGCCGATTGCAACCAAGGATAAGAGATAACCGCGATGTCTAAGGAACCCCATTCTGCCTGTCTCCTTTCGAGCCTAACCCCTTGATATGCCGCCTATAGCACTGTCAAATATATGTCTTCAAATTCTTCGATTCAACGTACCGGTTCAGGGTTCACCCGCCTTCTACCGTGTTCCCGGGCGAATACGTCAGAAATGAGACGCATGTCTGTGCCGAAACGTTTCCCGCGATATAGAACGTATATCGTGCCCGAAAGGTATACGTCGGCCGGCGCTCTATAGCTTTAGCTTCGCACGTATTGGTTAGGCGACACTTGACGCGAGCGCTGCACCCTCGGCAGGAATAAATCGCCGAGCGTGATCACAAGTCCTCCGGCTATCACTAAATCGCCGATGCTCAGAATCGGGACGTACACCGGGTTGTCGAATACCAGCCGGTCAGACAGCGTGTAGAAGTATGTGCTCCCCTCGGTCTTCAGCACGTTCTTGGTCCGCGGTATTGCATCGCCATCCGCGCGGCCCTCTACGCGATCGAGCTGGTCTATCTTGGCGAGGCTCTCTGCCGTGACCGGCATGAGCCCACCGTTGGCGACAATCGGCAGGAAGTTCAGAAGAAGCCCGACTCCGATGATCAAGAATCCGGGACGAGGAAGATTGACGATCGCGAAGAAAATCAGGATGACATACGAGATTTCGAACAGCAGGCGCTTCGGGGTATCGTCGAAGCCCAGCGGAGCAAATATCGCGACGGTCTGCATCGCCAAAGCAAAAAGCGCCAGCACTCCCGCTCTGATATGCACTCTCGGGAAGTGCAGGCGCAGTTCGCGTTTCACAAGCTCCTCGCGAGCTCTATCAGCGCGCGCGGAACCGGTGGACAGTTCGTTTGCTTCGTTAGCGGCGACGCCCTGTCTACGGCATGAAGCCGGCGACTGCCGAAGCCACGACCGCGCAAACGATGAGAAGTGAGGCTAACCGTGCGACCATCCGAACCCCCCTTCTGAGGATTACCTCATGTATGGTGGTTCCATTAGATGGCCAATATATTAGGCTGTCAATGCTCTACTAAACCGATTCCGAAAAAGATTGCAAATTTCTTACAATTTGAAACTGCGAGGAGATGCCCCTGGGAGGTCTGGGACTAGCCGCACCACGTGGCGACTAACGGCGAAGGACTGATTGCCGGAGAAATATAGCGCATGACGTGCAGATCAGCGGTAGGGCAGCCGCTCCGAAGCACCTGATGGCTAATAATGAACTGCCCGCCCCCGTCCAAGGAAGGCTGACCACAGCCCATGCCCTGGACGGAGCAGGCAGCAACGACCGGGGTATTTGATTCGCTTGGGTGTATGTCTAAGTTGATGGCTCCCACCGCTGCGAGCGTCGGGATCAAGCTCGCAGCAAGGACGAGCACGCGTGCTCGCATACGCGTTTTAGAAGAAGGGGCTCTGGGCAGCTACGGCAGCAAGCGTCAAAGCGAGCAGTGTGACAATCCAGTTCAGCTTTGCGGTCTTCGTGTTCAGGTCCATCGTTTTTCTCCTCAGATCTTTCCGGTTCTGTCCTCTGCTGCCAGTCTCTCAGATGCTTCTCGCCAAAATCTCGCCGGAAACTCGCCAATGGCTCTCCGGGCGAGAAATCGTGCTTGGCTAGAGGGCTGCCTAGGCGTTAGAAGAAAGGGCTCTGCGCGGCAACTGTAGCCAGTGCCAGCGCCACAAGCGTAACTATCCAGTGAAGCTTTGCGGTCTTCGCGTTCAGGTTCATCGTTCTATCTCCTCGAGTACCGGTCGCCTTCTGGAGCCAGTGTCTCAGAGGCCTCTCGCCAAAATCTCGCCAAAGACTGCTCAGGGGGAAAGACGTGGCTCGGATCGAGGAAGCAGGCGCGCAGAGCCTACACGATCGGACGGGAAAAGAACGCGGTGACTACTTGCCGCGGGCTATCTGCCGCTGCAGTTCTTCGAAGCCGGGCACTTCATCGCCAAGGTCCTCAGAGCCGAGCACCTGGACGTAGCGTTTGTAACAGAACCTGGCTGCTTCTGTCTGGCCAGAGAGAATGTAGTTGCTCATCAACCGGTACCAGGCTGCTTCGTTGTATTCATCAAGCTCGAGGATTCGCTGGCAGATGTCTGCGCTTCGCTTGTACTCCTTAGCGTCGCTAAACACGGCAGCGAGCGTAGTCAAGAGGCTCATGTGCTGCTCGGCCAGCTGCCAGCGCAGCGTCTCCGCCCATTCAGAATAGAAGTCCATCGCGAAGGGGCCCTTGTAGAGCGCCAGCGCCTGCTCCATTAGAGAGGTCGCATCCGGACCTCCCTTAGGAAGTCTGTCTGCCTTCGCGACAAGTTCCTGGAAGCGATCCACGTCGAACGCAAACTGACTTCGCGGGTCCAGGATGTAACGTCCGGAATCTTTGGCAATGACTTCCGGGTAGAGCGCCTTCCGTAGCCTGTACATGTTCGAATGAAAAGCGCTCGTCGTTTTCTCGTCTGGGAGGTCCGGCCAGAGAGCGGCAACAATTTCCTCTTTGCGCAGCGGCCGGCGGTTGCAGAGGAAGAAGAAGAACATCTCCTTGCTCTTCTCGCTTCTCCACTCGAGGTCCGTAATTTCGCGGCCGGCAAGTTCTACTCTGACGTTCCCGAACCCATAGGTGTGGACCGCGGCCTCGGTCTGCGTGTCGGGCTCTGATTCGATCGCCCCGACTTGCGCCGGCGCGGCCGCTTTTCGCGATCCCTTCATGGTCTTGAGCAGCCGCCCAAAGTATTCGCCGGCAAGCTTATTAGCCGCGGCGTACTGCACGAGAAGCGGGTTGCGCGCCGCCTCCATGCGAACAAAGTGGTCGTAGCCCAGCTCGGAAACCAGCCTTGCCACTTCATCCAGCGCCTCTAGCGCCAGCGTCTTTCGCTTCAGGGAGAAATGAACGCTTGCCAGGTGAAACAGTGCCGTTGCCAGCTCCCGCTTAGCCTCGCTCTCCCGGAGAAGACTTACCGCGCGTTCGAGCAAGACCGTGGCGGCCTTTAGATCTCCCGCGTCGCGCTTAATCAGACCGAGGGTCGTCGACGACACGCCAAGCTCAAGCGTCCCGCCTTTTTCTTCGGCTAACGCCAGCGCCCGTTGTGCCCACGCCTCGGAGTTCGCCGCGTCTCCCATTAACCGATAGGTCTTTGCTACACCGTCGGCGATGTAGCTGCTGATGAGCACCTCGTCCATCGTCTGCGCCAATCGCAGCGCCTCATAGTAAAGCTCGATCGCAAGCTCGTACTCGCCCTTGTCGCGTTTAAGGTCAGCCAGGTTCTGACGCAAGTACATCTCGGGTCTCGCGTTGCTCAGACGACCGGCTCTGTCCAGTCCTTCGCCCAGAACGGTTTCAGACTGGTCAAATTCGCCCTGGAGGTAATAAAGCACGCCCAGGTTGTTGACTGTGCGCAGGTGGGCCGCATCGTTGCCCAGCTTTAGCCAGCACTGCCTCGCTCGCTCGAAATAGATCGCTGCGTCCGCCAGGCGCCCCATCTGAGCGAGAGCAATGGCGAGGTCGTCGGCGACGAGCGCTACGTTGTAAACGTCCCCCTTCGCCTCATAAATATCGAGTACGCCTCGGAGCTCGGTCTCAGCTTGCTTGAGCTCGCCGCACCAGTTCAGCGAGATGCCTAGCTGTTTTCTCGCCTCGGTTAACAGCGGGGCCGGTCCATCGTGCGCGAGGAGTAGAGCTTCGGCCTTCTTTAGAGCCTGCTTCGACGCCTCGTGGTCCCCCTTCGCTCGCAGGCACATACCTTCGATTACCAGCGCTTCTGCCTGCAGTGCCCACTCCTCACTTGCTTCGAACGAGTCGATAGCGCGCGAAAGTAGACTGAGCGCGAGGTCAATCTGGCTGACGTTGTGCAAGATGCGCGCTTTCCAAAGCATGAGCTTCGGCTGCTGCGCGAGTTGCTCGTCGGGGACCGCGTCGAGCCATTCGGCCAGCGTGTCCCACCGCCCCTCTTCGAACATTTGCCAGCCAACACGGTCCGTCACCTGGACAATTCGCGCCCAGGCGCCCGACTGTATGTAGTGATAGACGGCCTCTTCCCATTGCTCGGCCTTCTCCATCAGCTCAGCGGCCCGAATATTGAGCTCGCCGAAACGTTCAGGCTGCTGGCTGCGGAGGTGGCTGACGAGAAACGCCCGGAACAACCGGTGATAGCGGACACGCCTGCCGCTATCCGCTTTCGCGAGGACAAACAGGTTCAACCGGCGGAGCTGATTGAGCCGTTCCTCCGCGTCGGTTGCATCCAAGAGCTGGTTGAGGAACTGCTCATCGAGCCAGCGCGGTACCGCGCTGCCAGTCAGGAATTGCTTGAGGTCGTTCGGTAGCGGATCGAACTGCTCGAGCTTTACGTACTGAAAAAGGGTATCCGAGCCGCGCAGGTGCTCGAGCGAAATGGCGGTCCTGCTCATTTGGACTCGGTCCGCCAGCAACACGAGGGCGCCGGCCCAGCCCTCTGAGACGTCGGCCAGGTGTTGAGCGTCGTCCAGTGAGACCTCTCTCCCGAGCACATCGCGAAAGAGATGGACGACTTCTTCGCAGGTGAAGGAAAAATCGGCGGCCCCGATTGTGTCTACGTCCTGGCGAACAGACATTAGCGGGAGTATTCCGAGCTGGGGCTGCGTGCGCCCCGAAAGGATGACGTGGCAGTCCGGCGGTAGGCGGTAGAGCCAACCTTCGATTATCTGAGTCAGCTCGGGCTCCGCCTCGTCCAGAAAGTGGAAGTCGTCGAGGACAAACGTCAACGGCGGACCTGTCTGCATAGCTGCGACGAGCAACTCTACCGCGCGGTCCGCGATGATCGCATTTCCGCTGGTTAACTCGGACGCTAGCTCACCGCCGAATTCCGCATGTTGTTCCCGTGCTGAGGCGAGGAGATAGCGAAGGAAGATGCCGGCATCGCGGTCGCGCTCATCGAGAGCGTACCAGCAGACGGACTCTCTCGAGGCCTGTGCGAAGTCCAGCAGCAGGGTCGTCTTGCCGTACCCCGCCGGCGCGCTCACCACGGCGATCCGCCGCTCCCGCGCCTGCGACAACGCTTCGATCAGGCGCTCGCGCCTTACGATCGCAGGGCGACGAACAGGCAGACGCACCTTGGAAGGGTATGGGACTTCCAAGGCAATGCGACCCCGGTTACGGGTCTCTGCGGTTTCTGCCATCTCACCCCGGTCTAGAGCGACTCGAACTCGTCTGATGTAAAGACGTGGGCGCAAGGTTGGTGTTACGAATCACCAACGAAAGATTTATCGATGATCAGAGCGAGTCTTATACGAAGGAGATGTGCCTACCGTGCGTTAGGCGCGGCCTTCCTGCTCGAGCCGGCGACGGCGCTGCGCCAGGAGGCGGCTGTATAGCAAAAGGTCGGCGTCGCTGTAGACGGCGTCGCCCATCTCGCTACCGCGCTTCAGCGACTTCATCGTCGCCTTGGTCAACGCCACTGGCAGCGGCGGCTTCGAAACGATGCTCGCGGCAAGTCCGCGCGCGGTCTTCTCCTCATCGCCGTCCTGCGACAGGTGGGTTACCAGACCGTACTCATACGCCTTCGCGGCGCTAAACCGGTCGCATGTGATCGTAAGCTCGAGCGCCCGGGCGTGGCCCATTTCACGCGCCAAGCGCGGGAGAGCGTTCCAGCCAAGCGGCAGCCCCAGCTCCACTTCTGGTATAGAGAACCACGTCGATTCACCCGCTACGCGGAGGTCGCAGCAAGCCGCCAGGACCAGCGCGCCGCCGATCGCGAATCCCTGCACCGCTGCTATCGTGATCTGGTCGAGGCCCTCGATGGCCGCGGAGGTCCGGCTACCGATGCCCGAGTTGTGGCGCACCTCCAGCTCGTTGCTTGACGCCGACTCCCGCCATTCGCTCGTGTCGGCGCCGGATGAGAAGACGCCGCCCTCGCCGGTGAGGATCACGACGCGCGTCTCGAAGTCGTCAGCCAGTCCACGGCAGACGGCCTGGAGCTCGAGGTGCATCTGGCGGTTGATCGCGTTCTTCTTCTCTGACCGGTTGAGGCGAAGGAGCATCAGCGCGCCTTCGCGATCGACCTTCAGTGTCTCGTATTCCATCACGCTCGCAGTCTAGGCGAGCCGGGGCGGTATGTCACTAAAGCTGGGATTTCGTTTTTGCGTTTTTCGTGTTTGTTTTGCACTTATTTCTAGAATTAGATTACCGGCTCGATGTCAGGCACAGCGGAGGGCAGCTTTGGTGGGGCAAGGCTTGGTACATCAACGGTGCGCACCGGCGACACGGCGAGCCAGAGCGCAGCGAGAAGCATGGCCCCGGCGCCGAGCGCCAGCGTGCCCCGCAATCCAAGCGTCTCTCCCAGCGCGCCTCCGGCGAGAATGCCCAGAAGCAACACGGAGTGGGCGCAGATCTCCATTCCGGAGTTGACGCGACCGAGGAGGCGGTCCGGAGTTATGGTCTGGCGCAAGGTGATCTCGTTAATGCTGTAGACAACGAAGCCGCCGTCGCCGAACTGCTGGGCCACCAAGAACGCCGCTGCCAGGATTGCCCCGCCCTGGGCGAGCGGTACGAGAAGCATCGAGGCGCCGATGACCGCGAGGCCGGTCACCATCGCCGGGCCGATGCCCAGCCGTCGGGCAGCCCGCGCGGCGAAGAGCGCACCGATGAGCGAGCTTACGCCTCCGACCGCGTAGATCATGCCGAGAACGCCCGGCTGGAAGTCGAGGACGCGAATAACATAGAGTCCGAAGGCTGCGCCAAACATGCCGAATGCGAGGTGGTTCAGGCATTCGCTCACTATCATTGCTCTCAGGAACCGGTTGCCAAGGATTGTCCGGATTCCTTCCATCGCCTCGCCCAGCATCCCGGTGCGTTCCTCTTTGGGCGCGGGTGGGCTTTCCGCCTTGGAGATGCGCCTGATGAAGAAGGCGGAGAAGAGGAATGAAACCGCATCGATCAGAATAGCGACGGGACCGGTGAACAATTGCACGAGCCAGCCGGCGGCGCCGAATGCCCCCACCTCGGCAACCGAGTCACTGGCTTTGAGCTTGCTATTGCCTTCCAACAGTTCCTCCCGCTGTATGAGCGACGGAAGATATGACTGGTAGGCGACATCGAAGCACACGCTGAGGATGCCGGTCAGGAAGGCCACGACATAGAGCTGCTCAATGGTCAGGGCGCCGAAAGCGTACGTCGCGGGAATTGAAGCGAGCAGCACGGCGCGGCCGACGTCGGCGGTGATCATGATGGGGCGGCGGCGCAAGCGGTCCACCCACACTCCCACGAAGGGGGCGAAGATCAGCTCGGGCACGATGCCCATGGCGAGGAGCGTCGCGATCTCGTACGGCCGCGCATCTAGTACGAGGATGGCGGTAAAGTGCAGCGCTGTCCGGCCGATTAGCGATCCAAAGACCGAAATGGTCTCACCGGCCCAGAGCCTGACGAAGTCGGGGTGACGCCAGAGGCCATCAACGCGGAACCACTCGCCGATTCGCCGCGCCACGCGCCCGCTCATTGCTTCGATACCTCAGAAGAGACCGTCCGTGGGTTCATTGAAAATTCAAGCGTGTCCCGTGTGTCCTGGGCCTCTTCTTTCCCACCCACCCACCCGGCAGGTTGTTGGGGGACACCCCCAAACCCCCAACCTCCGGCGAATTGTGCTGCACTCGGTTCGGCGTGGGTGCCTCGCTCATCCTTCGACACCTGAGGATCAGCGGAAAGTAAGGCCGTTCGACTGCGAAGCGCTGGGCGATCACGTCGGGTTGCCCCTACCGCCGAGCCGAGCCTAAGGACGAGCGGGAACGATGGCCATCGTCGGCGAGACGTCGGTGTTCCGCTCACTGCTTCGATACCTCAGCATGAGCGGGCAGGCGCGTCGTCCGTTTTCGTGTTACTTGTTCCAAGTTCCTGGCTCCTGCGCTCCTATAGCCCCTTGTAGTTAATGAACTGGCTGATCTTGGTGACCGGCTCGATCAGGTCTACCGAGTCCTCTATCACCTGCTCGATCGGCTTATAGGCCGAAGGCGCCTCGTCCAGCAGCTTCTGGGCGTCGCGGTCGAGCCAGGTCTTGCCCCCCATCTGCTTGCGGAACTCCTCGGTTGAGAGCGTCTTCCGCGCCTGGTTGCGGCCCATCACCCGGCCGGCACCGTGCGGGCTTGTCTCGTAGGCATCAGCGTTCCCCCGCCCCCGCACGATGTACGTCGCGGCGCCCATGCTGCCGGGGATGATACCCATCGTGCCGTCGCTCGCGTCGATGGCGCCCTTGCGGGTGATCCAGGTGCCGTCCTCGAGCCTCTCAGCATAGTTGTGGTGGCAGTTGATGCGCTCCACTTCATTCCAGTCGCTGCCGAGTTCCAGCGAGACGGCCTCCATCAGCGAGTCCATCATCGCCTCGCGCTGGGCATAGGCGTACCGCTGCGCCCAGAGCATGTCCTCCAGGTACGATTCGGCCTCCTTTGTTCCAGCCATCAGG
>Ga0114129_10014023_pt1 | contig 11415 bp, 7 predicted proteins | sample RhiMetdeltSRZDD1_FD_80071 | JGI IMG/M metagenome (GOLD analysis project Ga0114129, IMG submission 80071) | Populus rhizosphere microbial communities from Tennessee, USA - Rhizosphere MetaG P. deltoides SRZDD1 (version 2) (version 2) | ecosystem: Host-associated > Plants > Roots > Rhizosphere >... | reverse complement strand
GGTGGATGCGGATCGAGCCGCTGAACAGCTCCCAACCGTTGCAGACGAGATCGTAGGCGTGAGAGCGCACGCGGCCCGGGTCGGTGTCGACAATCTCGAGGTCTTCCAGGTACGGAGAGGTGAATGGATGATGAGTCGATGTCCAGCGCTCTTCCCTGTCACTCCACTCGAGCAGTGGGTACTCCTTGACGAAGGCGAAGGCGAGCACGTTAGGGTCATAGAGCTCGAGCCGCTCCGCCAGCTCGCGGCGGAGTCCGTCGAGCGCGCGGTTGGCAACCGAAGGCCGGTCGGCGACAAGGAGCAGCATGTCTCCTCGCTTGACGCCAGCGATACGGGCCATCTCTAGCGCCTGCTCGACGCTAAAGTATTTCGCGACGGGCGAGCGGACGTCTTCTTCGGCCAGCAAGTCGATGCTACCTTCTCCGAGAAAGGCCATCGACACGAGGCCCTTCGCGCCGTATTGCTGGACGAAGGTCGTCAGGTCGTCCGTCTGTTTGCGGCTGAAGGTGGCGCCGCCGGGCACGCACAGCCCTCTCACGAGGCCGCTCGACGCGAGCACCTGCCGGAAGACCGCGAACTCGGTGTCCCTCAGGGCTTCGCTGAAGTCGCTCAGCTCGAGGCCGTAACGCACGTCCGGCTTGTCGCTCCCGAACCGGCGGACCGACTCCTCGTAGGTCATTCGCGGGAAGGGGTGCGCCTGGACCGGACGCTCGGGAAACAACGACTGCGCGAGGCTGTAGTAGAGCTCTTCGGTTAGCCCGAAAATATCCTCTTCGTCCGAAACGAAGCTGATCTCGAGATCGAGCTGAGTGTGCTCGGGCTGGCGGTCGGCCCGCAGGTCCTCGTCGCGCAGGCAGCGGGCGATCTGAAAGTAGCGCTCGAAGCCCGCGACCATCAGCAGTTGCTTGAACTGCTGCGGCGACTGCGGGAGCGCGTAGAAGTGCCCGGCGTGCACCCGGCTCGGCACGAGATAGTCGCGCGCGCCCTCGGGCGTCGGAGCCGTGAGCAGCGGAGTCTCTATCTCTGTGAAGGCGCGCTCGCTCAAGAAGTCCCGGATGAACTTGACGACGCGGTGGCGTGTGACGATGTTCTGGTGCATCGTCTCGCGACGCAAATCAAGGTAGCGGTACTTGAGGCGCAGCAGCTCCTCGACCTCCGTCTCTTCGGTGATGTAGAAGGGCGGCGTCTTCGCCGGATTGAGCACCTGCGCCTCGCTCACGCGTACCTCGATCTCGCCCGTCGGCAGCGAGGCGTTCTCCGTGCCCGTCGGCCGGCGCGCTACCGTCCCCTTCGCGAGCACGACGTACTCGCCACGGCAGGAATCGGCGACGGCGTAAGCGTCGGCGTTTTCCTGGGGGTTGAAGACGGTCTGGACGAGGCCGTCATGGTCGCGCAGGTCGATGAAGATGAGGCCGCCGTGGTCCCGCCGCCGGTGAACCCACCCAGCGAGCGAGACGGTCTCGCCCTCATGCGAGAGGCGCAGTTCGCCGCAGGCGTGGGTCTTGAGCATGGGATGAGTGTAACGGGGAAATGGGAAAGGAGAAATGGGAACGATCAACAATTTTCGAGGGTCAATCAATGCCCTCTGTTATCCACTAGCGGACACTTTGCGCTTTCGTCCCCTTCCGTCTCGCCAGGTTCAATTTCCATATCAACCCGCTCCGTCAGGCCCGCAGTGGTCATGATGGCGGTAATCTCAGCGGAATATGGCTGCTAGAATTGATGAAGATTCAGGAGCCCATCCCGTAACCCATGTATTGGAAGATCCTCTCTCTATTTGCCTTGATCGCGTTCGCGGGGGCAGTGTATTGGGCGGTCTCGCCTGTTTTTCGCAGCGGTAAAGCGAGTGATGGCGCTAATCGCGGCCCGTCCGCCACTGCCCCAGCAACACCCGGCCCCAACGACCCGGTTCTCGTCGGCGCAGGCGATATCTCATCATGCGCTCAGGAGAACGACACTCTGACGGCGGATCTCCTTGACAAGGTGGTCGCGTCCACCGCCGGCGAAGTGGTGGTTTTCACGGTGGGAGACAACGCCTACGAAACCGGGTCGAAAGAGGAGTACCAGCAGTGCTATGACCCGACCTGGGGACGGCAGAAGGCAAGAACCCGCCCCGCGCTGGGAAACCACGAGTATGCCACCGGGAACGCGGAAGGCTACTTCGAGTACTACGGCGCAATCGCGGGCGACCCGGCGCAAGGCTATTACAGCTACGACCTCGGTGGCTGGCACATCATCGTCCTTAATACAAACGATCATTGCCACGAGATTTCTTGTGCCGATGGATCACCACAGGCGAGATGGCTTACCTCCGACCTAGAGGGGCATCCCGCATTCTGCACTCTTGCAATTTGGCACGACCCACTTTTCAGCTCGGGGCGCATGCATGCCGGTTCTCAATACGTAAAATCGCTCTGGAGCCCGTTGTACGAAGCCGGGGCCGACGTGGTTATCAATGGCCACGAACACAACTACGAGCGCTTCGCCCCTCAGACGCCAGACGGAGCGCTCGACGCGGATAATGGCATCCGCGAGTTCGTCGTTGGGACAGGCGGCGAAAGCCATTACCGCGAATCAGATTCGCGTTTGGCCAATAGTGAGGCGGCAAACGACGATACTTTTGGAGTGCTGAAGCTAACCCTCCATCCGGCCGGCTACGACTGGGAGTTCATGCCGGAGGAGCGGCACGGAACATTCAGTGATTCCGGCAACGCGCAGTGCCATGACGCGCCGCCCAATCCCTGAAGCAGGCTTGTCTTAGCTCGGCCGGCCTCATTGCCTATCAGATAGCGGAACAGGCAGACAGTCGCTCCAAGCTCCTTGGTCGAACCACTTTGGCGCCTTATAGTACCCGGAATCAGCGTGCTATACTTTCCGCGAAATTCTTCTGGGGGAGGCCGCCCCGAGGCCAATATCGCGAAGGATCATCGTAGAACTTGAACAAGCCTGGCGAAGAGACCGAGCAATTAGCATAGGCCATGGCGGGCCCGCTGGAAGGCGTCAAAGTTGTTGAGCTTGGGCTCTGGGTCGCCGGGCCTTCCGCAGCCGCAATGCTGGGCGACTGGGGGGCGAGCGTTATCAAGCTCGAGCCACCCTCCGGCGACCCGTTCCGAGGTCTGTTCGCGTCGCTCATGGGCTCACCTGCTTCGCTGAACCCTCCATTCGAACTCGACAACCGTGGAAAGCGCAGCGTCGCCCTTGATCTCGAGAAAGAGGAGGCCCGGGAAATTGCCTTCCGGCTAATCGGGGAGGCCGACGTCTTCGTCACCAATATGCGGCCGCGTGTCCTCCAAGAGTTCGGTCTCGACTTCCACAGCCTGCATGATCGGTTCCCGCGTCTCGTTTACGGGCAAGTAACCGGCTACGGGCCGGATACGGAGTCGCGAGACACCGCGGCGTACGATATCGGCGCCTTCTGGTCGCAGGCCGGCGTGGGCATGTCGTTGACCGCGCCGGGCGCGGACATCCCGCAGCAGCGTGGTGGCATGGGAGATCACATGACCGGCCAGATGACGGCGGGCGCCATTTGTGCAGCGCTGTATTCTCGCGAGCAGACGGGCGAGGGCCAGCGCGTGTCTGTGCCGCTGGTCCGCGTCGGCGTGTACATGGTCGGCTGGGATGCCATGCTCGCGCTGCGCCTGGGCGTGCCCGTATTGCCATACGACCGCTACCACGCCGTGAATCCAATCATCGACTGCTATAAGTCCGGCGACGGGCGCTGGTTCTGGCTGCTGCTGCTTCAGGCCGACCGCCACTGGGGTGACCTCTGTCGAGCCATCGGTCGTCCCGATTTGATGGAGGATGAGCGCTTCAAGAATATCGAAGTGAGGCGAATCAACGCGCCGGCGCTGGTCGAGGAACTTGACAGTGTGTTCGCAACAAGGCCAATGGGTGAATGGGCCGAGGCGTTCGCGGCGAACGATGTCTGGTGGGCGCCGGTGAACTCCGTGAACGAGGTCGTGAAGGACCCGGTCGTGCATGCGGCCGGCGCGTTCGTGGACGTGCCCGGCCCCGATGGAGGCGCACAGAAGGCGGTGGCCACGCCGGCGGACTTCTCGGGGACACCCTGGCGACCGCAGGGTGTGCCGCCGGAACTGGGACAGCATACGGAGGAAGTGCTGTTGGAGCTGGGTTACGACTGGGACGGGATTATCGGTCTGAAGGAGCGGGGCGCGATTCCGTAAGAGCAACGCCTGAGCCCTGCCGGGCGAATCTACGACGAGGGCTTGTTGCCGAAGCGGGCGAGTTCGCGGCTCAAATCAAGCGGCATGACGACGCCGCGATGTTCGTATTCGCCCCATTGGTCGCGGGGGACGAGCCACATGACCTCGAGTTCGATGCCGTCCGGGTCCTTGCCGTAGAGCGACTTCGTGGCGCCGTGATCGCTCATTCCAGTGAGCGCGTTGAGTTCCGTCAAAGTCGAAGCGGCGGCCGCCAGGTCTTCAATCGAAGGCACCTCCCAGGCGAGATGGTAGAGGCCGACGGCGCCGCGCGGAGGATGTGGAGCTGCGGCACCGACGCCGAACAGGGCCAGATCGTGGTGGTTGCTCGAGCCGGCGGCTCGGAAGAACGCCATCGGCCCCTCCCGTCCGATCTCCTCGAAGCCGAACGCCTTCCGGTAGAACTCCGCCGAGCGGTCGATGTCACTGACGTAGAGCACGGCGTGATTCAGGCGCGTGACAGGCACGGCTGGCATGGCAGTTCTATTCTAGCGCGCCCTCGGGGCGGGCACGCAGGCCTACCCTTACGAACGCGCCGCGGTCATTCGTAGCGCAGCGCTTCTGCCGTCGGGATGCTGGCGGCCTGTCGCGCCGGAATGAAGGTCATCAGCAGGGAGGCCACGTAGGTGAACACGCCGAAGAACACAATCTGCAGCCACGGCACAGCGTAGCCGTTCTTGTTCGTCGGAAAATCGGGCGCGGAAAGCAGGAAGTACGAGAGCCAGATCGCGAGGACCATGCCCGAGACGATCGCTAGCAGTGTGACGAACGAGGACTCCAGCAGAAAGCTAAGTGCAACGGTACTGCGCTTGTAGCCGATCGCGCGCAACATGCCGATCTGCTGGCGGCGCTCCACCACCATTCGGAAGGCAATCACCCCGACCGCCGCGATTCCAACAAGAAGCCCGAGACTCATGAATCCCTGCATCAAATAGAAGAAGTTGCGAGAGAGAGCCTGGTCTTCGTCCACCTTGGCTTTGATTGAATCGGCCTGTACGCCGGCCGTCAAAAGGGTCGATTCGATGTCCTTGGCAACGTCTTTCGATTTAGCGGGGTCTTTGAGGCCGACGAAGTGGTTGGAAAGCTCTGGCTCGCCAAACACCTCTCGGAATGCTGTGTCAGGAACATAGAGTCCCGGAAATGTTGCGCTTGCGCCCAGGCTGGTGACGCCGATAACTTGGACTTGCTTGCTCTTCCGTGACAGGGGAGCGCGGACCTGGAGGGTAATCGGGTCGAACGTCTTATCGTTCTCGTCGATGCCGGAAACCTTGAAGTCGTATGGTGAGTCGCCGAACCCGCCCTGGCGGACTGCGAACGAATCGATGACCGCGACGTCCTTACCGGCGAGAAGATCCTGCCACACCGCCTGATCGGTCTCGTAACCGCGGGCGCGGTGATCAAGCGGGATCGAGCTGTTCTGGAGAAAGCCCTTATCGGCGCCGACAACCGGATAGTCTTCGAATTTGCCGTTGACGTCTTGCCGGACCTCGGTTGACGAGGCCCCTCCACCCAGGCTGACGCGGCCCTCGGTGCGGAACTGGTCTGGCGCCGAGGAACCGCCGCTGCGTAGAGCGCCGTCCAGGTCGGCGATACGGTTGTTGGCGTTCTCCTCGACTCTTACATCCCAGCCCCCGCGCGATTTGTCCGAGAGAAACAGGCGGTCGAAATTAAAGTTCATCGTGGACATCATCGTCAGCGAGAAGACGACCAGCGAAATCATCGCCAACGTCATACCGGTGCGGAAACGATTCTCGAGCGGATAAGCCACCGCTGTCTTGACGGCCGGAAGAATCGTCCCGAAAGCGCCGCCGACGCGCGTTACGAGCGCGAGAATGACATCCGAGTTGTAGATCAATATGTAGGTGGCGGCGGTCACCATCGCGACGCCACTGAGAAAGAACATCTCGATGTCGCCGCTGAGCGTCCCGAAGAGGAACTCTAGGCGCGCGCCGGCAGTCAGCCCCCACAGGACAATGAGAAAGATGCCGACGGATGTGTACACCGGCCGATCCGGGAGCTTCAACACCGTTAGCAGCCGCGCGAAACCGGCGCCCATAAGCGAGAAGCCGAGAGCGAATGGAAATGCCTTATCGGACGAAAGGCCCAGCAGGAAGAACATCGTTCCGAACAGCAAGCCGAAGCCCGACAATATCCATGCGGAAGGCAGACCGAGGCCTCCTCGCAAAATGATCCAGAGCCCGATAGGTGTTAGCGGCGGGATTAATAGGAAGGGGAGCACCGCATGCAGCAGCCAGCCCCAGGTTGCGCCGAAGCCGCGGTTGAAGATCAGCCATGACCCAAGATATCCATAACCAAAGATCGAAAGCAGAACCCAGGGCCAGGACCGAGGGATTCCACCGCGCTTCAGTATGATCAGGACCAAACCCAAGAAAGGTACCGATGCAACGGCGAGTCCCATACCAACCGTACCCCAGTTGGTTCTACGGCGCTGATCCGCTCGCTTGTCCTCGGCTGTCCCACGAATGGCCGCCACGATATTCAGATTCGAAATACGGAACGAGGCGAAGGTGACAGTGATAAAAGTCAGGACAACTCCGAGGCTGTATGCGATGAGAAGAGACCTGAGCGTAATGTGCGGTTCGATGGTCACGCCGAAATCGCTGGACGCAAAGATGGAGCTCATTATGTAAGCCATTCCGAAGGAAACGAGAATGCCCAGTCCCGCGCCGACCATCGCCGAGAGGATGTTGTAGGCCGTCCCTTCCGAAAGGAACATCTGGACCAAGTGCCCCCGCTTCATGCCGACGGCGCGCGCCATACCCATCTCCGACTTCCGCTCGGCGGCAAGCATCACGAAGATCATGATGATCAGGAGCACGCCCGCGCCGATCGAGAAGAGGCCCAGGATCATGAAGAACGTGGCCATGAAATTCCCGATCTGCTCTGCCGTGCGGATTCCGTCGTCCTTGGAGTCACCGAGGCCCAGGCGCAGGTTATTGTTCCGAATGATGCCGCGGAGATCGTTCTCCACGGAGTCCGTGAGTGGCAGGCTGTCACGAACTCCTCCGCGATTGGAGATCGCAATGAAGCTGACGTGCTCGTGACCGAACAGCTTCTGCAGAGTGTCGAGCCGGGTAACGATCCCCTCCTTGTGCTCGTCGTTCGCCACTCCAGTCAAAACGCGGTCCTTGACGATATCGAGGATCTTGAACTCATGCTGCTCGTTATTCACCCAGAACTGCACTGTGTCGCCTGGCTTCGTCCCAAGCTTATCGGCGGCCCTTTCGTTCATGTACGCTTCGTTTGGCGCGAGGGAAGCGACATCCAGGACTCTGCCATCCTCCGCCGATATGACGTCTGGGAAGCCGTCGAGCGCGTTGGTGTCGAGACCGGTCAGCTCGACATGCGGCTCGCTTAGACGGCTCGTCGGATTGAGGACCGGCGCCGGTTCAAAGAGAACCCCCATCGAGCCGTCGATGTTCGAGTTACTCGCAGCCTTGATCGCCTGTTGAAAGTCGCGGTACTGATCGGCTTCGACGTCGAGTCCGCTGTCACCAAGAGAAGAGGCATCTTTTTGGAGGTTGCCCGGCTGGATCGTCTCGTCAACGTGGCCAAGTGTTTCATACGCCAGCTTGCTGATGCTGTAGTCCACGGTGTCTCCCGTCGAGAGTGCCGCGGAGATTATCAGAGTGCTTAGCATGAGTCCGATCACAATGAGAACGGTCTGCGCCATCCGGCGGGGCATGTTGCGCAGTCCCATGAGGAACAGGATGCGATTGCGCAAGGCGACGTAGGCTACGGCCGATAAGCAGCCGGCGAGAACCACCAGGAGGACGATCATGATGATGGTCATAGAAAGCCCGAAGAATTCTTCCATCGCGTCCCTCCCTAGACCGCTTCGGTCTCGGGCTGCGCGACCGGCGCCCAAATGCCGGCCTTCGCGTCGACGATCTTCTGGTCGCTAATGATCTGGCCGTCCTGCATACGAATGATGCGCCGCGTTCGCTGGGCGATGCCCTGATCGTGGGTAACGAGGACGAATGTCTGCGCATGCGCCTCATTTAGCTCGAGGAGGAGTTGCATGATCTCGCCAGCGTTGGTGCTGTCGAGGTCTCCCGTGGGTTCGTCGCCCCACACGATCGCCGGCTCGTTCACGAGCGCGCGCGCTATCGTCACGCGCTGGCGCTGGCCGCCGGACAGCTCAGCGGGCTTGTGTGATGCCCAAGGGACGAGATGCACGATCTCGAGGACATCCATCGCCTTACGCCGGGCCTCTTTCGCAGAAATCCCTGAGACTAGCAAAGTAAGCTCTACGTTCTCGACGGCGGACAGCACGGGAAGCAAGTTGTAGAACTGGAAAACGAAGCCCATTCTTCGAGCGCGGTGCTCCGTCTTCTTGTCGTCGGACATCGTGCTCAGGTCAACGCCCTCGACTGATATACGGCCGCTGTCGATCACGTCGAGTCCTGAGAGACAATTAAGAAGTGTGGTCTTGCCGCAACCGGATGGGCCCATAATGGCGACCATCTCCCCGCGGTTGATCGTGAGGTTGACCCCACGCAGTGCCTGCACCTGTAAACGGCCGGTGTCGTACGTTTTGACGACATCGAGGGCTTCGATGATGACGTCAGAGCCAGCGGGACGCACGCTGTCCACGATAGCAGTACGCGTTGGGCGGGCGATAGTCATAACGGCTCCCTCCGAATAACGGCTTCAACAGCTAGAGTAGTTGTCGCGCTCCATGGCAGATGTGACCGAAGTCACAGAAGGAATACGGCTACACTCACGCCGACGATTGGCATCGCCGGTCTTCGAATCACGAATGATGGCCCTCCTTCCGCCCCGTATCGCGGGGCATTGGACACGTGGCTTATTTGTATATATCATCTAATCAAATTCATGTCAATCCGATGAGTCCGAGAACATACAAAACGGAAAAACGACGCGCCGCTGCCGAGCAAACGAGGTCCCGTGTCTTGGAGGCCACGCGCGAATTGATAATGGCCAGTTCCATCCCGCCCAGCATTGATGCGGTAGCGGCGCACGCAGGCGTTGCCAGAATGACGGTGTACTACCAGTTTGGTTCTAAGGTTGGTCTGCTCGAAGCGCTATTCGACGAGCTTGGTGGGCGGTACTTTCGGAGCGCGCTGCCGCGAGTCATGTCGCAGGACAAGCCACTCGAGGCGCTGGCCAACCTCATCGAAGTCTTTCTCACGTTCTGGGCATCCGAACGGCTGGTGACCAGGAGGATACGGGGAATGGCCGCTCTTGATCCGGATTTCGAAGACAGCATTCATGGACGCGACGAGCGCCGGAGGCTTCTCATCCGAACGGTCATCGAGCGGATTGCCGAAAGGCACGGCACGCCGCACGAGGAAGCGTTCGACGCTACCGTGGATGCTGTTTATGCGCTCACCAGCTTTGCAATGTTCGATGCGATGGCTCGGGATGATATGGACCTTGCGCAGCTCACGCCCTTAGTCCAGCGGCTCGCGCGGTTAACGCTGGATATGGGCGAGACGCCCTCAGACGAACGCTGACCGCGGCGCCGGCAGAGTTATGTCCACCGCATTGCGCATCTCGTGCCTGAAAACGTTCCCAAAGTGCGTGACCAGGAGGTCAGCTACTTCTCTAACAGGCGACGCTTGACCCAACTGCTTCTCGATCGACGTAACGCCGCGGTCCGCGATGCCGCAGGGAACGATGCGGCCGAACCAAGCGAGGTCGACATTGACGTTGAGGGCAAGGCCGTGAGTGGTCACCCAGGCGCCGCTGGTGCCGCCGGGCCGGCTGACGAGAACGCCGATCGCCGCGATTTTTTCATTGCCCACCCAGACGCCCGTCAGCCCACACTGCGGCCCGCTCTCGATTGCGAAATCTCGTAGAGTGCGGATGATTACCTCCTCGAGATTGCGGACGTATTCGATGACCCCGAGACGCGCGGCGCGTAGATCCATGACCGGATATGCAATAAGCTGACCGGGGCCGTGGAAGGTTATGTCGCCTCCGCGATCGCTGACTATGAGCGGCGCGCCGAGCATCTCGGCGGGGAGACGAAGATTCGATTCGGAGTTGCGCTTGCCGGTGGTGAACACGGGCGGGTGCTCGAGAAGTAGGAGAGTGTCGGGTATTTCGACAGCGGCGCGGGCCGTGGCGAGGTCGCGCTGGAGTGACCAGGCCTCACTGTATTCCACGCGTCCGAGCCAGTGGACCTCGCAGACCGAGGCCGCCGCGGCACGCGCGGGCGTCCGCCCCGCCCCAGATTCCTTCGCGGAGGAGCGTGCTTCCCCGCTCGAGTGGCGTGGACGCTCTGAATGACGGGACGCAGGCATCAATCGATGCCCGTGTCGGGGTTGAGTGATTCGAGCCGCTTCTTGACGGCTTGGAGGAACGCGCCGGCCTGGTGACCGTCCAGGACGCGGTGATCGAACGACAGGCAGGTGGCGACGATCGAGCGGACGGCGATGGCGTTGTCGGCGACTACCACCGGCCGCTTGGTGATCGACTCCATGGTGATAATGGCGGACTGGCCCTGGTTGATGATCGGCATCGAGATAACGGTCCCGAAGGCGCCGGTGTTGTCGAGCGTAAACGTCCCGCCCTGGACATCGTCGAGTTGGAGCTTGTTGTTGCGTGTTCGATCTCCGAGCTCGCTCATCGCTTGCGCGAGCCCGGTAACGCTGAGACGGTCGGCGTCACGCACGACCGGAACGAGGAGGCCGCGGTCGGTCGCAACCGCGATGCCCAGATTGACCCGCTTCCTGAGGACAATCTTGTCCTCGGCCCAGGAGGCATTCAAGTACGGGTGCTCGAGGAGTGACTGGGCCACAGCATGGGCCATGAATGGCAGGTACGTCAGGTCGATGCCGTGACGTTGGCGGAACGCGTCTTTCTGGGCGTTGCGGAGGGCCACCAGCCCCGTCACGTCCGATTCCACGACCAGCCAGGCAGCAGGTGCGCTAAAGGCGGACGCCGTCATTCGTTGCGCGATCGTTCGCCGGATGCTCGTAACCGGCACGGTCTCTTCATCGGCGCCTGGTTTGGCGGGCGCGGGCCATTCCGCGGTCGCCACGGCTGGCGCCGGCGCCGCTGCTCGGGCACCGGATGCGGTGGCGCGCACGTCTTCTTCGACGATCCGCCCGTTCGGGCCGGTGCCACTCACTTGCGCGAGGTTTACACCCAGCTCTTCGGCCAGTTTTCTCACACGCGGGGTTGCTCGGGGTCGCTCTCCCGC